>Ga0315277_10009239_pt1 | contig 12608 bp, 7 predicted proteins | sample YL17G05_15_MG_FD_203695 | JGI IMG/M metagenome (GOLD analysis project Ga0315277, IMG submission 203695) | Sediment microbial communities from Yellowstone Lake, YNP, Wyoming, USA - YL17G05_15 | ecosystem: Environmental > Aquatic > Freshwater > Lake > Sediment | place: USA: Wyoming | collected... | reverse complement strand
TGTGTTTTGATTTTGCTGCTGCATTACGGAATGAAGCTGAACTGCTTCAGAAACATGTTGATTTAATTAGTATCGATGAACCGTTTTTTTCCAATGAACTGCCAGAGTACGCCAAAGACTTGATTGGGACTATCACCAATGGTCTTTCCTGTCGGACCCGTCTGCATGTCTGCGGTGATGTGTCTCGAATTATTCCGCAATTGATAGAAATGCCGGTCGATATCCTTTCCCATGAGTTCAAAGCCTCGCCCCATCTTTTGGATTTTTTTCGAGAGTATTCATGTGCAAAAAAGATGTGCATTGGTGCTGTTCGATCCGATGATGTTCGTGTTGAATCTGTTGAGGAAATTGTTACTCATATTAAGAAAGCAATAGCTATTTTTGGGGAGAATGTTGTTCAGATCGCCCCTGATTGTGGGCAACGACTGCTCCCGCGAGAGACTGCATTTCATAAGTTACAAAACCTTTCAACTGCAGGAGAAATTATCAATGGTGGATAAAGAAGTTCCTTTGATTGAAGCAAAAAAAACAATGGAAAAAGACGTGGTCCTTGACCCAAACGGGTTTTTTGTCATTGAAGTCTATGACAAAGACATCCGCATTGAGTACTACTCGAATGTATATAAAAATAAACGGATTGTCTCTGGTCGTCTTGAGAAGGTTTTTACAGGAAGGAGGGCAGACGCCTTATCTGATACGATTGCACAGCATGTCCCCAAATTACGACCAGAGCATTATTTGTATCTAGGGCGAGAGTTGCAAAGCGCACAGAACGCGTTTGAACAAAAGAAAAAGTACACACAAGGTGGCTGCTAACCTCTAAACAATCGTTCCTCATACTTTATGATATTCTTTTTCCGCTGGATCCGCTGAACTTTTTTCTTCAAAGTTGCCATGTCTCGTTTATCCATTTTTGGTTTCGTATGAAAATATTTTTTGTCACGAGGCGGTTGATAGTGCGACCGCATGCTCCTGGATTCTCCTTTTTATCATAAATAATAGGTTTTGTTTAACTATAATGAAGAAAATAGGAGGTTTATTTGTGTTTCTCTATGGTACTATTCTCGTTCACATGGAACTCTGTTTTGCCGTTACCGCATTTTTTGGCGACGTTTTTTAGCGTAATGGTTTCTCCGATTTTATATGCTTGAATGTCTTTAACGCATCGATCCCAGAGCGTGATTTCTTTTTTTGTGTCGTGTTGCTTTAGGGTGATGGTTGTGACGAAACCGAATTCACCATCGTCCTTGAAGAAAGCCTTGGTTGATTCCTTATGTACGAGCACACCGGTCATTTCATCAGCGTTGTGTTTTGGCTGTTCTTCTTGAGAAGAAATGTCTATTGGTTCGACTTCTAAGAGTCCCCAACGACCGAGGTTGATTTCCATGCCTCCCGTGTACCCGAGCTTGGTGTAGCCATTGATGATCTTGACGATTGTCCCTGGTTGGATCTCTTTATTTTTAATATGGTCAATATCTCCGTTCCAAAGGACGAGCCGACAGGTGTCGCTGTCGTCGGTTATCTCAAGGTTGATTACTTTTCCAGGGGTACCATTTTTTCGTTTGAACGCCTTTGAATCAGAAATGCTCAGAACCTTCCCTACTACTGTATAATCACCATCTGGGGCTAGATCAACAATTTTTGTAATGCTCTGTTTGTTCCTCCCTAGTTCATCAACAATTAAAAGTGCTATGGTGTCTTGATCGAGGAGTCCGTCGAAGCTTTTATACCGTGTCTTTATTTCTTTTTCAAAATCTTTTTTCGTTTTAAGATCAGCAATTAATTCAATAAGTTCTGTTTTGGTTTTATGCATCCGCAACGCGGCTAGGTATGTATTTTTCTTACTTATAGTCTGCTATGGATAAAAAAAATAAGGGAAGGGGTGGTAGTTGGGATTGCAAGTAGATAGATGGGACGTAAGCAAACGTGGGACTCTTAGGTTGATCGAATCGATTTCTGATGATTTTTCCAAGGATACGTGGTTTTTTTATAATACGGTTCCGTCTTTTTCCCATATTTATGACGATACCCCTGTTTATTATCCCATTTCCCTCCATATTCAATTTTCCTATATTGTTTCATTTTCTTCACCTCTATTCCATCTTTCATATGAGTGGAAAGCATGTTGGTTTCTGTCGCTTATGATATATATAACTACTCTGTGAAAATGTCAAAACGAGAAAACAATAAACAGAAAAAACCCTCATGAAACAATATTTAAATATGACATTGATTATAGAAAATAATAGGGGCATCATTGTGAAGAAAAAAATTATTCTTGGTCTTGGAGTAATTATGCTGCTACTGGTTACTTTTCTTGCTGGTTGTGTTAAACCAACCGAATATATGGTCTCGATGCGAGATGGTGTGAAACTTGCCACGGACGTGTATGTACCAAATAAATACACTCAACCACATGGCGCGATTCTCATCAGAACTCCGTACAATAAAGATGGACTTATTCTGCTTGGTATGGACTGGGCAAAGAGCGGCTGGCCTACCGTCGGACAGGATATGCGAGGAAGGTTTGCATCGGAGGGAATTAATACGGTTTTTAGAAACGAGCAAACAGATGGTCCTGATACACTCGCCTGGATTGCAGATCAGACATGGTCAAATGGGAAAATAGCAACTTTTGGTGGCTCCGCATTAGGGATCACCCAATACCTGACTGCTGGTGCAAATCCACCGCAGCTTGCGTGTCAATATATCCAAGTCGCAACTCCTAACTTATACAAACATGCGATGTACCCTGGTGGAGAATTCAGAAAAAACATGGTAGAAGAATGGTTAAAAGGACAAGATAGTAATTACATCCTACCAGAGCTCTGGGCGCATGAAAATTACACGATGGACTACTGGACTAATGTATCATTGGAGGATAACTGGCAAGAAGTAAACGTCCCAGCTATCCACATCGGTGGGTGGTACGATATTTTTACTCAAGGAACCATCGATGGATTCCTCGGATATCAACATCAAGGTGGACCTGGGGCAAGAGGAAAATCAAAACTGATCATCGGACCATGGACCCATGGGGGTGCAGGAACCACAAAGCAAGGTGAGTTGGCATATCCAGCGAATGCTGTTGATAATTTTTCTCAACCTCTATTCTGGCAGATGGTCAATGAATACACCATGAGCGGTCCAACTGATTTTGATAACTGGCCAGCAGTCACTTATTATTTAATGGGCGATGTGAATGATTCTAATGCGCCAGGAAATGAATGGCGATATGCCGATGACTGGCCGGTACCGTTTACTGAGCGTGCTTGGTTCTTCCAAGCAGATGGAAGTTTACAAACCACGATTCCTGCAGAAATTCAACAATTCACTTACACGTATGATCCGACCCATCCGGTTCCCACTATTGGCGGAGGAAATCTCAATATCCCTGCTGGTCCCTATGATCAGCGCCTGGTGGAAAACAGATCTGACGTGCTTGTTTTTACCAGCCCCGCGTTACAACAACCCTATGAGGCAACAGGTCCAATTAAAGCATGTTTGTTTGTTTCTTCTGATTGTCCCGACACTGATTTCACGGTAAAACTCACAGATGTATATCCTGATGGACGCTCTATGTTGATTACCGACGGTATTCTTCGAATGAGAAATCGGAATGGGACTGACCATTGGGAACTTATGAATGCTGGAACGGTCTACCAAGTGGATGTTGATCTCTGGAGCACATCATATATTTGGAATACCGGTCATCAGATTCGTGTTGATATCTCCTCGTCGAACTATCCTCGATGTCTCAACAATCCGAACACAGCGGACGGGATTTATAAAAACACCACCTACACGATTGCGCATAACACTATTTATATTGATAGTATTTGTTCCTCTTGTCTCATTCTCCCTGAAATACCTCTCACTACAACCGATATTCAAAAGAACTGGTCACCTTCTTTTCAGAAAAACATACTGATAGAAGACCATCCACACCTTAAACTCCCTGAAAGACTACAGAACATACTAGATCATATCCCGATACTTAATCAAATCTCTGAATACCATCCGTTCATGATAAATTAATTAATATTCAGAGGCACTCTCTGTTTACTTAGAGGAGCCTCTGGAGTAAGAATGTATTAAAAAATTATATATATTATAATCCTGTGAATGTCGAGGAATATATAACAAACATACTCTGCCCTTAGAAACTCATGTTTTGTGCTAATCAATGACAGATATAAAAAGAAAAAAAGGGGGATTTAGTATCCCAATAGATGTCGCAGTATTGGAAATGCGTTCGGAAATCGCTCAAGGAATCGTTCCCAGAACCAATGCATTGGCATATTGTACGAGGTGGGCATAGTGATGGTAAGAGTTCCCCAATCACTTTCAGCACAATAGAGATCCCGAGCCTTCACGCGAAGCGTATACGTCCCTTCATACATCCATGATAGTTCTTCAATGATTTGTTCTCCGGATTCATAGGATCCTGTCCACCAGGAATATGCTCCATCGCCGTACTCCATATAGAAAAACATCGGATCACCATCTGAATCCGTTAAATTAAACGTGTACGGATATTTCGCTCCGGCTTTCCCATTCGTAGGCCCGACAAGAACCGGGGTCTCCGGTGGATGATTCTCCCGTTCAACCACCGTTATCGCATGCAACAACCCGTCCCATGAGGTGAAATAGATTGTTCCATCCTCCGCGACAGCAAACGATGAATAGATCGGCCTGGACGTGAAATACCGCCATAACAACACCCCCTCGGAAGAAAACGCATAGACATAACCTTCATTATCCCCAATGATGATGACTCCGCCACCCGTGACCACAGGAGAGGCGACGCAATACGCAGTCAACGGATACTTCCATCGCAGCGTCCCATTCGGATTCACACAGAAAAACGCACCAGATTCATTCGTTTTATAGATACCACACCCATAATAGAGCTCCCCGTTGAAACCCACTGCTGGGCTGCCTGATGAACTCCAATACCCACTGTCAAATACCCATATCACCGTCCCATTCTCCGCATTCATAGCATAGAGTTTCCCAGCGGATGCAAAATACACCGTCTCATCATGATCAATCACCGGTCCTTTCCCGCCACAGACAAATCCAAACTCAGTCTTCCACCGCAACGTCCCATTCGGATACAGACTATAAAAAAATCCATCACCACTCCCAATAAAGAGATTCCCCTGGGTATCTAACGCGGGTGCCCGAAGTGACCCATTTGTTTGGAATACCCATTGAATTGTTCCACTGGGGTTCACTGCAAATAATTGTTTATTCCCATCAGCCCCAATATAGATCGTTCCATCATCACTAATGACCGGTGATGACTCCATATCATACTCGGTCAGCTGCACCTGCCACTTAATCGTCCCATTGGGATTCACCGCAGAAAGCATCCCATGATAATCACCATAGTAGATCGTTCCATCGGAGGCGATAGCACCGGTTTGCTCAGTAAATGAACTAAGACAAGAAGCCCATTTCATTGTCCCATTTGGATATACCGCATGTAAATATCCAAAAAAATTTCCGTAATATATGACACCGTCCTTATCTATAACTGGGGTGCTGTGTTGACTTCTATTTTCAGCAATTGGTTCAGAAAGGTATCTCCATTTTAACACAGCCTGATTCCCCGGAGGTAACACTACTTCAGTCCGGCCGGTATGCTGCTGATCATGTTGAAACATCGGCCACGCGCTATCCATCAACCCATTGGAAGGCACCCGAGAAACAATCTCCTTATTAGGAGCAACTTCATCAAAAGCATTACCTTCAATATTACAACTAAAAGGCGGATCGACATGACCCGCTACTCCACCCAAAACCATACATTGTGCTAAAAACATGATGAATACAAGATGATAAACAGATCGAACACCAAAATCATTGATCATGTGAACCCCCATAAGATAAAGCAATTCATTACCATAAATACTTTTCGTATCAAATAAATATTTAGAAATAAATAAAATCATTACATTAATTTTCTAAAGAATTTCACCAATAAAATAAATATAATAATAATTATAGAGACAAAAATATTTATAAACTATTTCTTGCTATCCTCTTTCAATCGATTTGGGAGAAGAATAGGTATGAAAAAAATACGATATATTATGATTATAATCGGATTAATGCTTCTCTGGACAGCCATACAAGTGACCATCGACCACTCAACACTAAAAGGAACTGAAGTAGAACCAACCATAATAGACTTTGATCACACTTTCGCACGTGAGGTATTCTATCGTTTATCAGATATAATCAATTTAAAGGATGAAGAAAAAGACTATTCACCCTATGGACGGGAATTCGGCAGAGCAGGTGAACAATTAGCCTCGGATTCAGTAATACATTGGTTAGGAGAAGCTGGTTTGGAATCTGAAAATATCAAAACCTATCTTATTGGAAAGAATGAATGGAATGAAACAATAAGATGGAAAGGGACAAAGTGGTTTTTAAATCTTAAAGGTCCTTTAAAGGATGGATATAACTCCAGATATGATGGCAAACTCAATATGGCTCCAAGAGGAACTGAATGGTCTCTAAATCTTACCGCTACTCATCCAACATATGGTACCTCTTATCTTAATTTCACCGGCATATACACAAAAAACAATGTAAAATACACAGACAGCTACCCTCTCCTGGATCAATCAACGAAATCCAAAGCAAATAATTATTCAGGAAACACTTTTACCTTGTCAAATATAAGAGTGTTTGATTATTATCATCCACTCTATCCTGATAAACAGATTGTAATCCTAACTGTAGACCACGAAGAGAATTATAAGTGGATGACTACAACTATCAAAGCATGGACACTATCAGGTATATCAAAAATCGGAGCGTTCATTTTAGCGGATGATACAGAAGATTTTTTCAACGATACCATCTTCATGGCCTGCTCAAATAATATCCTCAAAAAATATGGCGGCATCTCAATCAATGGGACAAGCGGCAAATGGATTACTGATAAACTTCAATCTGGATATACTATCACCGCAGACATGCATCTGAATTGGACCTATAAAGCAGTAAAAAGTACCACAGTCGTTGGTGAAATAGAAGGTAAAGAGAATAACACCATCATCGTCATATCCTCACATCTTGATGGACATTGGAACCAGGCATCATTTGATGAAGCCGTCGGAACATCCACGATGCTCGGCATCATAAAATACCTCACTGAAAACAATATAACACCGAAATATACCATCCATTTCTGTTTTTGGACTGGCCATGAATGGGGTGACCGTGGATTAAAACAATACATACTTAATGAATGGTTATCAGAGAATGGTAAAACAATGAAACATGCGATCTCCCTTGGTAACTATGGACACGATGCCATCCCCTTCGGTTATCAAAACGGTGAATTCCAGATTAACTGCTATAACCAGTGGCTTCAGGATGAGATGAGAAAACTAGCCGCCTATTATAATTACACGGAAAGAACTGCTGACATCCTCGGAGACGCCAACAAAATCCCGATATATCAAGGAAATGGATATATGGGTGGGGAATGCTGCTATTGCTTCTACGCGACAGGTCTTACGAAATATCCGATCAAATTCGATCGATTCCCCTACCCCGGCTATCACCGAGATGGCATAGACCACCATGTTGGAGATGTGAACACATCAATAAATGAAAAGCTGCTCGAAGTTGAAAACGAAATCATCGCAAAAACAATCCTGTTTCTCATCGTCAACCCAGACTGCTGGACCGATACAATAACATTTACTCCTTATGACACAAATGAAGATAATAAAACAGATACAGTCAATGTTTCCTTCACCCTTAACTCCAGCGCCCCAGATGATAAAATACGAGTCGTCATCAAACTTGCCCCACAAGATTACAATTACCCAGGTAGATCAAACCCGATATCATCATCAACAATGATAACCGATGACGTTGAAGTATTCGTCGATGACATCCCAACGACACTTACCATTTCTGATGCATACCAACACACCAGCAACACACCAATATCACCGATCATCCAACCCTCATCCTCCGCCATCTACAATACCAATACTAACAATAAATACATTATGAGAAATAATGGAGAGAATAACCCTGAGGAGAAAGAAAAAGAATTCCAACACAATCATATCATCATTAAAGATTATTACTATCAAGGAACTCCCATATCCGATGCGTTTAACATCACCATCAAACCATTTCAACCACCAGGACTCTACGAACTACAGGTATTCATCTACAACTCCACCGGATACATTCAAGGTATCGCAAATGAAACACATATCTATCAAATCAACATGACTCCAATCAATAATGTACCCACGTTCAATGACACCAACCCACCCGAAATCAATGACATCAATTACAACGAAGAAATTCTTACCCTCACCGTCAATACTGTTGATCCTGATAACGACCCTCTGGATTTCACCGCGAGGATCACCACACAAAACACCACCTACTACCCACACAACATCACCATCCAAACCCAGAATAATAATTCTTATACTCTTCTTATCCCCATCGATCTTGACCCAGATGAAAACAATCTGCAAATCCAACTCTGCACCCAAGACCAGCAATTCACCCCAGGTATATACTCCAACTGGTCACCACCAGTGAATATCACTCTTGATCCTGCCTGCTGGATTCAACAAAACACCTCAGAGATGACCAAAACACTCCCTAACGAGACCCTTACCCTTAACAGCAGCCATTTCAAGCTCACCCCCACTGGATACTCCTGGTGTTTCAACGATGGCACCGAGAACACCACCACCCAAAACACCACCCATAGCTACAACCAAACCAGTACTTATTATGTCAACCTCGCCATGACCCAAAATGCAACACCCTACAACTCACAGATAACGATCCAAGTCCAAAACACCATCGCAAACTTCACCAGTGATACAACTAATATTCCCTTGAATACCAGCATTAGTTTCAATGACATCAGCAGGACGACCTGTACCTTGATAAATTGGACCTGGGATTTCGATGATAGCAACATAAGCTACCAACAAACACCCTCACATCTCTTTACCCAGGAAGGAATCTATCATGTGAACCTAACAGTCACCGATAACCAAAACAACTCCGACACCCTCATGAAAACTATCATCGTAGACAACACGAAACCAATACCCATTACTACTCCCAATCCACCCTTGGTAAACGGCATCAACATGCCAGTTATCATCTACGCGGATGTCTACGATAATCTCAGTGGCATCCAGCAGGTAACCGTAAACATCACCAGCCCAAATGGAACCAGCTCCAATAACACCATGACCATGAATCTCTCCACCATCTATGACTACGAATACCACTATCAAAATACCACACAGACCGGTGAGTATTTCTACCAGATCTGGGTGACTGATCAGGTTGGAAACAGAAATCATTCTTTTTATCGGAGCTTCCTCGTCCTCAACACCCTTGGATACACCAGATCCACGGATATCGCACAGGACATCAACAATCGGATCACCGGGATTCTCATCACTCCGCCCTGTAACGGCACCGTGGACTACATCACCGCTTGCTTGAACATCACCACGGTACCCTGCAAGACACAATGCATGCTATACACCACCAGTGGCACCCTCATAGGGACTACCGAGGAAAAAGCCCATATAAGCACAGGAAATAAATCCAAATGGTTCTTTTACAACACCTCGGGATCAATCACGCTTCAAAAGGATTCTAGCTATATCCTCAGTATTTGGAGTAACGCCACCTGTGATCTTGCAATGATTAACACAACAGGAAACACCGGCTGGTATAAAACCGAGACCTATGATGGTTCTCCCTCAAACGGAGTGTTCACCACGGAACAACGAACCTATCAGTTGATGTGTAGTTATGCGACCCGACCGCAGATCCTTAACATCTCAAGAGATAAAGACACGCTTGGATTTGGTGAAACCCTTACCGTCAATACGAACATCAGTGAGACCCATAGCGGCATCGGCCTGGTCACCATTGATCTCATCTACCCGGATAACACCAGCTATAACATCACCATGCTCCCTATGAACACCTCGGATACCTGGTATCAATACCAGTTCAATGATACCTGGCAGATCGGACAGTATAATTATACCATCTGGGCTTGCGACCGACATTTCCGGGGAATCACCAGCAGTCAATATTCATTCAATGTCACCGCTTATGCAAATATCAGCGTCTGCACCGTGAAAAACATTTTCACGGACAATGAATGGATCAATCTCACCGACCCGCCAGCACAACCAGTGAATACCCTGGATGCGTGGCAGCTGATTAACCGAGGGGAAACCTGGAACCAGTATTACAACCAACAGGAAAAAACCTATCGGATTATCTGTAGCGACACCCCGATCAACTACAAAGACGCCAGTGACAACTATCAACCGATTAACACCACCATTCAACCACTAATTAAAGAGATTAACAACACCCTGTACACCCGTGGTGTCACACGAGGTATCTACAGCCTTTATCTGAAACAAACCATGAATGCTACCGATACGACCCCCGCGGTCATCATTGAGAAAGACAGATATAGGATGACACAGACACCACCAGACTCCCTGATGATCAGTTACAATCAGAGACAGAAGATATCAACCATATGCATGCAAAACACGTCACAGATAACACAGGAGGGTAACACAGCATTGTATGAACATGCGTACCGGCGATACAATACCACCGATGAATATGCACAGGTCAGCTACCAGTACTATCCCACCATGATGAAATCAAACCTGATACTCACCGATCAGACCGCGGTGCAGGATCGATACAACCTCCTCCATAGAGTCTTACCTACTGACAACCTCTGGGTTCAGTATCAAACACAGATGACCTCTATAGATACAATAGGAAACATCTCCTTAGGTGTAATGCAGAATGATATCATTTATCGTCTCTACGGTGAAAACACCACGGTTGACCTATGGACTGCTGATCGAATCTGGTTCACCGACCAGAACAATACTCCGGTGTTTGGGATACCACCGTTGTATGCAGTGGATGATGCGGGGAATGCTACTCTGCTGATGAAACATCTGCACTGTGAGGAAAATACTGATATGATGACGTTGACCATCTACGTTTCTCTCCCCTGGCTGGCTGATGACAATCGGACGTACCCGGTATACATTGATCCTTCTGTTGAAATAAACGCAGGAACAGGTGACGGATGGGCGAAACAGGATGATAGCGCTAATTGGGATACCGTTCATGATGGCAGTGGAAACGGTTATAGTTCCTCCAGCCTCTATGACTATGGAATAGGTGCAGGATGTGGTATGACAGGTAAATATTCGATTCATCGGAGTTTCTTCCGATTCAACACCAGTTCCATCCCCGATGATGCAAATATCGTTAATGCCTCTGTGTTCCTCTACGGTAAATTTTATAATTCTCAACCGATACCGATTCCGACACCTCAGGCATCAGGAATGGTATTTCAAAAATGGACCGGGGGTGGAACGATTTCAAATGGTGATTACAATAATTTCTCCGGCGGCATCTACGGATCATTACGTAGTTGGACAACAGGTATCTATAATGAGCTGGTCTGGGAGAACGCTCTTTCCGATATCGATGTTGACGGATATACAGATATCTGTGTTCGTGAATGGGCTCATGATTACAATGACAGTGCACCAGAAGAAGAATCATCGTATTCCAATTATTTAGCCTATGCTGAAGCACCTTACAATAAACCGTACATTAATATCACCTATGAGCTCCCGCCGACTTCACCAGAGGTCACCTTGATCATTCCAGAGGATTATGCGGTGAATATCTCACTGAACCCCTGTGTCAAAGTATCGGTGACACAACAGGAAGGAAAGGATGTCACCGTGCAATGGTATCAGAATGCAACAGCGGGCTCTTGGACATTGTTTGCATCAAATGTCACGGATGGAAATGAAACCGTGATGCAGAATTGTCCGTGGATCAATGAAAATGGGAAATGGTATCATCTGAAGATTGATGCAAAAGTCGGCTCCTGGCCTTCGGTTCAAGAGTATTATCAGTTTTACCCTGGTGTTCAATCAAAGATTGAGAACATGGGTGATACGGATATCAACGGATTTCTGGTTGTATGGTTGGAGGAATATAATGCAACTTCAGGGAACTGGTCATATCTTGATGAACTATATCGGGATGCTACGATGCGCAGGGTGAATAGTAGTTGTAGTTTCGGGATTGACACCGTGTGTAATGGTCTGGTGAATGGCTCTATGCTTGCTGGTGAGACTGGTGGTGTTTTCCGGGTGTATGCAGGGTTTTATTCCATGCAGAATGAGGTGCTGGTCTGTTCGGATGATACTGAGCTTGTCGCTTGGTGGGAGTTTGAAATTGAATAAATAATTTTCTCAGTGATATGAGATTAAAATAGTGGCGGAAGCTTTGCACTTAAAATACCTTATAACATCGATTAAAAGTGCAAAGCCTATTGGCTAGTTCTTCATTAGATAAAAATACGAAATGTTTCTCCAGGAGAGTAATATATAAATGTACATCGATAGTAATATATATTATATAAGTTTACTTTTAATTACCAAATAGGGTATTCCTCTAGTCAGGAGACTATGAAAAAAACCATCATTGCCATCATCCTAGCTTTG
>Ga0315277_10009238_pt1 | contig 12611 bp, 9 predicted proteins | sample YL17G05_15_MG_FD_203695 | JGI IMG/M metagenome (GOLD analysis project Ga0315277, IMG submission 203695) | Sediment microbial communities from Yellowstone Lake, YNP, Wyoming, USA - YL17G05_15 | ecosystem: Environmental > Aquatic > Freshwater > Lake > Sediment | place: USA: Wyoming | collected... | reverse complement strand
TTGACCACAGCCTTAGGAGACAGCAGCCAGGAACGCGCCAGCGGGACGAGCGCCTCGGCCGTGTCCTTCGTCGCTCCGTACATCCACGCCCACCAGAAGGTCCCGTCCCCGGCATCGTGGGCCGGCGGTCCGCCCCAGGCCAGGGAGAAATGCGAGGCCATGTCCGCCGCCTGGCAATACCGCCCGTCGGAGGGAATCTGCGCCACCGGCCAGTGGTTCCACCAGGGAAAAGGAGAGGCGTCTTTGCGGTGTTCGCCGGCGAAGATGGAAAACCGGTTGGTCGTCTCGAAAACCTGGAAGGGTTTCATCTCCGACTTCATGTTGACCCGCATGATCACCGGCCTTTCTTCCGGAGCGGCGCCGAAATGAAGGTATTTATCGCCTTCCCTTACCTCGGGAGTCTTTTCCCCCCAGCTGTAGGTATGGCTCTGCCCTTTGAGGTTGACGAGCGTCATAGCCGCCAGGTCGACCACGTCTTCCGGCTTCTGCCCGGGATGACAGAGCAGGATGACTTCCTCCGGCCAGAGGAACTCCCCCTTGGTGTGGAGGATGACCTTGCGCAGGCCGACGGCGTCGGGATAGAAGGTGTAGTATTCATCCACCCAATCCTCCCACCCCGTGACCGGGTCGACCTGGGAATGATGGCCGTTCGCGGAGGTCGGACAGTAGCGCCAATGGACCACAACCCGGGCTTCCGTATTCTCGATGATCCGGACCTGGGAGAAAAGGCAGCGCGGGTCGAGCATGTGCTCAATACAGCCGTCGTTGTCGTTGAAATTCTCGATGCTCTGGTCGGCCATCCACATCCTGTTTTCCATCACCCAGGCCGGCGAGTAGCGCGTCCCTCTCCAGAACACCGCCCGGACCGGCGTGTCGTCGAACTGGACGACGATGTCGGGGTCGGCGGAGACGGGCCACAGGGCATCCCATTCGGGATAGTATTTTAGGTGGACGTAGGAAGCCCCGAAAGTTCCCTGTCCCTCAGGACCAGAAGGCATAACACGCGGAGGGAGATCAGGCTCAGAATCGGGCCGTTCGGCCGCATGTTGTTTCTTGATCTCGAGAGCTGAGAGAGCCATATCGTAGATGCTCAACTCGTCCAGGATCCCGTCCAGGGAGTACCAGCAAGCCAAGGTCGCGAAAGGCCGGACGGGATTGGATGGTTCGATCTTCTGCCGGGCCATCCCGACCCGAAGCCCCTCCCCTGTCGCGGGACGGAAGGGCCCTGGGAGCGGTGACTCGGCCGCTTTCTCTCCGTCGATAAAAAGGGAGATGCCTTCACCTTTCCTCATGGTGGCCGCGACGTGAATCCATTTCCGCAAGGGGATTTTCTTTTCTGTTTGGCAAACCACCCAGTCGCCCGCGCCTGCCATTAGCCCAAGCTGGCCCTGGGGTCCGATCCCGAAGAAAAACCCGTCGCGGGGGGAGTTGACGGTGATGTCGTCCGGCCAGCAGGCCGCGTCCAGGTTGGAGTTCAGGCTGAGCGTGTTTTCCTGGGCGGCGATGGGCGCCCAGTTCCAGGGGTAGGCTCCGAGGGCGATCCAGGCTTCGACCGTGAATTCGGAGGTGAGCTTCGGGGCCGCTTCCGCCGCCCGGGAAATTAAGGTCGTGTATCCGTCCATGACGAGCGCCTGGCCTTTGACACCCCGGACCAGGCGGAAATTTCCGGACACGGCATCATCGATTCCGCCGAGAATGTCCCGAGTTTTCCGGTCCCGGACTTCGTCAAAGATCCAGTGAGCCTTGGCTCTATCTTGGGCGGAAAGGGCGAGAGGTCCGGCCAGGACAAAAAGAATTATCAGGATTTTCACAGAACGATGACTCATGATTATTCCCTCTTTTTAAAGGATGACGGGATCAGAGGTCGATGAACACCTTCATCGTCCGGTCCCTGTTTTTCTCGATGTAGTGATAAGCATCCGGGTACTGCTCGAAGGGAAAATGCCGGGTCATGAGAGGCTTGAGGTTGACTCTCCCGGACCGGACGAGGTCGATGGCGTCCCGATAGTCCTCCGCTTTATACATCAGGGTCCCGATCAGACGGAGCTCCTTGTCCTGAACGAGACCGATATCGACCCGCGGCCGCTCGCCGAACACTCCGACGATGACGATATCCGTTCCTTTCCGCGCCAGCGAGACCGCCTGGCCGACTGTCTCTTCAACACCGACGCATTCCAGGATCGCGTCGGCCCCGTCCGGCCCGAAAGCTTCCCGGACCGCCGAGGCCAGGTCGCGCGCGGCCGGGTTGACGGTGTGAGGAATTCCGCAGGCCCGGGCGACCTCGAGCCGGAAATCGTTGAGGTCGGAGATCGCCACCGCAGCGGCGCCAAGCCCCCCTGCCACTTGGGCGGTCAGGTTCCCGATCGGCCCCGCTCCGAGGACAAGGATGTTCTTCCCTTCGACACTTCCCAGGCGACCGACGGCATGAGCGCCGACGGCCACCGGCTCAACCATGGCGCCGCTGTCATAGTCCATCCCGGCGGGAAGTTTGACCACTAGGTCCTGGTCCACCGCCAGGAACTCCTGGGCCGCTCCCTCAGCCTGGCAGCCGATGACCTTGAGGCTGTTACAGATGTGATAATTCCCGTGCCGGCAGGGATAGCACTGCCCGCAGACGAGCTGCGGCATGACGGTGACGTCATCCCCTGCCCTCAACGCCCGGACATCCGGTCCAACCTCGGTGATCCGGCCGGCGAACTCATGGCCCTGGACGATTGGACAGCTGATATATGGATGCTTCCCATAATAGGCATGGATATCGGAGCCGCAGACCCCGATGCGCCTGACCTGGACGAGCACCTGTCCCAGCCCGGGTTCGGGCTTGGGGACGTCCTGGAAGATCACTTTTTGTGGTTCGACGAGCACAGCCTGCTTCATGGGATGCCGCCCCCTTTACTTCCTTTTGTTCTCCGGCTCATCACGGAAACTCTTGTTCAAGAGGTCAAAGACCTCCTCTACATCAGCGACCTTGGGATGGTTCTTATAATCCGGTAGTATGAGCGATGCCTCGGCCAGCCGGCGGACCTCGGCCTCGGGGATGCCGAGGTCTTCGAGGCGGGTCCAGAGGCTGATGTCCTTAAGAAACCGGTCGACTGCCTCACCTGAGCGCCGGGCGGCCTCGCTGTCGCTTAGGGCAACCAGGGAGGGATCGAGGATCCGGGCGACTGCGGCGAACTCGGGCTCGGCCGCCGAGAAGGTATAGCGCATCATGGCGGGATAAACAGCGGCCAAGGCCCGGCCGTGGGCCACCTGGGGATAGAGCCCGCTCATCGCCATCCCGATCCCATGAGGGAGGGTGACGCCGGAATTGGCGATACACAGCCCGGCCAGGGTATCGGCCCAGGCCATCCAGGTCCGGGCTTCCAGGTTGTTGCCGTCCGCCACGGCCTTGGGAAGATAGCGTGTAACCAGACGGATGGCCTCCAGCGCCATCAAGTCTGTGTAAGGCGTCCCGGCCGGGTTGATGTAGCTCTCAAAGGCGTGGGCGAATACGTCGAACCCCGTCGAGGCCGTGACGGACGGGGGCGCCGTCCTGACGAGTTCCGGATCGACGATGCTTGTCTTGGGATAGAGGAAGGAATTGTAGAGAGCGGATTTGTTCTTTTCCGCCGGATTTGTGACGACCGCGACCTGAGTTACCTGCGAACCCGTCCCCGAGGTCGTGGTCACGGTCACGACGGGAAGGGTCGCTGCGGTCGGTTGTTTCTCCCGGAAAAAAAGATAGTCCCAGGCCGTCCCGGGATGGGTGGCCTCGACGGCGATGGCCTTGGCCGCGTCCATGCTCGAGCCGCCGCCCAGTCCCAGTACGACATCGGCCCGGTGTTCTTTGGCCAGGCGGGCGCCGGCCGTGATCACTGCGGTCGTCGGGTTGGGGATGACTCCGTCGAAGTGGGCGACATCGACGCCGCTAACCTTGAGGAAGTCCTTGATTCTTTTAAAGACGGAGGAGAACTCCGGAAATTCCGGGACGCTGACGAGAAGACATCTCTTGCCCCAGCGTGAAACGGCCGCGCCGACCTCGCTCAGCCGGCCGCACCCAAAGCGTATCTCGGTCGGTTGAAAATAGTTGAAATCATTCATGGCTTCTCTCCTCCTCTCAAAAGGTTCTTGACTCCCTCGAGACGAGCGGCTCGAAAACTCCCCGGCAGCGGCCGGCTACCGGACAAAGTAATACAACACGACCATGGTCACGAGCAGGACTCCGGCCCAGAGCCGCGGGTCGGACAAGCCCTTTATCCGTCCGCCGGAGATGACCTGGAGCGGGTTTCTCCACGTCATCGCCTCTACCTGTCCCGGATCGGGACGCGGCGTCAACAGGCTGACCACGACGAAGATCAGGCTGCAGAGGCAGAACATCCACCAGGCCTGCATCAGGAAAGGGATCCCCAGCCTGTGGGTCAGGAGCTTTTCATGACCGATGACCGGCATGTCGAAAAGAAAGGCCAGGGCACCCAGGGAAAAGCCGGTGATCAGGGTGGTCAGGGCCGCCTGCTTCGTCCCCCGCTTCCAGAAAACGCCCCAGAGAAAGACGGTCGTAATCGGGGGGGCGAGGTGCGAGGCGATGGCGTTGATCGCCTCGAAAATGCTGGAGTAGCTGCTGCCCTGGGTCGACCAGGCCATGGCGACAAGCATCACCAGCACGGCGCTCCAGCGGCCGATCCGGACGGTTTTTTCGTCCGAGATCGACGGCTTCCAGCGCTTGACGATGTCGACGGCGACGAGGGTGGCCGAGCTGTTGAGGGCGGCGGCGATCGTGCTCATCAGCGCGGCCAGCAGCCCGGCCGAGATCACGCCTTTGAGCCCTGTTGGGATCAACTCCTTGATCAGGACAGGAAGCGTTTGGTTGCTGTCGGCGCCGATTGTCCCCCGGAAAAGGACATAGCCGATGACACCGGGGAAGACCATGATGAAGACCGGCAGGATCTTCAGCCCGCCGGCGAAAAGGGGGCCGAGTTGGGCGTCCCGCTGGGTTTTGGCGCCCAGGACCCGCTGCACGATCGTCTGGTCGGTGCACCAATACCAGACACCTAGGATCGGGTAGCCGAGGAAGACGGCGTACCAGGCCAGGCCCGCCGAATTGTGAGCCTGGAGCATACTGAGCTGGTCGGGCTTGACGGCGGCTTTGAGCTGGGCGAGGTTATGGATGCCCTGGTCCGGGAGCGCCAGGATGGCGAAAACGGTCACCAGCACGGCGCCAAGGATCAGGATCACGGTCTGGATGGTTTCGGTCACGACCACCGCCTTGAGACCGCCCAGGACGGTATAGATGGCGGTTATGACCGAGATGATGACGATGGAAGTAACCACCCCGATGCCAAAAAACTGCTTGAAGACGGCGGCGCCGGCATAAAGGCTCATCCCGATGTGGATGAAAAGGGCGGCCAGGATGGCCATGAACGCCAGGAACATCCGCGACGCGGGGCCATAGCGCTTCTCCAGGAACTCGGGCAGGGTGGAGATCCGGCTCTTAAAATAGAAGGGGGCGAAGACGAGTCCAAGCAGGATCAGGGTGAAAGTGGCCATCCATTCGAAGTTCCCCCAGACCATGCCTTCGTTGTAGCCCGAGGCGGCCAGGCCGACAAGATGGATGGAAGAAATATTGGAAGCGAACAGAGCGGCGCCGACCATGCCCCAAGGCAGGGACCGGCCCGCCAGGAAATAGACCTGGCTGGTCAGTTTCAACCGGCGGACCGAGAGGACGCCGACGGCCAGTATGCCGATGAGGTAGACGACGATGATGACGAGGTCGAGGACCGGAATGCTGAGCTTTCCAGGGAACATGATTTTCTCCGCGCCTGATTATACACACAATTCGGTGCCAGGCAACTCATTTCCCAATTTTGGGGTCAGGTCTCAACAATCAACAAATCCGGAGCCGGATTGCCAATTGTTGAATGTTGAGACCTGACCCCCCGGACGGGATGACCCCCCGGACGTGATGACCCACCGGACGGGATTAGCGAAGGTGAATCCGGGTGGGGTCGAGGTCCTGGCGGATGATCCGGAGCTCCTCGCCGGTAGGCGGAACCGTGGTCTTTGGGGGCCGGCAGACCTTGACGTTCCAGCCGATATTCGCCTTGACGTCTTTCACGGTAACACCGGGATGCATCTCCTGAAGGATCATCTCATACGTGTTCTTGTTAAAGCCGTAGACTCCGAAATCGGTGATGACAAGTGAGGGCCCCTTGCCAGGAAATCCGAAATTCCTGCGCGAATTCACCTCATCGATGAATCCCGGGCTCGTGACGAAATCGATCTTTTCGGGGAATGATTTCGCGGACTGCTTGAGCACCATGATGACCTTCTTGGCGTGGATGGCGATCTCACAGGCGCCCCCGCTCCCGGGAAGCCTCACCTTGGGCCGGACGTAGTCACCGATGACCGTCGAATTGATGTTCCCGAACCGGTCCACCTGGGCCCCGCCCAGAAACCCGACATCGATCAATCCGCCCTGAAGGTAATAGTTGAAGACTTCGACCATCGAGCACACCGAAATCGAGTCCGTGGCCAGGCAGGGATCGCCGATCGAAAGGGGCAGGCGGTCGGGCACGCACCCGACGGCCCCCGATTCGTAGATCAGGACGAGCCCGGGCGCCTGGAGCCGGCGGGCCAGGTTGCAGGCGACGTTCGGCAGGCCGATCCCGACAAAGACGACTTCGCCGTTCTTGAGCTCCCGGGCGGCCCGGACCACCATCATTTCCGAAGGCGTATACTCGGCCATTATTATCTCCTCACCCTCTCCTCAATCCTCCCCCATCAAGGGGGAGGAGAAAAAGGAGCAAATTCCCCACGCATTCTTCATAAATATCGATTCTAATCGCACAGAGCAAATCTCAGAACCCGTAGTTGACCGAACCCGAAGGACGGTTGTCCGCTTCGAGCTTTTTCAGGTACTCGGCCCCGAGCTTTTCTTTATATTCCTTGCGCCCCGGCAAACCGTAAACCCACTCCGCCAGATACTTGTCCATTCCCGCTTTATCTTTGGATATCTTCGCCCATTCGACGTAAAAATCGTTGTCCCGGTCATAATAGCCCAAGGCATAACTCGGATGGGCGGCGAAGGGCTCGATGACCACGGCCGAAACGATCAACCCCGGGATGAGAGTCCGGTTGGGGTCGGCCCGGATGACATCTCCCGGAACGAGTTCTTCGGCGACGATGACGACCTTCTTCGAGGCGAAAGCCGCCTCCCTCTGGACTCCCATCAACCCCCAGATCTGGGCGTTCCCCTCCTCATCGGCCCGCTGGACGTGGATGATGGCGACATCGGGGTTGAGAGCCGGCACTGTCGCATACCTTTTCCCTGTATAGGGGCAGCGGATAAACTTGATATTCTTGTTCTTCCTGGGCAGGTCGCTCCCCTCGAAGGACTTAAGGTGCATGAACGGCAGGTGGGACGCGCCAGCCATGAACCGGGCCACCATCCCGAAATGGCTGTATTCCTCGATCTCGACCTTCCTCGGTATCCCCTCCTCGACCGCCCGCCGCAGCCCGAAGAGCGAACCGACCCCGGGGTTCCCGGCCCAGCTGAAGACGAGCTTCCGGACGCATCCCGCCGCGACCATCTGGTCATAGATGAGGTCCGGTGTCAGGCGGCAGGCGACGAGGTCGCGCTTCCCCTGCCGGATGATCTCGTGTCCGGCTGCGAAGCAGATAAGATGCGTGAATCCCTCGATGACGACCGTGTCGCCGTCCCGGACGTGCTCGCGGACGGCCTCGGCCATGGTCGTGACTTTGCTGCTCATATCGGCCGGCCCTCCTTCTGCACATTCCTGATCACATCCGCAAAAATCTCTACGCCTATATCGACCTCGCGGGCATTGATGACAAGGGGCGGGCAGAAGCGGATGACGCTGTCGCCGCACGGCAGGAGCAGGAGCCCTCTGCGAAAAGCCCGCTGGGCGATCTCGTGGACTTCCTTGGCGGCCGGCTCCTTTGTCACCCGGTCTTTGACAAACTCAACACCGATCATCAGTCCCATCCCGCGGACATCTCCGATTATCGGGAACTCCTTCTTGAGCTTCTTGAGTTTGTTCAGCATCCGCCTTCCCATCCTGGAGGCATTGGCCATGAGCCCGCCCTCTAGAAGGTCAAGAGTCACGAGCGAGGCTTCGCAGGCCAGCGGGTTCCCGCCGAAGGTGCTGCCGTGGGTTCCCGCTTTCCAGGTCATGTACCTTTTCTTGGATACGACCGCGCCGAGGGGCAGCCCTGAAGCCAATCCCTTCGCCAGCACGACGACGTCCGGCTCCACACCGAAATTCTCGATGGCCAGGAATTTGCCCGTCCGGCCCATCCCGGACTGGACTTCGTCGACGACGTAGATGATGCCGTACTTTTCGGCGAAGGCTTTGAGCTTCTGATGGAACTCGGGCGGCGGCAGGATGTACCCGCCTTCCCCCTGGATGGGCTCGACGAAGATGGCCGCGATCTCCCGCGGGCTCATCAGGGTCTGGCAGACGACCTTCTCTATGGCCTCGGCGCAGTAGATCCCGCAGGAATCATAGGTCAGGTGATAGGGGCAGCGGTAACAATAACCGTAAGGCACATGGTAGACTCCCGGCAGGAAGGAGGAGAAGTGAAGCCGCTGCTTCGCCTTGCTGGCGGTCAGACTCAGGGCGCCCATGGTCCGGCCGTGGAAGGAGCCGAGAAACGAGATGATGTAGGGCCGCTTGGTGTGATACCGGACCAGCTTGATGGCGGTTTCGATGGCCTCGGCGCCGGAGTTGGTGAAAAAGACGCTCCTCTCCTCTTCCCCGGGCCACATCTTGACCAGGCGTTCCGCCAGGTTGGAAAAGGGCTCATAGTAAAAATCCGTCGAACAAATGTGGAAGAATTTCTCGGCCTGCCTCTTGACCGCCCGGACCACCTTGGGATGGCTGTATCCCGTGATGTTGACGGCGATCCCGGCCATGAAATCGAGGAACCGGTTGCCGTCCACGTCCTCGACCACGGCGCCTTTCCCCCTGGCTATGACCAGGGGGTATTCCTTTATATACGAGCTGGACGTGTAGCGCCTGTCCTTGGCGATGATCTTTTTGGCGATCTTGCCGGGGAGGGGAGTCTTGATGTCGGGGACTTTGAGAGCCATGTTCCTGCCTTTCCTATTTTACTTATAGATTTTATATAAATTATGTACTTAATCTCTTAAGGACGAGCGCCATTCCCTGCCCGCCGCTGACACAGAGAGTGGCCAAACCGAGCTCCTTGTCTTCCCGGATCAGGCTGTGAACGAGCGTGACCGTGATGCGGGCGCCCGTGCAGCCGATGGGATGGCCCAGGGCGATGGCCCCGCCTTTGATATTCCGCCGCGCCGGGTCCCATTTGAGCTCCCGTTCGCAGGCCAGGACCTGAGCGGCGAAGGCCTCGTTGATCTCGATGAGGTCGATGTCGCCCAATTCGAGGTTCAACGATTTCAAAACTTTCCGGGTCGACGGCACCGGCCCCAGTCCCATTTCCTTCGGGTCGACGGCCGCGGAGGCGAAGCCCAGGACCTCAGCCAAGGGCTTTACGCCGAGCTTCTGCGCCTCAGACTGAGTCGTCAAGACGAGCGCGGCGGCGCCGTCGGTGAGTCCGGAGGAGTTTCCGGCTGTGACGGAACCGCCTTTTTTGAAGACCGGCGAAAGCTTGGCCAGGGTTTCGAAGGTAGTCTCCGGCCGCGGATGTTCGTCCGCTGCGGTTACACAATCCTGGCCGCCTTTCCCCTTGACGGTGACGGGCACGATCTCGTCCTTAAATTGCCCTGTCTCCGCTGCATGCTTCGCTTTCGTCTGACTTTCTAAGGCGTAGTCATCCTGTTCCCGACGGCCGATGCCGAATCTTTCCGCCAGAAGTTCCGCCGTCTCGCCCATGATCATCTCGGCCAGCGGGCAGAAGAGGCCGTCTCTATACATGGCATCAACGAGGGTCCCGTCGCCGAGCCGGTAGCCCCAGCGGGCCCCGTCCAGGAGATAAGGAATCTGCGACATGTTCTCGGTGCCGCCGGCGAGCACGATCCTGTTTTCTCCGAGAAGAAGCGATTGGCCGGCCAGCACGATGGCCTTCATCCCGGAGGCGCAGGCCATGTTGACGGTGAAGGCCGGCCGGTCAACCTGGATCCCGGAACGGTAGAGGACCTGGCGCGCCGGGTTGGGCCGGTTCCCGGCCTGTCGGGCCATCCCGAAAATGACTTCATCGATCTTGTCCGGGGTGACTCCCGCTCTCTTCATCGCCTCGACCGAGGCCGCTGCTCCAAGAGTAACGGCGTTGGTGTCTTTAAAGGCGCCTCCGTACTTCCCGATCGGCGTCCGCACGGCGCTCAGGATGACGACCTTTTCGCTGGGGTTTTTCATCCGAATTTCCTCTCCATTCCGGCAAGCGTGGATTCGATCTTCTCGAGGATCGCAGAGATCTCGTCCTCCTGGATGACGAAGGGCGGGGCGACCATCACCAGGTCGCCGTCCGTGCCGTCGGCCTGCCCGATGTTCGGCCAGAGAACGAGCCCGCTGTCCAGCGCTTTGGCGATAAAGGCCTCAACGTACTTCTTCTCCCTCGGGAAGGGCGTCTTTTTCTTTTTATCCCTGACGAATTCGAGGCCGATGAGGAGCCCCTTTCCGCGGACGTCCCCGACATGAGGATGGCCGAGGAGTTTCTCCAGCCTGCGCTTCATCCGTTTTCCGGCTTGGGCGCAGCGGGCGATGAGGTCGTGATCGATGAGATAATCCAGGGTGGCCAATCCCGTCGCGCAGCCGACCGGATGATGGGCGAAGGTCTGGGCATGAAGAAAGCTTTTTCCTTTTTTTTGGATCGGGTCAAATAAGCTTTCATTCGCAGCCACGGCGCTCAGGGGGAAATAACCGGAGGTGAGTCCTTTGCCCATGACGACGATGTCCGGGACAAGGCCGAAATGGCGGCAAGCCAGCCATTTCCCGGTCCGGCCGACGCCGGTCATCACCTCGTCGGCGATGAGGAGGACTTCGTTCCGGTCGCAGATCCGGCGGATTGTCTCCCAGTATTGCCGCGGCGGAACGGAGGCGCCGGTCGATGAGCCGCCGATGATTTCGCCGATGAAGGCCGAGACCATCTCCCGCCCCAGCTTGTCGATGGTTTTCTCCAATTCGTGAGCGCATTTCACTCCGCAATCGGGCGGCGTCAGATCCCAGGGACAACGGTAGCAATAGGGCGCCGGTATTCGCGCGCTCTTGAGGAGAAGTGGCCGGAAGGCCTGCTGATAATGTTTCCGCCCCGAAAGCGACAGCGCCGCCAGCGTATTCCCGTGGTAGCTCGGACTCAGGGAAATGACCCGGTACTTCTCCGGCTTTCCGCTATCAAACCAATACTGCCGGGCCAGCTTGATGGACGCCTCTATGGCTTCAGACCCGGATGTCAGGAAGAACACTTTCCCATCCCGGAAAGGCAGAAATGAAGCCACCTTGACGGCCAGTTTTTCGACGGGCTCATGGGTGAACTGGACGCCGCTGAGATAGGCTACCTTTCCGGCCTGCCGGGAGAGGGCCGCCGCTACTTCTTTAACTCCATGGCCGATGTTGACGACCGCCGCTCCGCCGCTCCCATCGAGGTAGCTTTTGCCGCTTGCGTCAAAAAGGTAGGATCCGCGGCCGGACTTTATCAGCGGGAAGGACTTGTGAAGGTTGCGGTAAAGGACGTTGCCCAGAGGATAGCGGTGCTCCATTTCTATTTATGTTCTCCCATTTTTGAAGCCGAGAGCTCGAGAGATGGCCCGGGTCGTTTCCTGAAGGGGCAGGGCCAGCTCCCTTTTTAGGCGTTGCAGCGAATACAATCCTGAACTCACGGCTATATTAACGGCTCCACCGACTCTACCTTCTCTATCCCATATAGGCGAAGCGATAGATCTGAGACCGGGGGTCAATTCTTCATTGTTTAGGGCATAAGAGTTTTTTCTCACTTCCCCAAGAATCAACAGAAGCTTCTTTCCTTTGTTTTCCCGGTAGGGCAAAGCTTCGGGGACATTTTCTAAGTATTGCAGATATCGATTGATCCAATCTTGGCCCTGAAAGGCAGCCAGGACCCTTCCCATGGCGGTGTTGAAAAGTTCGAGGCTTGAACCGACATGGAGATTGATATTCAAGATCTGGTGTGTCTTTATTCGCTCAATATAGATCAATTTCCAGCCTTCAAGAATGGCCAGATTAACTGTCTCCTTCGTGCGTTGAGATAGTTGCTGAAGGTAGGGCTGGGCAACCTCCCTCAATTCGAGGCTGGAAAGCGCAGCAAACCCAAGGTCCAGAACTTTGGGGCCCATAGTGAACTTTTTTTCTTCGGCTGAAGGAATGATATAGCCGAGAGTGCAGAGAGTATGGATGAGCCTGAAAACAGTGCTTTTGGAGAGCTTCGTTTTAGTCGCAATTTCGGTGATGCCCAGCCGTGGAGAAGAAGGGGAAAAAGCTTCAAGGATCGAGAGTCCCCGGGAGAGAGCGGAGATAAAGCTTCGATCTTTCGGATGGAGTGCTGACATCCGTTTTTTTCGCACTACGAAATGATGTTCCATAATATGAAATTATTATTAAAACCGCTTTTTGTCAAGGATGATAAATTCTGCTTGACAAGAGCCTTTTTTTATTTATACTGAAATCAACGACGAGAAGTAAAATGGC
>Ga0315277_10009235_pt1 | contig 12614 bp, 4 predicted proteins | sample YL17G05_15_MG_FD_203695 | JGI IMG/M metagenome (GOLD analysis project Ga0315277, IMG submission 203695) | Sediment microbial communities from Yellowstone Lake, YNP, Wyoming, USA - YL17G05_15 | ecosystem: Environmental > Aquatic > Freshwater > Lake > Sediment | place: USA: Wyoming | collected... | reverse complement strand
GATCATTGTCGAAGGGAATAAAATCACCGCGATCGAGGAAAAGGCCGCCATTCCTAAAGACGCCGTCATCATCGACTTCACCGACAAGACCGTGCTTCCCGGGTTCATCGATGCCCACACCCACATTATGGTTGACGGCGTGGATGATTATGGAGCCGATCTTTACAAGAATTCAACACCCTTCCGGACTATCAGGGCCGTAGCTTCGGTGCGTCAAGCCCTCTGGAACGGCTTCACCGCCCTGCGGGATGTCGAGTCTGAGGGGGCCATGTATGCCGATGTGGATGTAAAGAAAGCGATCAATATGGGCCTCGTCCCGGGTCCGCGATTGTGGGTATCAACGCGTGGATTGAACACAATCGGACGCTATATGCCGTTTGATTATTCATGGGAACTCGATCTTCCCAAAGGGGCTCAGATGGTGACTGGGACTGATGATTGCCTCAAGGCAGTACGCGAGCAGGTCGCCTATGGGGCTGACTGGATCAAGATTTATGTGGACTGGCCTTTCTTTATTGATAGGGACGGTGGAATATCCGGCCTGACAAATTTTACCCCGGAAGAATTGGCGGCCATGGTGAATGAAGCCCATAGGCTCGAACGCAAAGTGGCGGCTCATGCCATCAGCCGGAACGGGATAAAAGCCGCTCTGGAAGCCGGCGTCGACAGTATCGAACATGGAAGCGGGTTTGATGAAAGCTTGATCGATCAGGCTAAGTCGCAGGGAATCTATTGGTGTCCGACATTATTAGTGTTCGAACACAGTTTTGAACAAAGGGCGACTCCGCAGCTCAAACAGCTGCTCGAAATCGAATACAAAGCGCTCAACAACGCCTATAAAAAAGGACTCAAGATCGCGCTGGGCACAGATGCCGGTTCCTTTCCCTGGTCCATCAACCAAGCCAAGGAGTTTGAGCTCTTAGTCAAAAAAGCGGGCTTCAGTCCGATGGATGCTATCAAATCAGGGACCTCTGTCGCCGCTGAATTGCTCGGCCAGTCTGCTTCCATCGGTCACTTGGCCTCCGGAATGTTAGCCGATATCGTCGCCGTGTCCGGTGATCCATTGCAGGATATCTCGGTTCTTCAGAAGGTCATGTTTGTCATGAAGGACGGAGTAATATTTCGTCATGACAAATAGCTATTGAACATCAGCTCTCATTTACACCGTCACCCCTTTCCGCTATCATATGAGCCGCTCGACTTCGACGCACCCGTAGCTCAGTGGATAGATCGGCGGAGTTCGAATCCGATTTGGCTTTTTCCGATCTTCCCCTGAAAATCGCTTCCATATAGGGAAAATTGCATTTTTTCTTTTAGCACCGATTATCAGAATTAGGCGGGTTTAAGCAAATCTTGTGACACAGTTGTGACACGGGGAGAGGTCTGTTTTCAGTTGACTATCTGAGCTGTTCCTTGATATTCTTCTCCCATCCAATAAAAAGGGACGGCCGTGGCGACCAAGTGCCCGAAGTGTGATTTCGCTAATACAGCAGATTCCAAATTTTGCAAGGAATGCGGGACGCATCTCTTCCCATCTGAAGGTCCCCAGGTCGCCAAAACCCTGACGCTGGAAACGAAACCCGAAGGACTTACCCGGGGAACCGTCTTTGCCGGAAGGTACGAAATCCTGGAGGAGCTTGGGGGCGGAGGGATGGGAAAGGTCTATCGCGTCTATGACCGGAAGCTCGAGGAGGAGGTAGCGCTAAAGCTCATTCGGCCGGAGATTGCGGCTGGCCGCAAGGCGATCGAGCGGTTTCGGAACGAGATCAAGATTTCGCGGAAAATCACCCATAAAAACGTCTGCCGGATGCACGACCTGGGCGAGGCGGAAGGCACCTCTTTCATCACGATGGAGTATGTCCGGGGCGAGGACCTAAAAAGCCTCCTTCACAGGACAAAGACCCTGCCCGTTGGGACAGCCCTCTCGATCGCCCACCAGGTGGCGTATGGGCTTTCGGAGGCCCATCGGTTGGGCATCATCCATCGGGACCTCAAGCCCGGCAACATAATGATTGACAAGGACGGTGACGCTAAGATCATGGATTTTGGGATCGCCCGATCGCTTCTCGGGAAAGGGCTGACGGGCGAAGGGGCGATAATTGGGACGCCGGAATATATGAGCCCGGAACAGGTCGACGGAAAGGAGGTGGACGCTCGCTCAGATATCTATTCGCTGGGCATCATCCTTTACGAGATGCTCACCGGACGAGCGCCCTTTGAGGGCGATACCCCCTTCAGCGTGGCCTTGAAGAATAGGGAGGAAACCCCCAAAGACCCCAGGGAAGCTAATGTTCAAGTTACTCCAGATCTTAGCCGCTTAATACTTCGCTGTTTGGAGAAAGATAAGAAAAAGAGATATCAAAGTTCAGATGAATTGCGAATCGAACTTGAGGACTTCCAACAGCGATTGCGGAATGAAACCGCGGCGCAGTTGCCAGCAGCTGCCGTGCCAGCAGTTCGCGCTCGGTTACGTGCAAGACGTGCCGTAGCGCTCTGGGTAGCCTCGCTCCTGCTTGCCCTGGGCATAGCCGCGTGGATCGTGATGGATGGCGATGTCCTGCGCCCGGCATTATGGTTCTCTGGGCGGCCCGCCCTTACGCTCGGCGAGCGCGATACGGTCCTACTGGGCGAGATTGAAAACAGCACGGACGACCCGGCCCTTGAGGGTTCGCTTAAGGCAGCGCTCGAGATTAGCCTCGAGCAATCACCGCGGGTCAGGCTCTTGACGCCAGACCGGGTGCGCCAGGCGCTACTGCGCATGCGCCGTGGCGAGGACGAAAAGCTTACCCAGGATCTTGCCCGGGAAGTCTGTCAGAGGGAAGGATCGCGGGCCCTCATCGTGGGATCAGTCACACGTGTCGCCGACAAGTACATTTTGACGGTTCGAATCATCGACCCTTCAACTGGCGCCACCATCAGGACCCTGACCGAGCGTGCCAACTCCCGCGACCAGATCCTTCCGGGCCTTGACAAGCTGGCAACCTCGGTCCGACGCCTGCTTGGCGAAACCCTGGCGTCGATTGCGACAGCGAACAGGAAGCTTGCTGAAGCCACCACCCGATCACTCGAGGCGCTCAAGAACTACAGCGAGGGAAGCGTCCTTCTGGAACGAGGACGCCGCGACGACGCCCGTTCCGTGCTGACAAGGGCGGTCGAGCTCGATCCAGAGTTCGCGCTCGCCCATGCCGCCTTGGCGAACACGTATCGAAGCTATGCATTTCATCTTGACGATGCCAAGGCGGAGCATCACTTCCAGGAAGCGCTGAAACGCCTCGACCGTGTGAGCGAGCGGGAGCGTATGGAGATTCAGGGACTCTATAACGGAGTCATGGGGCGATACGAGGACGCTGCGGATTTTCATCGCCAGCTCGTTGGGCGCTATCCAAACGACCCGGCGTACCACAGCGACCTGGCTGCGGACTATAGGGCTCTCAATCGTCCTCGAGACGCCATTGCGGAGGCCGAGAAAGCGCTTCAGCTGAGTCCCTCTTCGCCGGGGAGCATGGTGGCCTTGGCCATAATGCAGGGGGATGTCCGGGAGTGGAGCCAGATGGTTCGGTACTATGAACAGGCATTTGCCATTGAACCAGAGCTTACGACTGATACCATCCATAACCACCAGTATGGCTGGGCCCTTGTGCAAATCAACCGGCCAGACGCGGCACGCGCCGCCTTCCGGAAAATGCTAGAGCTGGAGCCAGTCAAGAAGGCACGAGGCCACCGGTCGCTTGGGATCCTGGCCCTCTACCAAGGGAAGCTGAGTGAAGCTCGTCGCGAGCTAGAAGAAGCGCGGCGGCTCGACGAGACCAGCGGAACGTTCAACAGTGCTGCCCGCGACCTTTACTACTTGGCCGAGGGGCTCGCTCTACTCGGCGGCACGGGAGACGCGATCAGCCAGCTCACGAAAGCCGTGGACCTCAGCAGGAAGGCAAGCTGGACGGTTCTTTCCCTGCGGCTGTCCACACTGCTCGCCCGGAGCGGTCGCTGCGCAGAAGCTTCGCGAATCGTCGAATCGAACCGAAAGCAGGCCCAGGCAGGCGACTCGTACGAGCGCTCCGATCTAATGAGAGCTGATGGGGAAATTGCGCTGGCTCGGGGTAAAACCGCTGAGGCCCTAGAGTTGCTTAGGCAGGCGGAGATCGTTCAACCTTGGATCCTGACCCAAATCTCTCTTGCCCGGGCCCTCGATCGAGCCGGGCAGAACGAGGAGGCGATTGCCGCGTACGAGAAGGTCATAACCAGAGGGCCCGAACCCTGGGAGGGTAACGTGGAGTGGGCGATAAGCCACATCGCGTTGGCACATCTATACGAGCACGAGGGACGAAGGGAAGAGGCTCGACGAACTTGCGGGCAACTCCGAGAGGTGTGGAAGGACGCTGATGAGGACCTGCCGCCAGTTCGCGAGCTGAGCGCCACGCTAGCCCGAGTTCGCGTTTCGCGACAACCCACGGCGGAATTGCCGAAGTAGGGGTGCCGGCCCGCGGCAAACGTACTTCGCCGGTCGCACGTACCGCGAAAAGAACATTTTCCTGGGACCCCCAGGGCTTCACGGTGCAGATTCCGGAGCTATCGCTGGAGCGCAGAGCCTTTAAGAGAAGGGGAAGTGGAACCTAATGACCAACGGAGTGCTGGGAGCCCTAGAGCAATAGATTCCCGGGTTGGAGGAACTCAGGCTCCTTTGCCGCACAGGAAAGAAGTAAGTAGCCCGACCCCAGTACGCCCGAAGTCGAGGATGCCAGGAAGAGGCTGGCGAGGCTACAGCAATAATATATTTTGTCATCAATCTTCCCGGGTCATTAGATTTCCCATCCATCGCCCTGTAAATTCTCAATCAATTCATTTTCATCGATTTGAGAGAATAAGTATCGTGCGGCTTGACGTTTTTGTGCCCAAATTGTGACCCGTATATGGTTTTACAGCGGCTTTAGGATGATGTAATATTGACACCTATCGCGAGTTGTGCGCCCGTAGCTCAGTGGATAGAGCGGTGGACTTCGAATCAGAACGGGCTGATTTTCCTAACCTCCTGAAAACAAATTAATAGTCAATCTTTCCAGCAAGTTACAAATTATCTGTAGGTATACCAAAGTATACGGAAGTATATGGAAGCATACCGGGGATGGTCACAATTTGGTCACAATTCTCATTTGGCTTATGAGACTCGATATCTACTTCTGTCTAACAGCGAAAAGATAGGGGATAGGTCTGTTTTAATGAACTAGTTCACAGGCTTGACATGCCTCCTTGTTTATTCAATTATATCGTAAAAGGAGGCAAACATGGGCAGCTCCAAACCTTTAAGTTTGGTCCTGGCGCTTTGTCTCTCTCTCTTGTTTGTTGGCCCTGCCATGGCCCAAGAGCAGTACGGGAACCTGAGAGGCGTCGTCGTGGACAAGGATGGCGCACCGTTGCCGGGCGTCTCCCTCGTCCTCGAATCGCCGAAGTATGGCGCGCGCACCGCGGTCACCTCAGAAGCGGGTATTTTCAGGTTCATCAACATCACACCCTCCATCTACACCCTGAAATGCGAGCTCCCGGGCTTTAAGACCCACCTCCAGGAGAACTTGGACATCCGGGTGGGCTCTAACTTTGACCTCAGGATCGTCATGGAGCTGGCCGTTCTCCAGGAGGAAGTGACGGTCAAGGCCGAGTCGCCCGTCGTGGATACCAAGAAGACCTCGGTCGGCGTCAACGTCACCCAGGAGGCCCTCCAGGAAATCCCTTCGGCACGGGACCCCTGGGTGATTCTTCAGCAGGTCCCCGGAATCTTGATGGCCGATGAGAACGTGGGCGGCAGCCGCTCCGGCATCCAAACCGATTTCTACTCCAAGGGCACCGACTACTCTAGCGCCATGTGGAACATGGACGGCATCCCGATAACCGACATGACATCCATGGGCTCATCCTTCTATTATGATTTTGATTCCTTCGAGGAAATGAACATCACCACGGGCGGACAGGATGCTCCGGTCCAGACCGCCGGCGTTTCTATCAACTTCGTCACCCGGCGCGGGGGGAACAAGTTCCAGGGAATGGCCCGGTTTTATTTCGCCAACGACGACCTTCAGGCCGACAACCGGACCGAGGAATTAAAAGAGCTTGGCTACGTGGGCGACCAAATCGTCCAGATGTTGGACTACGGTTTCCAGATCGGCGGTCCCATTTTCAAAGACAAGCTCTGGTTCTGGCTGGGTTTCGGCGTCCAGGACGGCCGCCGGCTGACCATCGACGGCTACCCAACCAAGTATATGCTTTATAACTATAACGCCAAGCTCAATGCCCAGCTCAGCTCCAAGAACAGGGCCGAGTTGGCCTTATACTTCCCTCTCAAATACGCCTACGGAAGAGGGGCCGGACCGTTCAACCCGCCGGAGACAACCTTGGACCAGAAGCCCAACGGCCCGGTCTATGTCAAACTCGAGGACGAGCACATTTTCTCCCCGGATTTTATCTTATCCCTTAAATTGTCCTATCTCAACAACCCCTTTGAGCTCAATCCCCAGGGCGGCCTTGACGCGCAGGCCGGCTATGATCTTGTCACCGGAATGTATTCAGGGACGAATTCATATGGTTTCACCAAGCGGCCCAATTTCGACGCCAAGTTGGACGGCAATTTCTTCAGCGACCGGCTGCTGGGCGGGAGCAACGAACTCCGGTTCGGACTGGAGTACCGCCTTTCTAAAGTGCAGGGATACATTCGGGATCCCGGGGATGTATGGAAATATTACCGCAACGGCATACCGCGTCTCGGCTACGTTGAGAGGGGACAAAATAGGCAGGCGCACTTGGACCATTTCAGTTTATACTTGACTGATTCTTTCACCGCCGGGCGTTTTACCCTGAATCTTGGACTGAGAGGCGATTACCAGAAGCCCTGGATCGACGCCTCTCCGGTCGAGGCCAGTCTTTCAGCCCCAGATTTCCTGCCCGCCCTCACTTTTCCCGCCATCGACCCGGGATTCGCCTTCTTCACTCTTTCGCCAAGGATCGGGTTCACCTTCGATTTGACGGGGGATGCAAAAACCATACTCCGGGGCAACATCGCGCGCTACAGCGATCAAATGTCAAACTTTGCCGCCGACCTGATAAACCCCGCCCAATTTGCTTATGCGGGCTATTTCTGGAAAGACCTCAACGGCGACGACAGGGTCACCACCGATGAGCTCCTGGGCTACCCGCTGGAAGGGCTGCTCGATTGGTACGGGTTTGACCCCTGGAATCCCACCGCCCTCGAAACGCCCAACGCCATCGATAAAAATCTCAAGTCTCCGCTCACGGATGAAATCCTCGTGGCCGTGGAGAGGGAGATGTCCGCCGATTTCTCCCTGGCTGCTACCCTGACTTTACGCCGCATGCACCGTTTCACCTGGGAAGTCATGTACGACAAGGAAACGGACACCGAGATCACCCAGGATGATTTTCTCGGGCCGGTCCCCGGAACCCTCACCTACGATGGCCGGACCTACAATTATCAGTATTGGTACTTGGACCAGCTTCGACCCGCGGGCACGTTAATGGAGAACCGGCCCGACGCCCACCGAAACAATTCCTCGGTCGAAGTTACGGCTGCGAAACGACTGAGCCACGGCTGGATGTTGAACGCTTCTTTTACGTACCAGTGGGATAAATTCTCTTACGGAGAGAAGGGCTACATTGACCCGACGAATGTCAAGATCAACGACGCTATCAGGCAGGGCATCTGGATGGCCAAGATCAACTTCCTGTTCGAACTGCCCTGGGGCATCGCCTTCAGCGGCTTCGCCAATGCCAGGCAGGGCTACAACCTCGGCGAGCAGATCGTTGTTGATACGCCGGAGAGGGCGGAGACCGGCTTGGGAGCCTATTACTATCTGGACACCGTCAAACCCGGAGCCAAGAGGCTGCCCGATTTCGTCAACGTCGACTTGAGCCTGTCCAAGAACCTCAGGTTAAAGAACTACGGTTCCCTGGTCCTGGAAGTCGATGCCTTCAACATCTTCAATTCCAGTCATACCCTTGGGCGATACAACTTGGCTAACTCGCCTGATTTTGGGCAGATCACGAAAATTCTCAACCCGCGGGTCATACGCCTCGGGATAAAATACCAGTTCTGAACTGGAGGCACGAGGAGAGCGGCAAGCTTGAAATGCCCCAAGTGCGAGACGGTGAATCCGGCCGATTCCAAATTCTGTAAAGAGTGCGCCACGGCTCTTCCTTCACCTGCAAAACCTCAAATATCCGTCACCCGCACAATCGAATTGCCCGCCGATGAACTCGCCCGGGGGACTTTGTTCGCCGGCCGCTACGAGATCATCGAGGAGCTGGGCGCGGGCGGCATGGGCCGCGTCTACCGGGCCTTCGACAAGAAGATCGATGAGGAAGTGGCCCTCAAGCTCCTCAAGCCGGCGATCGCGGCGGACAAGAGGATCGTCGAGCGCTTCCGGAACGAGCTGAAGATCGCCCGCAAGATCCGGCACGCCAACGTGTGCGGCATGTTTGACCTGGGCGAAGAAGGCGAAACCCTCTTCATCTCCATGGAATATGTGCGTGGAGAGGACCTGAGCAGCCTGATCCGGAGGACTGAGAAGCTGACCGCCGGAAAAGCCGTCCTGATCGCCCGCCAGGTCGCCGAAGGGCTTGGGGAGGCGCATAAACTCGGCGTTGTCCACCGGGACCTCAAGCCCGGAAACATCATGGTCGACAAGGAAGGCAACGCCAAGATCATGGACTTCGGGATCGCCCGGTCGCAGACCTTGCCCGGGACGACGGCGGAGGGCGTGATCATCGGGACCCCCGAATACATGAGCCCGGAACAGGTCGAAGGGAAGCCGGCCGACCAACGTTCGGATATCTACTCGATGGGAATCATTCTTTACGAAATGGTCACGGGCCGGCCGCCGTTCGCAGGGGATACTCCATTCAGCATCGCCTACAAGCACAGGCACGAAGAGCCCGAGGACCCGCGGAAACTCAACCCGCATGTTCCCGATGCCCTCAACCGCGTGATTTTGCGCTGCCTGGAGAAAGACAGAGAGGCAAGATACCAGACGGCGCAGGAATTGCTGGCGGATCTGCAGAAAATGGAGAGCGGAGCGCCGGTCTCCGCAGAAACGGCGCCGGCAGCAAGAAAGCCTCTCACCTCAAAAGACATAACGGTCACGTTTTCCTTCAGAAAGTTTCTCCTCCCGGGCCTGATCGCCCTGGCCGTCGTCGTCATCGGGGCCGTCGCTTACTTTATTTTCAGAAAATCCGGCTCCGGCTCCGGCCTCGACCCCGACCTCGTCGCCGTCGCCGCGTTCGAAAATCTCACGGGCGATCCCTCGCTCGACACATTGGGACGGATCACTTCCGACTGGATCAGCCAGGGGCTGTCTCAGATCGGCGGCCTCAAGGTCGTTCCGACGATGAGCGTGCCGCCGCTGTCCCCCATGGCGAAGCCCGGAGAAAAGACGAGTCCCCCGCTCTCTCCGCTTCAAACTCTCGCTGAAGAGACCGGCGCCGGGAAGGTGGTCTCAGGGACTTACTATCTTGCCGGCGGTGAGATCCAGTTCTTATCCAGCATCACGGATACCCAGAAGCGGAAGCTCATCTTTTCTCTTGAGCCGGTCAAGGGCAGCCTGGCCGACAGGATGAATGTCATCGAGAAGCTCCGCCAGCGCGTCATGGGCGCTCTGGCCGCTGACCTTGGATATTCGATCGGCGATTGGAAAGGTGCGCGTCCTCCAAGCTATGAAGCCTACCAGGAGTTTGTCTCCGGAGTGAGTTATCGCGATAGCGATTTAGCCAAGGCTATCAGCCATCTGGAAAAGGCCATCGAACTCGACCCCGGATTTATGCCCGCCTACCAATGGCTGGCTCGTTCTTATCAGAATATGGACCTGTGGGACAAGGCCGCATCGATTCTCGGGTTCATGGATCAGAACAGGGACAAGCTCACGCCGGAAGGGGCGCTCTTTTTGGATCGTATGGAGGCGGTGAGCCAGGGAAAAAATGAGGAATCCCTGCGCGCCGTCCTCCAGCTGCAAAAGCTCGCCCCGCGTGAAGTTCTTTATAACTTCCTCGCGGTCGCAGAAGAGATAGGACTCAACAAGCCTCGTCAGCCTCTCGATCTTTTCGAAAAGGTCGAGCTCTCTGAAAGCTCGCTGAATGCCACTTATGGAATAAGTTGGTATGCCTATTGGTGCATCGCTCATTACTTCCTGGGAAACCACAAGAAGGAGCTTGAGGTCGCCCGCAGGGCCCAAAAATATTTCCCTGATGCTTTGATTCTGATGGCCAACGAAGCGCGGGCGCTGGCGTCTTTGGGCAGGATCGAGGAGGTCAGGAAGGTTGTTGACCAAAGCCTCCTCTCGAGATCTTCGAAGGGAACCGCAGGACGCGTCATGCTCGCCGCCGCCCGTGAACTGCGCCTCCGCGGTTATCAGGAGGCCTTCAGGGACATAGCCGGGCGAGCGGTGGAATGGTACCGGGGCCGGGCGGCCGGCAAGGAGGCGTCGGAGGAGCAACGCTTTGAGCTAGCTACCGTGCTTTATATTGCTGAGCAATGGGAGGAGGCGGGCACGCTCATCGAAAAGTTGAGGTCGGAAAGACCCGATGATATAGATTACCTCGGGTACGGCGGGGCGCTCGCCGCCAGGAGGGGCGATAAGGAAGAGGCGCTGAGGATTTCCGAAGAGCTGAAGAGGATCGACCGTCCCTACACATTCGGCGCGCCGACGTATTGGCGGGCGAGAATCGCCGCGCTCCTGGGAATGAAAGAGGAGGCCGTGGAGCTCCTTCGCCAGTCGTTCGCCCAGGGAAACTATTATTTGGATATTAAAGGTGTTTTCATCATCCAGGAAGCGGACCTTTTTCCGCTCCGTGATTTTGCGCCGTTTAGAGAGCTGATAAAGCCGAAGGGGTGAAGGGCCAACCTGAGCCATTTTGTGCAACCGTTTGCACAATCTTTGCACAATTTTTTAGGTAGGTAGAGAGACAAGGGAGAGGTCTGTTTTCAGTTGACTATCCTCCCATTCCTTGATAGCTTTTAGCCACAGCTGATAGAAGGGACAAACAGTGGCCATCAAGTGCCCGAAATGTCAGACTGAGAATCCCGATTCATCTCTTTTCTGTTCGGGCTGCGGGACGAAACTGGAGGCGCAATGACCACCTTAGAGAAGTTGACGCAAGAGCAACTGAGGGAGTACCTAAACATAACCCTATGGACCGCCGGACTTTCTCCCGAGGAGGGTGCCAAATTTTTCGGGGCAACCGGGAGACAGGTCCGGAGGTGGATGAGGGATCAAACGCCGCTCAAAGAAAAGCAGACGGAGAAGATTAAACGCGGAATCGAGTGCATCCACTCCAAGTTGGACGATCTCCAAAAGGACGCAGGGAAGGCCACGTGGATCGGCGAAATCCAGAAGAAGCTCTTCTCCCTGGAAGAGATAAAGAAGATCGAGGCGAAGAGGGAAATGACGCAGGAAGGGGAGAAGCAATTCAACCAGAAGGTCGGCGCATTTGTGATCGAGTTGCTAAATGCAGCTACCGAGTTGGAACGCCAGGCGTATCTGAGATCAGAGGACTTGATCGCGTTCCAGCAAATCCTACTGCTTGCTAAACAACACGGGGTACGATTGCCCCGTGGTTTATAGTTCAGCATTGATGCCGGGGCCGGTGAGCGGGTAGCGTTCACTCCTCGGTTAGCTAAGAAACGCGGTTCTGACAAGTCGCCGTCCGAACGGACGATACACTTGCCGGGGCGCCCAACACCACGCGGGCGAGAAGGCAGATGTAAGATGCGGCAAAAACAAAAATTTCGAAAAGGGGCATCACCCCAACCGCCGATGGCATTGGGTCCTGGAACCGGCGAAACCATTCCGGGGAAGTATCACTGACTAGACTTCAAATTGGATCCGGCTTGGGGCAGCCTCCGCTCACACCCGCGTTATAAGTCGCTGTAAAAAAGAATGAAATTGGAATAGCCCGCATAAACGCCGTTGGTGTTGTCCGCAATTCCTCGACCTCTGGAAAGGGGCCGACCCCGGCCTGCCCGAAGTTGAGGATGCCAGGAAGAAGCTGGCGGGGCTGAGCTGACTTGTTCGCCTAATCCCCAGAAATCCTCTCCCTAGACTGCGATAAATCTGGTATTTCTGGTGTTTCTGAACTTATTTCAACTATGCAGTGGTTATGTTGCCGCGGCCCAAAGAGCGTACCATAACTTCCTTGATGATCGACTGGAGGCTATCACGAGGCCTGGAACGCCGTGGTGATCTCAAATTGCCTCGCGAAGGGTAGGGATATTCTCGGTTTTTGGGGGAGCCAGCTTCATAATCGAAAGGATGGCGAATATTGACAGAATACATAAGCAAGTTCATACTCAAAATGAACAAAACTTCGAGGCAGAGAAAAAAAATGAGCAAAAGAGAAAACGGTCCTCCACGATTTACTATGAACCGCAAGGGGAAGTTTCAATATATTATCGAAGAAAAAGGGCAATTATTTTTGATAAAGCAGAATAAGAATATCATCGTCATCCCCACCGAAGATATGAAATGGATAATAGAGAAATTCAACGCTATTTTAAAGCGCCAAAAAGAAAAGAGAGAAATCTCGCAAAAACGTCATTATAAACCTTATGAGCCAAAAAGTACTCG
>Ga0315277_10009234_pt1 | contig 12615 bp, 8 predicted proteins | sample YL17G05_15_MG_FD_203695 | JGI IMG/M metagenome (GOLD analysis project Ga0315277, IMG submission 203695) | Sediment microbial communities from Yellowstone Lake, YNP, Wyoming, USA - YL17G05_15 | ecosystem: Environmental > Aquatic > Freshwater > Lake > Sediment | place: USA: Wyoming | collected... | reverse complement strand
TCGCGGCGAAGTCCGGCCCGGCGTCGGCATGGAAGTCCGCAGGGTCGCCGGCCTGGCCCAGCAGCCCGAAGAGGAGGACGAAAACGCCTCCGAGCCCACGGCCATCCGCCGCAAGCCCATCGCCCGGAACGCCCAGATAGTCATCACGTCCGACGAACGCACGGGCACGGTCATCGTGTCGGCCCCGGAGGAGGCGATGTCCGTCATCCGCGCGATGGTCGAGGAGCTCGACCGCGACCCCGCCGAGAAATACATCAGCCAGGTCTACCACCTCAATAACGCCGACGCGACGAACCTCTCCTCCGTCATGAATTCGATCTTCTCGGGAGTCGCCCCCGGCGGCGAGGGAATAGCGGCCGAGCTTCGCGGCACCGTCAGCGTCGTGCCCGACACGTCGTCGAACTCGCTCATCATCACCTCCGCGCCCCGCAACTTCGACCGCATCTATCAGCTCGTCAAGGACCTCGACCAGGCCCCGCCGCAGGTGATGATCCAGGTGGTCCTCGTCGAAGTCACCCTGAACAAGGGCTCGAAGATCGGCATTCAGGACGTGCGCTTCGATTTCCACAAGGTCCTGCCCCAGCCGGTCGAGTTCGCCGTCGGCGATACGACGCTCTTCTGGTCGGTCATCGACCAGAAGGTGAGCGGATTCCTCGACCTGCTCCAGACCGAGGGCTCGGTCGAGGTGCTTTCCCGGCCGCAGGTCCTCGCGAGCGACAACAAGCCGGCCGAGATAAACGTCGGCCAGTCGGTGCCCTTCGTGACGCGCACCCAGACGACGGAATCGGGCAGTTCGATAAACACCATTGAGTACCAGGACATCGGCATCATCCTCGACGTCACTCCCCACATAAACCCGGAAGGCTACGTGAACATGGAGATCTCCCCGCAGATACTGGGCTTCGCGGACAGCACCGTGAACGTCGGCAACAACGTCACGGCGCCGGTCTTCACCAAGCGCTCGGCCACGACGACCGTGGCGGTGCAGGACGGCCAGACGATCGTAATCGGGGGCCTGATGACCAACGAGGAGCACAAGACAGTGCGCGAGATGCCGGTCCTCTCGAAGATCCCCCTTCTCGGGCCGCTGCTCTTCAGGCACACCGAGACGTCCAAGGTGAAGACGGACTTGCTTGTCATCATCACGCCGAAGGTCGTGCGTTCGCCTGAGGAGGCGGCCCGCATGTCGGCCGAGGAGCGCGCGCGCTCGTCGGTATCGAGCGAGCAGAAGACCGAGGAGCAGATACAGTCGCTGCATCTCGATGCCGAGCGCTTCGGGTTCGTCCGGCCGGCCGCGCCGAAAGGGGCCGCGGGAAGGCCGTAGGATGCGTTAAGCGCGCCGGCTCGCCGCCGGCAGACCGCACCCGAAGCCTTGCGGCTCGGGCAAAGGCGGCCGCGCGTCGAGCGCCGGGACCGAAGGCTCGCCGTAGGATGCGAATAGAGGATACGCCTGCGATGGTCGCGGGCATGACGTTGAATGGAGGTCGAGGGTTAGGAGGAAGCTAAGATGAGAGGAAGACTGTCAGGTGTTTTAGTTGTGACGGTGTTGGTCCTCGCGGCGGCGGCAATCTATGCCATTGCGGCGGAGAGCGGCGCACCGGCCGGCGGCGCTGCGCCCGCGGCGGGACCCGCTGCAGGGCCCGGGGGCGCGGCGCCTGCCATGACGCCGGAGGAGATGCTCGCGAGGTCCGAGGATCGCATGAAAACCTCCGGCGCGTCCGAGGGCACGATCATGCGCAACAGGCAGATGCAGATGGCGCAGTTCGCGATTGAGGAGCCCATCGGCCTCGTCGCCCTTAAGGACCAGCTCAAGCTCACACCCGAGCAGCTGAAGAAAATCCAGGACATCGTGGCCTCCGCGCGCACCCAGGCGAAGGCCGTCCTCACCAAGGAGCAGGTCGACATGATCGACAAGATGAAGGACACGCCCGACAGCGTGATCGCCTTCTCGGCGCAGATGAGGAGCAGGATGGGTTCGCGCCGCGGGCAGCGCGGTGGGGCCGCCGGCGGCGAATAGCCCGGCGCGCCGCATTCGAAAGACGGACGACTGAGGGCAGGGACACCGGGAAGCGATGCATCATTCGCGAAGCACGGCGTCCCTTGCCCGGCGTCACTCCAGGGGCGGGACTTCTCTCGCCCCTTTCTTTTTCCCCTCGGCCTGTACATGGCCCTGCACCGGTCTGCGTTACCGGCGGCGCCGGCGGGTCGGGCACAGCCGTCACAGGTTTACGTGCACGATCTTAGCCGGCGGAAAGCCGTTGAACCACGTGGCCGAGGCGCGGGAGTAGGCGCCGATGTTCTCGCTGTAAACGAGGTCGCCTATTTCGAGGTTGGGCAGGTGCTCGGCCTGCGACACGACGTCCAGGGCGTCGCACGTCGGCCCGTAGACCGCCGAAATCTCCCTCGGGCCCTTTTTCGCGGCCTTGAGATGATACTGGCAGTGGTCGAAGAAGATCCCCGAAAACGTGCCGTAGATTCCGTCGTTGATGTAATAGCAGCGCCTGCCGTCGCGCAGCGCCTTGCCTATGACCTCGGCGACGAGCGTCGCCGCCGACGCCACGATGAACCTTCCCGGCTCCGCGAGGATCTCGAGGTCCCTGGGAAAGAGCCTGTCTATCGTCGAATTGAGAATCCTCGCAAGGTCCCTGAACGGCTTTACGCCGCGGTCGTATCTCGCCGGGAAGCCGCCCCCTATATCGAGGAGTTTCATCCGGAAGCCCCGCGTCGCCGCCTCGTCCATGATCGCCGCCGCGATGCTCATGGCCCCGACGTAGTTCTCCCAGTTCGTGCACTGGCTGCCCACGTGAAAGCACAGCCCCTCGACGACGAGGCCCGCCTCGAACGCGGCGGCGATGAGGTCCACCGCCTCCGCCGGCGCCGCGCCGAACTTGCTCGACAGTTCCACCATCGAGCCGGTGTTCGGCACCCTCACCCGCAGCGCCAGCCCCGCGTGAGGCGCGTGCTTTCGAATCTTCCCCACCTCCTCGATGTTGTCGTACGTCACAAGGGGCTTGTACCGGTCCAGGTACTCAAGCGTCGACTGGTCCTTGATGGGGTTGGCGTAGATTATCTTGTCCCAGATGAAATCCTGCCGCGCCTTGGCGGGCAGGTGCCTTATGTTTTCGTGGACGAGTTTGAACTCCGACATCGAGGCGACGTCGAAACTCGCGCCCAGCCTGTAAAGCGTGCGCACGATCTCGGGGTCGGGGTTCGCTTTGACCGCGTAGTAGCCCTGGACGCGCGGCAGAAGGCGCGTGAACTCCGTGTAGTTGTGCCTGAGCGCCTCGTGGTCCACCACGAAAAGCGGCGTCCCGTGCTTGGCGGCGAGTCTTTCCAGCATCGTCAAAAGAGGCATATGTCACCCTTTGCAGGCTGCGGGCCTCGGGGCCCCGCGGTACTTACAGGCGCTTGTTGTGCTTCCAGTATTCCCGCATCTCCGTCTTCATGAGGGCGGGGAGTCTGTCGTAGAGGCGCTTCGGCTTTCGCGGCCGGTGCCCCGCCAGCGCCGAGTGCACGAGCACCGGCAGCGCCACCGTCGAATCAAGGTAGCACACGACCGCGTCCGGCAGCTGCGCCGGGTCCACCTTGCCCCAGCTGACCGCCTCGTGAGGCGTCGCTCCCGACAGCCCCCCGGTGTCCGGCCTCGCGTCCGTAAACTGGATGAAGTAGTCGTGCCCCTCTTCCTTGATCCGGAGGACCTCCTGGATCTGCGGCTCCGTCTGAAGGGTGAAGTTCTTGGGCGAGCCGCCGCCCACGAGCACCACCGCGCTCTTCTTGCCGCGGCTTTTCGTGTCGAGGACGATCGCCGTCGTCTCGTTGACGTCACGCGAGGGGTTTATCCTCAGGCCGTTCCCGCGCAGTTCGAGCCCCGCGATATTCATGCCGATGGTCGAGTCGCCCGGTGACGGGCAAAAGCACGGCACTCCCGTCCTGTAGGCCGCCGCGAGGACCGACACGTCCTTGAGGCCCGTCTGCCTTTCGAATTCAGCGCAGTACTTGCCCAATAGGTGGTGAAGCTCGGCCGTCCCCATCTCCTTCTGGAACTCCGGCTGCTGCAGTATCTCCCTCAGGACGTGGTCCGTCGCCATGAGGACGTCGTTGTACTCGAGCAGTATGTCGTAGATGCGCACCACGCCGACCTTGCGCAGTTCCGGGTCGCGCACGAACGGCGACCCCTTGTAGAGCGGCAGGTTCATAGCGTAGTGCATGTCGTGGTAGAGGTTCGCGCCCGTCGAGACGATCCAGTCGACGAAGCCCGCCTTTATGAGCGGCACGATCGCCGCCGCGCCGAGTCCCGCGGGCGTGAGCGCCCCCGCGAGGCTCATCGCGACCGTGACGTCGGCCGCGAGCATCTTCTCGGTGAATAGCCGGCACGCCTCGTTCAGGCGCGCCGCGTTGTAGGCGAGAAACGTCTTTTCGACGAGCTCCGGAAGCGTTTCCCTGCCCGTTATCGGCTTGGGCAGGATGCGCTTTCCGGAAAGAAACCTCTCCCTGCCCTTCGCGAACTTGTGAGGGTACTTGCTGACGAACTTCTTCGGCAGTCGAACCTTGCCCATTACCGTTTCTCCAGGTTACTTCTTTCTTGTCCGGCGCGTCCCGAGGAGCACGTGCGAGAAAACCTTGTAGGCGAGTTTCGCCGCGAGAAAATCCGGACCGCGAAAACCCGGCATGGGCGCGAGCTCGACTACGTCGAATGCCGGCACCCGCGCCGCGCTCGCGCCGACCACGCGTACGATCTCAAGCAGCCGCTCCCAGGAAATCCCGCCGGGCTCCGGCGTCCCGACGGCGGGCATTATCGAAGGGTCGAGGCCGTCGAGGTCGATCGTGAGAAACACGTTCCTGCCCTTGACGAACCGGGCGAGGTCCTTGAGAAAAGCGCCGGCAGGCGCCGCCGGCTCCTCGGCGAAAACCGTCTTGACTCGCTTCGAGCCCCGGCGAAACGCCTCCTCTCCCGCCGAGATGTTGCGCACGCCGATCTGGAACACCGGGCATACTTCGAGGATGCGCCGCGCCGCGCACGCGTGGCTGTAGTGCGACCCTTCGTACTCGTCGCGCAAATCCGCATGCGCGTCTACCTGGACCGCGACGAGCGAACCCCTCGGCCTCGTGCGCCCCAGGGCGCGTGCGGTGCCGACGGAGATCGTATGCTCTCCGCCGAGCGCGCCGAGAACTTCCGGTCTCGGCGTGCCGGAAAGAATCGCTGAAACGGCCTTTTCCACCGCCTTCACCATCGCTTCAGGCGAACTCACGACGTTCGCGAGGGGGTTCGCGGTGTGAATGCCGTACTCGGCCGCGGCCTCGCAGCCGAACTCGCGGTCGTATAGTTCCACCTGGCGGCTGGCGGCGATGATCGCGGCCGGCCCCTCGCGCGTGCCCGCGCCGTAGGACGTCGTCGCCTCGTACGGAATCGGCAGGAGCCATCCGCGGGCGCGCCGCCGCGAGGAAATCGCCTCCGGCAGCCCGAGGAAATTCCAGGCCGGCTGAAAGAGCCCTTCAGTACTCAACGTTCGTCTCTCCTTGCCCGATTCGCGCGGACGTTTCTCGCGCTTTCAGAGCGTGGATAATAGGGAAGAGCGGCGGGAATTCAAGCATTTTGGCGGGACCGGCGCCGTCGAAGCCGATTTCGTCAGGCCGCTTTCGCGCCGGTGTGCCGCGCCGATGGTTCAAGGACCCTGTGCTGACCCGTCGCCGCTCTGTCGGCAGCGGGGAAGTCGTGACTTATTGCCTGAAGTTATCGGGCACCGCCGGCCAGCCCGGGTACAAGGCGGTGGCCGATGCTACAGGCGTCCCGCCTCAACTATTCCTCGGCGCCTTTTGCTGGGACTGGCTGTCTCGCGGCCTCGACAAGATACGCCTTGGCCGCCTGGAGAACCGTATCGCGCCCGGCGGCAAGGTCCTTGGCATTCTGGCGCAGCGGCACGTCCGGCTCAAGACCCCGGCGCTCGATGGGGCGGTCGAGAAAACCAGTATAGGCCTTCACGGGGAAGGTCACCTTGTACATGCCGTTCTTGAGCGTGTAGGCGGTCTTGCGCGACGAGGCGCCGGCGGTTGTTTCGCCGAAGAGGCGCGCACGCTTCTTTGCGACGAACCATGACGCCCACCCCTCGCCCGCGCTGATGCAGCGCGCGTCGATAAGCACTGCGATCGTGCCCTTGAAACGCGGGCGCGCCGGCTCCGCCGGGTCGTCGAGGGCGAAATTGCGGAAGGAGCGTTCGGCGTCGAAGCCGCCGCCCGAATTGCCGCGGACGTCGATGATGAGCCCCTTGGCGTCTTTCAACTGCCCGACCGCCTGGTCGAGGGTCGCAATCAGGTTCTCGCGGATGCGCCGCACGTAGATGTAGCCGACCTTGTCGGCGAGCATCGTCGAGCCGACGTCGGCCGAGTCGGAAACGCCCTGGACGGGCACGGGCAGCCTCGGCAGGTAGCGCACGCCCATGGTGGCGGCGACCTCAAAGTTGCGCTTCCGGCCGCTCGAATCCTCGAGGACGAGTTTCACCTTGGCACCTTTGTCCACGCGCCGGGCGAGCCACTGCGCCGCGTGATACCTGAGGTACCGGTCGCTCGAATACCCGGCGTACTTTTTCGCCTGCTTCATGCATTCCTCGATCGCGGCGGCGCCGTCCTGCCCGTCGATTAACGCGACGGTCATCCCCGGCCGGATGCCGGCGACGCTTGCGGGTCCGTTCTGGTCGACGTAGTAAATGACGGGCTTGCCGCGGTCGTCGATGAGGCAAGCGAATCCGGGATCCCACTGGGGAAACGCCGGAACGGGCGGCTTCGCCGACCCCTCGATAACCGACGCGTGGCTGTCCTCGAGCCTTGCCACGAGTTCCTCGCAGAGGAACCCGAACTCCGAATCGCTCTTCGCCGCTTTGGCGCGCGGGAGCATCTCGTCGCCCACCTTCTTCCAGTCGATGCCCTTGAGTTCGAAACACGGGTACTGCCTGCCCAGTGTCTCGTACAGGTCACGAAACGCCTCATCATAGGAGGCCTGAGACGCGGCAGGCGGCTCCTTTGCGGGCGATGCGGCGGTCCCGGCAAGGGCAGGCGCGCTGGCAGCAAACAATACGAGCACGGCAGAAATGAGAGTCCGCTTCATAACGCCACCTCCGATTCCCGGTTACTGCTGCCTCGGTTTCCCGACCCCATGCCAAACGCCCGTCATTTGTGCCGCCTGGTTTGTGGTTCTTCACGGGCGTTGTGGAGTAGGATCACTCCGGAGGGGCGATTTGTTTAGTTAAGTATGGAAACTTGCGATGGATGTAGCGTCACGTTCGGAACTTCACCGGCATTTGCGTCACCGGCGCGTCAGCGGGCCCCCTCTGTGGTTGCGGGCGCCCCCTGCGTTCTGCTTTCCTCGGTTTGTGGCGCGGCGGGTCCCACCGCTGCGGGCTTCCCCACGACGAAGCGGCGCTTGGCGGGGTCGTACACTAATTGCGCCCGATTGGCTTTGTACCACGCCTGAAGCCTTTCGCGCCATCCGACCTCGGGAGGATGCTGCTGCGTCGGCCATCCATAATTGACCAGGTACGGCAGCCTTTCCATGGCGGCGCGGTCAGACGCGTTCGGGTAAAGTCTTCTCAATAGGTCCTCGTCAAATCCGCCGAAGTCGCGCTTTACCAGGTAACGCGCAAGCATAACGGGATCATACCCTCGTTCGAGTTCCCTGTTCCGGAAAGCCAGAACCTCCGGGGCCGTCTCAGCCAGCCACTCGTCGAGGTCATCGCCGTAGTAGCGGTCGAGCAAGGTAAGAACCACGAGGTCCCCCGCTGTGAGGTCCGGACTTGAGACGACCACGTCGAGGCGCTCCAAATAGATCTCGTCAAGCGTCTTTGACTCAAGTTCCGATTTGAGCCACTGCGAAGGGTTCGGACCGGCGGCATAGCGTTGGGGACCCCAAGGCAGACAGTACCTGACCAGAACGTCAACAACAGGCGGAGGGGCATTAGCCGCCAGCGCCGGCTCGGAAAGCGCCTGCATGGCCGCGTACGGGTCAAGCGCGGCGAGAAATATGCTCGCCCGGTATGCCGTGGTCGCCCTCGGCCTTGGGTCAAGGACTACGTCAAGAAGCGGCCTGGCAGCCGCTCGCCCCTCACGAACAAGTTTCACATACGTGTTATTATCCCGGCATAACGCCTTGACAATCCCTTCGCCTGCCACGCGCCCCACCCAGGATCTCTCCAGGATTCGCCGCCTGTTCACGTTCACCGTATCGCGCATCGCGCACGACAGAAGCCGCTCCACCTGGCTTCTCGTGAGGTCCCCGTTGGGCGCGCGCGGCTCCGCAAGTATTCTGTCCGGATTGCCCCGCTGCGCCCACAGGACCAACGCCGCGAGAAGTACCGCCAACAAGAGAACGCCGGCGAAGAGAAACCACCACTTCAGCGCGATTCCGAGTGCGCGCACAAATGCCCCTCCTTCTACTTCACGACGCGCTCAATGCGCGCGTCCGTGCTTCACGCGTCGACCGACGCCGTCGAAGCCGCCCCCGGAGCATTCCCGGCATGGCCGCCTGTGCGACCGCAACCGGCCTCACCTGGCGCCGGTGCTTGCGAAACTGCCTGCCGGACGCGCGGCGCTCTCCGCGTCAACGACCACTCTGAAGATCTGCGTGCCGCCTTCCCAGAGCCCGCCGCCCTCGCTTACCGCGCCGTGCATGTTCGGCCGGATGAAGTTGTAATGGTATCCGCCGCGCGACTTGTGCATGGGCCCTGTAGCCTCACGCTGGATCGAGCCGTCGGTCACCGGCGGCCCCTGCGGGTCGATCTCCTTGGCCCGGGCGTTGTCGACCTTGTACGTGCTCGTGACGCTCCAGCCGCCGCAGAGCATGTCGTACAGTCCCCAGGCATTCGGCTTCATCGACTTCACCGGCGTCGTGCTGCCCTTCACGCCCGCGGTACTGATCTGGTCCTTGTATTTCTCCGTGAAGCACGGATTCGACGTACCCACCCGCGCCGCGTATTCCCATTCGGCGTCCGTGGGCACCCGCACCTTCACGCCGTTCTTCTCGGAGAGGATCCGGCAAAACTCCGTTACGTCAGTCCAAGCCGCCGACTCAACCGGGCATTGAGCGCCTTTCGTCGGGCTTGGGTTCTTGGCGAGAACGGCCTCAAACGCTTCCTGCGTCACCGGCGTCTCGGACATGTAGTACGCCTTCGTAAGCACCACCTCGTGCGGGAACTCGTCCTGGTATCGCTGCTGGTAGAATGGCGACCCCTGGAGGAATCTGCCCGCGGGAATCGGCACGCATTTCAACGTCACCCCGCCGTCAACCTTGAGCATGATCGGCTCCTTGTCCGGCATGACAAGTGGCTTGTCGGGCGCGATCATCTTCGCCGGGTAGGCAATCTTCGTCTGCTCGTACCTGCTGACGTCGATCCACTTCTTTCCGTCCTTCTCGGAGACGACGCCGGTGACGGCCAGTATCTGCGAGCCCCATTCGACTTCCTTGTGCATTTTGTCCGTAAGCGGACCCGGCGCGACGTTGTACCTCAGCCGCGCCGAGAACTCGTCGAGGAATTTCTGCGCCGCGTCGCAGTCGAGCCCCTTGTCCGGGTAGTACTTGTCCATGATCTCCTGGAGCTGCGCCGAAATCTCCGGCGTACCCTCGAAGGCGAACACCACCGGATAATGGTCGGCGTCGATGCTTGTCTGATCCCACGGCACGGGGATCGTCGTCCGGTTGCAGACGACGTTGCCCCTGATCGTGACCTCGCCGCTTTGAGTCGCCTGCTTCTCTTCCGCCGCGCCGAGGTATCCGCCGGCGATGACCAATGCTGACACGACCAGAACCATCCGATGACGCCACAGTTCGCGGATCATTCTCGTCCCTTTCATGCTATGACGGCCCCTTGATCGACCTCGGCCGCCGGCCGACGTAACCGAAGACAGCGGAAAACGCCGCGCAGGCAAACCCCGCTTCCCCCTCGCGCGGCCGCTTACTCCTTGGCGTTTTGAGCGCTTGCGGCCGGCCGGCCCGGCGTCGGCATCGCGCTCGTGCCCGGCGTAATCGTCGCCCCCGCTTTGTGCTCCTTGTACCACGCGTTCGTCTCGGCGTTCACGCGTCCGAAATCGGCCGAGTACACGTCGTGGAGGTTGATCCCGAGTTTCCCCTCGAGTTCCGCGCGCGTCATCGCGGGCAGCAGATTCAACTTGTCCCAGCCGTTCACGGTCGCAGTGCCGTTGCGTTCGCTCTGCCTTGCGAGCGTCTCCTGGCCGGACATGAAGTTATTCGGCCCGATATTGATGACAGTCCTTTCGTCGATGGGGTCTATCTTGGCCACGAACACTATGCCCGACGGCGCCGCGTCTTTCTCCTCGACGTAGCGCAGGAAAACGTTGTCGTTCCATTCGATGATCTGGGGACGCGCCATAAGGTCGATGACGTTGAAGGACCAGTTCTGCCGCTGTGTCGTGGAGATGACAAACGTGTTATGCGAAATGTCCACGGTACGGACCGTCGTGAAATCGCCGTATATCCCGAAGCCCACAATGATGATGTCCATCGAGTTTACGGGAAGGTCGCCGTCCTTGCGCAGGACGTTGTTGCGGAGCGTTATCTTCTCAAAGCCGGGCTGCTTGTCCATCCAGCCCTCGCTGTACTCCGGCGGGTCGAGAAAGAGCGGCACCGCCGTGCCGTCGAAGAAGTTGCCCTCGATGAGGGTGTTGGCGCCGCGGTCCTTTATGTGCGAGCCCCCCGAGTCCCTGACGAGCGGCCCGAAGTAGTTGTTGCGAACCGTCCAGTTGGCGACCTCGACGTACGCGTTGTGGACGCTGGCGTTATTCGGCGCGCCGTTTCCGTAGAGCACGCTCGATTCGAGTATGATATCGTGGACGTATCTGTGCGTGGTGCCACGATTGTCGCTCGAGGCGAAAAAGCCGTTGTTGTTGTCGGTGAGCTCCATGTCGGAAAAGCGCAGATAGTTCCCGCGGTCGACGAAAACCCCCGCACCCGCCGACCCCAGGCCGCCCTGGCTGCGCTGGTAGTCGTTTTTCTTCCCGAAGGAGTCCGTGAAATCGTAGGCCGGCCTGGCGCCGGTTATCTTGAGGCCGGAGACGTCCCAGTAATCGGCGCCGGGCGTGTCGTCCGGCGTGTGCGCGCGGCTCGAAAAGCACAAGACCCCTCGCTGTTGGTTTCCCGGGAAGTGCGTTGAATTACCGTCCGGGTCAACGGTGCGCGTGACCGCGTCCTTGCCGTTAAGACACGGCCGCTCGCCGTGCGGCCCCTTGACGCCGACTATCCGGATGGGGTTCCCGGCCGCGCCGGAGCGCGTGAGGTTCACTTTCTCGTAATAGTCGCCGCCCTGCTCCGCCAAACGCCAGTGGATGTAGACTGCGTCGCCGGGGTTCAGGGTCTCCCACGGAACGTCGACCACTTTTGTAAACTTCTGACCGGGGCCGACGTGATATTCCTCCGCCGTCGCCGTGACGCCCGCGCTCGACCATACGACAGCCGCCGCCAGGAGGATCGCCGTCGCACACGCACGCGCATACCGCTTTGACATGTTCGCACTCCGTAGAGGGAAGATAGTTGCTCGGGCCCACCGAGTATGTCCCGTTTAGCCCAGCCTCGAGACCCGTGGAGGCCCCTTAGCAGTGTAACGTCGGGGCCAGGGACTGGAAGACCCCAGCCCCTCTCATGCCAGACCCTGTCGAAAGACGGCGCGCGGGCAGGCTGGCGCCGCGGACCGCGCCAGATCCCTCATGACTTCCGCCGCGCTTGCTGCCCCTCTTTCTTCAGGACGTCGAGATGCTCCCGGTAGAGTTTGTATTCGAACTGCGTCATGAGCCTGCCGGGCCTCTTGAGCGCAGGCAGCCGAGAGGCGTCGATCGCGCCCTTTAGCTTCCCGGCCTTCCTGAGCGCAATGCGGAAAACCGCGAACTCCTCGATGATCTTCAAGTGCGCCTTCAGCTCCTCGAGGAACGTCTCCGCCGTAATGATGAGCGGCAGGTCGGGCCTGAAGGACTTGTCGGCTTTCAGCCTCGCGACGGCCTTCCGTGCCCTGCGCACTATTGCGAGGTGTTTGTCGGGGTGCTGACGTTCGTCGGGAAGGCCCCGCCACGGCGTGCCGGTCAAGAGCGGCTCGATGCGCATGTAATCGTTTTCGCACCGCGTCTTCGCAATCGCAAGGAGCCCCTCGGCAAACCCGTCCGCCGATTTCCCAAAGGCGCGCGCGCAGAATTCCGCAAGCAGTTTCTCCGGGTCCCGGTAAGGGTCTACAAGGAGTTGCGCCGCGACGTAGAGGCTTGGGACGTTCAGGGCGTGGCAGTTCGAGTCCATCGAATGCCACGACACGAGCGACGACGCCTTCGTCGAAATCCTGTTGAAGTAATCGCCCAAAAGCTCCGTGTGCACGTGAATCGACGGCTCGACTTCGTCGTCGGCCAGGTACCACGACCACACGCCCACCGGCCGCCCGCTTGCCGCGATCTTTTGCGCCTCCGCGAGCCGGAACCGGCCATGCTGTGCGAGGCCGACGCCTTCATCGAGGACCCCCGCGTCGAGTATGCTTTCGACGGATTCGTATCCGCGCCACTGCCCGGCGAGGTGCTTCAGGTGCAAGGTCCACAGGCTGAAGGTCGAGCGGATGCTCGGATTGTGCTTCCTGAACTCCG
>Ga0315277_10009231_pt1 | contig 12619 bp, 10 predicted proteins | sample YL17G05_15_MG_FD_203695 | JGI IMG/M metagenome (GOLD analysis project Ga0315277, IMG submission 203695) | Sediment microbial communities from Yellowstone Lake, YNP, Wyoming, USA - YL17G05_15 | ecosystem: Environmental > Aquatic > Freshwater > Lake > Sediment | place: USA: Wyoming | collected... | reverse complement strand
AGAATCATTGTGACGGGCGGTGCCGGCTTTATCGGTTCAAACCTCGCACGGTACATTTCAAATTTACAGAACCATGTTGTTGTCATCGATGATCTTTCTACGGGTCGGGAAGAAAATATTAGCGACCTTATTGCAGAAAGCAAGATTGAATTCGTTAAAGGAAGTATTACCGATTTAGACTTCCTTGAAGAGACGTTTCACAATATTGACTATATCTTTCATGAAGCAGCTCTCCCAAGTGTCCCCCGCAGCATAAAAGATCCAGTTACCACGAATCAAGTAAATATTAATGGAACATTAAACGTATTAATTGCAGCAAAAAATTCTGGGGTTCAAAAAGTTATTTATGCGTCGTCAAGTAGCGTATACGGTGATACCCCAACATTACCAAAAAAAGAAACAATGATACCACATCCTCAGTCCCCCTATGCTGTAAGTAAACTTACTGGCGAGTATTATTGTGAAGTGTTCTCAAATGTCTTCCGTCTTCCAACCGTTGCATTACGATATTTTAATGTATATGGCCCATATCAAGATCCATTAAGTCAATATGCCGCTGTTATTCCTCGATTTATCACATGCATACTGAATGGACAATCGCCTATTGTATATGGTGACGGAGAACAGACAAGAGATTTTACTTTTATTAATGATGTTATTGAAGCAAACATTCTTGCTGCAGAAAGTAAAGCGACCGGGATTTTTAATGCAGCAGGTGGTAACCGTATATCGATTAATCAACTAGCTGCGAGTGTGATGGAAATTTGTCATAAAAAACTTAAGATAGTTCATAATGATAGCAGACCTGGTGACATTAAACATTCTCTTGCTGATGGATTAAGAGCAACAAAAACATTTGGATTTACCCCAAAATATAATATTGAAAACGGATTAAAGGAGACAATAAAATGGTATCAAAAACAGAAATAAAGAAAAAAACAGTATGTGTAGTTGGATTAGGATATGTTGGAATGCCACTAGTAGAAGCTTTTTCAAAACATATTCCGGTAATAGGGTTTGATATCAATGAAACGAAAGTAAAAGACTTAAAAAAGAAATACCCAAAATTAGATTTAACTGTCAATTCAGCAAAAATTAAAAAAGCAGATATTGTCATTATCGCAGTTCCAACTCCAGTTACAAAATCGAAAGAACCAGATATGAATCCAGTTATCTCCGCCTCAGAAATTGTAGGTCGTAACTTAAAGAAAGGAAGTATTGTTGTTTTAGAGTCAACAGTCTATCCTGGTACGACTGAAGAAATCGTGGGACCAATTTTAGAACGCGAATCAGGTTTTAAGATTGGGAAAGATATTAAAATTGGGTATTCACCAGAACGGGTCAATCCAGGTGATGAAGCACATTCTGTTGATAAAATCATTAAAGTCGTATCGGGGATGGACCAGAAGACAACAAACACTCTTGCATCAGTATATGGATTGATTACGACTCCTTTTCTAGCAGAAAATATAAAAACTGCTGAAGCCGCCAAAGTCATAGAAAATGTTCAGCGAGATTTAAATATCGCATTAATGAATGAATTAGCCATGATTTTTCATAAAATGGATATCGATACAAAGGACGTGCTGGATGCGGCATCAACAAAATGGAATTTCATTCGATTTTCCCCAGGCCTTGTCGGTGGACATTGCATTCCAGTAGATCCATATTATTTGACATATAAAGCAAGTGAATTAGGATATCATTCACAGGTGATTCTTGCTGGCCGTTCTGTAAATGATTCTATGGCAAAATATGTTGCTGATCTCGCAATAAAAGGGATTAATGAAGCTGGGAAAACGATAAAAAACTCCAAAATATTAATCATGGGTTTAACCTATAAAGAAAATGTTCCAGATACAAGAGAATCCCCCGTAGAAGAAATGGTTAAAGAATTAAAACAATTCCACTGTGACGTGTATGGTCTTGATCCGTTATTAAACAAAAAAGAAGTCGAGCGTTTTGATGTAAAAACAATTGAGACATTAAAAGGAAAAGTTGATTGCATAATTCTTGTTGTAGCGCATGATAACTTCAAAAAAATATCTTATGAGGATTTAAAGAAAATGATGAAAGATAAACCGGTTTTAATAGACGTACGAAGAATATACAATAAGGATGAAGCAAGAAAGCAAGGAATCCTTTATTATACTCTTTAATTTTTGATGATCAAAATGGATACAACAAGGAGAGTAGCAAAAAACACTATTGCCTTGTACAGTGCAGATATTATTACTTCGATACTCTCTATCATTCTTTCTATTGCGATTGCCCGCCAATTAGGTGACGTTGTTTTTGGTAAATATTCTTTTGCAGTATATTTTGTCACTCTGTGTACTCAATTTGCTGATTTAGGGTACACGACATTATCTCTTCGAGAAGTAGCACGAGACAAATCATTGGGCACCAAATATGTTAGCAATAATCTTAGCATACGAACAATCTTATCTTTAATTATCTTTGTGATAATTGTCATTGTCATCAATTTACTGCGGTACCCTGCAGACACAACAAGTTCTGTCTACTTGTTTGGTGTATGCTATTTAGTTATTTCATTATCTGAGATCTTTAATTCCATTTTTCATGCCTATCAGAAAATGGAATATAATTCAATCATCTCTTCATTCGTCTTTGTACTACGGGCTATCTTGTGTTTAATCCTGCTTTATTTAGGATATGGGTTAATAGAAATCGCCTTAATTTTTGCATATACTGCCATCCTAATGTTTCTGTTAGAAATGATTGTATGTGAAAAAAAGTTAGTAAAAATAAAATTTGAATTAGATTTTACATTTCTGAAAACAACAATAAAACAAGCGTTACCATTTACTTTGGTATCCGCCTTCGGCTTTATTTATGTTAGAATTGATGTCGTGATGCTCTCCCTTATGCGAGGAGATGCTGTTGTTGGTTGGTATAACGCTGCAACAACATTGACATATGGATTGAGAACGATTCCACATTTTTTTATGGCATCATTACTTCCTTTGTTATCTTATTATTTTGTGGCAAAACCGGACGCTTTAAAAAGTGCATTCGAAAAATCATTCAAATATTTGTTTACATTAGCATTACCAATCTCTATCGGAACCGTGTTACTTGCAGATAAGATTATCCTTTTATTGTATGGAGAACAATTTCGCAATTCTATTGTCGCACTTCAGATTCTGGGATGGGATATTTTTCTAATTTTCTTATATTCAAATTTATCATTTATTCTTATTTCAATAAATAAACAAAAAAGAATGGCAATTATTGCTGGCATCACTGCTTTGCTTAACATCGTCTTAAACCTCTTTTTAATACCCTGGCTTAGCTATGTCGGTGCAGCTCTCTCAACCTTGATTGCAGAAGGATTTCTGTTCATCGCTTATTTCTACGTCGCTACGCGTCAGTTTCATACATTGCCACTCCATAAGATAATTTTCAAACCGATATTTTCGGGGATAATCATGGGATTGTTCATTTATGTATTTCATGAGGTTAATCTATTTATATTAATAATAGCAGGATGCTTGCTTTATTTTGGAGTATTTTATCTTCTTAAAGGCTTCTCGCAAGAAGATATCAATTTAGTGAAAAAATTAATAAAAAGATAATTTCATCCATATTACTTATTGCATTTAATCCTTTTTTTCATCAATACTATGAAAACGATATCCGAATATTCCAGTCATTTTTCTTACGTCCTTTTAGACAATATAATTTTTTATATATCTATATTAACCTCTGAGAGTGTAGTGCGATATTTACCCGATGATGTTGGGGGAATAATATCTACAAAATCGGTTTCAATCACCATATCGGTACATTGTTCACGGATTTTTTCTATAATCATTTCAAGGTTAGATTCAGAAAAATCTTCACCTTTTACGATCTTCAGTATCGCATAATCTTTTGTTTTTTGTATGAATTGATATTGTTTGATACCTTTTGTTTCCCCTTTTGAATCATAGAAAAGCATACTAAAAAATACTCCAGGTACGTATTTCCCATCTTTTGTTATGATAATATCTCGAATTCTACCTGATATTTCTTTCATAAGCGGGAGTCCTCTTCCACAAGGACATTGTTCGTCAGAGGGTTTTCCTAAATCTCCTATTTCATATCGTATTAATGGCATTGCATAATTGGAAAGATCAGTAAGAACTATTTTACCAAATTCTCCTTGTGATACGTGTTCATTATTTTTAATAAATTCAATTACAGCATTCTCAACAGCCATGTGATATCCGGTATGTTCAGGGCATTCTCCTGCATGAAACGTCGTATCTCTTCCACTATAATAATCAAAAACCTTACAACCAAATACATCCTCAATTAACTTTCTTTGATTATAAAATAACGTTTCACAACTTGTAAGGATTGCTTTCGGTCGTATATATGAAATATTCTTTTTTTTCATATATAGCGCTATAAGATATATTGCTGAAGCATACGCATTGATTATTTTTGGTTTGAAATCACATAATATTTTAATATATTCTTCTAATCTTTTTTCAGTGATATTCAATGCGTCCAAATATATCGTCTTTTGTAAGAGATTATTAAGTTTTGTTTTAAATTTAGCTTGCTGTGATAAATCATGAGGAGAACTCCATAAATAAGCAATTCTGTCTCCTATCTGATAACCTGTCCATTCCCATTCCCTATACGCAGCAGCCATGTTATTCGCCCTCCATTGTCGATTAATAAGGAAGGTCATTGGTTCTCCAGTTGATCCACTGGTCGCAGACGGAGTCAGTGTGTTTTTAGGATAATTCTGAGCAGTTAAATCAATAAAATTTTTTTTAATAATCTCCTTTGTTAAAATTGGTATCTGAAGTAAGTCCATGGAATTTTTAATATCTTGTGGTTTTAGTTTAAGCATATCGAATAATTTATGGTAATATGGAACGTTCTCGTATGCATGGACTAGTAATACTTGAAGTCGTTGTTGTTGAAGTTTCTCTAGTTCCAAAGGCGTCCACCATTGAGATTTCTCCAGAAAACGAAAATAAGGGATTATTCTTTCATTTTTAGGTAATCGCATTTCTACACAAGGGTAAATAATATTTTTCAGAATGTCTGGATAGATTCTATCTCACCTTTTTACATCGTATCACATTAAACTTTATTTAATTTCTCTCAATGAAACGTAGGATATACATCAACAATAAAAATTTCATTAATTTCTCGCATACGTAAAGAGTAATGACTGGTGAAATTCCCCTTGTAACTCTCTTATTTTTGTTAAGTGCCTGTGAGAATCGAGGTTTTTCCACATTGATATATTTTGTTATTAACTAACACGACCTTCGAATAAATTGTACTGTTATCTTCGACGAATCCCCATCCCTTTATTTCTTTTATCAAATTAGTATCATACACAACATAGTTATTTCTATCGATAGATAAATTAAATATCTCATAGAATTCTGGTTTACTTGGACGTAATGCTATTGTATGTTTTGGGTTTAAATAATTGTCAATGTTTGAAAAATACCCCCACATTACCTGATCAACAACGATTTTAGATCGATTACTATCTGATATTGTTGTAGCTAAAAATTGTAATGAATGCTCCTCTTCTGACACCAAGAATTGAGTCTGGTCATACGAACTTCGCATTGGGCCAAAAATAGATAGAAGAACGATAACAAATACAAAAGCTACTGTCAGTTTTTTCTGTTTAACAATAAAAAATCCAATACCTAACACCAACGCAGCAATTAGCACCTGTAACGCACGTAATCCTAAAACAGGATACATCATACCTACGAATAAATAACACACCCCGACAATCCCTAAAATAGTGACATTATGACTAATCTTCTTTTTAATTAACAATATTAAAAATCCTATCGATACCACGCCGAACGTTAATGGAATACGAATTCTATTAATCAAGCTCAAAAATTGATCGAAGAAACCTGTTGTGTCTTTAAACGACCTCGACAGCTCAATAGTATATTCTCCCAAACCATATATTGTTTCTTTAAATGCAGCAACAATTTGTGGGAAGTAATAGGTAGTATAAAAGATGAGTACGGAAAGGAATATGCAAGCCATAATAATGAACATATGACGCTGTTCTCTTTTCTTAAAACAATATAAACCAAAAAAAAGTAAAAATATGACTGGGATAAATGAATGCGTAAACACCAAAGCAGTAAAGAGTACGAAATTTATCAGTTTATATTGTAATCCTTCTCGATTAAAAGTAATAAGAAGAATAAAGAAAAAAACAAGAGCAAGAGTTTGAGGAACCCATTGATAATTAAGATAGCTAAATGAAGTAGTAAAATAAAGAAAAACAGCTATTAATCCAATTTGATAGCTGTCGTTTTTTGTTTCTTTAAATAAAAACAAATATAGAAATAATCCTAATAACACACCATAGAGGGCGAAAAAAATATGCGCGACATCATTGACATAAATACCTGATATTTGCATTGTTATTTCATTTAAAGTAAAATATGAGGGATATTGAAAATAAGGGATCACCGACGAATCAGCATTGATATGATGAAAAACCTCAAACATCGATTTAACCGCCCCACTATCTGAAGTCGGAGGATAAGAAAAATAAAAAACATAGACATAGAGAATAACTGGAAAAAGTGATGCACAAATGGCTTTGATACCTTTCCTCTCAGAATAGTACCCTACAAAAAATAACCCCATTAATGAAAAAAGAAGACCCGGCCAAACTAATACAGAAAATTGAGTAAAAGTAATGTCATTTGATTCTGTTATATGGATAGGATATGTAAAACGCCAAGCAATGAACAGAAAAATTAATCCGAGAAAAAAAAGGATGGCTCCAATACGCATTAACTGATGTGATTTCATTTTCGATTACACCCAACAATCTTATCTAAAAATCTCTCAAGATTTAATGCTTCATGATCCCATGTGTGATATTTTTCAACAATTTCTCTTCCTTTTTTTCCAAATTCAACCAGTTTTTCCTTATTTTTATACAGACGAGTTATAGCTTTTGCTATGTCATTTGGTGTATTTGTTTCAATAAGCACTCCACATTCTCCGTTATTAAAAATTCTCCGGTGAAATGGTATATCTGTAACTATTATTGGTTTTCCAGCAGCAAGGTATTCTAATGTTTTTAGCGGAGCACTAACCCACCACCACTTATTTTCTGGGGGCAAAGGATAAACACCTATGTCAACTCTAGAGATATATGAAGGTATTTCTTCATAAGGAACTCGTGGGATAAACTTAATTTGTTCTTTGACACCAATATTCTCACCGAGTTTTAAAATTTTACTTTTAATTTTAGGAGAAAAACCAATGAAATATACCAAGACATTTATTCTAAAACTCGCATCTAATTCTCCAATAGATATAACCAAATTTTCTATCCCTCTCGTCGATGAATAGGTCCCATGATACATTAAACTGAGTGTTTGAGAATTGCTCGGAGAAATAATGTTTTCATTAACAAGGACAGGAGGATTGATGAATTTGTGCACATTTACACCAGATGTCCAAATACCAATTTTTTTGTTCTGAAGGTTATATGTTTTTCTGAGACAATCTTCTAGCTCTGGTGTAATAGTCGTTATGCCATCCACTGCATATCTACTCAATGTAAGAGCAATATGATACAATAGAGATTTTATTGTGTTTTTATCAATTGGTAATGTCCTTACATCAAGTATCAACGGGATATTCAAGAGTTTTAATGTTAAAGCAAATGGAAGCCAAACCGTTGTTTCATCGATGATGATAACATCAATTTTTTTCTTTCGAATTTTAATGGGAAGATAAAAAAAAGTAAAAAAACTAAAAACTACAACGGAAATAACTCGAAAATAAATAGTTGGTAAGTAAATAATTTCTTCATTTTCAAGTTTTTTCTCTCCAACTTTTCTTGTCATTAATAGTGTAACAATATGTCCCTTTTTCCGTAATGCATTCGTCATTTCTAATTGCGTAGTCATATGAAGTGATTCTTTTAATAATCCGGTAAGCCAGAGTATTTTCATTACTGCACCTTAAGTTAAATGTCTATTATTAAACTAAATAAATTTTTTATAAACATCAGATATTTGTTCGACAATTTTTGTCCAAGTAAAATTCTCTGAATACTCCATTATTTTTTCATCATCCCATTTTTTATCCAAACTCTTTACGATTTTTTCTGCAAGATCTCTCGCATCAGCAGGTTTACCCAGCAAACCGTAATCTTCAGAGTTGATGATTTCAGAATTACCTCCAACAGTTGTGCCAACAAAAGGTTTTCCACAACCTAACGCTTCAAAAAGCACTGTGGGTGTACCCTCACTTAGACTTGGTAAAACAAAAATATCGGCAGCATTCATCCAGAGATTTACATTCTTATCTGGAATGAAGCCGACAAGTTTTACATAATCTGCTAAAGATAAATTTTTTATTTTTCGCTCCAAATAAGTTCTTATTTTTCCCTGACCTCCTATAATACAAAGAATATTATCATGAGTTACAATTACTTCTTTAATTGCATCAATTAAATACTGAAATCCTTTTCTCTCAATCAAAAGACCTAAGCTGAAAAGAACTTTCTTTTCGTTTGCAATGCCCAGATCATTCTTTGCCTTCGTCTTATCAATTCGAAAAAATTTCTCTTTAGAAAATCCGTTAGGTATATAATATATATTTTTATTGAATTGTTCTAATAATGGGATATCAATTTTATTTACTCTAATAATAGCATTTGCAGATCCCCACGTGTCATAAATCTTTTCAAATTTCGAATGATATTCTTTTAAAAACCACTCCTGGTTTTCATGAACAGTCAAAATAAAAGGAACCTCATAAATCTCTTTCAACTTTTTACCAACATATCCTGATGTCCATGTAAAATGTGAATGAATCAAATCAAAATCAAGTTTATTTTTAGTTATTATTTTGTTTACTATTTTCAATTGCTGATCGCCAAGTTTTTTATAACCATAATTAGTTGGTAAATAGGGTACAGCTATAGGAATCACTGTTAAATTTTCTGGTTTATTCGTTAAATTAATCAAAGAATTTTTACGAAATGGTTTCAAGGAATTTATAGAAACATAATCGGAAATATTTGCTATAGGATTATAACGGACCATTACATAAACATGATTAAAATTCTTGGAAATTATATCCATTGGGTCTTTCACATAAGATGTGTAATTCTGAGTTAAAACAAGCAAATTATTAGACTCTCTCATTTTAACCTCTAATAAATTATTAAATAATTTTTTATATGACAGATCCCCAATACTGTGCTTTTTTTCCGTACAGAGAAAGGTTCTTCTCCCATTGAACAAGAAAGACATCGGCAATTGGATAGATAAATCGAGCTGCTTTTGATTTTGAGATTACTCTTGATATTGTTTCCATAAACAATACTTTACTCCCAAGTAATTTTCCAAAATATGAAAACGGAATTGATATTTCACCACCTCCATTAGTAAATATGATTGAAGGTCTGTATCGAAAGATTAGAGATATAGCTACAAATGTAGATTTTATCAACAGTAACGGACCGATAAATCTTTCATCAATTTTTACTACTTTGCTAAATTTTAATTTAGTTTTTGTTCTATTTGTTATTAAAACAATGTTTTTTTCCGATAAGATATCAGATAATTCCAAAATTTGTCTTAAATGTCCTCCACTAGAACATACAACGAATATCGTGTTATTCTCCTTAGAATTTTTAGATAGATACTCAGATACATTCTTTCTTAATACAGATAAATTCTTTTTTCCATCTTTGAATTCTGGGGGAGGCGAAGAAATACTTTGTAAAATACCATTATATAAATCCTGTAAATCGCGGATGATTAAAATATCCTTATAATTATCCATTAAATAATCGCATATTTCATTTTGATGATCATCGATAAGTTCTCTTCTTTTATAATCTCGGGGAACCAATATCAATTTTTTGTTATACTTGATACAATCAATAATCGCACCCATCCCCGCATGAGAGATAATTAGATCTGACTTTTTTATATATTCATCATATTCTGTTTTATTAATTGTTGTAAAGAACTCGATATTTTTTGGAACATATTTTGCGGAATCATGTATTTGAGCAATGATTTTTCCATCATATCTTGATGCTATTTCTTTATCAATATATTCAATAAGTCTATCAAATGGTAAACTAGCTCCAACTGTGACAAAAATCATTTTCCTCACCAAAAATAACCATCAATTCGTCTCTCCCTTCGTAAGCTGATGCACTCATAATACAATACCCAGTATTATCAAATAATATTTTATATTGATATATCTGAGCCAGCGAATAAGCACTCCTATTATGGAAGTTTAAGGTAATAACCTCATCAGGATACTTTCGACGGGCTAGTTCTAGCACATCTTTTAGAGGATTCATTTCATAGCCTCGCGGATTTATCGGCGTTATTATCAAATGAGATTTCATTTCCCGGTCCTTAAAAATAAAATATTTTCTTTATGAAGCAGAATATAATATAGTCATTTAATAGTTATCGGAAACATAATCCTTGAAAATGTATTACTAGATTCTTCGAAGAATTGTTTAGTAAAACAACTGCCATCAAACCAATGAGGAGAACTCGTGTACAGAAAGTAATTTAAAATAATTTCATGTAACATCTTGGTGGTGATTGGAGCGATTGCACCCATGAAAAACTATTTTGATCAAGCATCCTTCGATATTCAAAATTCACTCATAGGATTAATTCTCATCATAACAGGCATTATTTTCCTTTTCACTCCTACAAATATTAACCTGAAAATCGGTATATGCATGATCATACTTGGTTTTCTCATAATTATGATTTTTAATGTAAATGAAAAAGAACTTCAAAATACAATCACTGGAAAAAAACTCATTGTTATCTTAATACTCTGGATATTTCTAATCTTCATCATTAGCTACAACCTTGACGCTGAAATATTTCTAATAAACGTGATTTTAGGAATACTCATCCTCAAGGAATTCCTTACTGACTATATGAGCGTTCCATTGAAAAAACGAACGACTCTACTTTTCTATCTCCTAATAATTGTATTCATTACAGTAATCGGACAAAAAGTAATAAACATCATAACCATCTAAGGAACCAACATGAAACTTGTATTTACCAGATATCCCATTGATTACTTCATTTGTCTTCTTTATAGCATTCTTCTACTTCCATTTGTTCTTATCAATATTAATGAAGCCCTCCGTATAATTCTTAGTCTACCATTCATTCTTTTCATCCCTGGTTATTTGCTACTCTCATGTCTTTTCCCACAAAACAATTTAAATGGAGGACTCGAACCGGTTGAAAAAATTGGATTCAGTTTTGGTCTTTCCATAGCCCTTATTCCTCTTGTTGGTATAGGTCTCTACTATTTGCCCTTTGGATTAAGGCTCCAACCGATCCTATTTTCTATATTTTTTATTATTGTTATAAGCGGAATTTTCGCAATTTTCCGTTGGTATAAAACACCACTTCAAAAACGATTCATTATTACCCTTATCCTCACCTTACCGAAATCAAAAACCAACCTAGATCGTATTCTTTCGGTAATACTTTTCCTAATCGTCATCATTGCTATAATCACCGCGATCTTCGTAGTATTTTCCCCAAAGAAACAAGAAAGATTAACAGAATTTTATATTCTCGGACCAAGTGGAGAAGCAACAGATTATCCACATAATATTACAACTAGGCAAGATTTAAACATCATCATTGGACTCATCAATCATGAACATAAAACAATGAATTATACGATTGAGATATGGTTAATCAATCAAACATATTTTTATAATACTACGACAAATACAAATGAAACACTATATAATGAGATGTGGTTCTTAGATAAACTCTCTGTTACACTCGATTATTTAGTGTACAACCCTGGACAACTATGGAAATCACAATGGGAATACCTCTATAATTTTCATTTTAATAAAACAGGGAGATATACACTTACATTTTTATTGTATACATCACCAACACCAAATTATCAGAATTCAGAAAACTACTGGAAAATAGGCGAAGAAAAAATCCAAAGCTCTTATGAAAACATCTATCTATGGCTGAATATTAAGAAATAAAAATCAGCTATGGTACAATAATCCACCTCCGGATAATTCTAAATTATGAGTGTGGAAAAAGTATTAATTGAAAAATTATTTATATCATAGGAAGATTCTATATCCTGAGGGATCATCAATCCAGAGACACATATAAGCGGAGATTTTCTCCTTTTGATGGTTTCACTCATTGGCTTAAGGTACAACTAGTGATAGACACTTACACCGTAGAAAACTACAATGGATCAACGGAGAAAAAAATGATGCGAAAAAGAATGATAGGTAAGAAAACAAATATTCAATGGTTATTATTAATCGTAATTATTTTATCAATGGTATCATCTCAATATATTATTTATTCTGCCTCAGCAAGCGGATCTACGTACTATGTTTCAACAAGTGGATCAGACAGTAATACGGGATCGTTCTCTAGCCCCTGGAGAACAATACAAAAAGCAGCAAACATGGTTACTCAAGGGGATACAGTGTACATCCGCGGAGGCACCTATAGAGAAGAAATCACACTCTCATATGTAAAAGGGACATCCACATCGTGGATTACCTTTCAACCTT
>Ga0315277_10009230_pt1 | contig 12619 bp, 10 predicted proteins | sample YL17G05_15_MG_FD_203695 | JGI IMG/M metagenome (GOLD analysis project Ga0315277, IMG submission 203695) | Sediment microbial communities from Yellowstone Lake, YNP, Wyoming, USA - YL17G05_15 | ecosystem: Environmental > Aquatic > Freshwater > Lake > Sediment | place: USA: Wyoming | collected... | reverse complement strand
CGCGGCGGCATGCATTCATCCTCCGAATCGGCGAGTCAAGAGAAGCGGGATTCAGGAACGGCGCGGTCATATACAGGAGCATCACGGCACGGTTATTGCGGCACGAAAGGCAGGCTTTCTTTCAGGAAGGGACCGGCATGACGGCAAGGCGGCGGGAGACGAGGATACAGTTCTTGAGGCCGAGGCAGATTGTCGAGAGGCTGAAGGCGGCGCCTGTGGTGTACGTTCCGGTCGGGCCGCTCGAGTGGCACGGGCCGCATATGCCATACGGCACTGACCCTCTTAACGCGGAGAACATGGCGCTTCGCGCATGCGCTAAGACGGGCGGGGTCGTGTGGCCGACGGAGTTCTGGGGCACGGAGCGGGAGCGAACGACGGCGCAGCTGGCCAGCCTCGGCTTTCCAAAAGGGAAATACGTCGTGGGGATGGACTTCCCGAAGAACCTCATCCCGAGCAGTTACTGCCCGGAGGAGATATTCGCGCTGGTCGTGCGGGAAATACTGAGGGAGATTATCGCCCTGGGCGCGCGAGCGGCGGTGATTGTCAACGGGCACGGCGGCGAGAACCACATGCGCGTCCTGCATCGCCTCGAGACGGAATTCAATAACACAACGGACCTCAGGGTCTTCGTTCGCGTGGCGGCACCGAGGAGGCTTTTTGAAACGGGAAGCGGCGAACACGCGGCTCGCACCGAGACGAGCGTGATGATGCACGCTTACCCCGAGTGCGTCGATATCCGGGAACTGCCGCCGGCATCGCGGCGGATGAAGTACACCGACTGGGCGGTCGTCGACGGCCCGGGGTTTGACGGGAAGGCGCGCGGGAACGGGTATCTAACTAAGGAAGAGGACCCGCGGTTGACCGCGTCACGCGCGCTTGGCAAGGCGTACGTCGAGAAGGCGGTCCGCGAGATTGCGGCCGAGGTGAAAGAGATCCTCAGGTCGGTGAAGAGGGGCAGAAGAAACCAGAAGATCACCACCAAGTTCACCAGGGGCACAAAGAACACCTTATAGCGGCAGATCAACCCAAATCAGAAGCAGTTGGGGGCTGGGGACTGGGGGCCGGAGTCCACGAACTACGGGGCCAGACTCCGTGCACCAGCGAAGCCCACAACCATAGCCTCGCCTCACGCAGAAACACAGAAACGACGAGGGTTACCCGAATTTGTAGTACTTGCGGATGGGTTTGGTGATTTTCCAGGTGCAGTCGAGGCCGACGGGGAAGACGACGAGGTCGCCTTTGCCGAATTTCACGGAGCCGCCTTCCCAGGAAGCCGTCGCTTCGCCTTCGAGGATGAGGCAGGTCTCCTGTTCGTCGTAGGACCAGGGGAACTCGGAGACCTCCTTCGTCCAGATGCCCCAGTTTTCGGCCTTGATGCGGTCGACCTCCTCCTTAGTGGGCTTTCTGACTTCGACCTTCATAACTTTCTCCTTCGGGATTGGCCCTCTCGACAGGTCACATCAGGGAAGAGCAATATTGTAACAGCGGAAGCGCCGATTGCCACGCGGGCGTCAACAAAAGACGGGAAAGGCAACGAACGAGTCAGCAATGCGCGAGGGGCACGCCTTGGAGAGAACGTACGTGCGCGGAATACCCAGCGGCGCGGACAGCGCCCGGCGAGATGGGCCCCGCGGGAGAATAATTTTCGCAGCAAGTTTTCCTGAAAAGTGCTTGACCGACTTTGAAAAGCTCGGTAGCATTAACCCGGGCGTTGGAAGGGCGCCTCCTGACCTGCGGGAAGGACGAAGTCCACCTCCTCCGGAGAAAGCTGCAAACCTTCTTTTCTGCCTGAGCGTGCAGGTCCCGGGCACAACGGAAAGGAAGGTGCTGTCATGGCTCGGATTCTCCCACCCCACCCCGACATTGATCACCTCAAGAATGAAGCAAAGGCTTTGCTCAAGGCTCACGGTGCCGGCGAGGCGGCGGCGTGCGGGACGCTGCGGCTCCTGCAGCGGTTTCGAGAGGCATCGGACAGGGAGGTTTTCGCGGCCGAAGTCGCGCTGAGCGAAGCCCAGTTCGCGCTGGCGATGGATTATGGCTTCAAGAGTTGGGAAGACCTCCGGCAACACGTCATGAAAGTATCGGACCGTCCGGATATAGAGGACGAGGCGCGGCCCGGCGCCTTGCTTATCGACAGTCCCCCCGCCGGCAAAGGAAACAGCAACCGTTACGCGCGCGGGTTCGCCATTACGCTGGCGTATTCCGGAGTAGAGTGCGACTACGACACGATAACGGGCGACAGCGGTCTGGCATTCATACTTCAGGCAGACGAACACGTGACGCCGTGGGGGAAGCCCATCAAGCAGGTGGATATAGGGTGGTGGCCGCTAACCTGGTGGGGTGCGCTCATGAGACTGGACTTCGTGAGCAGCTGCGTCGGCCGGCAGCTCGTCCGCCTGCCCATAGACGCAGGGCTTCGCCGTACTGATCCCAAGCGTCATTACGACGAGTACTTCGAAAAGGGCGTGCTTGGGGCGCTTCGTTCGGACCGGCTGCCACTGGCTTTCTCTGATCACTGCTGGGTTGTCACCGGGCACGACGACGGCGAGCCGCCGATTGTCGGCCTACGTTCGGTTTTCGACGGCCACGAGAGAATTCGGCCTCGATGCTATCCCGACGAGGTGATCGTACCAGGGGAAGCAATAGAGCGGCCTGCCCGCGAGGGAATTGACAGGGAAGCCCTCAACTATGCCCTCGCGCTCGGACGCTACCGCGTCGAGGAACTTATCCGAACCGTACCGCGATGCTCGGGGCAAGGAATCAAGCCCGCCGGGGGCCGGTCAACGGGCCAGAAGTCGTTTGCGCTGTGGGCAAGGCTGCTGCGCGATGAAGACGGCTGGGGGGAGCATTTCTATCACACGAACGTCGTCATGCACCTGCGAATCAACCGCCAGAGCGCGCCGCCGTACCTGCGGGGCATGGCGGATCGACACGGAGAGCCCGCGGCGTCGCACCTTCGGGCGGGGGCCGATGTTTACGAACAGGTGCTCAAGCGCGTTGAGAGCGCCGATACCGGCAAGGAGACGCTGCGGTCGCCGAGCGGGCGCGAGGCGCTGGCGCGGCTGGTCGAAGAAACAGCACGGTTAGAAGCCGAGGCTCTGCGTAAAATCGAGAATGCGTTGGGAGCGATGACGTAATGCACGAGGGGTTGGAAGCCGGCAGATGCCGCAAGGCGCGCGGCGTGAAACTTACGACACAGGTCTCTTATCCCGAAAGGAAAGGATCATGGCTGCAAGACACACTCGTCGGGAATTGCTGAAGCAGGGGTCTATGGCAGGCCTGCTGGCGGTGGGAGCGACGGCATCGGCCGGTGCAGGCGCACTCGAGGGCCCGCAAGCGCCGAAGAGCCATGCGCCTGCAGGGGAATCACAAGGCGCGGCCAAAGGGCAAAGCGTGGACGCAAGGCAACTCGTCGGGTATTGCGGGGTTTACTGCGGCCTGTGCGACCGACGCACGAGGGTCCCTCAGCGCGCGGCCGCTTTACACCAATCAATGGAGAAGGCCGAGTACGGGGCTCCGAAGGAGTTCTGGGAATCCCTCAAGCAGATGGCGGAGCTGCCAGACGACAAGTGCTGCCGGACCGGCAAGTGCGGCTCGCCCGAATGCGCAATCCGAAAGTGCGTCAAGGCAAGAGGCCTGACGGTGTGCCCCGAGTGCGGCGAATACCCCTGCAACAGGGTCAAGCTCTTCGGCGAGTGCGAGCCGTTACTGCTGGCCGATGGCGAGAGAATCCGGAAGAAGGGCCTGGACGCGTGGATCAAAGAGCAGGAGCAGCGGCGGGCAGACGGTTTCTGTTACGCTGACGTGCGGTGCTATCCGTACTACTTCCCGATGGAGTAGCAGGCAGAGCAATCGGCCGGCGCGCCGTTGGGGAGGACCGGCGCTCGGGGAGCAGCAGCGAAGCGGATGAACGAGGTGCCACCCAGGAGGCCGGGCGATTGGACATTGGCGCGGACCACGCCGCTTTTCCGCCGGCATTTTCCCTCATCCTAACCCATCCCCGGAAGGCACGGGGGATGCAATAGGCCCCCATCTGCCAGAGGCCGAGTTCGCCTGCCTCGGCATCTTATCGGCACCGTGGGATAAGTTTACCCGCCGGACGAGGAGCCGGGGCAGCACAGTGTAACAAATGCGGCGAGCCACAGGCACCCGGAGAACATATGGCACGACGGCGCGCCGCCGGTATACTATTGGTCCGATGGCCGAAAGGCCAAGGCGATTGGCGGCTCGCCGCATCCGGCACGAGGGTTGCCAAAGCGGGGAAACGGGGCGTGCGCCGCGACGACTTCCTCGAGGGGAGACGATTTGCGACGCAACCATCCGCTTTGCGCGCGGGTCGCGCGGGCAAGGCGCGCCCACCTGGCTGAGGGTTGGCATTCGTGAACAGATCCGGAACAGACGTCGAGCTTCTCTTCGAGAGGCTTCGCGAAAACGAGAGACAGGAAGGCGAGGCGGCGGAACTGCTGACGGCGGCGGTATTCAGGAAGAACAGGGAAAACGCCTTGGAGTTCCTGCGCACGCCGTACAGGCAGCGCGCCGTGTTCGTGCCGCAGTGTCTGCGCCGGACGGCCGTCTGCCAGGCCCGCGAACACGGCAATGAATACATCTGCAGGAAGTGCGGCGCGTGCAAGATCGCCGAGATCGCGCGGCGCGCCGAGGAATTAGGCTACATCAGCGTGAGGATCCTGAAAGGCGGCAGCGCGCTGGCGCGATTCGTCGGCGAAACGAGACCCAAGGCGGTCCTCGGGGTTTCGTGTTGCGTCGAGGGAGTCATGGGCATCCTCGCCTGCGCGCGCGCCGGAGTGCCGGCGTTCTGCGTGCCGCTTCTCAAGACCGGCTGCGCCGACACCGACGTCGACCTCGCCGACGTGAAGGGCGCGCTGGAGGCAGTCCTGCCGTGAACGACCGGTTTTTCCTCTGCTACTTCGAGACGACCCGCCGCTGCAATCTTCACTGCCCCTACTGCATGTCGAGGGCTAGCGCAGATTCCAGCGGCGGGGAGCTCAGCACCGACGAGGCGAAAAGGTTCGTCCTTGACGAGGTGGCGAAGGTTTCGTCAAACGCGGCGGTCGCCTTTTCGGGGGGCGAGCACCTTCTGCGCGACGACGCGTACGAGCTCCTGGCGCACGCGGCGGGGCGCGGGGTATGGAGCTTCGTCAATACGAACGGGAAGATCCTCGTCGAGACGGACGCGGTCCGCAGGGCGCTCGACGCGACGCAGGGAAGGGTCATCTTCGTGCTGCCGCTCAATTCGCTCGACGGCGAGACGAACCGCCTGAGCAGGGACGACGGTCCGGTCACGGTGCTGCGCGCGGCCGACGTCTGCCTGAAGGAGGGCGCGGAGTACTTTTTTCTCGTGACGATATCGAGGCAGAACCTCGCGCGGCTCGACGAGACCGTCCGGTTTCTGAAGCTGACGGGAGTGCCGATGCTTCGCGCGCCGTTCGTGCCGCGCGGCGCGGGCACGGAGTTCAGGAAACTCCTCTTCGACGCGGCCGACATGAAGAAGGTGATTCACCCGGCGCTGACGGCGAACCCGCTGGCATATATCTCGTTCACGCCGTTTTTCGCGTCGCCAGAGGCCATCGAGTCCATGTGGGACAGGTTCAAGGTCAGGATCGACGGGTTCGGCTGCCAGGCGGGGCGCAGTTTCGCGGCGGTCGGCGCGGAAGGCCAGGTGGCGCCGTGCGTGCAGCTTTTGGACGGCGGGTGCGTGTGCGGCAACGCGCGGCGCGAACCTCTGTCGGAGGTCATCAGCAGGTCCGCGCTCTTCACGTCCCTTCGCGAGCGGACGGCCTTGAAGGGCAAGTGCGGCCGGTGCCGGTATGCCGAGACCTGCGGCGGCTGCCGGGCCCTCGCGTATTACCATTCGGGCGACGTCCTTGCGGAGGACCCGACGTGCTTTTTCGAGCCGGCGGGGCCCGAAACGCGGTCGGACCTCGAACAACTGCAGACCGAGCAGGTCGGCCGGTTCCTCAAGTTCCTGAGACAGAGCGACCCGTGGAAGACGCTCTTCTGAGGCCGAAATGCGGATACTCCTCGTAAAGCCGAGATGGTTCGTTCACGGCGGGCATTACCGGTACCTCGAGCACGTGCGGTTCACGCCGCTGTCGCTGGGGATACTGGCGACATTGAGCGAGGGGCACGACGTGCGCATCGTGGACGGCGACTGGGATCCCATGCCCGTCGGCGAGCGCTTCGACCTCGTGGGCATAACCACGACGACATTTACCTCAGAGAGGGCCTACGCGCTCGGGAAAGAGTTCGCGCGAAGCGGCGCGAAGGTCGTCCTGGGCGGCGTCCATCCGACCATCATGCCCGACGAATGCCTCGCCAACGCCGATTCGGTCGTCGTGGGCGAGGCGGAATACGTCTGGAAGGATCTGCTTGGAGACGCGGAAAAGGGCCGCCTGCAGCGGGTGTACTCCGCGCCGCGCCCGACTGACATGAACGACGTGCCCTTTCCGAGGCGGGACCTTCTGGCCGAGCCGTCGTGGTTCGCATGCCTACAGGCGACGCGCGGCTGCCCGAACTCGTGCCGCTACTGCTACCTGCCGAGCGTGCCGTGGCGGGCGTTTCGCAAGCGTTCGGCGGAACTCGTAAGCGAAGAGCTTCGGAGGCTCACGCAAAGGCTGGTGTTTTTCGTCGACGACAACCTCTTCGCCGACAGGGACTACGCCATGGCCCTCTTCAGGGCGGTCGCCGCGCGCAAGAAGACGTTCTCCATACAGGCGCCCACGACGATAGGGAGAGACGAGGAGCTTCTTGACGCGATGACCGATGCAGGCTGTTTTAACGTGCAGATAGGATTTCAAAGCTTCAATGCGAGTTCCCTTCACTGGGCGTCCGTGGACCATAACCGCGTCGACGAATACGAGACTCTCGTCGAGAGGCTTCACGAGAGGGGCATACTCGCGACGGGGTTTTTCATGTTCGGGTTCGACACGGACGACTCAAAGACCTTCGACCATACGGTGGAGATGATAAAGCGCCTCAACCTGGACGAGGCGCATCTCTACATCCTGACGCCCTATCCCGGAACGGCGCTCTACGCGCAACTCGAGAGCGAAGGCCGGCTCCTGCCCGACAAGCGCCGGACGCAGTACGGATGGGCACATGCGGTTTTCCGGCCGAAGCAGATGACGGCGGAAGAACTGGAGCGCGGCGTCCAGCGCGCATACGACCGGCTTTACCCCCACTTCCGCAGGCACGCGGCGGGCGCGATATTGAAACGGGTGGGCCTGCTCCTTCGCAACCCGGCACTCGCGAGGATTTTCCTTACGGGCATGTCGCGCCACGCGCACGTGGCGGAAGAAACGGTATAGTCACCCTAACTGCGAAACTACCCCTGACGCAAGCCGTCACGGGCCATCGCCCGCGACAAAGTATACGTCACAACTACGGCTTCAATTCCGCGGCTGCCGCGAGCGCCTTCGCTTCGAGTTTGAGAAGGACAGTCCTGATCTCGCGCGAGGCAATCGGGAGGCGATAACCCCTCTGCGGCGAGCCCGCGAGTCTTGTGACGGGCTTTTCGGCCAAGTCGCACAGTAAGGCTGCGGACGTCGGCACGGCGGCCGAGATGCGGCAGATTTGAGCGCGCGCCGCGAGGCTGTAGACGCGGACGATCCAGCCGGTTCCGTCGTCGCTCTTCTTCCAGGCGGAGAGGTGGACGTCACGCCCCTTGATATCGAGCATGCTTGTGCCGGGCACCGGAAGCGCCGTGAACTCGCGGTCGATGTACCGTAGTTTCCGCCACGGCGTGACGGGAAGGAGCGCCGGCGGCGCGTTTATCGTCCGGCGCATTTCGAGGCAGGCGCGGCGCACGTCGTCATACCCGCCGGTGATCCACTCGTAGGTACGTTTTATCGTTCTCAAGCACTGGGCCTCGGCGGCGCCCCAGAACTCGACGGGGATGTCCCTATTCACCATGCCCACCGAGCGAAAGAGGCTCCAGGAGAGGACGGCGTCGCCGCGGCGACCGCGCCGCGATTGAAGAAGCGTCGGACACTCGCCGACGACGCCGATAGAGGGGCGTGCGCCCCTCCCCTTCCCTTTCGCGCGGACGACGGCAAGAGAATCAATGCGAGCGACGGGCTCGCCAACGTCGTACGAACCGTAGTCGAATTTCGAGTCGTACTCGAAACTCTCGGCGGCGATGCCCGTCGGGAATGTGAGGAAGAGTTCGTGATCCTTCGCGCGGTTTTCGACCGAGACGCGGATCCGACCGCCGCCACGGTAATGAGGAATCTCGAGAAGGACGCGCACAGGGCAGCCGACCGTGCGGCGGGACCGCGCGCTGCGGTCTGCGGCGAGTCCTTGAGGTACATGCAGCGTGAGCCTCACTTCGACGGCCGTCGAGATAGCGTCGTGAGAAACGACTCGCAGTATGCCCGCGGCGCCGCGCGATGTTACAGCCCGACCAGGCTTCTTGAAACGCCGGAACGTGTAAGTGTCGCCTACGTCCTCGACGTCCTCGACGAGGCCGAGGCCGGCGAAGCGGCGCCGAAGCACCTTGTCGAAGACGTCAAACGTGCCGTCGCGGTGCACGGTGATGCGATTGAACTTGTTCTCGACGACCAGCGCGTTTTTGAGTTTCAAGACTGAGGCAGCCGGGCAATGCAGGCTTCGGGCAGCGGCGCGGGACGCTCCCCGCGACAGCGTAAACGACGCAAAGGAACAAGGTTTCATCCGAGGCACAAGGGACAAGACGAGGTCGAGACCCTTGACGCCTTCCTTCGTGAAGTTGTTGCCGTCCCACAGACGCCGTTCGGCGCGCGCCGCGCGGTTGATGACGAACGGGACGGCCTTGCCGCGGGCGTCGCGAACCGCGAGTCCCTTGACCGTTTCGAGTCCCTCGACAAATAGCGATGCCGTCAGGCGCTCTTTCGCAGAGAACGGGTGGGGGTTAAACGCGACGAGGACGGGCAGCTTCGAGTCCTGCCGGCCCTCGACGATGCGCGAGGCCATGACGAGGAGGGCATCGCTCGCGAAGTACTCGGAGATTTCGCGGGCGCGCTTGAAGCGGTTGTCCATGTCCTGGTGGGTCGCGTCGACGGAGCAGCCGCAGATGTCGTCGTGGGGGCCGTTGCGCAGCAGGAGCTTCCAGAGGTACTCCGTGCGGCCGGACGGGTACGAGGGGAAGGACGCCCAGTTCTGGCCGGGGTTAAAGGTGTAACTCCTGTGTCCCATCTCGCGGAAGGCCCTGTGCCCCTTGCCGAAAACGTCGACCAGGGCAAGGAGCGGCTCGGCAAGCATCTCGGTCCTTCCGGCGATGCTCGCGTAGGCCTGCTTCTGGTATACGCGGCTTGTCATCGTGCCGTGAAGGCCGAGGCGGAACTGCCCCTTTATCACTGGCAGGCGCCGGCGCTCGTCGCGGACGGCGTTCATCAGCCTTTCGTACGTCGAGTGGACGAGGCGGACTTTTTTCTGGCGGCGGTTCAACTCGCGGATGACCAGCGGCGTATGCGGCTGCGCTTCCTGGTGGTCGACGCCGTTGCCGAGCCAGAGGTGTCTTGTCGTCATCGTGCCGGCCTCGAAGTTGCCGACGGCCGTCATGAGGTGCTTCAGCGCGAGATCGGCGGACCACTCGCCGGCGTCGGTCGGGATAGTCGGGTACGTCGACGGATCAAACGAATCCATGCCCCAGTAGTAGAGGCTCGCGTAGCCGAGGCCGGGCAGGAAGTACATGATGACGGAGCTCTGGCCGTCGGGGGCGAGCCACCTCTGGACCCAGCCTTGCCTTTTCTGCTCCGGCGTCAGGCCGCGCACGAACAACGCGGAGCGGATGCCGAAGCCGGCGAGGATTTGCGGCACCTGCGACGGATGGCCGAAGACGTCGCTCAAGGCGCCTTCCATCTGGACGCGGCCAAGCGCCCTGGCCTCCTTCGTGCCTATGGCGATATTGCGGATGAGCGATTCGCCAGTAACGAGGTACTAGTCGGGCAGGCAGTAAAAGGGGCCGACGGCCAGGCGCCCTTGCTTCACGAGGCGGACGATGCGCGGCCGGTCCTCAGGGCAGATTTCGAGATAGTCGTCAAAGGGGACGGTCTGGCCGTCAAAGCAGAACTTGTACGAGGGGTCGTTTTCCATGATGGAGAGGAGCTTCCGGACGAGCGTCACGAGGCGGATGCGGAAAACTTCGAACGGAAGGTACCACGCCCTGTCCCAATGGGTGTGCGACACGACGTGGCCGACGAGTTTCGCGCCATCTTTAACCACTGCCACCGCCTTTCGCAGCGCGGCCGCTTCGGCCCCATTTGCGGCGCGGCCGGCCGACGGCCCGGCCTGGGCCCTGGCTCATGGCGCGGATCATTTGCGGGGGTCGACGGCGGACATACTCGACGAAAGCCCCCTTGCGAGGTTCAACAGCGCGGCCGGTCTACTCAGGACGAAGACGGCCGCCGCGACCAGGTAGATCACGGAAAACGCGGCGTGCATCTCGCCGGCGCCTATTCCCATGAACGTCCCGCTCGGCAGTTTCTCCACGAGCGGCGGAGCAACCAACTGGCCCGCGAAGAGAACGAAGAGCAGCGCCGCGCGGCCAAGCGACAGCCGCATCACCGCCAGGAGGACAACGGCCAGGAGGGACTGGGCCGCCGTCAGGAGAATCTCGTTCATCTGGAAGTGCCCCATCGGGATGGGGTGATCCAGGCTTCCGTGGGCGACGGCGAAGACGCCCGGGATCATTCCGACGAGGAGAGTCCATTGGTTAAGCTTAGACGACACAAGCGTCCCGAGCGCCATGCCGCCCCGGCCGCGCCACGCGAACATGATAGCCACGATGAACTCCGGCGCTTCGGACGCGATCGGAGCCAGCCACTGGACGAGGAAGAACTGGTTGATCTTGAAAAGCGCGCCCGTCTGGATAAGACCTTCGCAGAACGGTTTCGAGTTGGCGACGATCGCGGTTGCGGAGACGACGAAAAGCGTCAAGGTGGCGACGCGACGCTTGAGGGCGGGCAGCTGCATGAGGAGCTCGGCGGGGCCGCCGACCTCGCACTCGGCGCAGGGCTGGCGTCCTGCGACCACTATGTACCACCCGTAGAGGCCCAGGAATACGACGCCGTCGTACCACGCGAGCGTGCCCTTCAAGGGAATCACGAAAGCGTAGACGGTCGCGGCGGACAGGAAAAAGAGCGCCGTGGTCTGGTCCCTTTCGACCGAGACACAGCGGCGAAACTTCAGCCAGAAAAGAACGACTATCGTGCTCCAGCCGACCCCGATGAGGAGTCGGTTGGCGCCGGTCATGTTGGCGATGGCGAACTGGGAGTACTGGCTCTCCGGCTGCCGCCCGGCCTCCCAGGTGAAGTACATGTCGACCGCGTACTCAGGCAGCACCGCGATGAGCGCGACGACCGCGAGCGCGAGGGCCTGGGGGATATCCTTCTGCGCCGCGTCGCAGGCCCAGAGCAGGAGAAACGACGCGGCAAAGATGGCGGTCCCGGCCACGACCGCCATCCACACGGGCGGCAGTTCGATTCCGGCAAGCCGGACGCAGGTTCCCGGCACGGCGAAGAGCGCCGCCGCGAGGATGAAGAGATGATTATGGTAACGCTTCATGGTTCCTCCGGGCGCGTGGCACAGACCTCGGGCCACGCCGCACCACATGCGCAGCCAAAGGTCTTGCACCCGGTTTCGGCCGCCGACACCCGGCGGCACTGTAACCGGCCGGACAGGCCAGAAGCCGCACGCTTCGTGTTTGTTGGCTGTCCGAGGCTGTTGCAGCCAGCCCTGCTACTCCCCCTTGGCGAGTAACGGCGGACATTATACCGGCCGCCGCGCGGCGCACAACGTCTTTTGCCCTATTTCGGCGGCCTGTGCGCCTCGAGAACGGCCAGAACCTCGTCGTCGGAAAGGTCGTGGAAATCCTCGTAAAACGACGCGACCGCGAACGGCACGCGCGTCTGGACGATGAGACAGACGGCTTCGTCGAAATGTGATTCGACCGCCGCGAGAGAGTCCGCCGGCGAGACCGGAACGGCGAGGACGAGGGAGGATGGCCGCAGTTTTCGGACCATCTTTGCCGCGGCAATCATCGTGTAGCCCGTGGCGAGGCCGTCGTCGGTGACGTAGACGCGCTTGCCGCGGACGTCGGGCAGACTGTACGTGCCGGAATACGCAAGCGCCCGCCGCCGGACCTCGGCCTTTGCCCTCTCGACGACCCCGTCAACCGCCGCGGGCGCGATGCCTGCGGTTCGAACGAGGTCGTCATTGAGGACGATACTTCCGTCTATTCCCACGGCACCGAAGCCGGCCTCGGGCGAAAACGGAATCGGAAGTTTGGCGACGAAGACAGGTTCGAGAGGCGCGCCGAGGCTTTCGGCGAGGGCAGCGCCGACGGGGACGCCTCCGCGCGGCAACGCAAGGACAATCGCCGAGGGATCGGGGGCAAGGGCGAGGAACTTGGCCAGTTCGCGGCCGGCATCGGCGCGGTCGGCAAACGCGACCGACGCGATTTTCACCTTCCTGCCGATCCTCGCCGCCACTTGGCCCTCCAAGCCGGAGCGATTCGCGCCGCACAAAAAGGGCGCGATGGGCGTCCAAATCAATGATGCCGCCCGGCGCCGGCAGATCAAGTGGCGAGCGCCGACAACGACCGTCCGAAATGAGAACGCCTGGG
>Ga0315277_10009229_pt1 | contig 12619 bp, 10 predicted proteins | sample YL17G05_15_MG_FD_203695 | JGI IMG/M metagenome (GOLD analysis project Ga0315277, IMG submission 203695) | Sediment microbial communities from Yellowstone Lake, YNP, Wyoming, USA - YL17G05_15 | ecosystem: Environmental > Aquatic > Freshwater > Lake > Sediment | place: USA: Wyoming | collected... | reverse complement strand
CGAAAAGAATTGCTACATAAAGTGAACCCCGGTAAGCCCAGACCTGATCTCCAAGTAAGCTGTTAAGCAGGCTCACCAGATATCCTCCCCCTAAACTCCCCACAATTCCGGCGAAAATCATTATCCCGAAATTCATACTGAAAAGATAGGTTCTTTCCTGCGGGGTGCTGTTTTTCATAAAGAACGGAGCAGCCGCCACCCGGTAAGAAGCCACGCTCATTCCCAAGAAAAAGCTCACCAAAAGTAATCCTTTAAGTCCCAGGATGCTTGCCTGAAGAAAATATAATACCGCAGCCAAAATGGTAGCGATGATAAGTACTTTTTTGATCTGGATTCTTTGCAGAATATATGCAACCGGCAGTGTAATAACCACCGCACCCCAGGCGTTCATAGATAAAATCTGACCAATAGCGCTTTCACCAAAAGAAAGCTCCTTCAGGTAAAGATTCAGCAAAAGCTGAAACCCCGCAAACGCCAGCCCGATAAAAAAAGCACCAAGTAAAAATAACCGGGCATTCTTAGAGAATAACTTTAAGTGACTGACGTAACTTCCTATACCACCCTGGATTCTACTTATCATAATCTAACGTGAGAAGTGAGAGGAAAGACGATTTTTTCGTCTTACCTCTTGCCTTTAATAATTTTCATTTCCAAGAGCCTTTGTCTTTCGTGTTCAATCTCAGCTTTCAAGACTTCGGGGGCAGGCAATTGGAGTTTATACTTTGAAGCAAATATCTTGTTATTCATTCCGCCCAAAGCATACTCGATAACTGTTTTCTTTTTGTCAGTACAAAGAATAATCCCAACCGGGTCATTTTCTCCAACTATCTTCTCTTTATCTTTTAGATAATTCAAGTACAAATTCATCTGCCCTGCATCTGCATGAGAGAATTCACCGATCTTCAAGTCTATTGCCACAAGACATCTCAAGATTCGATGATAAAGAAGAAGATCCAGACGATAATGGCTCCCCTCAAGGGTAATCCTTTTTTGTCTGGCAACGAAGGTAAAACCGATTCCCAATTCAAGCAGAAAATGTTCCAGATGTTTAATTAAAGCTTCTTCCAACTGCGATTCAGAATATTCATCCTTTAATCCAAGAAATTCCAGAACATAAGGATCTTTGATTTCATCTTCGGGCTTAAGGGTAACAGGTTTTTCGTGTGCTTTAGCGATGACTGCCAGCTTTCGTTTAGATAGTGCAGTCCGTTCAAAAAGCATGGATTGAATTTGTCTGTCGAGCTGCCTCACTGACCAGTTCCCTCTAATACATTCTACCTCGTAGAATTCTCTTTTGAAGGATTCATCGAGACGAAGCAATAGTCGATAGTGCGACCAAGAAAGTAAAAATCTTTCAGAGTATTCCTGAATTGTTAATGAAGTTGTAGAATTCCGAGACCCTGTATCGGATTTTTGTTTTTCTAATTTCCGAGACACTGTCTCGGAAATTCCCGTATTGTAAGCTAAATAAAAGCGACGCATTGCTTCGAGATTATCTGGTGAGAATCCACGTCCGAATCTTTGTGCCAGATCTTTAGATAATTTTTTAAGTAGCTCCTCCCCATACTCAGCCCTTTCTTTCCCCTTCTGCTCATATTCCACAATCCTTCTACCCATTAGCCAGTAAGTAGCCACCAGAACAGTATTAACATACCGCACCGCCGCCTTACGCCCCTGCTCAATCAGAGAAGCAAGGTCAGAGATGAGAGTTGAGTAATGTTGGGTTTTGATGATCTTTTTCATTTTCTTGAAGTTTTTCCTCGTCGGGCATAAAGCCCGACGCTACGTTTTTATTCGATATTCGTCATCCGTCATTCGTCATTGACTTTTGTATTCATATATCCCTGCAAAAACCTCATCTGTCGGTCCTATCACATAGATATGATTATTTTTCTCATCCCAGTTTACTTTGAGACATCCTGCCGGGAAATAAGCTAAAACCTCTCTATCGGTTTTGTTATTCAGAACACAGGCAACTAAACCTGCGGAAGCACCAGTACCGGATGCCATAGTTTCCCCGGCTGACCTTTCCCACACCCGCAACTGAATCTTTTTGCGATTCAGAACCTTGACAAACTCGACATTAGTCTTCTCTGGAAAGATCGGATGCTTTTCCACCATCGAACCTAACTTCTGCCAGCCTTCTTCGAATCTATCCACGAGGATGAGAGTATGCGGGTTACCCATAGAAACGCTGGTTATATTGATCGACCGACCATCGACCTTTATCTCCTCGTTAATGCAGAATTTGCCCTTCCCATTCACAGGAATCTTCTTTCTTTCCAGGATAGGCTCACCCATATCGACTTTTATTATAAACTCTCCAGTCTTTTTGAGAACCTCAGCTTCTATGATCCGATCTTTGGTCTCTATCTCGATTTTTCTTTTCCTGCATAGACCATGTTCGCACACATACCTGGCAAAACATCTCACCCCGTTTCCGCACATCTGGGCGGGAGTCCCATCCGGATTGTAAAACTCCATCCTGAAAGGGGCCCTTCTCCCTTTGCGAATGATAATCAGCCCATCTCCGCCTACCCCAAAGTGCCGATCGGTAATCTTTCTGGATAAATCTCTAAGATTTAAACCTGTAAGATTCTGTTTGAAAGAATCGATATAAATGTAATCGTTTCCCAAGGCCTGGAGCTTGATGAATTTTATTTTCATATCACCTTCTCTTTCTTAAAAGTTCTGAAGAATTTCCCAGAACGTCTTTAAATTCTCTTTCTGAAAGCCCTGCACCCAGACCCACCTTCCTTAAAATCTCCTTAGTAAAAAGTTCAGATGAGGTGTGGGCGTCTGTATTTATAACTAATTTTGTTCCTATCTTTCGAGCAAGCTTAGTCACATAGCCGTTGGTCAATGAATGCCCTCTACGGGCTGAAAGCTCAAGATATATTCCTCTTCTTTTTGCTAATTTGACTTCCTTTTCACTTATCAGACCTGGATGAGCTAAAATATCGATATCGCTTTCCAGTCCAGCTAAATTAGTTCCGGAAATAACCGGCTCAACTGGAGACTCTCCGTGAACCACAATAATCTTTGCTCCTATCTTGCGAGCTAACTCTGCCAGCTCTGGTATCTGCTGAGGTGGAACATGGGTGATCTCAACACCGGGTAGAACTTTTATCCGCATATACCTGTTCAGGTCTCTGGAGACTTTGATCAATTGAGCCAGAACTATAGCCAGATTGCCGGAATCGACATGATCGGTAATAGCAATGGCTTTGTACCCGGCAACATAAGCCCTACGAGCCAGCTCAGCCGGCAGAAGACCACCATCGCTTAAAACCGAATGTGTATGTAGATCTATCATCCTTACTCCTTTTTTTAATTCAAGTTTATAATCTAATTTAATTTTGAAATTATGCAAATAGTTTTTGGAATAAAAAAGCCCTCCTTTTTTCCGCAGGAGGGCTTCTTTTGAAATGAACTCTGACTATGACTTAATGAATATACAAATAGCAGCCACTACCCAGGGTGAGCGAAGGACCTTTTATCTTGACCTTAGCCGCATTATATTCAAATCCATATTCAAACTCACATTCACACCCCAATGAGCCATCTGAGTTATAAATTCGAGTTTTGAAGGTCTCCTGCCATTTAAGTCCATTAGGAGCATAATCTGCATTGAGAACATCACGGTCACCGGGAGCATCAATCCATCTTATCTCGTTACCTTTCTTTTCCCAGATGCCAGTGCTTGGACCATCCTTTCCAAGGCCGTTACTCCCATCATAAGGATGATTGCTCACTACCTCCCCTTTATCGTTTTTCACCTGTTTATGTGAGGTGGCATTGTCATAAGTGTAGGTTCTCTTAGCTAATTGCTCGAATTTGCATAAACAAGGCTTACCTTCAACCCAGGCTCTTACTATGAAATAATCCGCTTTGGTTCCTGTTTGCCGGTCCACTGGTCCCAATTTTTTGCCTCCATTCGGATTAGGACCATTGGTCTTGTTGAAGTCAAGGCCTGAACCTTTGGGTATTTCCCCGTTATCATACACTGATAGGTAAATGCATCTGCAATAATCTGTCTCCTGAGTGGTGAGTATCCCAGATATTGAAATGTGAAGAGTAGCATAATAAGTCTGCCAGTTTCCTGCCCCATCTGTTACAGTCAGGCGTAGATAACAGCTATCCCCAGGAAGGAAAAGTTTCTGTATCACTGAACCCGCATAGTTCGATGAATCGCTGAGAAACTCCCAGAGCCACCTGTTAATTGGACCTTCAGGATCAGATGAGCCGGTTCCATTAAAAGTAACCAGATGGGTGCTGGTATCATAAGCAGCTATAAGGGAAGCGGTTGGTTTTTTATCTATAATCACCCTCCTCTCAGCTACGCCCTGACAATTTCTGGAAGTGTTAAGCATGGTCACCCTTAATCTGTACTCTCCGCTTGTCAATGAATCGGTATCCCAGAACCGGGCAAAACTCTGACTGAGCTCCTCTATAAGATCTACCGTGTCACCTCTTGCCGGAATAGTATGCCAGATACTATCAGCTCCAGCATATTCAAACACCACACTATCTGCCGCTGCATTCTCGTTAAAATTCCTTGATACAATCTGGACTCTTCCATTTATTATACTTCTCTCCACCGGGCTCAATATCTGGGCATAAGGTCTTCCAATCGGCACTGGTCCACCTTTAAAAAGATAATTGACCAGATAGACTATATCTGCGAGAGTTACTAAACAATCTCCATTGGCGTCAGCCGCATAAAGTGGATCAGGAACTGGACCTCCCTTAAAGAGATAACTTACCAGATAAACTACATCTGCAACTGTAACCTTTCCGTCTTTATTGACCTCTCCCACGGCTGAGTTGTATACCTGAATTCTGGCAGTTTGAGAATCCAATCCTCCTCTTGGATCTGTGATCTCAAAGAAAACATCAAAAAAACTTGCCTGGGCATAGGCTGGCTTCCAGGTAAAAGTGGCTGTAGTTGGATTAAAACTTGCCCCTGAAGGTAAGTTTGAAGCTATAAAAGTCAGCGAATCATTATCCTCATCCTCACCTGAAATAACGAAGGAAATCGAATCACCTTCAAAGAACACCAGGGTCGGAATTGCATTCAGCTTAGGAGGCCGATTTACATCCACCACATGAATTCTCGACTTCTTCAGGTCCAATCCTCCAATCCCATCTGTTACATCAACAAAAACATCGAAAAAGCTATCCCCTGCTTTAAAGTCTGGAGTCCACCTAAAAGTTCTTAAAGAAGGGTCAAAGCTTGCTCCTTGAGGTAAAGAGGAGGCCGAATAATATAACGAATCGCTCTCCGGATCTGTGGCTGAAACTGCAAAAGTAAGGGATTGACCTTCACTTATAGTTGTATCATGGACAGGATTTAAAGTCGGACGGGAATTGGTAATTGGAGGCATTAAAGTGGGAATAATCACCCAGTCATGACAGAGTACCGAGTCTTTCATGTTTGCTATGATATATTGCCAGTAATTAGGCTCATGCACAGACATATATTGATTTATAGTCTGCCAGAATATCGGATATAAATCCCGATGAAAGAAAGTGGGAAGATATCCAGGGTCTCTCCACATATCGAAGACTATGCTCATAGAACATTTCTCCCAGATCTTGGGATAATCCACACAGGAGGAAAGATTCGGAGGGAGACCGCAGAACCAGCTCACTTCATCCCCGATGAGAAGCATCTCATTAGCCGAGTTGTTGTTGGTTATGTTTATGGGAGAAGAAGACACCAGACTCAGTGGAAGAATCTCTATATCCAGATCATAGCTGGGGCTTCCTAATCCTGGTGGACAGCGATCGCATAAAAGATTTGTCGTATCCCGGTCAGAGGTAAATGCAATCAAGGTATCGTTCAAAGGCTCTGGCACATAGTCATTCCCGCAGTGATGAGTCAACTGTTTCATCTCTGGATGACCTATTGGCATATTTGTGGCAGAAGCCGACACCTCAAATATCTGGGAATTCCCTAAGGTCGTTCGAGTAGAAGTAAAAAAGATTTTGGTACCATCTTTGGAGAAATGAGCTCCACCGCTCATCTTAATCGGGTTGGGATTTGGGGGATACAGAGTTCCATAGGTCACCCGTCGCAGGTTTGAAACTGAAGATCCTCCATGCCAGTCCATCACATATACCTCCCAATCTCTTGCGTCCGTGTCAATAGCTGCGGAGAAGATTATCTTAGACCCATTTGGAGAAAAGGAGGGGTGCCCGCAATAAGTGGCAAAGCTGTTAGGCCAGATGGTAAAGCTCGGATCAGCGTTCCTTACATCGATAGAATCTATAACCGTGCCGGCTGTATCTATTATACACAGTCCCTCATAATAGCGGATGACAGTCTCAATCCTCCTGGGGATACTGCATTCGCTTATTATAGTATCTGTGGTTACCACAGCACGATATTTAGCATCGAAAATTATTTTTGTCCCATCTGGCGAGAAATGAGGATGCCTGTCCGCATAAGTGTTAAAAGTCAACTGTTTCAAAGTCCCCTCGACATCTGATAGATCAGCTACGTAGATCTCGAAATCTCCGTCCCGGTCTGAGGAAAAGACAATCCTGGACCCATCCGGGGACAAATCTGGATGATTATCTATAGCTGGATTAGTGGTCAATCTGGTCACCCCTGAACCATCCGAATTCATAATATAGAGATCCGCATTCGGAAACCCACCTATATGAGCACTATCCGAGACAAAAACTATCTTATCCATACCATTCGCTTTTTGCACAGATGAGAAAGTCACTATAAAAACCAGAAGAATCAGGATGTAAAAAATTAATTTTCCTCTTTTTTGCCCCGACCGGCCTGATGAATGCAGAACTTTTTCATTCACAAACATTGTCCTCCTCCTTCTCGATTAAAATTTTAAAAATTGGAAATGGTTAACATCTTCTTTCTTTAAAGGGTTTTGAAATCAAAACTTTTTTTAAAAATTAAACCTATAAAGCAGGTCATATTTGTCTTATTTAAGAGTAGGAAAGTTGGCTTATTTTGTCAAGAAATAAAATCAAACACTTGAGGATTTTTTTTAAAACGCGGGTGATATTAATCTATACAAAAATAACCAGGGCAGGCACACAGGCCTGCCCTTACAATTTTATCAGTCATTCAACATTTGTCATTTTATCTTCATCTTCCTTCTTTCGTCTCACATCTTCCTTTCTCATAGTACACAGGGTGCAGGACCTCCCTTGAACAGATAATTAACCAGATAAACCACGTCTGACACATTTACCGAAGCGTCGCAGTTTACATCACCAACTGATAAAGGACTTGGAGGGAAGCCACCCTTAAAAAGATAATTGACAACAAAAACTACATCCGAGATAGTGACTTTTCCATCACTATTTGCATCTCCTCGTAATCTGAGCTTTTTGAAGACATCACCATTTGGAGTGGTACCTGCATACATAAACCCATCCGAGCTTTTCAGGAAGCACAAGACCTCATTTGTACCCCGCAGAGGACCAGTATTTTTCCAAGTAGCGCCTTTATCTTTAGAATAAAACACTACACTGTCAGGACCGGTCTGAAAACCGATAAAGAATGTGCCGTCTGAATCTTCTAATAAATCATAAACCCTGACTGCATGCACCGGACCAGCCATTATCCTTCCAGTTGTATCCCAGGTGGTTCCGCCATTAGTGCTTTTGAAAACATACCCGCCATGACCGTGAATCCAGCCGGTAGCATATATATTGCCATCCGAGACTTGAGTAATCGAGTTGATGCTTCTCCCCTCATTTGGAGGGAACGGGAAATTAGACAGGGGAGTCCAGTTGTTTCCACCATCCGTGGACTTAAAAGGAACCCCCCAGCCACCTGCATAAAGAGAGCTATCTTTTGCCTGAAACAAACAGAAAATTCCATTCCCTAAACCTGGAATAGTTGCCAAAAGGTTCCAGGAAGTTCCTCCATCTGTCGTGGAAAAAATCTTTCCGTTCCCGGCATAAGCCCCGGCTAAGATTTTGCCATCCTTCGTCTCTATTAAAGCTCTCACGGCTGAAGCTCCGGGCAAATCTGAAGTATTAGTCCAGCTATTTCCACCGTCTATCGATTTAAAAACATCTCCTAAAGGATAAGTCCCGGCATAAATATCTCCGTTTTGAGCAGCCAAAAGCGAATAGACGATTATCGCTCCTGGAAGTGGTGCCGTAGGAATCCAGCCAATACCTTTATCAGTTGATTTGTAGACTTTCCCTCGTGGCGAGGTACCAGCATAAAGTGAGCTATCCTTTCCTTCAGCCAAAGCATACACATTCCAGGCACCTTCAAGTTCTCCGCATTTCACCCAGGTAATTGAATCTCCTGTCACCATCTTAGGTGAGGGTAGAGAATCCAGGAAAGATACCCAGACATCCTCATCTCCTCTGCTTCCTTCAAAAGATTCAGAAGAGGCATAAAAGGTTTTGCCATCCGGCATCATAAAAGGGGTACAGGTGATAAGGTCAGTATTAATCGGAGGACCCATATTCACCGGCTCGCTCCAGGCAGAACCATCCCAAGTCGAAAACCAGATATCGGCGGATCCATATCCTCCTGGTCTGGGCTGGCCCCCAAAATCTGAGAAGAAAAGCTTTTGACCATCCGCAGAGATAAAGGGCCTGACTTCATTATATTGAGTATTTACCGGAGGTCCAACGTTGGTCAGAGAATCCCATCCACCAGAGGCAGTTTTTCTCACCACCCAGATATCTCCTCCTCCAAACCCGCCCGGACGATTAGAGACAAAATAGAGCTTTCTTCCGTCAAAGGATATGGCTGGATCTTCTTCACTACTAGATAGAGTATTAACTGGCGGAGGTAATTTTATAGCTGGTGTCCAGATAGAACCATTCCAAGTGGAGCGCCAGATCTCGCCCCCTCGGGAGAAATATAAAGTATCCCCTTTAGGATTGGTCGAAGGCCTCCTGTCCGCGGTTGGGGTATTCACGTTCGGACCTAAATTGACTGCCGCTCCCCAGCGATTATTCAGGGTATCCCATTCTGCCATATAGATATCCCATTCTCCCTGATGACCAGGTCGCGGTGGACCATTAATATTTGTGGAGATAAAAAAAAGCTTTTTCCCGTCGGCAGTAATCCAGGGATTGCAATCCGGGTCATAGTTATTCGACTCCAAGCTTATCAGATGGCTCCAGCCAGAAACAGGGTTAGTGAAAACAGCTCCTACTCCAGAGCCTGTAGTTATTCTCTTGTCTTTTGGATCACATGGTAAGGCGCTGCTTAAAAAAATAATTGAAACCCATAAAAACACCACCCAAAATATAAAACATTTCTTCATCTTCACCTCCTGAGCAAACAAGGAAATTAATCTACTCTTATTATCTTCTTATAGATTAGATCAGAATTTGAAGTGAAAGTTTAAAAGCATTTTAAAAAAAGTATGTTCTGAAAGCGACTTGATCTCATGAATTATATTTAGTCAACAGATCCTTTATAATATAACCAGAAAATCAAAAAGGCAATCTCGAAAAAGATTGCCTGACAGAAAACAGTTTATTTTCCCATGCTATGGAACTTCTTTTTCCTCTCCACCTAAGAGATCATCTTTGATCTCCTCCTCACCCTCGCCCAACCCTTCTTCCTCCTCCCATTCCTCGCCTTCCCACTCTCCTTCCTCTGGATGAACTTCCTCCACTCCCTCCAGCTCCTTTTCCTGCAGAATATCCTCTAAAAGCTTTTCATCCAGTTTCCTTGTTTTTTTGCTTTCTTTCTTCTCTCCTACGATCTTAACAGTCTTCCCGGGTTTTTCTTTGCTCTTCTTTACTTTTTTTATTTTCTTGGTCGGCTTGTTTTTCTTAGTTTTTTTCTTCTTTTCGGCTTTTTTCCTTTTCATCTTTTTCTCCTTTCTTCTTCTTCTCGATCTTAGGTTTTTCGACTAAAAGCTGAACTACCGCCATTTTCGCCCCGTCCCCCTGACGGTATCCGAGCCTTAGAACCTTGGTGTAACCACCTTGACGAGCTGCAAGTTTAGGAGCTATTTCATCAAAAAGCTTTTTCACTAATTTTCTGTTTTTTAGTACTCTGAAAGCTAATCGTCGGGAATGCAGATCCCCTCTTTTACCCAGAGAGATCAGATAGTCAGTCCATCTTTTAACTGCACGGGCTTTGGCCAGAGTAGTGCGAACCTGAATATGCTCCAGGATCGAGGCTGACATATTAGATAGCATTGCCTCCCGATGACTTTTATTACGGCTTAACTTAATAACTGCTCTTCCGTGTCTCATTTTCTATCCTTTTATATAAAAATATTCTCCGCTTATGCTTTCTTCACTGGTTCCTTATACTTCTCCACATCCATTCCAAAGGATAAACCCAGTTTAGACAGGATATTGGTGAGCTCGGTCAGTGACTTCCTGCCGAAATTCCGGTATTTCAGCATCTCGGATTCAGTCTTTTTCACCAGATCCTCCAGAGTCTGGATGTTGGCCGCACGCAGGCAGTTGGAGGACCTGACTGAAAGCTCTAAATCATCCACTTTGGTCCTCAGGAGGTTTCTTATCTTCAGCACCTCCTCGTCCACTATCTCCTCTGGCGCCATCTCTATCACCTCATCCTTTTTGATGAAAAGCTGGAGATGGTCTTTCAATATCCTGGAAGCCAGTCCCAGAGCATCTTCTGGAGTTATACTTCCGTCTGTCCAGACCTCTAAGAATAATTTATCGAAATCGGTACGCTGGCCTACCCGGGTATTCTCCACCCAGAAGTTCACCTTGGTCACCGGAGAGAAGAAAGAGTCCAGAAAGATAGTGCCAACCGGGGACTCTGGTTTTCTATTCTGTTCGGCTGGAACATAGCCTCTGCCTGATCCGATCTCGATTTCCAGCTTCAGTTTGTTTTCATCTGTCAGAGTGACGATATGCTGTTCCGGATTTAAGATTTCTACTTCTGGATCTGCCTTTAGATCACCAGCCTTGTAATCCTTCTTCTTCTGGACATCCAGGGCAATAGTTTTGAGCTCGTCGCCCAGCAGCTTCACTCTGATCTGCTTGACATTAAGCACAATTTCGGTGACATCCTCGTAAACTCCTGGAATAGTGGAGAACTCATGCAGGATACCGTCGATTCTAAGGGAGATCGGAGCTGCGCCCTGAATGGAGGAAAGCAAAGTCCTCCTCAAGGCGTTTCCCAGGGTTATCCCGAAACCCCGCTCCAGGGGTTCTATAATGAACTTGGTATAATTCTTGGCAAAAGTGCTTTGATCTATCATTGCCTCTTTGGGCATTTGCAAGCTTTTTAATTTCATATATATTTTCCTCCTTCCTGCATCCCGCCTGCGGCGGGAAAGGAAAAAGAGACAAGTTAAACTTATCTTGAATAATATTCTACCACTAACTGCTCCTGGACCATTAAAGGAATATCCAGTCGCTTGGGTTTTTCCAAAAGCTCTCCTTGCAGGTGAGCTTTGTCTAACCTCAGCCAGGGAAACTCTGTCCCCCGGCCGACTTCTCTCAATGAAGCATGGATGATATCCAAGCTTCGGCTTTTCTCCTTTACCGAGATAATATCTTTTGGCCTGACTTGATAAGAAGGTATATTCACTATCCGGTTGTTTATCAGAAAGTGCCGGTGAAGGACTAACTGGCGTGCAGTCTTACGGGAAGGGGCAAATCCCAGACGATAGACTAAATTATCCAGTCTGCACTCCAGGAGCTGTAAAAGCTTTTCTCCAGTGACTCCTTTTTCTCTCTCTGCCTTGAGAAAATAGTTTCTGAACTGCTGTTCCAGAAGGCCGTAGATGCTTTTTACCTTTTGCTTTTCCCTTAAACGCAGTGAATATTCTGAGCCTCTGCGGCGGCTGGTCTGCCCGTGCTCACCGGGAGCATACCCTCTCTTATCAAAAGTACATTTGTCGCTTGAGCATTTAATTCCTTTGAGAAAAAGTTTCTCTCCTTCCCTTCTGCAGACTTTACAGCTTGGACCTACATATCTTGCCATCTTATCTCCTTCTAAAATAAAGGCCGTAGGTCATAGGTGATGGGTGGTAGGGGCCCCCTACCACCTATACCCTATTACCTATCACCTGTCTTCTACACTCTTCTCCTCTTGGGCGGCCTGCATCCGTTGTGCGGAATCGGGGTTACGTCGCGGATGGATGTAACCTCCAGCCCTGCAGATTGCAAAGACCTTACTGCTGCTTCTCTGCCCGCGCCTGGACCCTTAACCCAGACTTCCACTCTCCTGACTCCTGATTCTAAGGCTATTTTGGCCGTGGCATCGGCTGCAATTCCGGCGGCAAATGGAGTACTCTTTTTTGACCCCTTAAACCCGCTTTTCCCGGCTGAGGACCAGGCGATCACGTTTCCACGGGTATCGGTTATCGTGACGATAGTATTGTTGAAAGTCGCCTGGATATGGGCAATTCCGGATGACTCGGCTCTCTTAACTTTTTTCTTGACTGGTTTTTTGACTTCTTCTGCCACTGTTTTTCTCCTTGAAAATTAAATTATTTACGGGGCGCTGCTGCTGCCCTGGCTGCTGCCGCCTTTCTGGTTCCTACGGTTTTCCTGGGTCCTTTTCTGGTACGGGCATTAGTCTTGGTCCTCTGTCCTCTTACCGGAAGACCCCGGCGATGTCTTAATCCACGATAGCAACCGATGTCTATCAGCCGTTTGATATTCA
>Ga0315277_10009227_pt1 | contig 12621 bp, 7 predicted proteins | sample YL17G05_15_MG_FD_203695 | JGI IMG/M metagenome (GOLD analysis project Ga0315277, IMG submission 203695) | Sediment microbial communities from Yellowstone Lake, YNP, Wyoming, USA - YL17G05_15 | ecosystem: Environmental > Aquatic > Freshwater > Lake > Sediment | place: USA: Wyoming | collected... | reverse complement strand
CTCCCGGGTGTTCCCGAATCGCGCGACGTACACGGGGACTTCGCCGTCTTCGATGCATCGTCCGATGGTCTTTCCGACCATGGCCGCGGCGATGGGACCGCGGGCCATGCCGACGAGCTTGACAAACGGCGCGCCGAGTGCCAGTCCCTTGAAGATCTGGTCCTCGAAGGCGAACCCGCCCGCGACGGCGAGGGCGGGCAGGTGCTGCTTCCGGTCCGCCAGGCGCTTGGCGTACCGGTACAGGAGCGAGTGCAGGTGGACGGGCGGGACGCCCCATTCGTTCATCATCCGCCACGGGCTCATGCCGGTGCCCCCGCCGGCACCGTCCACCGTGAGCAGGTCGATCCCGTAGCGGGAGGAGAACGCCACGGCCCGGGCCAGGTCCGCCGGTCGATAGGCGCCGGTCTTGAGAAAGACGTACTTTGCGCCGGCATTGCGCAGCTCCTCCACCCGCTGGGCGAAGGATTCCTCCGTCACCATCCCCACCCGCGAGTGCCGCTCGAACTCCTTGAACGCGCCGAGCTGGTGGGCCTTGATGACGTCCGGGTTAGACGGGTCCGGGAGGACCAGGTACCCGCGCTGCTGGAGGAGCTGGGCCTTGTCCAGCTCGCGGATCTTCACTTCGCCGCCGATGTCCTTCGCCCCCTGGCCCCACTTGAGCTCGACCGCCTCGACGCCCAGCTTCTCGATCGCGTACTCCTGGACGCCGAGCCGGGTGTCTTCGACGTTGGCCTGCACGACGATGAGGCCGCACCCGTCGCGCTGGTGATCCTTGTAGAGCTTCACGCGGCGCTTCAGGTCGGCGGTATCGACCGTCCGGCCATCCTTGATGACGGCCTGGGGGTCCATGCCGACGACGTTCTCTCCGATCGTCAGGCCGACTCCCGCGAGCGCCGCCCCGATCGCGAGGCCTTCCCAGTTGTTCTTGGCGATGTTGGTCGATCCGATGCCGGGGATAATCCAGGGACGGCGGAACCGGATGCCGTTGTCGTGCCCGAACCGCACCTCCAGACTGACGGCTGGGAAGATGGCCTTGTCGCTGTCGGCCTCGATGCCGTGTGCGCCGACGGCAGTGCCCATGATGTTGAAGTGGGAATAGTCCACGGGGTAGGCCTTTTCGGCCGCCGTGGTGATCATGCCGAAAGGCTGGGGGTAGATCACCTCGTGCCCGCGGTACGCGCTCTTGCCGACCTCGCACATGCCGATGCAGCCGTCCACGCAGGTCACGCACAGGCCGGAGGCGGGCACCACCGAACCTTCCGTCCGGTTCTTCGTGAGCGTGGCGGCCGAGGAATTCATCCGGGAGAACGTTCCGATCATCTCAGTAGCTCCTCAGGGTTGGCTGGCCTTGGTCGATCTCACAGGCCACACAGGGGTCCATGTAGCACATCATGTCCTCGAACTGCTCCTTGGAGAGGCAAGGCGGCGTCAGGGTCGCGCAGCCCCCGCAGATCGCCTTCTCCGGCTCGGCGTACGTGCAGCGGAGCTGGCAGACGGGACAGACGTACATGCAGGCGCCGCACTGCCGGCAAAGGTCGGACTTCGCGTCGAAGGGGGTGCCGATGCTCCGGGCGGCGCCGCGGTGGCGGAAGCCGATGGCCTTGGCCATCATTTGCTCCTGGCACATGCGGACGCAACGGCCGCACAGGATGCAGTCCTCCTGCTCCTGCCGGAACCGCTGTTGGCGGATACCGTGCCCGGCGGCCAAATCCTGGATGGTCTTGGACTGCGGGCAGGAGGCGAGCATCAGCTCCAGGATCATCCGGCGAGCCCGGACCACGCGGGCGGAGGCCGTCCGGACCTTGAGCCCTTCCTCGGCCGGGTACGTGCAGGAAGACACAAGCCTGGCCTTTGCGCCTTGGCCGATCTCCACGACGCAAAGCCGGCAGGCGCCGTAGGGGGACAAGCCCTCCATGTTGCAGAGGGTCGGGATCGGGAAGCCGAGGAAGCGAGCGGCCTCCAACACGGTCGATCCTCCCTCGACGGAGACCTGTACGCCGTTGATGGTCAGGGAGATCATGCGGCACCTCCTTTGGATCGTCCGCATGTGGCGCCCGCGGCGCCTGCGGGCTGGGTGAACCTCAGGTCGCACCTCAGGCAGCGGCGTGCCTCCGCGGCCGCCATCTCCTCACTCAGGGCGAGCTCGACTTCAGCGTAGTTCTTCCTGCGTGATTCCACCGGGATGGTCGGCGGTTCCACCCGGCCGGCTTCCGGGGCTTCCTCCTCGCCGCCTGCGGCAGGCTCCAGGAAGACCGCCGGCAGACTGACCGACGGTGGCTCCTTGAGCGGCTGGCCACGAAGGTATCGGTCGACGGCGCCTGCCGCCTTCTTCCCGGCCGCGATGGCCTCCACGACGGTGTTGGGGCCGGTGACCAGGTCGCCGCCGGCGAAGACGCCCGGCCTGCTCGTGGACAGCGTCGCCGGGTCCGCCCGCAGCCGGCCGGTCTTGTCCAGCTCCAGTCCCATCGAGGCCAGGCACTCGCTATCGGGGCGCTCGCCGATCGCCACAATCAAGGTGTTCAGGGAGACCGTGAACTCCGTGCCGGGGACGGGCACGGGCTGTCGCCGCCCGCTGGCGTCCACCTCGCCCAGGCGGTTTCGGATGCACTCTATGCCGACGAGGCGCCCTTGCTGCGAGTAGATGCGGACCGGGGTAACGCCGGTCTCGACGCGCACGCCCTCGCGCATGGCCGTCTCGATGTAGCGGATCTTCACGGGCGAGACGAGCGTTTCCAGCCGGATGCCTTCCTCCACGGCGGCCTCGACCTCTTCGGCATAGGCGGGCATCTCCTGGTCGGTCCTGCGGTAGAGCAGCGTGACGCTCTGGACGTTCTCCTGGCGGATGGCCACTCGGGCGGCGTCCACGGCGGAGTTGCCGCCCCCGATGATGCCCACGTGCCCGCCGGCCAGCTCTTCACCCCGCAGGTTGAAGGCCTTGAGGAACTCCATTGACGGGTAAACTCCCTGGAGCTCCTCCCCCCGCAGGTCCAGCCGCCAGCTCTTGTTGGCGCCCATGGCCAGGAAGACGGCGCGGAAACCCTGGGCGAAGAGGTCGCCGATCGTGAAGTCGCGCCCCAGCATCGACCCGCACTGGAGGGCAATACCGTCGTCCAGCAGAGACTGAATTTCCCTGCGCAGGATGCTGCGCGGCAGGCGATAGGCCGGAATGCAACTGGCCAGCATTCCGCCAGGCTCCTCTTCCGCCTCGAAGAGGGTGGCTTTGCAGCCGAGCAGGCAGAGGTAGTGGGCGGCTGAAAGCCCGGCGGGTCCGGCCCCCACGACGGCGACCCTGGGTGCGTCCGCGGCCGCCGGGGCGGGACGGGCTGGCTTGTGGGTGGATGGGTCCACGCGGTCGGTGACGAACCGCTTCAGGGCCCGAACGGCCAGGGGCTCTCCCCCGCCCGCTCCGAGCTGACACCTCTGCTCGCACTTGCGGTCGCAGACCCTGGCGCAGACCGACGGGAACGGGTTGGCCGCCCGGATGACCTGGTAGGCTTCCTCGTACCGGCCCTTCTCCAGGAGGGCGACGTAGCGCCAGGCCTCGGTGCCCAGGGGACAGGCGGTCTGACACGGCGCCCCGACCAGGTCCCGGCAGACGAAGGCATCGCACCGCTTGTCGATCACGTGCCGCTCGTACTCGCGCCGGAAATATTGAAGCGTGCTGAGGACCGGGTTGGCGGCCGTCTGCCCCAGGCCGCACATCGTAGTGTCCTTCACCACCCGCGCCAGCTCCTCCAGGAGGTCCAGGTGGGAGGGCGTCGCCCGCCCCGTGGAGATGTCCTCGAGGATCTCGTGCATCCGCTGCGTGCCCTTGCGGCAAGTGAGGCACTTTCCGCAGGACTCGTCCTTCAGGAAGTTCATGAAGTACTTGGCGACGTCCACCATGCAGGTGGCCTCGTCCATGACGATCATGCCGCCGGAGCCCATGATCGATCCCGCCTCGGCCAGGCTGTCGTAGTCGATCGGCAGGTCGAACCGCTCCGCGGGTATGCACCCGCCCGAAGGTCCGCCGGTCTGGACCGCCTTGATCCGTGCCTTGCCCACCGGTCCGCCCCCGATGTCGTCCACGATCCGGCGGATCGTGATACCCATGGGCACCTCGACCAGCCCGGTGTTCCTGATCTTCCCGACCAGGCTGAAGATCTTCGTGCCGGAGTTGCCGGGCGTCCCGATCTTCGCGAACTCCTCCGCCCCGCGCCGGATGATGACGGGGATGTTGGCCCAGGTCTCGACGTTGTTAATGGCGGTGGGCTTCCCGTCGATGCCCTTCTGGACCGGGTAGGGGGGGCGCTGGCGCGGCTCGCCCATCTTCCCCTCGACCGACCGGATCAGCGCCGTTTCCTCCCCGCACACAAACGCCCCGGCGCCCCGCACCACGTGGATGTCAAAGGAAAAGCCGCTGCCGAGGATGTCCGGCCCCAACAGCCCGTGCTCGCGGGCCTGGTGCAGCGCGATCGTCAGGTGCCGAATGGCCAGCGGGTACTCGTTCCGGACATAGACCACGCCTTCCCCAGCCCCTGTGGCGTAGGCGCCGATGACCATTCCCTCGATGATGCTGTGGGGATTGCCCTCCAGCACGCTCCGGTCCATGTAGGCGCCGGGATCGCCCTCGTCGGCGTTGCAGACGACGACCTTGCCGCGGGGGCCCGGCTGCTGGGCCAGCATCTCCCACTTCCGGCCGGTGGGGAAGCCGCCCCCGCCGCGGCCGCGAAGCCCGGAACGCTTGACCTCCTCGATTACCCACCGGGGTTCGGCCCGGGTCAGCACCTTCTCCAGCGCCTCGTAGCCTCCTCCGGCAACGTAGTCGTAGATTCGGGTCGGATCAATGTGCTGGTTGGGGCCCAGGATCGTCCGCTGCTGGTTCCGGAAGAACGGAATCTCGTCCCTGCTGCGGTAGCGGATTCCCGTGGCGGGATCGCAGTACAGAAGCTCCTCGACGTATTCGCCCGCGAGCAGCGCGCCGACGATCCCCGGGACGTCTTGGGCGCGGACCTGGGTGTAGAAGGCCTTCTGCGGTTCGGTGAGAATGAACGGCCCCATCTCGCAGAAGCCATGGCAGCCGGTCACTCGCAGGCCAACACGGTCGAGCAGCCCGTTCTTCAGGATGTGCCTCTGCGCAGCCAGGATGACGTCCCCGGAGCCGCTTGCCCGGCAGGCCGTGCCCCCGCAGATCACGATGCGAGGCCGCGAATCGTCCTGGTCCGCGGACAGCACGCTCCGCAGCTCCCTCAGTTCCTGGCACGAAGACAATCTCGGCATCTCGCTTCCTCCGCGGGACCCTCGCCGGGCTCGCCCAGCCGTGGACCCGCACGTCAGGCCAGTTCCATCGCAGCGCCCCGGCAACTCAAGCGGGAGCAGAGCCGGGCGATCCCCCCTCCCTGCACGATCAACCGCGCCATCGGCGCGCGGCAGTCGGGGCAGTCCCCGGTCCCGGCAAGGAGCCCGTGACAATGAGGACAGAACAGGTTCAAGGCCTGGTCCGCCGGGAGATCCTGATCGGCGACGAACCGGCGGCTGCCGTACAGGGACGACAGCCACAGCCGGCTCTGCCGGGGACCGACCGACGCCCGGACCCGAATGGACGCCCTGCCGTCGATTGGCACTGCCCCGTCCATGAGGCCGTGGTTGCATCGGGGGCAACTGACTTCAACAGGAAAGGCCAGGTCCCCTTGCCCCTCGGCGTTTCGGCTGAGCCCAAGGCGTGCTTCCTCCAGAAGCGCACGGATACCCGTCCTCTTGACCTTGGAGAAGTACACCCCGTCGATGACGACAACCGGGCCCAGGGCGCATGCCCCCAGGCAGTTCACCGTCTCCAGCGTGAACTCCCCGTCCGGGGTGGTCCCTCCGGCCCGGATGCCCAACTGCTGCTCGAGCTCCTCGACGACCCGCGGCGAGCCACGGACGTGGCAGGCCGTCCCCAGGCACGCGCAGATCAAGTGCTTCCCGCGAGGTTTCAAGCTGAAGAAGCGGTAGAACGTCGCGATGCCGTAAACGTCCACGAGCGATCGGCCGGTCTGGTCCGCTACCGCCCTGAGCGCGTCCTCCGGCAGGTATCCGCAATCGGCCTGGACCTCCTCAAGGACGGCGATCAGACCTCCCCGGTCCGAGGAGTGTCTTTGCACAATCGCCTTGACGGTCCCCACATCAACGTCTCTTCGTGTCGGCGTCCGGGGCTGGGCCTCTGATGCGGTTCTCGGAGCCATCCTATCGGTACTCCTCGCAGTGCCACACGCCGCCTTCCGGTTTGGTGGCGCCGCACGTGTTGCGATCCTCGCAGTTTGAGCACAGCCCCCTTGCCTGACTGGGCGGCGCCTCTCTGCTGTGCGAAGCGGCGGGAGGACGGAACGACCTGACGGGAACGAAGGCGGAGAACTCCTCGCAGAAGAACACCGGCCTGTCCGCCGTGCCGCGGCTGGGGCAGCGCCGTGCGTGATTGCAGGTAGAGCAAAGGTCACGATGACCCGTGTAGGCCTCGAAGTGCTCGCAGGACGCCCTTGGCTTGTCGGGCGTGCTGCGACCGGCACACCTCGGGGCTAGAGCGCACTTGGAGCAGATGTCCCGTCGCGGAGCACGCATGCCAAGCCTCCTTCCGGCCACCCGTCCGCTCAGGCGCCTGCGGCGAGTTGTTGCCGCCTTGCCCGGCAGGAACCGGCCGCCCGCCATGTGGGTGGCGACGTTGACCAGCAGGAATGGGACGCAACGGCGGTGCCAAGCCCGCGCATGAGGTGTGGCGCGACCTGTTCTTGCGCGCAACAGAAGCTGAATCAAATAGTTAAAACTTAAGGAATAGCCGGATGCAGCTCGCCAGAGCTCCCGGCGGGCCAGGGCCTCGGGCCGAGGAGTTTCGCATCACTGGGGAGAAATTCCCCGGAGCTTAGGGCTCGTCATGCGCTCGATGGCGGGTCCATGGGGCCCTTGAGCTTGTGCAGAAGCGTCTTGCGGTCTATGCCCAGCAGGCCCGCCGCCCTGGTCTTGTTTCCGCCCACGCTGGCCAAGACGTTGCGGACGTACTCCGCTTCCACCTCCGCCAAGGGGCGGGTCAGGTCCGGCTCTCGCAGGGCGGAGAACCGCATCAGGGAAGGCAGATCAGGGACCTCAATGCAGTCGCCCTCGGCCATGACAACCAGGCGCTGGACGACGTTCTCCAGCTCCCGGACGTTTCCGGGCCAATGGTAGTTGCGGAGGACCCGGATCGCCTCGTCCGAGAGGCGAACCGCGGGCCTTCCCGACCCCGCCGAGAGCTTGTCGGCGAAGTGGTGGATCAGGAGCACGATGTCGTCCCCGCGCTGCCGTAAAGGAGGGAGGTCGATCGCGATCACGTTCAGCCGGAAGTAGAGGTCCTCGCGGAACAGCCCCTTCCGGACAAGCCCCAGCAGGTCCTTGTTGCTCGATGCCACCACCCGGACGTCGACCTTTGTCGGGCGGCTGGAACCGACCATGTACACCTCGCTGTCCTGGAGCACGCGGAGCAGGCCCACCTGCATGCCCAGGCTGGTCTCACTGATCTCGTCGAGGAAGACGGTGCCGCCGTCGGCGGCCTGGAAGAACCCCGCCCGGGATTCCACCGCGCCGGTGAAGGCCCCCCGGACGTGGCCGAACAGCTCGCTTTCCAGAAGCCCTTGGGGTATTCCGCCGCAGTTCACCGGCACGAAGGGAGCAGCCGAGCGCGGGCTGCTGTAATGGATCGCCCGCGCCACCAGCTCCTTTCCCGTGCCGCTTTCTCCGGTGATGAGGACGGTGGCGGACGTGGAAGCCGCCTTGCTGATGTTCCGGAAGACCTCCCGCATGGGCCGGGATTCCCCGACGATTCCGTAGGGCGCCCCGGGCGCAGGCGGCGCGGTCCGCTGGGCTGACCGGCGTGTGCCCAGCTTCTCCAGCGCCCGCCGCACGGCGGAGAGCAGCTCCTCCTCCGTGAACGGCTTGGCCAAATACTCCTCCGCGCCTGTCTTGACCGCCTGGACCGCGCCTTCCACGGACGGATAGCCCGTGATCACGATGACCTCCGTGTCCCGCAGGTTCTCCCGGACGTGGCGGACAAGGTCAAGGCCGCCGACCTTAGGCATCTTCAGGTCGGTGATGACCAGGTCGATCGGGGTCGCCTGCGCGATCCGGATCGCCTCCGCGACACCCGGGGCCGTGAAAACCCGGTAGCCCCGGGCCGACAGGTTCCGCTCCAGCACCTCGATTGTGCCGGGCGCATCGTCCACGACCAGAATCGATTCCTTCTCGTCAGCCTGCTTCATCTCCGGCACGATCCTCCTCTTGGGGCGCCGTGACGCCCATGCGGGCGTCCGTGTGGACGGGCAGACGGACTTCGAAGCGGGTGCCCCGGCCCGGAGCGCTCTGCACGCGGATCGTCCCGTTATGCCCGCTGACGATCCCGTGGACCACGGGAAGACCCAACCCCGTCCCCTCATCGACGTCCTTCGTCGTGAAGAACGGGGTGAAGATCTGGTTCAGGACCTCCTGGCTCATGCCCGCCCCGGTGTCTTCGACGACCAGCCACGCCCAGCCGGCCGAAGCCCCCGTCGCCACCGTCAGGACGCCGCCCTCGGGCATGGCCTGGATGGCGTTGACCACAAGGTTCACCAACACCTGGTTGAGCTGCGAGGGATCGGCGTCGATCACAGGAAGCGAGCCGGACAGCTTCCGCACCAGGACCACCTCGTTCCTGGCGCAGCGAGACTCCAGGAAGCTCAGCCCGTCCTCCACAACGGCATTGAGGCTGATCGGGGTTTTCTGTGGCGGCGTTTGGCGGGCAAACAGCATGAGCTTCCTGACGATCTCGCGCGCATGCAGCGCGGAGGCGACGACCTTCTCCAGGTCTCGGGCGGCCGGTTCCGGCAGGCCCTGGTGCCGCTGCGCCAACTGCGCGAAGCCCAGGATGTTGCTCAGCGGCTCATTCACCTCGTGTGCGACGCCGGCGGCCAATTGCCCGATCGTCGCCAGGCGGTCCGCGTGACGCAGTTGGTCCTGAAGCCGCTTGGCGTCCTCGTCCGCCTTGCGCCTCTGGATGATCAGCCCGAGCTGCCGCGCGACCGCATCAATCAAGTTCCGCTCCTCCTTGAGGAACGGGCCCTCGTCCCGGACCGGCCGCGGCTCCGTGTACACCACGTCCACCCGGCCGCGCCGTTGACCGTCGATCATGATAGCGGCAGACTGCGCCTGCCCATCCTCGCGAAATCCGGCCGTCGCGTAGGGGCGCGCGTCCAGCACGATCCGGGCAGCCGCAACTTCCGCGTGCTGCCACGCCGGAGGCAGAAGCTCCGCGGTGCCCTGGAGCACCTCCTCCAGTGATATGCCCTGACGGTCCGCAAGCTGTGCCAGCGCGTAGAGGCACGTCAGCTCCTTCACCCGCTCGCGCAGCGCTGCCTGTTCCGCCAGTTCGTCCTGCATGACCGCTTCGCCCCGTCCAAGAGCCGGATTCTCTACCGGAAGACGCCCCACAGCCGCTACTGTAGGCGAGGCGCCCGCAGGACGCAAGGGCCGCATCGGAGGTCGCATGGGGCGACGTGGTTGCACATGACCCAATCGCGGCACGTGCGTGCGCCGTTATCGCCGGCGCGGGGGGCGTGCGGCCCCGGCCTTTTCCCCGGATGCTCCGGCCAGCGGGACCAGCTTCAGGGCGTTGCCGCAGAGGATCTTCTCCAGGACGCTCTGGGGCAGGTCGATCGACCGGAGGTGGTCCAGGTGGCGGCGGTCGAAGAAGTCGGTGCCGTACAGAATCCGATCGGCGTAGTCGATGAGGAACCTCCGCCCGAACTTCGGGTCGCGCTGGATGCCGTTGAACCCCGAGCCGGCCGACAGGTCGCAGTAGAGGTTGGGGTACTCGTCCAGCAGCCGCACGACCGCCCCGCCCGGCACGACCCGGCCGGTCGGATAGCTCTGCGTGTGCGCCTTCCGGTCGTCCGAGATGTGCGCCCACCACCCGGGGCCGTGAGCCACGAAAATCGTGTCGGGACACTTGACCAGCGTCCGTTCGACGGCGTCCACGTCGCCGAGGTACCAGCAGGACGGGTAGGGCTCGTTGGCGTTGGGGAGCTGGAGGTGGAACAGCACGGGCATCCGCAGCTCGCCCGCCAGGCGGAAGGCCGCGATCAGCTCCGGGCTGTCCATCAGCACGCGAAGCTTGACCTCCCCGAAGACCCTCGCCCCGGCCTTGTGATACTGGCGGATCAGGTCCAGGACGTTCGGCCGGCGCGGGTCGGGGGCCGCGCCGATGATGAACCGCCCCGGATAGCTCCTGGCGGCCGAGAACACCTGCGCGATCGACAGGTGAGCGTACCACGGCTCCAGCGCCCCGTCGATGGCCTCCCACGACAGCAGCCAGGCCTTGTCCACGCCGAGCTCGTCGAGGTGCTTGACCAGGTCCTCGGTTCGCCGGCCGTGCCAGTCGGTGTGCTGATGGCAGTCGATTATCATGCGTGGTCCTCACCTGGCGTACGCGCGATCGACCTTGGCGAAGGCCCGGGCCATGCCGTCGATCACCGCGACGCTGAGGCTTTCGTGGAAGTGAACGATGACGTGCCGCTCCAGCGCCCTGGCGGCGTTGGGGCAGCAGTCGGCATAGTCGATCTTCCGCGCGCCCGGGAGCGTCCAGGGAAGCCCCGACTCGCCGAAGGTCCGCCGCTCGGCGAACCACTTCTGCACGTGAATCAGCGACGTGTAGGTCGCGCACACCGGCACCCCCTCCGCCGCCAGGGCGCGGGCGACCTGCTCCTTGTCCACCGTCAGCCGCTCCAGGTCCACCCGCACGCGGAGGAACCAATATGCCGACCGCGCCCCCGGCGGCACCCAGCCCAGGCGGAACGCCTTGGTCTCCGCCAGACGCCGCGCGAACCGCCCCGCCAGACGCTGCCGCCGCGAGACGAACCCCGGCAGGCGCCGCAACTGAACGCGCCCGATGGCCGCCTCCAGCTCCGTCATGCGATAGTTCAGCCCCAGCAGCAGGTTGGTCGGCTCGGACGACCCGAACGGCTTGCCGCGGTCGGCGAACCGTTTGGCGTTCCAGTACAACTCCTCGTCGTCGGTCAGGACCATGCCGCCCTGCCCGCCGGAGGTGTGGTGCTTTCCGCTCATCAGGCTGAACGCCGCCATCGTGCCGAACGAGCCGGTCAGCCTCCCGCGGTAGGTCGCGCCGTGGCTCTGGGCGCAGTCCTCGATAAGCGGGATGCCCCGGCGACGGGCGATGGCCGCGATCTCGGCGATCCGGCACGGCTCGCCCGCGATGTGCGCCACGACGATCGCCCCGGTCCGCCGCGTGATGACCTTCTCGACGCCCTCCGGCTGCACGTTGTAGCTCTCCGGCGAGCCGTCCGCGAACACCGGGATGCACTGGTTGAACAGCACCGGCGCGATCGCGCCCGGGTCGGTGATCGGCGAGCAGACCACCTCCGTCCCCGGCTCCAGCCGCAGGGCCCCGAGGGCCGAGTGAATCGCGGCCGTGCCGGAACTGACCGCCGTGGCGTACTTGAACCCCACCCAGCGGGCGAACTCCTTCTCGTAGGCGTCCACCTCGACGCCCCCGTAGCGGTCGAACGCCTTGCCCTGGGCGATGGAGCGGTCCATCAACTCCACCACGGCCTTGCGCTCGGCCTGGCCCAGCAGCAGGCGGGCCCGGCCCGTGACAGGCACGGCCGGCTTTCCGCCCTCCAGGGCGAGCTTCTCCATCTTCGCCACGGCATCGCTCCTTCCTTGCCGCATCTTGAACATCAGAAATCCAAAATGCAAACAGGAAGGCAGGGAGGGGGCCCCCCCGAAAACCACCGCTGAAGCGGTGCCCTGTTACACGACCGGAACATGGGAATCGGTCGGCCCCTTGGGGTAGGGCCGAACAAGGGCGCCCACAGGTCTTCCACCAAAACGCTGAAGCACCCCTGGACCGGCGCGCCGTTGTCCCCCCCGGCGCCCGCGGTATAATATCCGTCCAGCACCGGCCGGCGGAAGCTGCTGCTGTGGACTCCCGATGGCACTTGCGGGTCCCGGCGGGTCGCGGGCAACGAAGGCAGAAGGAGTATGGCGATGGACAGGCGTGCGTCGGCGGATGCAAAGGAATGGAATGTGCTTGCCCGGCGAGCCCCTGCGTTCGTCATCACTTGTTTCGTACTGGCCGTCTGCGCCCGGGGGGCCTGGGGGCAGACTGCCGCGGAAGTCGGCCAAGCTACCGGCGTCACGAAGGGCCTGGCGGTGCATCTGGGCGCTAACGATGGCCGGCTCGAAGCGGACCTCGCGGGCTCGGGCAGACTGCTGGTTCACGCCTTGGCGCTGGACGAGGCGTCGCTGACGGCCACACGCGCCGCGCTCCGCGGCAGGGGCGTCTATGGCGTCGCGTCGGTCGAGCAGGCGGCGTCGCTGGCACGCCTGCCTTACCCGGACAACTTCGTCGCCCTCCTGATCGCCGACATCGACGCGCTGGGCAGCGCCGCGCCGCCCGAGGCCGAGATGACCCGCGTGGTTGCCCCCGGCGGGGTGCTCTACCTGAAGAAGTCGGGCGCCTGGGTCAAGACCGTCAAACCCCTCCCCGCCGGCATGGATGAGTGGTCCCATCCGCTGGGCAACGCCTCCAACAACCCGATCTCGTGCGACAAGCTCGTCGCCCCGGTGACCACCGTCAAGTGGATC
>Ga0315277_10009226_pt1 | contig 12621 bp, 10 predicted proteins | sample YL17G05_15_MG_FD_203695 | JGI IMG/M metagenome (GOLD analysis project Ga0315277, IMG submission 203695) | Sediment microbial communities from Yellowstone Lake, YNP, Wyoming, USA - YL17G05_15 | ecosystem: Environmental > Aquatic > Freshwater > Lake > Sediment | place: USA: Wyoming | collected... | reverse complement strand
TGCGCTCGCTCGAGACGCGAGGAAGAGACTCGCGACGAGGAACCGGGCCTCGAGCTTGATAGGAACAAAGCAACCGAGGAGGGTCGTAGATGAAAACCGCAATCTATGTGTTAGTGTGCGTGACCATTCTTGTGACCGGGCAGCTTCTTGTCAAGCACGGTCTGACTCTCAAGGGTGGGTTTCAGCTTTCTCTCTTTTCTTTCTGGCCCGAGTTCACAAAGCTCATCACGTCTGGCTACATCTGGCTGGGAACGTTGGCTACGCTGAGCAGTGGACTGCTGTGGATGGACGTCCTCTCCAAGAGAGAGCTCAGCTCCGTCTATCCCATGATAAGTCTTACGTACGTAATTTCTCTGGGCGCTTCCGCCCTGATCCTTAGAGAACATGTCTCACTGGTTCGCTGGCTTGGTGTCATTGTCATCTGCCTAGGCGTATACGTGGTCTCGAGGAGTTGAGAGCGTGAACACAGAAGCGAGCGAGAGGACTATCGCGCGGCTCTTCCTCGCAGTGTTTCTCGTTTCTCTGGGTGGTCTCTGGCTCTGCCACGCCCGGGAAATATCCGACGGGCTCAGTCTTGGTCTGTCTCTGTTTCTGCTTCTTGTGGCTCCCGGTTTCTTACCCTCGCTCAGGATAAAGCAGAAGCTCGGGCTCTGCTTGCTGGAGGTGTTTCCCTTTGCCGTCAGCCTGAGTTTGGGGCAGGCTACTCTTTGGCTTCTTGCATTCGATTGGCTTGGTCTTTCCGTGTTCAGCGCAAGCTGGGCCCTGCTGGCTTCCACCTTGGCGTGGTACTTGTGGATCGAGCTTACGGGTACGAGGCGGACGGAGTTCGGATTCGGTTCTCGCTTCCCATCTGCCGAGCCGCATCTTAGCACACGGCTGAGGACGCTTCTCTGCGTGACCCTGTTCTTGTTCCTTGTCGCGGTCTCCATCCTGCTTCTAAAGGTCGGCGCTCCTCTCCAGTGGACGACCGACGCGCCGGCCCACCTTGCTGCCATCCGCGGCGTCATTGAAGAAAACAGGCTTTTTCCGACAATGGAACCTTACGGCCCGAACGGGCCGGTGAGACCCGACCCGAGATTCGGGATATTTCATGCTCTGTGCGCGCTCCTTCTCACGATCTCGGGTGTGAAAATACAGGTACTCTGGAAAGCGCTGCCTGCCCTTTTCAGCCCTTTGCTTGCGTTGGGTCTTTTCTCTGCCACGAAGTCTCTCACCGGAAACATAAAGACGGCCCTTGTCGTTGCTTTTCTCTTCCCGCTTTGCTACGGCGGCCTCGGTGAAACGCTTCGAATAACCGGATACCCCACCAGAGTGTCCATGCTCGCGTATCTTGTCGCCCTTTCGGTGCTTTTCAGGTATCTCCGCGAGCAGAGGACATGGCTTCTCATACTGCTGGGGATTCTTGTCGCCACCGTGGCTGCTGTACATGTCTACTATTTTATCGAATTTATTTTTGTGATCACGTGTTTCCTCTTTGTCAAGCTCCTTGTCGCGCGAGGCGACAGGCTTAAAATCGCCAAGTCTTGGGCTCGCGTCATGGGAATCACCATCGGTATTTCCTTACCGTTTCTTATCTATAAATTTTTCATCTCGTATTCCACGGCAAATCAGTATTCGGTCGAGGGTCAGGGTCTTCTTTATCTAGACGGAAGATTCTACATTCTGAACCCGCTTGTCACGTATGGCTGGTTCGGTCTTGCGGGAATGGTTTCGTTTCTGCTTTTGCCTTACTTTATCGTGCGGACGAGAAGGAGCGACGCGCACGCCTTCGTCACGGCCGTCACGGCAGGGACTTTGCTCTTGATATTCAATCCTCTCGTCTTTCCTCTTGCAAGTAAGGTGCTGAGTTATCTTGCCTGGAGACTGATGTGGGCCGTACCTTATGTTCTCTCGATAGGGATTTTCGCGAGCGAGTTTCTTGCTGGCATTAGGTCTCAATCCATGAGAAGCAAGCTTCTCTACTGCGTTGGGATGGGGCTTGTCGTAGCGGCGCTCCTTGGAACACTGAACTACAGAATAGGTTTTTACAGCCGGGCCACGGAGAGCAAACATGGCTCCTTCTCCGATGATTTCTCTACAGTCTCCGGGGTGCTGGAACGCCTCGACAGAGAAGTCGAAGGGAGAAGGGTTTTTCTCTCGGATCCCATCACTGCATACGCGATTCCAGCCTTCACGAGACACTTTGTGACGGCGATACCCGTCGCGCATTCAGCGCCAACCGACTCCTTTCCGGTCAGCAGAGTGAGGGATGCCCTCGACGTCCTGAATCCATCGGTGGATCTTCAGAGGACGATTGAAGTACTTCGTAAGTATCGGGTCGAATTCGTGGTCGTAAACACCGGCTTTTCTCAGAGACTCCGTGCCTTTGAATACGAAATAGACCCCGAAAGGCAGAGACGCGTCCTTGAAAAGATCTCCTCGGCTTCAGAGTTGTTTGAGGAGACGTTTGTGGAAGGGAACCTTCATGTTTTCCATGTGACAAACTTGGAGAAAGTCGAAATTCGAAAAGAGAAGACGTCGGGAACTTGCGTTTCAGAGGAATTAGGGCTCGTAACCAGGCCGGTCGCCAATTTTTCCGGGCTCTTTTCACTTGAGAAAGTCCGGATATTCCCTGCGTCTGCGTTCCCCGGAGATACGGTCAGCATCGATCTACTCTGGAAGTGTCTCTCTCCTATTGCGCGTGAAGACGTCTACATGCTTTTCGTAAGGATGGACACTGACTCCCCGAAGGGCACGTTCTTGACAAAGAGTTTCGAGAAGCCCTACAGGAAGTTCCTCGAACACAAGCTCGGAAAGAAGTTCAGGATCAGGGAGGATGTGAGCCCAGAATGGTGCGAGCCGCCCTTGCATCTGTGGAAAAGAGGAGAATTGATAGCGCAGAGCGTGCCATTCGCGTTACCAGGGGACTTGTCGCCCGGCAGATACAGTGTGAAAGTGAACCTAAAGAGAACGCCTGTTTCCGTGAACCTCCACGTCTCTGACTTTTTGCGCGACGAAGACTACTACTCAGGTCTCGAGGCAGGAAGTGTAGTTGTCAAAAACCCGAAAACAGCCGACGTCGTAAGGCCCAGAAGAGTAGACGCGACCGGTGCACCATGAAGATTGCGTTCGTAGTTGAATCCTTTCCGAACAAAGACGAGATGAGCGGCGGTGTGAAGGTGAGTGTTAGACGGCAGGCCGAGTCTTTGACTCGAGAGCATGACGTGGTCGTCTTCGCGGCCCGTACGATGTTTCCCGGGCTCGCGCGGTATTCCGACATGAAGGACGCACAGGGAGCGAGGAAGAATTTCAGAAGCTCAGAGGGCAACATCAGAATCTACAGGCCTGCTTGCCTTCACGTCCCTCTCTTTTGGAAGGTCACGGGTCCGCTCCAGCTGCTCCTATGGATTGTTGTTATTTACACAGTCTTTGAAAGAAGGGCTTCTGTGATACATGCGCACAGGTGTTTTCCTGTTGGGTTTGCCGCGTGTCTTGCCGCCTATTTTCTAAGGTTGCCCTTCGTGCTCACGACTTATGGCTCTGACGTGAGCGTGGGTCTGAGAAGAGATGTAGTGGGCCTATTGGTGAGCTCTGCCACCAAGTACGCACTAAAGCACGCGTCGATTGTGATTGCAGTAAGTAACGCGCTCGCAGGTAAAATAGTATCGGCCGGCGCAGAGAGGCAGAAAATCCGTGTGATCCCGAGCGGTGTCGAGACCTCGCTCGCGAAGGCGATGAACAAGGACGAGGCGAGAGGAAAACTGGGGCTTCCGTTGGAGGCAAGAATCGTTCTTCTGGCGTCAAATCTCGTGCCGGTCAAGGATCCACTCACTATGGTCAGGGCGTTCGTGATCCTGAGAGAGACCGTTAGAAACGCCATCTTGGTCGTTCTGGGTAAGGGAGAACTTGAGGACACCGTGCGCAGAGAGATCGATCAGCTTCTTGCGTCTGACTTCATCCTGTTGAAAGGAAGAAGACCACGCGAAGAGATGTCTTTGTGGCTCGCGGCATGCGATATTGTCGCACTCTCAAGTCTTGACGAAGGATGTCCTGTGATAGCGCTCGAGGGTTTTGTCAGCGGAAAACCCTTTGTGGGCACGGCAGTTGGTGGAGTACCTGAGATAGTTCCGGACGAGAGCATAGGCATTCTTGCAGAGCCTGCCAACCCATCGTCGCTGGCCGGTGCCTTGAGAGCGGCGCTTGAGAAGAGATGGGACACCGAGAAGCTCGTCCAGCATGGCCTCGAGTATTCGTGGGAAAAGCTCAGTGACCAGGTCTCGCGTGTTTATGCCGAAGTGCACGACCGCGCCTCCACGGAGGGGTCCGGGGCAAACCCTCCGGTGTGAGCGCCAAAAGAGGTGTCTTCTACCTGTGAAGGAGTCAACGTGCTTTCTGAGAAGGAAAAAATTCACCGGCTTCGCTTCACGTTGGGCACGAGAATAAGAGGAGAGGTCCTTGGAGAGTACTATGTTAGCTTCAGAAACTGGGTGCCGTTCATCGAGTCCGGGGGATACGGTCCTCTTGACGAAAAAGGCATTCCACTCGTTGACTACACAAGGGATGCAAGGATGAGCAGGACCAGACCCGTCTATTTTCCCATAACCGTGGCGCAATATGCCCTCGGTGTCTTTGACCAGTGGCTAGACACGGGTCTTCAGCAATATAGACAGAAGTTCTTGGAGCTCGCGCGATGGCTTGAGCTACATGCCGAACCTGTTGGCGAGGTAGCAGTAGTTTGGCCGGCCAGATTCGACTTTCCTGTCTATGGCCTCAAGGCCCCATGGATTTCCTCTCTGGCTCAGAGCCAGGTGGCCTCTGTGTTACTCAGAGCATACCAGCTCGAAAACCGGAAAGAGCTGCGGGAAATGGCCGGAAAGGCCATGGCTACTTTCTACATTCCCGTGAGTGAACCCGGAGGAGTAAGATACGTCGACGTCGACAGAGACGTATGGTTCGAAGAATACGTGGCAGATCCTCCGGCCCACGTGCTCAACGGTTTCATATTTTCTCTCTTCGGTCTGGATGAGTTTGCAAGGGTCACATCTGATAAGATGGCCCGGCAGGCCTGGGACGAAGGAATTCACACCCTCGAGCGGAAGCTGCGTCTGTACGACACGGGCTACTGGTCGAGATACGATCTCTTGCGAGACTGCGTGGCGAGTACGTTTTATCATGCCAACATTCACATCCCTCTCCTGAGAGCACTTCATCTTGTGACCGGCGAGAGCATTTTTCTTAGTTTTGCAGACAAGTGGGAAGACTATCTAACAAGTACCGTTTGCAGGTTAAGGGCAAGGTATTACAAACTGCCCTCGAGACTGTCCCGGAAACTCTCACGAATGCTGGGAGAATCCAGATGAAGATACTTTACGTTTGTTCTGACCCGAGCATTACACCCGGCGGCCGTGGGGGCGGGTTTACAACCCACATGGAAGAAATGATCGATGGCCTTAGGAAGCTAGGAAATGAAGTCCTCGTCCTGGATACAAAAACCGGTCTGAGAGAAGATCCCAGGGTAGCTGGGCCGAGGAGCGACAGTCCTGATGAAGCGAGTGCTCGAAGCCGGAAGTCCAATGACAACGGTGCTCGGGTAGTAGAACCGCAGGCGGTGAGATCACGAATAGGAGATGGCCGCAGTGTATGGAAGGTGCCGCGCGCACTGAGAGTGATTCTGAGGGATTCGTTTTACCTCCTACATAACCTGAGCTTTTACACGAGACTCACCTCGCTCCTTCGGAGAAGGCACGATTTTGATTTTGTGTACGAGCGCTACTATCTCTATCAATTCGCGACCTCGATAGCTGCACGCAAATGGAGCATTCCACTGATACTTGAATTCAACGGTTCAATAGAAGAGTCGAACTTGACGGACGGTCTCGGTTTGAGGCCGTTAGCTGGTCTTGTAGAGAGAATGTTGACCAGGAGGGTAGACGCCGTAATAACCGTTTCAGGTGTGCTGAAGAAATATCTCGTTAACATGGGGCTCCCCCAAGAGAAAATCCACGTGATGCATAATGGTGTGAACCTTTCGAAGTTTCGTGTAGATACGCCTGGCGATGCGATTAGACAGAGGTTCGGTTTCTTGCCCGATGAGATCGTTGTCGGTTTTGTAGGAGGTTTCTCTGTGTGGCACGGGGCGCATCTCTTACTTGACGTGGCGCCTCTCGCGACGAGGGAAGACGAGAGAATTCGTTTCCTCATGGTGGGGGGGAGAGAAGGAAACCTTAGGTTCGAGGGTTTTCGTAATGCCGTTCGTGAGAAGGGGCTGGACGAGGTTTTTCGTCTTGCCGGAGAAGTCCCTAGAGAAAGTGTTCCAGAGTACATAGCCGCCATGGATATCGCCGTGATACCTTGGGCGACAGACTACGGCTCTCCCACAAAAACCTTTGAATACATGGGAATGGCGAAGGCACTCGTTGCTCCCAGGGTAGCAGCGCTTGAAGAAGTCCTGACTGATGAGGAAACGGCTCTGTTGGTTGCTACCTCAGACGTGCACGATATGGCCAGGGCTATCGTGCGTCTGGCTTGCGATCGTAATCTGCGTGAGAGGCTCGGCGCGAACGCAAGGAGGGCAGTTGAAGAGAAGTACAACTGGGACCGTAACGCGGCCATGACCCTGGAGATCGCAAACAGACTCAGCGGGGAGAGGAGAGGAAAGGGCTAGCGTGACCAAAGTCATGTATTTCAGCGACGCCCCCTACTTCGGCGGTGCGGAAAGGTATCTAGAGCTCCTCATCTCTGCGCTCAAAAGAGAGGCTTACGAGCCCTGTGTATTGACACCCGGAGGTGCAGGACTTAGGGGCTTCAGAGAACGACTTGGGAAAATGGGTATCGCTACACTTGACGTTTCTCTGAGTGGTCCTTACGATATCTCGGGATATATGGAGCTCGCGAGGATTATTAGAAAGTGGAAGCCCGATCTCTTGCACGTCAATCTTCCGGGAACCTACGACGCACAGGCAGGTCTCGTGACACTGGCAGCATGGCTTGCCAATTGCCGTTCCATCGTGACGACAGAGCATCTCGCAATGGTTGAGGGAACATGGAAGAGACGCCTCGCAAAGAGATTCAGCAATCTGTTCGTGAGAGCAGTAGTCTCGATCGCTCAGTCGAACTTGGAATTTCTCACTCGAACCAGTCGTGTTCCGCTGTCCCGGATCGTGGTGATTCACAACGGCGTCAATATTGCCGAGCTTGACAAAGCTGTCCCTTCGCACGTACGTTCCATACTTGGGCTAGATGCTTCGACTTTTGTTTTCGCGATCGTGGGGAGTCTCGTGGCGAGGAAGGGACACCGTTACCTCCTGAAAGCAATTACCAACCTCTGTATTGCAGGTTACGGGCAAGTCGCGCTCCTAATCGTTGGTGAAGGGGAAGAAGGTGTGTCGCTCAAGAGAGAATGCTCGGAGCTCGGTCTTGACGGAAAAGTCTTCTTTCTTGGCCAAAGGGATGACATCCAGAGTGTTATGCTTGATATAGACTGTCTGATAGTTCCTTCGACAATGGAAGGCATGCCGTTTGTAATTCTAGAAGCAATGGTGGCGTCTAAACCTGTTATTGCCAGTCGAATATACGGGATACCTGAAGTAATAGTTGAAGGAGAAACCGGTTTGCTGATCCCGCCTCGCGACGTCGACTCGCTCTGCGTGGCAATGCGGCGAATGGTCGAAGATCCAGCACTCTCTCGTAAAATGGGCGCGGCCGGAAGACGAAGGATCAAGGCGCATTTCTCCAGTGAGCGTATGGCGCGCGGGGTCGAACGCGTCTACGACGCGGTACTTTCTCGAGGCCCGATGCCTGCGATAGAATAGTCGAGTGAATTACACCTGATGAACCCCGTTGTTTGGGTCTGATTCCATGACAAGGATTCTGATTGTAAAACCGACGTTGCCCTATCCGCCAGACCAGGGAACCAAGATCGTCACCCTCAATCTACTGAAGCTGCTTTCGAAACAATTCGAGTTGACCCTGGTGTGTGGTCTGTTGAATAAGGACGATGAATCCAAGTCCGAGAGTCTCAAGGTTTACTGCAAGGATGTTTTCACTTTCCTTTTGCCCAACAGGAAAAGCCTCTTTCATTCCGCTTACTATAAGGCGCTCTATAAGACCAAAGCTTCCTTCACCGGTTTTCCTCTTGAGGCATACTACTGCAGTTCTCCCGAGCTTTCTCGGATTGTGGCGGACGTGACCCGCTCGTCAGAATACGACGTTGCTCTGTTCGAGTATTGGTTCACTGCAGACGCTGCACGTTTTGCAGAGGTGCCATGCAAGGCGCTTCTTGAGCACGACGTTGACTATCTCAGGTTCCAGAGGAAACTCGTCTTGACAAAGGGGTTCTGGAAAAGGCGCAGCATGGAGAAAACCCTGTCTGCTGTTAGAGCGAGGGAGGTGCGCGCCTATTCGGAGTTTGACAAAGTTCTCACGCTTTCCGGGACGGACAGTGTCCTTGTCGAGAAGATGGCCGGTATAAGAGCAGTGGCCGAGCACCTGCCGGTGATGGTGGATTGCTGGAAGTACGTCCCAAAGCTTGAAGGAAAGATTCCCTCCTCGATCGTCTTTCTCGGAGCCTTGGACGCCGACTTTAACGTCGACGCCTTGCATTTCTTCTGCGACCAAATATTGCCCGTGATTCGTTCCGAAGTCCCTGAAAGCAGACTCTTCATCGTTGGTCGTAAACCGCCGTCATCTATTCAAAAGCTTGCTGACGGGCATAGAGTCGTCCTTTCGGCAGACGTCCCCGACATCGCTCCATACGTCGCTCGTTGCATTGTTCAGGTTGTACCCCTGCGCTTCGGTGGCGGCGTGCGAATTAGAACCCTCGAGGGGATGGCAATGGGAATGCCAATAGTGAGCACTACGATCGGAGCGGATGGAATTGCCGCCGTACCTGGAAGGGATCTGCTCCTGGCAGACACACCACACGAGTTTGCAGCTAGAGTCTGCGAGATTCTGCGTAGTCCACTCCTGGGACGAAGACTTGGTGAGAGGGCGAGGGAGTTTGTGTTGGCGGAGCACAGCGAGAATGCGGTGCAGAAGGGCGTAATACAGATCTTCACTGGTCTGGCAGAACAAGCAGAACAGAAAAGAAGACACATAAGCCAGAGAGCCGGGGACATCGTCAGGTGAAAGTAACGCTGATAGGGCATTATCCTCCCCCTTACGGTGGCGTCGCCTCGTTGATGAAACAGATGGAGAGCGCCCTTTCTCTCAAAGGCTGCAGAATCGGCATATTCAATCTAGGCTCAGGACGCCCCATGGGGCAGAACGTCCTAAGCTTCAACACAAACAATAGAGTTCTCGAGTTCTTTCAGCTTTCCAGATCCTTCGCCCTTTCTGACACCGATATTTTTCACTACCTATCGGCAAGCTACAGGTCTTTCTGGCTCGGTGCAGTTTGCATAGTGTTGGCAAGACTTACAGGCCACAAAATTGTGGTTTCGTTTGTGGGTGGTGCCTTCAAAGATTTTATGACCGGACTCAACCCCATTGCACGACGTGTCGCCGAATCCGCTCTTGGCATGGCTCACGCAGTGGTGGCCTGTAATTCAGAGATTGAGGAGGTGCTGAAGCTTTTCTTGCCAAGTGGTCATGTCTCGCGGATGAGCAATTCCTTTCCGCCTTTGGCGGCGAATCCATCGAGTCTTCCACGGAACGTTGAGGACTTCGTATCTTCTCACACGCCTGTAATCTGTTCGACGGGGGCCGCGTGTTCGGAGTATGGCTTGAAGAGCGGTCTCGAAGCCTTGGGGATCCTGCGAAGGGAATATCCGAGAATCGGTCTCGTCCTTGTTCTGACGAGGTACGGAGATGCACTTTGCGAAAAGGAACTTTTCAGCACCATCGAGTCTCTCAAGTTGGGAGAGCATGTTCTAGTCGAAAGAGAGCTTCCTGATTTCATTTCGCTTCTAGAACGTTCCGATGTTCTGCTTAGAAGCGCTCTTGTCGACGGTGACTCCGTGTCTGTAAGGGAAGGTCTTTTTTATGGCCTGCCCACGGTTGCAAGTGACACGCCGTTTCGCCCCGAAGGAGCCATTCTGTTTCGCAAGGGAGACTCCGTCGATATGGCACAGAAGCTCAGACAGGCGCTTGAGAGAGAGGGGAAGCGCTCAGCTTCAAGGGCACAGAAGGAGAGCGAAGCCAACGTGGAAACTCTTCTGGGCATATACCGCACCGTCCTCGGGTCAGAACCGCCTATCAAACCATACGAGGGCCGCAATTCTGCCGACCGCAGGGCAGGCGCATGAAGTGGCGATTGGACTAGGTCTCCCGCGCCGTCCGGTATGGATGGCCTAACTCATTTACATATAATACGTTAAGTACCAATGGCGACGGTTTTTGGCCTCATGTCAAGTCGTTTTGTTGACGATAAGTATAAAGAAGTAGTAAGATTAGGGGATTGTGGCTGGTTGACTGAACTGGAGATTTGATGAAGGCCCTGGTAACTGGAGCCAACGGTTTCGCGGGATCTCACCTCGTTCGACTTTTGCTGACCGAAGGTTGGAACGTTTTAGGGATCACGAATGATATCAGGCTGAATCCCCACCTCAATACCACTTTAGACAATTTCACCCTTGAAGAGCTTGACATTTGTGATAGACGAAGGCTCGTCCCGCTTCTCAGGGAATTCGCGCCCGAGCACGTTTTTCATCTTGCTGCTGTCACGCTCAAGGACGTTAGCAGGGAGGCCGTTGAAGAGCTTTTCAGGGTGAACGTGCTGGGGACTCAGAATCTGTTCTTTTCGATACTTGAAGCTAAACTTGAGCCTTTCGTCTTAGTTACCGGATCTAGCGCAAGTTATGGATCGTCCCACTCTGCGGAGGACAAGCCTCTGACGGAAGAGAGCATCCTTTCTCCCGAGACCATTTACGGCGCCAGTAAGTTGGCCCAAGAGATGCTCGCCGCCTCTTTCGGCACGAGCACAGGACTCAAAGTTGTACGGACAAGAGCGTTCAACCACACAGGCCCTGGCGAGGGCTCTCGAATGGCCTGTTCCTCCTTCGCGAAACAGATCGCGGAATGCGAACTGGAAAAAGGCACCGTCATCAGGGTAGGAAACCTGAACTCGTATAGGGATTACTGTGATGTAAGAGACGTGGTTCGAGCTTATCTCTTGGTGGCTACGAGGTCTCGTGCTGGAGAGGTGTTCAACGTGTGTTCAGGAAACGCAGTGCGCATGCGGGCCATCGTTGAGCTACTGGTTTCGATATCAAACAAGAAGATCGGCGTCATTGAAGATTTGAGTAAGTTCAAACCCGCCGATGTGAGTTATCACAGGGGCGATTACTTGAAAATCAAGAACGAGCTTGGCTGGGAACCCAGGATTTCTCTGGAGACAACCCTGTCCGATCTGTTGAACTACTGGCGCGAAAGGCTGAGTGTGGACGGGACCAATCTGGGCAGCAGATCCACCGAAAGGAGAACGCTAGAATGAACTGGCAAGAGCAGAAGGTGCTCGTGACAGGCGCGGGAGGCTTCATAGGGAGTCATCTTGTCGAGAGACTCGTGTCGCTGAAAGCCACGGTGCGGGCGTTCGTCCGCTACAATTCCAAAGGCACTTGTGGACACATTGACAGTTTCGCGCCGCAAGTGAGAGAGAGAATCGAGATTATCGCGGGTGACCTGAGAGACCCCGAAGCCGTCAGAGCCGCCTCCAAGGACATAACGGTTATCTTTCATCTCGGAGCTCTTGTCGCCATTCCATACTCCTATGTGCATCCTGTCGAGGTCGTCCAGACAAACGTTCTGGGTACACTCAACGTGCTCTGCGCGGCCAGAGATTATGGAGTCAAGCAGGTCGTCCATACTTCCACAAGCGAGGTCTACGGGACTGCACGATACGTTCCGATTGACGAAAAACATCCACTCTGCGGCCAGTCACCTTACTCGGCAAGCAAGATCGGCGCAGATCAACTGGCGGAGAGTTTCTTCAGATCGTTTGAGCTCCCGGTTGCAGTCATACGGCCATTCAACACCTATGGGCCGAGGCAGTCGGCTAGAGCCGTTATCCCCTCCGTCATAACCCAGGTCATTTCGCGTGGCACGGTGTACGTGGGGGCCACGCACCCCACACGCGACCTGACGTACGTTGAAGACACCGTTGAGGCGTTCGTCAAGATTGCGGAGAATCCTGAAGCAATAGGGAAGGTCACGAATGTGGGTTCTGGGAAGGAGGCCACCATCAGGGAGCTCGTGGACAAGATTTGTTCCATCGTCGGCAAAGACGCAAAGGTAATCTTTGACCCTGCCAGGCTGAGGCCTCCCAGAAGCGAGGTCGAGAGATTGCTGGCAGACACAAGCCGCATGAAAGAGATAACCGGCTGGGAGCCATCTGTCTCCTTGGAAGATGGCTTGCGGAAAACGGTCGATTGGATATCGGACCATTTCACTCTGTATAAACCTGACGTGTACGCCATATAGACGTTCCGTCGATTACCGCGGAATAGCTCCGAGTGGCAACGCCAGAGGACCTACGGTCTGCACGGGTGATGCAGCGTGGAGAAGTAGGTAAGAGGTAAGGAATGATAGCTGTTGTAATGGCAGGTGGTCTGGGTTCGAGGATGAGACCCCTCACCTACACGATTCCGAAACCACTTCTACCCATAGGCGAGAAGCCGATACTCGAGATAATCCTCTCTCAAATGA
>Ga0315277_10009225_pt1 | contig 12622 bp, 4 predicted proteins | sample YL17G05_15_MG_FD_203695 | JGI IMG/M metagenome (GOLD analysis project Ga0315277, IMG submission 203695) | Sediment microbial communities from Yellowstone Lake, YNP, Wyoming, USA - YL17G05_15 | ecosystem: Environmental > Aquatic > Freshwater > Lake > Sediment | place: USA: Wyoming | collected... | reverse complement strand
TTTGGGGAGGCGGAATCGGCGGACAAAGACCGTCTGTCCCGGGACGCAAAACACCGCCTCTTTTGTATTAATCCTGTTACTTCTCAAAAGCCCCCTGAGGACATTCACGATCATTTTGTTGCGGTCAGCCCTTGAAGCGTCCTGTGGGATTTCCAGATTGGCATAAGCCGCTTTTAAAAGACGCACCGTGTTCTTTTCACAGACTAACTCAGCCACCTTGATGGAATCGTTGCCGAAATCAATACCCACACATTTCTTCACAACAGCCATTTAACACACATCCTCATCCGGCCGGTGATATGGTGCGTCTGTTCTTCTACCTTTAACCCAATTCGTGATTTTAATATTTAATGAAAAAGCTGAACGTTTATCATCTCCAATATCATTTAAAGTCAATCCTTTTTTTGAATAATGAGTTCGGTGTAATTGAAGGTGGCATTATTGTGAAGCAATGACAAAATATAATATGAATTCTGTTGATTTTCTATCCGTGTTTGAAATGGGATTTTATTCGGAACATATTGAGAATCACACCATATTACGTAAAATATGTATAAAAACGACAGATGGCTGTCAAACATAAAATCATTATTGTCCTTGCTCTCGCTTTTATTGCCTTCGGTTCCCCATGTCCTGTAAGGGCTGAGCCATCCGAAGTATTCATGGATGCTTTCTCATCCAGCACTATTTTCCTTCTCAATCATGCGATGAGGGAGTCACTCGCCGGGAACCAGGATGCCATCTGGCGCCTTTATATAGATAGGGGGAAGATTGTCGCCGGTGGGGATTTTATCTGGCTTGATGAGAACCTCCTGTATCTTTACTCATCACATCTTGGAGATAGGGATAGATACCTTTTCTGGCAGAATGAGGTTGGAAGGGTGTCCAGTAACAGGTTTTTGAAGGAGCGGGTCAGGAACAATATCTCCTCTGATGAGATGAGCACGGCAAAGAGACTCCTCCGGGAAAACAGATACAACCATTTCGCAAGCGGCTTAAACCACACCTCGGCGGCGGTCACCAGCCTTCTTGAGGGCCAGATGCAGCCCTTTGCGCAACTCCCCATTGACCTTGCGTATGGTCTTGTCAGGGCATCACGCGCCACTCCCCAGGAACGTAAAAGTCTCGCCCTTTTAAATCAATTCCATGAGAAATATCCCCATAACCCCGAATTTGCAGGCATGGAGGGGACTATAAAAAGGCTTGAAAGAAAGAGGATGGAGCAGATTTTTGAACAACAGCTCACCCTTGGACGTCTCTTCGCAAGAAAAAGGGATTCAGCCTTCGTAGCCACTTCGGCGATGAAGGCTTATGGGCGCGCCATGTATCATTACCAGAATGCCCTTGCTCTTCGACCCGCTCACAAAGGGGTGCAGAAGGAGATAAATCGTCTTGAGAGTGAGATTGTGAGACAAAACCGTGAGAGGATGTCCTCGATGTCCGTCCTGGCGGGGGAGGATTTCTTCAGCTCGGATGAGGAGAGAAAGGGATATGAGGCGATTGTAAATACCCTCTCCGCCGGAGATGCAACCTCACTCCTCGTCCACTCATCTTCCTTTCTCAGGAAGTATCCCGGTTCGAATTATGCGGATGATGTGAAGTATGCGATGGCGTTATATTTTTTCTTCAATAAAGACAGGGGGCAGTTTTTGAAGGAGATGAGTCGCCTCTCCACGTTTTATGCCGGCACAAATGCCGCACTCTCCGCCTCTGCGGTTCTGGCAAGTCCGGAATTTAACCACACCCTTGGCGTTCGCAGGGCAGAAGAGGAACAATCCGTCGCAATCCGCCGGTATATTCTATTTGGGGAGCGCACGACGGATGACCAGTTGTATCTGGTGTCAAGCGGACTTGCGCAAGCCCCCCAGAGCGCCGCCCAGAATCTTGGCGTCTTTTTTGTCCTTGATGTCGCCATGCGTGGTGTCAGTTGCTTCTTTTCCGAACCTGTTCAGAGTGATGAACTACTTGACGCCACTGCATCTTACATTCACGCCTTTCCTGAAGACCCGATAACGCTTGAAATGAGAAAAAAACTGGTGCGCCATTATGAGAAACGCGGGCAATATGAGCAGGCGCTCTATTATGCCAGAAGTGCGGGGACTTATTCCCCCGGATATCTGAAAAAGTTGAATGACCGCCTTGCCCGAAAATTGTATCTTCTTGTCTCTGAGACGCCCGACTCCCGGTTAAAGATTGAGCGCCTGAGCCGCCTTATTGCAGAATTCCCCGATGCCCCAATCGTCAAAAAGGCGCGAAGAGATATTGATAAACTCACGCTCGATGCCATTTACGAGTTCAGGATTACAAAGGCTGAACTCCAGACCTATCCAGAACTGCGGTACCACACAGGTCTCAACCTCGAACCGTCCTATCTTGACGGTCGCAGGGAAAACGGTGAGATAACCGAAGAGGGCGTTGTGGCAATCAAGGATGGTCCTGTTCTTTATCACCTGTCGGGCGAGGGAGGCGCCCGTGAAATCAGCCTTACAGCGGATCAGCGCGACCTGCTGAGCATCAACCTTGATGAAATCCGGCGGTCTAATGGCAGCCAGAAGGAAATGGAAGGCAAAAAGGGGGAGAGACCCTTCCCGCTTGAGATTGCAGGCGGCGTTGGCAGTCGTGGCGTTGAGGCTTACCCCGCCTTCGCTCCCATCCCCTATGAGCAGGACGACCTTGACCTTTACAGATAAACATGCTCGTGAGCAATGTGAGAAACATAGTAATAGTCTCAGCGTGCTCTGCGTGAAAATATTTAATGATTTTGGTTTTAATAATACATTTGAATTATTTTTTGAAACATCTCAATACAAAAACCGCATAAAGAAAATTCAGCAGTGTAAAAAGGCAACCCAAATCGAAAACGAGGGGTAGCCATGCCAGCCTTCTGACTCCAGGCATCGGACAATGCAGCATGGCAAGCGCAAACAGCACGCCACCTAACAAGGGTATCATTGAACTATGCTTCCGCCGCACATACCATTGAATCGCACAGGCGTAGTTGACTATAATAATCCAGCTTCCCAATAGTGCAAGAGTGCCTGACACAATCCATAAAACCGGCACCGGAATATCCATGATAACGAAATCACCCCAACTCTATTTTTTCTGATAAATATAATACTTTATCCCATAGCGTTTTCTGTCAATTCAAGAAAGCAGGTTTTAGCAGAACTAATAGTGTTTTATTATACAAAAATATACTTTTCGGAAACGTTTACAGTAGTTCTTCTTTGTTTTGATAGTAGGACGGGTTGATAACCCGCCCCGCCGATTCAGTGGTAACACAGACTCAAGTATACATTTGGGATATATCATATCAGATTTGAAGGAGCAGTAGGATTCAATTGCTTTAATGATAGTTTTATTAATTTTTAATTCAGGTTCAGGGAAAAATCCCTCATAACAATTTATATGTAATTTATGCCAGTGAAGACCAAAAAAATATTTGACAAGCGGGGAACAGGAATGAGAAAAACACGTCAGTTCACGGGTCTCCTTTATAGACAATGGGTCCAATCAAGAAAATTATCAGGGGCGGCTTTATGATTTGGCGAATCTTTTTCGTATTCGTCGCCGCCTTCCTGTGGACACAGGCGGGACTCGCGCAAGATTGCATCCTCGATCATATCATCCCTTACGGCGGCGGCGGGGTGTACAATCTCGATGATCCGCAGTGTCACCTCAATTATAACATAATCGGCATGATTTATATCAATAAACCCACCACCATCAATGGCTATGGCGAGACGGTGAATTGCAATATCTCAGGGAGAATCCTCGTGGAATATCCCGGCACGCTCACATTGAATAACATCTCGCTGTACGCAGGCATGGGGGTTGTATTCAAAGAAGGAACCTCCGGGGAATTGAACGACGTCCATATTTACAACATCGGATATCCTTACTACTGTATCGAATGTTATGGCTCCAATGTAGCATTCAACACTGTCAGCATTGAAACCCGGCCTGTCCTGCTCTCCGCTAAAATAATATCAGGCGACAAATACAACGGCCAATACACGATCAATAACATGTCTTTCCAGAACATCCTCCGGGACTATCGGGAAGGAGATTTATGGGGATTATATGTATATGGCAAATATAGCATAGATGGCGATGCTGTTTCTCTGGTAACCGCGGAAGACATCTCATTTCAGAATTGCCAAAACGGCATCCGGGTTACTCAATCTTCCAATCTTGATATTGTATCCAACGCCGCATTCAGTTCCATGCCGCCGGATGATGGGACCTGTATTAAAATTTCAAACGCCATTCTGCGCATCCACAATTCTACCTTCAATGGGGGACTATGCGGGATTGACGCATACGCAAGCTCCGTGAGGGAAATTTCGGACTGCACATTTTCGAACCAGAGAGAAAAAGGCATCAGCGCCTCGGGAAGCGGCCTGACGCTTTTGCGGAATAAATTCGACAGCATCCCTCTATGCGTGAACCTCAATAAATGCGACCTCAGCATGAACGGCGACTCGTTTCATTTGACGAAGACGGCATATCCTCAAAACAACATGGGCGCGATTCTGATAACAGAAAACCGCTTTTCGGCGACCAATATCGTCATAACGGGCGAATCAAACCTCGACTCCAACGTGTTCGGGATCAACCTGAATGACATCCCCTCGGCGGGACAGTTGCCCTTCACATTGCAGAACTCCACGATTACCGGCTGCCCATCGGGGGTCAACATATTCAAATGTGCGGGCGAAGCGGCGGGGATGACCATTGAGAATTGCCTCCACGGCATCTCCGTAATCAGTTCCCCTGATTTGACCAACGCCGACCAGAGAAACCTCTGGGTCACGGTGAGAAATTCAAAATTCAAAAACTGCGGTATACACTCTCTTTCCGGAACGGGAAGCATTGTGCAATCGGAGCATAATCAATTCGAGCAGATCAAGAACGTCAACGGAGCCTGTCTGACTGTCTCTAAAAGCGACCTGTTTTCGCATTACGATACCTTCAAGATCACAGAAACCGGTTCGGGAACGCGCTATGCCATCTTCCAGAACGAGTCTTTCAACGCCAGCCCCCCCTTTCACCCGTTCGGAAACACCCTTCGCGTCGAAAACGCCTCCATCGAGGGAACATACATGGTCAAGGCTATAAGCATCCAATATCCCATCAAATCCACAACCCCAAACGTATTGATCAAAAACTGCCAGATGAGCGCCGTCAGCACGGGGCTTTATGTTCAGGATTGCCCCAAGTGCACACTGGACACTGTGGTGATGGATAATTTAAGGCCCGGGTTATACTGGAACTGTCAGGGCATATCGGCAAAACGGAGCGCTATCGAGATCATGAACAGCGAGATGCGGGGCATTTATGGGTCGGGAATCGGAACGGGCACCGGCATTGAAGTCCTCTCCCCTGATATTGATAACATGTATCCTTTGACTCTGAAAAACAGCGTCGTTGCCAAGTGCGATTATGGGATCAGATTGGATTATTGCGATCTGACAATCTCGGACTCCACGCTGGAAGATTTCAAGATCACCGGGGGCATCACCCGGGTGTGCCAGTTTCAGTCGTTCAGGAACAATTACCGCAAGGCCCCCCTGCTTCTCAGCGTCACCAATACCGACCTCCTCCTTCAAGATGACACCCTCGCCACCACGGAAACCCTGGGCGCAAGTCCGGGGCTGATCTATTGCAACCGCACCTATCCCAATTCCTCATGGCGGAACAATATCCAGATCAACCGCTGTTTTTTGCGGGGCATCGGCGGCAGCTACGGCGTGGTCTGCAGCAATATCGGGGGAAAGGACTATGATTCCGTGGCGATCAGCGATTCTGAATTCACTGGCATGACTTGGGGCATCCATTTGACCAACAGCCAGGGCACGATGGAGCGTGTCCGCATCCATGACCTTCAGAAGGCGGCGGTGGCCATGGATATTAAGGGGATGTTCCTGCAGAATGCCTCGGATGTCCGGGTGGCATCCTGCACCTTTTCCAATATTCAAAACGCGGATTATTCCTCCACGCCGCCAACCGGTAATCCGGCAGAGGCGATCAATTTCTTCAACGCGCAGGGATTGGTGAGCAATTCCGACTTCTCCTGGTGCGACCTGGGCATCCAGATGAAAAAAGCCACTGTTCAAGTGAGTCAAAACATCTTCCATGACATGGGGACGAGCATCGTTTCTGAAGAGACCCCAAAAACGACATTCATCACAGAAAACAAGACCTACGGGAATCCTCTCAAATCGGGCGATGGTATTATTTTAATCCAGAGCAGTCCCGAAATCAGAAACAATGAGATCATTTCACACCGAATCGGCATCACCTGTTCTGACCAATCCTCGCCTCTTATTAAAAACAACGAAATTTCTGGCAGCTCCTGGAACGGGATCGACGTCGAAAATAACAGCAGACCGAGGATTGTGGGCAACTATATCCACCACAGCACTGAAGACAACATATTCCTCAGTTGCTCCGACGCCTCTATCGAGGGGAATTATATATGCGATGGCAAAGTCAACGGCATCCTGTGCTACGGTTCGGATTCGCAGATATTCTGGAATTTCATCGCGGGAAATGCAGTAGTTGGCATCGGCGTCCAGATGGATGCCACGACCTACAAACCCAGCCATCCCTACATCATCTACAATACCATGCTGAACAATTCCGTTTCGGGCGTGAACGTGGGAACCGAGATGTCCCCAAGCGATGCGAGCTATCCCAAGGTCTTTTGCCATAATCTGATCGGCATTACGGACAAACCCATTCCCCCATCCACGCAACCTTACAATCCGGGGCAGTGGGCGTCTGGGGTCCACCTCCGCACGGACGATTTTGTGATGAGAAGCAATTGGGTATTTAATTATAGATACGGTTTAAATTGTGTAAAAGTCAACCGCGCCACAATGACGGAGCAATTCCTTATATTCGACTCCGTTTTCACGGGCAATCAGGTACGAGGGTTGTATATCAAAGACACGGAAGATATCTCGACCATGATATATAATTGTTATATTAACAATCCCTCCCAGTCGTGGAATTTGGAAACACTCGGAGATGTGAGAAACATCGTCATTCATTACAACTGGTTCGCCACGGCGGATGTGCGCCACAATACCTCCCTGCTTCCCTGCGATGCGACCTATAATTATTGGGACGATCCCACGGGCCCTTACGATCCCCAGACGGGCACAGGCGGAGTAACGGTGATAAATGTCAATTATATCCCTTTTCTTACCACTCCGACCCTCGTCTTGGAACTCTTGTCCGAATACTCTATCGAGAACAAGATGCTTTCGCTTGACATCGCGGAAGATGGTCTGCGGGCATCCCTCAGGGCTACGCTCCTCGACAATGTCCAAAATGCCTCGATTATGGTTATGCGCGTGAAGAACGGCGATCAGACCAAACCCCATCCAAGCCTGATCGGCATCAATCACTATTACGAAATCCTGACGGATAGCCGGATCGCTCTTCAGGCACCCCAGGGGATTACGTTGAAACTGGAAGTCCCCAAACAGGATATCCCCGGAGAACTACTTTCGCATATCTCCAAGGACAATCTCGAATTATATAAATATAATCCCCTAAACAACAAATGGGAACCATGCCCGGCGGCGGTCACAGTTACGAGCGACTATTTCGACTTTGAATACACGTCTCAGCCTTACCTCCCCCTGGATGGCAGCTTGGGGGTGTTTATTGAAACCTTGCCTGTTTCTTTCATCTCCCGGCCTCTCGAGCAAATAGATTTCACGGTCAAGAGGCCGCCCTACTGGACACCCGAGAATTATAAAACGCCTAAGACTATAAATCTCCCCGTGCGGCAACCGGAGGGGACTTACACCCTCGCCAAAATTGACCCTGACAACCTCATCATTAGCCTTGGACCCAATACGCTCTATCGTTTTTACGCTTGGATGAACGCCGATTCCGATGCTGTCATCACCACCAACTCCACTCTCTTTATCACAATGCGCGATAAGCCGCTCGATTTCAAAGCCCAATACAAGACGGAGTATACGGTAGAAGCGGAAGTCAGCCCTCCTGAAACCGGTTCTTTGAAGATTGTCCCTCCGGAGCCCGGCTTAGGCGAATACTACCCCGAAGGCACGAAAATTACCATCTCGGAAGAGCCTTCCCCTGGTTTCCTCTTCGACCACTGGGAGGGGGATGTCATCACCACGGATACGAGACACATGACCTCCCTTTCGCTAACCGCCTCCCAGCCCATCCTCCTGACGGCGTTTTTCATAGATGATACGGGCTCGAAGACTTTGACAGTTCATTCGCAGCCTGAAAGCAATCGCCTGATCCGCGTCAAACCTTCCGGCGAAAATCCCACCGATTCTCGGACACCGTTCACCCTGAACTTCAAGCTTGGCACAAAACTCTGGCTGACCTACATCTGCGAAGAGAACATAACGCCGGGATGCGTTCAGTCCTCCGACGATGGATACACCCGCTACCGCTTCTCCTATTGGGACGGGTTTCCCATAGCGCCTAGCATTTACGTCGAAATGGTAAAATCTCAAGAACTGACGGTCGTGACAGTACCCTCCTACAAGCCCGTTTTGAAAAGCATTCCCGCAGATGCCGGACGATTCCAGTTTGGACCTGGCAGTCCGGAATATTACGAAATCGGCTGGTCCTGCTGGGGTTCCATCGTAACCCTTAGCGATTGCTATAAATACACCCATTACAGCCTACGAAGCGGTGATTTACTTTCCACCTCATCCCTCCCTTGGTTCAATTTCGACGTTCAGGGTCCTACCCAGATTAATGCTTACTTTGAAGACAATAAAATTACCCTGCTTAAACCCGCGCCCGGGACCATCATTCACCAGGGCGACGAGGTATGGATCAACTGGAGCTTCCCCTGTGTGACGCAAACACAAGCCACCATCATGATCGAACTGTATCGGGGCGAGGTTCCGCTGGTGCCCCCTATTAGCTCTGCCGAACCCAACGACGGATGGTTCCGGTTCGTCCCGTCGCTCCCACCGGCGAATGATTACAGGCTCAAACTCACTGTGAACGAATGTTCTAACATTCATACATTCAGCGGACCATTAATCGTTCCCGGTATAATCTCGTCAGGGTTTATGCTGGAATGAAAAACAGTAGCGGGAGGCTATAACCCCGCCGTTTCCGCACAAAATACATTAAAGATGAACACCGGCGTTTCGATTCGGGTGCATGTCTCCATTATCTTCAAAGCCAAAATCTTAAGATAATTTCCCGAGGAACACGCTGAGATTATTATGGATGGAAAGCAATTGATATTTCATCAGAGTTGCAGCTTTATTTGTATCTTAATTCCGTGTGTTTCGTGTTATCTGTGGGAATCTTAATTTTACATGAGTATTATGGTTCAAAGTTAAAAGCAAAAAATTATTGACTTCTTTGATTATCCAGACATTAGTTTTTTTCAATTTTGGGTTTTGGGTGAGATTTTACAGATTCTCCCAATTCCTATTCCTCATTGCCCTCCATTTTGGGACCGGCGCTTTGGGCGCTGTGTGAAAGAGGGAGGTATTTTATTTATTAGAGGTGAGAAATGGATACAACGACTGTGGCGCAGGGCGCCGAAGGACTGAAAAGCCAGTTTAATTGGATAAGCTGGTCAATAGTGGCTTTTTATATTGTGTTCACCACATGGTTCGGACATTTCATGTCGGGCAGGCAGGCGACAATCCGGGACTTCTTCCTCGGAGGGCGCAAACTGCCCTGGATGGCGGTGTCGGGTTCTATCATCGCCACTGAAATCAGCGCCATGACCATGGTGGCAGTTCCCGCATTTCTCTGGTCTGCCACAGGTAACATGGCATACATGGTGCTCGGCATTGGAACAGTCATAGGTCGCGTTCTGGTAGGTTATCTCTTCATACCGGCTTATTATGAACAGGAAATTTACAGCCCGTATGAATATATAGGAAACAAGCTGGGCAAGCGGGCGCGCAAAATGACCAGTTTTCTCTTTATGCTGGGAGGCGCACTCGGTCAGGGCACCCGCGTCCTTCTCGCCGCCATGATTGTCCAGGTGATGACAGGAGTGTCTATATACTGGGCAATCTGGCTCGTTGGGGGATTTGCCATCCTGTGGACATTCATGGGGGGCATTGTTACAGTTATCTGGACCAATGCGATTCAATTCCTCATCTTTGTGTTTTCCGCACTTTTAACACTTGTAATTGTGGTATTGGAATTGGGGAAACATGGCATTGCAGTCGGCACATTGATAAGCACCGCCTATGCGGCGGGCAAACTCCACTGGCTCAACTGGGATTTTGACCTCAGGTCGAATTACACCTTCTGGGCGGCGGTGATTGCCTCTTCACTGGGAAGTCTTGGCTCCTACGGAACCGACCAGCTGATGGTGCAGCGAGCCTTCTGCTGCAAAAACGTATCTGATGCTCGCAAGGCGATTATCTGGAGCAGTGTCAGCCAGATTGTCATGATAATTTCCCTTTTTGTAGGTGTGGGTCTGTGGTTTTTCTACCAGAAGGCGAACATCCCCGGTATTGGACCCACCGAGCTTCAGCCCATCATTGAGAGTAATGATAGAGTTCTTCCAGTATTCATAAAATACAGGGTGCATCCCATATTCGGTGGAATCATTCTTGCCGGCATTTTAGCCGCCGCCATATCTTCCTTTGAGGGCATCCTCTCCGCTCTTGCAGAGCAATCCATCACCGGCTTGAGGCTTGCGGGAAGGCTCAAGGGCAGTGACAAAGCGAACATTCGCCTGAGCCGATTTTTTATCTGCCTGTGGGGCATCGCCCTGAGCGGCATGGCATCGGGTTTCTGGGCGGTTTGGCAGGGAAAGGGGTTAATCATTGAACTGGCTTTAGCTGTTGTGGGATTGACTGCGGGCGGTATCCTTGGGACATTCCTGCTGGCGTTCATACCGCGTCTTCGTCGTGGTTCACGGGCACTGCCCTGGGCGGCGGCTCTCAGCATCATGAGCGTCCTTGCGGTGGCGCAGCATACCGGCTGGGCGCTGTCCACCCTGATTGTTCTAACGGCTGCGCTTTTTGTTCTGGCAGCCATGTATTTCGGTGAGGATAGTCACGGACTCATTCTTAAGATGCTTCCCTTTGTGGGATTTATCTTTTTCCTGAATCTGTTCAAATATACAGATGTTGTGGATGGGGTGGAAGTAAAGAAAAACCTGTCGATTGGTTGGCCCTGGTTTGCGTCTCTGGGCATGTCAATTATGGTTCTTGCCGGTGTCATTTTCCAATCCGGCAAGATTGCCGCCGCCGACCCGGATGCCCAGATAGGCCGCGAACAAGCAATCACAAAAGAGGTTTAACCACGAATCTCCGTGCCGTGAGACTTACAGATAAGGGAAACAGGTTTTTAACTGATTTTATCAAGAAGTGACGCAAGTTCTATTGTCAGATTGCGGCGATCGTATTGTTCAATCCCTTTTCGCATCGGGACGCTTAAGAGACCGGATTTCCATTTCAGGTAGAGGTCTTGTAAGCGCGATTTAATCCCCTCAATATCCGCAGGATGGACAATGTCCACGCCCTCAAATTGCTGCAGAAGGCTGCGGCATGCGCCTTCAGGTATCATCGCAAGGATATGGCGTCCGCTCCGGAGATATTCAAACACCTTCTGCGTCATCATGACAGCGGCATTTGGACCCGGCGCAATGAAGATTAAAAGGATGGTGGCATCCATCTGGCGCTGGAGACTCTCTCGATAAGAACACAGTCCCTCCACATGAATCACATCCTCAAGATGCGCCTGCCGGATTTCCGTGAAAGAGGAGTCATCGAGGGCGGAATAGAACCTCACATCAAAGTCAGCCCGCCACTCTGGATGTTCAGTCAGGAGGACATTCAGCGCCCGGATGAAAGGGGTGGGCGTTCTTTCGCCGAAGAGGGAACCGGTGTAAACAAGTGAAAATTTTTCAGATGGATGAGATGTCAAACCGGCAAAATCAGCATCGTCATAACCATTGGTCAGTGTGTGGACTTTTTGTCCCGAGCCGCCGAGCAACCCGCGGAAATGGGCGGAGATTGGCTCAGACACGGCGAGTAGAAGGTCACAGCGCCGTGCCACCCATTTTTCAAGGGCGCGCTGGAGCAGTGCGTGCAGGGGCGTGGGCGGGCGGAAGAATTCATCATTTTGCGTCCAGGCATCGCGGAAGTCCGCCACCCAGGGGACGCCAGTGAGTAATTTCAAAAAAAGCCCTGCCACATGCGCCGAGTGAGGATATGATGTTGTGAGAATGGCATCGGGTTTGAGGCGGCGGATGAGACGGGAACCCCTTGCCACCGCAAAAGGAATCCACCCGCATCGGTCGTCCGGCAGAAAGACCCACCGACGCAGAAAATCCATAAGCGATTTGGATTTCCCGGCTGCATGGGTTCCGGGTTTTTCATCGCCTTCCCTATGGGGGGAAAAAATCTCCGCAAGACGATACAGGTCGAGGGAGCCGCTTCGGGAAATGGGGACTCCGCGTTCCTTCAGTTCCAGAAGAGGGGAGGGGTCACGGCGTGCCGTGCGCACAGGCTTAACGGTCAGGACGGCGCATTCCCAGCCGAATTCAGGCAAATAATGAATCCATTTCAGGATGCGCCGGACGCCGGTAATTGCGGGCGGGAAATCGTATGAGATGAGAAGG
>Ga0315277_10009224_pt1 | contig 12623 bp, 17 predicted proteins | sample YL17G05_15_MG_FD_203695 | JGI IMG/M metagenome (GOLD analysis project Ga0315277, IMG submission 203695) | Sediment microbial communities from Yellowstone Lake, YNP, Wyoming, USA - YL17G05_15 | ecosystem: Environmental > Aquatic > Freshwater > Lake > Sediment | place: USA: Wyoming | collected... | reverse complement strand
TGTCTAATGCACTAGATGCACACCGAGAGATTGGTAAAGATTTAGTGCCAATTGTAGTTAAAATACCCAATAAACTAGAACCTGACTTCTACATCAAAGATTTTGGTCCGAGCATATCTCCGGAGCGTATGTCTGATGTCTATATTAAGTATGGTGCCTCAACCAAACGAGATGATAATACTCAAAAAGGCGGGTATGGTTTAGGCTGTAAGTCACCATTCTCTTACACAGATTCGTTCTCGGTTATTTGTGTTACGCAGGAGATTATGGCGGGCGTGATGGCGGTGAACGCGGTGAGGATGAAGCGTCAATATGTAGCACACATTGACCCAACGGGTTTAGGAGAAATGACCTGCGTCAGCGAAGAACCCACCACGGAGGAAACAGGCACTACCGTAATCATCACCCCCAAAGAAGGTGACTACAATCTATTCAGCGAGCAAGTCATGCGCGCCGCAGTTTTTTGGCCTGTAAGACCAAAAATTCTAGGAGCCCGAGATTGGAAGTGGCCAGAAATCGAAGTTGCCTACAAAGGAAATCGCTGGGAAATACATAAAGGTAGTGTCGGTGTTAGCGGCGTCACATCCACACCATTTGCCATACTTGATGGCATTCCATATCCGATCAAAGGTGAGCACCTATTTAAAACTCGTTCTGCAGAATATAGTAATTTTAAATCTGTGGCGCTGCGCCTACACTTCCAGACTGGAGAAATTCCTATCACAGCTAATCGAGAGGAGATAGATTACCAAGAGCGTACAATCCAATTACTGGAAGAACGAATCAACGCTGCGTTTGTGGAACTCCGCACCTACTTGACACAATCAGTTAGTCAAGCTCCTACCCTAACCAAAGCCATAGTCGCCTGGAATGCTGCTAGAAGACATCCGCAATTTGGTCATCTAATGACTAACACCTCTTGGAGATCACCGAAGGCAACCCCAACAGATCCTACTATAGTGCTAGAACCAGAAATACCACTTAAGGATGTTTATTGTGATCTATTTTGGAAAGCAAACAATGAATTTGGGTTTAATCGTAGTCTAGAAAAACCTCGTTCTATGCATATTGATGATACCACTCTTATTGTAGAAGATAATGCTCCTACAGCCATGACTTCACGGCAAAGACTAGCAAATTTATTTACTAATCATCCGGACACCAAAAAAGTATATTTAATAAGCTTTTATCGCAAGATGACAATTGAAACCATTACATCAGATACGGGTGTGGTTACCAAAAAGAAAAAAGTAATTGCTGAGGAAAATTCTTACGCGGTAAATAAAAAAATTGCAGAAATAAAATGTCACTGGAACTACTTGGACATCATTCAACTTTCGGATTATGAAAAGAAAAAAGTAGAAACAACAAAAACAGCTACTGGACCTAAAGTCTTAATGTTGCGTTATTTAGATTCTACGTCCGGTCAGATAAAAGCTGAGCCTTTTGAGACTCTCGCAGCAGACAAGACAACGAAGAAATACTACTTAGAGGGTTCTGGTAATAGCCAACTATTTCGTAATGAGAAAGGAGAGGAGACTAACTTAACTTGGAGGGATCTCTCCTATGTTCTTTCTTATTTCACCGCTCTCACAAAAGGCACAATAAGAGTGCATTTGGTAACAACACGACACAAACCGTTACTAGATCCATCTTGGATTCCGTTGCGAGACTATGCCAAGGAACTAGTCCAACAAGAAGCTGCCAAAAATGGTGGTGTTATCTTTAGACGTAGGAATAGTCGTGTAGTAGATCGCTTTTCTGAGCAATTCGTCAAAGCGTTTCATAAAAAATTAAGTGAGATTACAGACCAATCTTGCCTTCCAGTTAAATATTTTAAAGATGGGGCTCACAATGTTGATAGTTCAGTTCATGCTTTTAATTTATCCCAATCCTTTAACATCGAAGTAAAACAGGAGGATACTGATCCGATGGAGGATATGTTTAATAAACTTAAGCAAAGTTATCCTATTTTTGGTAACTTAAGTCTTCACTACAATAATGATTTGTCCTCACTCATTGCCGATCTTGTTTCTTATGTTAATATGAAAAATGAGAAAAGGCCAGTAGGGAGAAACCCATGAAACACTACAAAGATCATTTAATCACCCCCCAAAACATAACAATTATGTTTACGGAAGGAAATCCCGTAATTATAAATCGCACAGATGCTCGTTTTGATCGTGCTTTAACTGCGATTCGCCTCCGGAATTATGATTTAATTCCTGGGATGGTAGACAAGCCGACTCAAATCAAGGAACACACCCAAGGAAAATTCACGGTTCACGATGGTGTTGTTGTTATTGACGGAGAAGAGTTGCCTATCGAGCTTTCTGATAAACTATTGGAATTCGTAGACGAGGGTTTGGAAACCCGTGCTCTAGAGAACTACTGGAACAATCTCAAGAGAAATCCTTCTGAAACTTCGAAGAAGGATTTGTTCCGCTTTATGCGCGCCAACAAGATGCCTATTACTGACTCTGGGTGTTTTGTCGCTTACAAAAAGGTTGATACGAATTACTATGACTTCTACACCCATAAGATTCTAAATGCCCCCGGCAAGGTCATCAAATTCGAACGTAAGAACGTGAACTCTGATCGTGAACAACTTTGTTCTTACGGACTTCACGTTGCTGCTTATGAATACGCCAATCTTCATTATCATGGTGGGCAAGGTGTTCTTCTTGAGGTTGAAGTTAACCCCAAGGACGTAGTTGCCGTGCCCCCTGATTATCACGAGCAGAAGATGCGTGTTTGTCGTTACCGAGTCCTCGGGCTGGGAACGGAAGAGATCAAGGATCTCCTATATACCAGAAAAAAGGCCTAAAACGTGAATTTGAAGAATGCTCTCCGAGATGCGGCTTATGATTCCCTTGACGATGACGAGATAATTTTCTCGAATTCTAGTCAATGGACATCCAACGATGGCATAATCTTCTACCCCGCAGCAACTTCCGTCAAGGAGTTGCCGTCCGGTGTATACTCCATTGGAATGAATTTCGGACAAATCTTCTTTACAAAAGTAGATGTAAAAACAGAAGATTTAATTCGTTTCTCAGACGCTAATTCTGATCAGGTTATCGAAGAGATTAATTCTTTCTGGGGAAAAAAAGAGTTATTTCAAAAGTTCGGACTTCCTTACAAACGTGGCATCATGCTTTATGGGCCGCCGGGCTCAGGCAAGACTTGTACAATTAGATTTTTAATCAACGATTTAATTAAACTGGGGGGAGTAATTCTTCAGGTAGAAAATGTCAGCTTATTCGCCGCTGGATTGGAAGTTTTGCGAAAAATCGATAAAGAAAAACCCATTATTGCGATTATTGAAGACATTGATTCTTATGAAAATGGCGAGGAAACGGCTTTGATTGGGATTTTGGACGGAATCTCCAATGTAGAGAATATTGTATTCTTAGCAACCACTAACTACCCAGAGGAGTTATCCGGTCGTATACTGAATCGTCCAAGCCGTTTTGATAAACGCTTTTACATCGGTTATCCTAATGCTCCATCTCGGAAAATATACCTGGAACACCTGGCCAAGAACATGGACCCAAAACCATGGAATAAAAAAATAAGTCTAGATCGTTGGGTCAAAGACACTCAAGGCATGTCTGTGGCGCATTTAAAAGAACTTTTTGTTGCTACTGTAATACTTGATAATTCTTACGAGAATGCTGTTAAAACCATCAAAGAAATGAAAAATCAACTTTCGTCTAAAGATTTTGATAAATACGAAACAGCGGAAGATAACGTAGATTCACTTCTTGAAGATTTGCGCGAGGACGATTAGCGCGTCCTGTTTTCACACTTTGTCCTTGTCAAGGCCGCCAAGCGTGCTACACTGGCCCCAGTCTCAAACTCAACGAGGAAAACATGAGGACTTATCGTTACCTGGTTCGTGCCAAGGTGTCTGTGGCTGTGGATACAAGGCCCGGAAAGAACACTCGGCTGGCGATCTGCGTTTGCAACCCCATCGATGAGTATAGCCGTCCGGCGGCTCGCTTCATCCTGGATGCGATGCTTGATCAGACCCCGGAAACACTTCGTGCGCTGAACCTACGTCACAACGTGTTCCCCCTATCGTATGATGGGGAGACTCCGGTTCGTGATGTGCTTCGTCCATTGATGGACTCCCTGGAGAAGCCTCTCCAGGCTCGCATCGAATCTTTCGAGGGCGGCTCTCCGCTGACCTGGAAGAACAGGGCTAATGCAATCATCACCAGTGTGTCGTCTTTCGCGCGAGCGCGTCTGGTTCGACAGCCTCGGGTGCGACCTGCTGTTGTTGAGGCTTAGTCGTTGCGCTGATTAGGCAGAGAAGGAACGAGCAGAAAATTTCTGCTCGTTCTTTTCGTTTGTGGGGATTGGAATGGACGTTGACGTTCGCCGGGCAATCAGAGAGATAGAACGTCACGGTCAAACTGTATCCACCATCGCACAGTTAGTTGAAAACCTGCCCAAAGAACAACTCTTAGAAATTAGGAAAAATATTGACGACAAAATATTGAAGAAAATGGATTGGTTGGATGATTTAGAAGGATGTTATTTCAGTGAGAATTATCAGAAGCAATGCGATTGTGTTGTCTCTTGGAATAAGGATGGTCCATCAGATAGCCAAGGATATCCGATTTCCAACTCTTGTCCAACATGTCATGGGCTTGGCACTATCTTTGAACTTGGGAATTTCGAAAAATTTATTGAAAAAGCTGATGGGTTAGTTATAGATATTTCTTCCGAACATTTGCGGGATTCGAGAGATTGGGATATGCGAACTCTGACAGAGGCTATTGATAGCAAGCCCATGTTTATCAGACACCTAAGCATAGATGGCGGTCAATTCATCAGGTATGTAATAATTTATCCGGCACCAAAGAAAAAGGAGCAAGCAGATGAATAGATTAGCCTGCCTTCTAGGCATCTCATTGCTACTAAATGGATGTGCCTCATCCGTAATGTTTGTAGCTTCTTGGTCGAGCGGTGGACCTCCGACTCCGATGGCAGGCGCAATACTTGATGTAGCCATCCTGTCTGGAGATTTAAACTCGCATATTGAATGGTACTTGAGATTTCTTTCGTTTTTTGATGTTATCCCATCCACGGCATTAGATTTGATATTGCTTCCGATAACGATTCCATTATTTTTGTTATGATGTATTTATGGCCAGTGGAGTCTTACTAGAACGCCATCGCTGGGAAGCTAGAATGAGTGTATATCTATTTTCAGCGCTAATCTTAGCAGCGACATTGACATTTTCTATTTGATTGATAGCTTATCAAATAATGATTTATTACGATTTGATTAAAGAACAGTTAGTGTGTGATACGTGTAATGAATGCACACCTCTTCAAATGCTACACGAATATAATGCCTCTTCTGTAGAATTTTTTGATTTTGGTAAGGCTTGTATTGCATTTCGCAAAAAGCACCAATACGGCGATTGTTTGGGCCACGCCGATAAAGCTTGAATTTGCCACGGCGAAAGCTAAAATACCCACATGGCGCTAGGACTTTGCTGTCAATGGCTTGAGACAACCCCTAAGGGTGTTAAAAACATCCTAGTCAGCAGGACTCTGCAACTGGGCAGATACCGCAAGGGAGAGTATACTGCGGATAAAATCTACGAAACATACTTAGCTAATGTTCGAAATCTGGCTGATGTCTTCCCCAAAATTGTGGCTGCAGGTATTAAATCCTTTCGCTTCAGCAGTTCGCTATTCCCACTCTTTGATCTTGTAGATCGAAATTTGTGGGATAATGGCACTATCAAACAGCTTCTAAAAAGTATTGGGGATCAGGCTCACATCCACAATATTCGCTTGACCACCCATCCCGGGCAATTTTGTGTTTTGTCCAGTGATAATCAGCAAACTGTTCTTAATTCTATTGTAGAGATTGAGATGCATGCTTGGATTATGGATCAGATGGGTTTGGAGCAAAACCCTTACTATTCTATCAATGTTCACGGTGGAAAAGCTGCTGTCGAAGACCAGTTGATTTCTGGTGTAATGAAGCTCAACGAGTCAGCTCGCAATCGCCTAACTCTAGAAAACTGCGAGTTTGCCTACGCAGTTACCCATCTAATGGATGTATATCAAGCAACAAAAGTTCCCATCGTTTTTGACAGCCATCACCATTCCTTTAACATGGGTGGCATCAGCGGACAACGAGCTATGGAAGCTGCTATGAGCACTTGGCCAACCGGCATTAAGCCACTCACACACGTTTCAAATTCCAAACCAGAATACCTCGAATATGATGCCCCAGTGACTCGTCTCAGGGAGCATTCTGATATGTTACATACTGTTCCACAGTATCAATTTGATGCCAATAATAAAGGAGCTATCGATATCGATGTGGAGGCAAAACAGAAAAATCACGCGCTTTTTCACGCTGTAGAGAAATTGGGGCTGCTACTTTAGAAATATGCTATAATAAAAATATGGCACACGCAGTCAGGAAAAATCAAACCAACTTGACGCCGACGCCATAAGAGAGGCGGCTGCACAGGGGGCAAAGCTAGGACTAAAAACAATAGGCTATACCTTGTTGGTAGGGGCTGGCTTGGCGTCCAGCGTAGTTGGATTGCTTTTAGGTGCTGTTGCTGGTCACCCGGGGAAAGGCGCTTTGATATCAGGTCTCGGTGTCCCTTTATTAATTAGATATGCGTTTTTGCATTAGCAAGAATATGCTACAATATAAAAATGACACATGCAGGTATAAATCACGGAATCATTAGATTTTTAATCGGCAAAACTGAGGCCGATGCAATCGAAGCCCTTGAGGGTTTTAAATGCAAATGGAGAGTGTATGCTGTTGACGGTTCGGTTTCGGAGGCGACTTCGGATCGGGACGACAGACGTTACAACCTAATACTTGACAACGGAATCGTTGTAAGGGTGATTGCTGGATGAAAATCAGCGAAGCGCGTGGTGTTCTCAAGAACAAGCGGGCCTCTAAAGTGCGAAAACAGACAGCTCGGAAAATAGTTCGGGTTGCCGACTATCGAAATATTTTATCGCGCTCCAACTCCAAGTTGATTGGTCTTCGGTTTAATCCGGTCAATAAAGAATTGACCGCCGAAGCCAAGAAGGCCAAGGAATTTAAATTTTGGACTAAACCAGAGATCGGCAATAAGCCCTTTGCTCGTGGGGTTATTCCTATCGAAGCCGAGAATGCTCCTGGTTTGAGTCGAATGTACGCGGGAATGCTAGATCACTATGGTGATCGAGGTCGTCAAGTATTTTATGCTCAACTTCGTAAAATCAGTCCGACCTCCAAGTTGATGCGCCGGGTATTTTCACTTCTAAAGCAAATCGTGGAAGCAAAACAAAAAGATCGTGCGATCCAACTGCGCTCGTTGCGTGCAGAACTGGGTGCATTGAAACGCCTAGTGGATCATTTTGAGAATTATCGGGATCAGAAACAGTATGCAAGAGCGGCACTGGAACTCAAAAAGATTGATTTACTTCTTTGAAGCACCTGCGTTCACTTCTACTTCTAGCTCTTGTTGGATGCTCGCCATCAGTTGAAACACCAGCCAGACCCCAACATGGAAGACAGCCAATAAATAGTACCTATCAATTAGATACTATTAATGCTTTTATGGTAGACTCGCAAGCCGCTACAGCGGAGTGGATAACTCAACATCCCAATGCAGAAATCGTTAGCATTTGTAGTCCTAATGCAAATGGTTATCTGTTAGTTGTTTACAAAGCACGTTAATGCCTGAACTATACCCGTATAAGCCTGTTCCAAATAATCTGCCGCAATCGGATACGATTTGTTGTGGAAATATGCAACGCCATCTTACGCTTAATTCTAAATGTGAACAACATGGATATAATTGCCCTGATCGCGGAATAGAATACTTCAATGGCTCTTACCACATCAGAGCGCCCAACTCATATTACATCATTTCACATTGTCCTTGGTGTGGTAAGGGCCTGACTAGCGCTTAAAATAGAAATATGCTGCGATACTTGCGGCTAGTCCTACTAGTAATATCCACTTACTATTAGGCATATCAAAGCCTTCTATACTCCATGCATCAGGGAAAGCTTTGCCCATGGGATATTTCTTACTGCCACGCCAATCATAAACCGAATTAGGTATAAGTGGCTCATCTTTTTCGAATAAAGGTGAAGTTACATCTCCGCGAATCGCATCCCAAACAATCCTCTCTCCTGCGGCATTTACTCTATAAGGAAGACCAGTACGCAGTAAAGCTATCATACGCTGGGCTTGTCCAGCTATATTAGCTACTATGTCTGGAGATGGTCCTAATGGACCTCCTGCTCTAGCTTGTCGTAATAGCATGCCTAGCTGTTGGAACTCAGGGTCCGACGACTCAAATTGTTGGATGAGCGGCAGCAAGTTATTAACTACGTTGCCGGTTACTCCAGGATGTCCCTGAACAGTTTGCATCTGTCCAACCATATTGGCAATTTGTTGCAAAGCAGAAACTTTTAATTGATCAGTGGCGGTTAGTGGCATTGTTAAATTATATCATTTGGAGTTGAAAACTGATTTTAGAAAAGTAGACTACCTAAATGACAACAACACAACAAACTGCAGATCAATTACTTGGTAAACATTCTTTTTGTTTTAATGGCCGTGATAACGGAGGAGAATCATTTAGTCTCCAAACCAAAATTTGGAACAAACATGGAATGCTATACAGGGAACAAGAATTTAGCTTGAATTCCTACTGCAATTCCACCCATTTCAAATTAAATGGCGAGATCATCACCACAAACCAGCTTCGTCAACTAGCCAATGAGCTAGATAAAAAACGATCCACACTAATTAACAAGAAGGTCACTAGCGGAGAGACAGATAAGTTATTGGCTACCCATACTTTTGTTTTTACACTATCTCCTGGCGATGATAACACACTATCTCTTGTCACTGAATACTTCGATAATGGAGATGGAGTTCCAGAGGGTATCTACGAAAACCAAAAACTTATGTTACAAGCGTATGGTAATGTTGCGTTTTTCAACTTGTGTGGCACCAATATATCAGCTGATCATCTTCGAAAACTGGCTAATGAACTTGACGCGTTGATGGCAACGATCAACACCGATGGATTAGAGGAATAAATGACTATTCAAGATTCGATGGGCGACAGGATGAAGCAACACGAGTCTATTACAGACTACATGCTTCCTGATCAACTTCCTCTCATCCTGCGCCTCGACGGCCGCGCGTTTTCTTCTATGACCCGCAAGCTGAAGCTAGCTCGTCCTATGGACGAAGCCTTTCATAATGCGATGGTTAAAACTACTGTTGCTCTGTGTGAAGAGATTACTAATGCTCGCATTGGCTACACGCAAAGTGATGAGATTTCAATTTTAGTTCACCCGAAATACGTGACATCCCAGCCGTTCTTCGGCAACCGACTTTGCAAGATTGTCTCCGTTCTTTCGGGTCTGGCAAGCGTCACGCTCTACAAGGAGCTATTGGCTGGTCCGCACGCGGATCGACTCCGCGAGTGCTCGATCACCCCGACTTTTGACGCCAGGGCGTTTGTAATGCCGCCCCATGACACTCCCAACGCCTTCCTCTGGCGGGTGCGCGACGCGGCTAAAAACAGCGTTTCGGCCTTTGCAGAAACTCATTTTTCGTCACGAGAACTGGAAAATGTCAACACTACTGACCGAGTGGGAATGCTCCTGGCTAAAGGCGTTGATTGGAATCTACAGGAATCATGGAAGAAATATGGAACAGCCGTAGTTCGCAAGGTTTCCGAGGTTACTGGGATGTTCGGACCTCCTGGCAAAGAGACGGAGCAAACTGTGCTACGTCATCAATGGGACAAGCTGGAGATTACTCCGGAATCTGTTGTGGGAGTGATTAAGCATTTCCTGGCACCACCGGAGGTAAAATGAGAAAGAAGGCATCACCAGAAAAGCAGAAACTTCACGACAGTCACGTCAATGGTTTGTGGGATGCCTACAAAGAACTTGAGAACGAACTCAAAAAAACAATGGATTTTGCGACTGTTTTGCAAGATCCTCGTTATAAAGAGGCTTGTCATCTTTGGAAGACAGCTTGGAACACATGCCCAGAATGTAGATCTATCAACACCAAGGTGGATAACTATGATGATATGTGGCGAGATGGAGATGTAGTTTGTGTGGATTGTGGGACATACGTTCGTATGTATGATGCAGGATGATCCGACTACCTATTGCTTCTCATGAGTGCGTTAGCTGGTGCGACTGGCTGTGGTTGTTCGCAATGATGTTATGCATGCGCTGGATCACCTGGCGAGAGAGAATTGTTCAAAAACAGCTAAAGCCCGCGCATTGGCGGGCAAGCTAGTTAGATCGTTGGTATTTATTACCGACGACGGTTACGACGGGAGCGTCGTGCCTTACGGGAACGCTTCTTTGACTTGCGCATTGCACCAAGGAGTCGTGTCTTCTTAGAGACAAAGTAAAGTGCTCCCGCACCCACAACTGCACCCAGAGCCACCGAAGCCCAGGAGACGTCTCCTAATCCCATCCCAAAATCACCCAGGAAGGGAGTGGGAACGCACGAAGCGCAACCACCATATACGCGAGAGTTGCCGTACACGGCAGGATCTTGCGGTTGTAGTTTTGCTACCTTTTGAACAAATGCAGCTAATTCTCTAGTTGATAATGCCATGTAGTCCTCACTAATTTCCAGTATAGCAAAAAATTGTAAAAAGGATCAGAATTTTTTGATGCATAACATAGATTTTTACTTTTTTTGGTATCATAAGGCTATGAGCTTAAACAAGAAGATATACGGCAACATGTACAGCCAAATAAATATGAATACTATGCCCGGAGAGATGAGGATGCCTGGCAAGACTGTTGCTCAGCAAGCTCAGTCAGTTGACTATCAAGATATTCCCAGGGATATTCAAGCAATGAGAGTTGAGGAGTATAACAAGGAAGCCAAGGCAGGAGAATTCGTTCCAGAGTTTGGTGGTCCTCGTTTAGGTGCTTACCCACACATGTTTATGCCCAAGCGTCGTGGGCTGGCTGGTTATCTTGGTGATGCTGCTCAAAAAACAGCTCCAGGGTTATTGTTAGCCGGTGCTCTACTAGCTCTTTATTGGATGTTCTTCCGAAAAGAAGAGGGTGCGGAGACTATTGAAGAAGTTGTAGAAGCTCCTGCTATGAATCCTTATGGCGAAGAAGACGATGACGACTTGGAGCTAGAAGAAAATACATTTTAGCTCAACCTTGGCCGCCACCAAGCCCGTAAATTTGAGTGTATAGATTTGCGGTTTGCAAAGCGATATTGAGTGGATTTTTTAAATTGCTAGCAAAGGTAGCATCTGCCCAAAATGCATGGTTATGTTCATCACTGAGTTGAACTGTTGTGATATCAATAATACCCAAATAAAAGTGATATTCTTTTTTTCCTTTTTGAAGCATCACATACCAATCCGGAATTAACCCAGGACGAAGTCTAGTTTCTTCCCAGCACTCCCGGATAGCACCATCCTTGATATCTTCTCCAACCTCTACGTGGCCTTTGGGCAAATCATAACCATAATCGGATTGCAGAATCAAAAACTTTCGAATCATCGGGTTAAAGACTACTATTCCAGCGACAATTTCCATTGTTCTAGAATACCAAAGATTGACAAAAGTATGTTTACTGCTATAGAAGATTTATGGAATTACTTTTCTCATCCCTGATTTGCCACCGAGATGTTAAAGTTTGGGCATTTAACTGGTTTTGCAGTCGAATTCATCTAGATCATGGTTTCGACATTCCACATTTGCTTTTAAATGATGGATCTCTAACGGACGAGGACATTAAATTTTTAAATAGCCTGCCTAATGTTTGGGTGGAAACACAGCCAATACATCTTTATGATGTGCCCAAACCAAAACTGTTGGGCAAACTTCAATGTATTGAGGTTGGTTTTCAAAAATACAATGCTCAACGAGTAGTAGTTCTTGACTGCGACATCTTCTTCTTCCAGAATTGGGATTCAGAACTTCGAAAAATTTGCTCCAGTGATGCGATTGCAATGCGTGATTGGGGCAGTAGCTTGGGGCCAAATGTCAATCAATATAAACAATTATTCAATGTGCACGAGGATCAAGTAACACCAAACTGTAATACCGGTATTTTCTCAACCACACCAGAGCATTGGCATCATGTCGAAAATGCTTTACAGAAACATCTTAACACCCCATTCCTAATCATGGAAGATCAAGGTATTTGGTTTGCAGCATTTTACGGTCGTTTGCAATACATCAACAATATTAAATGCGTGATAAACGGAGCAGAGACTATCCCAGAACTGTGGGATTGGGTTTTACGCCAAAAAGGGGCTCACCTTCAGGGAATGCGGGTTAGACCAGAAGGTTTTCGGTCATTAGTGAATCACTCCATCAAAAACATGCCCAAGCAATTATCTCTGAAACAAATAGAACCTCAACGAAAACATGTTAGCTATGGTCTTATGGAGCACGATACTTACAGCTTTAACTCTCCCTGGCAGGCCCTTCCCAGTAGAAGTCAAGGTAGATACATAACAGATGCAATTTATATGCATGGCGGTTCCTGGGCTTTATGGTCACTAGACAAGCGTTTTAATAGATTTACCACTCGTGTTATAGCCATAGAA
>Ga0315277_10009223_pt1 | contig 12624 bp, 6 predicted proteins | sample YL17G05_15_MG_FD_203695 | JGI IMG/M metagenome (GOLD analysis project Ga0315277, IMG submission 203695) | Sediment microbial communities from Yellowstone Lake, YNP, Wyoming, USA - YL17G05_15 | ecosystem: Environmental > Aquatic > Freshwater > Lake > Sediment | place: USA: Wyoming | collected... | reverse complement strand
GAGTGATGGTCCTGTGCGGAATGGTGACCCACATGTCCGAGTTGTTGCGGTTGCACAGGTCGATCATCCACTCGTAGGCCACGGGGTTCTGCTTGGGGGCCGACCTGGTGTTCCGTTCGGACCACTTTTCGCGGGTCGATCCGTTGGTGTTGTCCCAGTCCATGAACCGCAGCGACTTGAAGATGGCGATGTCCTTGAGGAACTGCGGGTTCCAGGGGTCGTCCCCCTGGACGTTCTTGACGTCCCGGAAGCAGTCGCCGGACTTGTGCCACCCCAGGTTCCAAAAGTTCGTCCCCAGGTCCATGTCGGCTCCGAAGGCCCCTGCCGCCGCTGCGCCGAACGCTGCCATCGCCCATATCCACGATCGAATAGCCATAGCGAATCCTCTCTCTTCAGCGCCCGGCGCCGGCCGGTGTCCCGGTGAGCACGATGCTGCCGAAACCGCTGGTGTCTTCGTCGTTCTTCTCGTTTCCGCGCCAGACCTGGCGACTGACCTCCTTGTCACCCTCGTCCACGGCGATGTCGAAACCGTAAACGCTCTTGGCGCCGAAGGGGATAGCGATGCCCTTGCCCAGGAAATACGCCGGGCCGAGCTTCATCTCCACAACGTATCCATCCGCGGTCTCGGCGACGGCCGTCTCCATGAACCACCACGGCGTGTGCGAGCGGACGAAGTCAGGCTTGCCCGCCCGGGGAATGACCACGTGCAGGTCGTCGGCATTGTAGATCTTCTCCCGATTATGCCGGCCGTCCAGGAACACGTGAACGGCGTCCTTCGGCGTCTTCCCGGCCGGACCGTCGGCCACCCTCACCGCCACGTAAAGCGCGAATCCCTTGCCTTTCCCATCGTCCACCCAGAATGCGCCGAAACCGGCCTTCTTGGTCGGGGAACCCGCAGCCTTCTTCGCGATCGGCTGGTCCAGGTCCCAGAACGGCTCGTCCGGCTTCCCGTCCACCTTGAGCAGGTCGGACGCCTTGGCGCCCGCTGGAGGCTTCATCACCTTCACGAGCAGCGTCTTGGGCGAGGCCGGTCCGATCGACCAGGAAAAGGCCCGCGTGGTCGAGCGGCCGCCGGCTGGATGCGAGTCCGTCGCGCGGAGGGTGAAGCGGAATTCCCCCGATTCCCCCGGCGTGCCCAGCAGGATGCCGTTGCCCGTAAGCTGAATGCCGAACGGCAGCTTCCCCTCGGCCATGTCCCACTTCAGCGCGCCGACTCCCCCGTTGGCCTTGAGTTCCTGAAAGCAGTAGTCGTCCAGCGCGATCGACTTCGGCGCCGCTTCGCCGATGACCGGGGGCCGGTCCTCGCAAACGCCCATCGCAAGCGCCCGCTCGAAACTGCCTTTCGTGTCGGCCACCTTCAGCGTAACAGGGAATTCGCCGTTCGCTGAAGTCTGTCCGGAGATCACCCCATCGCCGGAAAGGCTCACCCCGCGAGGCAGCTCGCCCTTGGCTACGGACCAGACGCACGCGCCTTCGGCATTCAGCGCTTTGAGCTGGACCTTGTACGGCAGGCCCGCGACGGCCGGTGGCAGATGCCGGTCGGCGATCACCAGGCTCTTGGCCAGACCGCCCGGGGGATAGGTCAGAAGGACATCCCACGCCGTCTGCCTGATGATCCGGGCCGTTTCCTCGGGGATCTCAAGGCTTTCATACCAGCCCCGGATCAGGTTCCCCTTGGAATCCATGCGCCCGTAGCGATTCGGGTACGCCAGCGGGGACTCGTTGTAGAGCATGGCGCTCACCAGGACGTCCACCGCATACATGCCGATTTCGCCGAGGTGCCCGCCATCGGAGAACAGCACGTAGCGGTTGGCCACGCCGTGCAACCGGCCGGCATCCGCCATGCGGCCCAGTTCGCGGATCAGGAGGCTGCTGGGGATCACGCGGGGTCTGGGCTTGTCGGGAAAGGCCTTTTCCACCGCCGCCGCCACCTTCTCGGTGTGCGTCTCCGTGCGGATCGGGCTGGGGTTCTCCCAGTCCATGTAGGTGTCGGGCCAGATGGTGTAGATGAACACCTGGCACTTGGGGTTGCCCTTGAAGGCCTCCGCGGCGAACTTCGGCGCATAGGTTTCATCATCGCTTCCCCATGACAGCAGCGTGATGGCGTCCCAGGGCTTATCCGCCGCCAGCTTCTCTGACCACTTGTTCTGCTCCGGATGGTCCCAGTTCCACCGCAGCGGCGCCCCCAGGATGTTGATCTCCCCGTCCTTGTGCTTCCTGTGGCCGACCGCCCACGCCAACGGCTCCAGGAAACGCAACGCGTGCGAATGGCTGTTACCAACGTGCACGACCCGCAGGCCATCGCCCTTGTCGGCAAAGGCATGCCGAGGCTCAGGTTTCTCCGCCTGCGCCAAGGCCGTGCCGACGCCCATGCCCACCACGATGGCGACCGCCCATAGAGATGTCATGCTCGTCATTTCTCGATTCCCTTTCCGCCATGAGTTAGGTTAACTCACTTGTCTTGTAGCCTGCACCGCGGGAGCGTCAATGATAACTCGCTTCTGTGCCGTCGCACCTGTCATTTCCATGAGTGCCTGGGCAATGGCGGACATCGCACGGGCGGCTCATGCCAAGTAAATGGGTGTTTCATGTGATGAGGGCACGCGGGCCCATCCCAGCCGGCCCGTGATTGCTCCTCGTGGAGAAGAGCCATGGCGGGTTCGGCGAGATCGAACCGCGAACGTCCGGCCGGCCCACGGAAGGCAACCGTCATGGAGAACGGCAGGACACCTTACCAGAGATAGGGAGAAGCCCAATGGAAATCGAGATCGGTTCGCGGAGCTTGTGCTGGATCGCCTTCCTTTCGACGCTGTGCCTGGTAAGCCTGACCGGGGTTTTCGGCGAGGAGACCCCGTCGCGCCCGACGGGAGAGAAACCCCGGCTGGTGCTGCTCCTGGGGCGGTTTGACGATCCGTCGAAGGACCTCGCGGCGATGACGCTCGCCTGGATGTGCAGGGAGGCAGGCGTTGAGTTCGACGTGTACTATGCGGCCGACCACAAGGAGGGGGGGCTTTTCAGCCAGCACGGCAGCACGGTCATCGGCGGCCACCATGGGGCCCGGATCGCGCGCGCACTGGCCGCCTTCCGGACGACGGTGGTCCGCCTGGGCGGCGTGACGATCTTCGATTCGCTCATCCATCGAGGGGCGGAGAAGGTGGCCGACGCGCCGGAAAGCATCGTGGACCTCTACGCCGCCATGGTGAGAGACCTGCGGTTGAAGATGCCGGCCGAGGCCGTGGCATTCGAGCGCGGCGGCATTCCGCTGCCGGTCCTGTATCCCGAATGCGTGTATCGGCGGGCGCTCGCCGTCCCGCTGACGCTCAAGGCGGAGGAGATCCAGCGCCTGAAGAAGGCCGGTGTCAACGTCGTCTGGACGGTGGCCAAGGCCGACGCAGACGCCTCCGCGTGGAAGGCAGCCGGGTTCGAGATCAAAGTCGCCGCCGACCTGAGTGCGCCTGATCCGGGCCTGGCGGCGGTCGAGAAGTGGATCGGCAAGGCGGCCGCTGTTGATCCACTCGAGCCCATCCTCGCCAGTTACCTCCTGCCGCTGAGCATTCGGGAGAACCGCCTCATTCTCTCGTACAACTCGCGGCAAGAGGCCGAGAAACGAAGGGACCAGATGCTGCGGCTGACGGCGGACAAGGAGCAGACGTTCGCCTACGGGCGATGGTTCGGCGATGCTCAACTGCTTCCCTTGGCCCAACGTCCCATGGCGTACAACGTGGTGGAGCCGTGCCGGCAGGTCCTCACCGTCTTCTCGCGTCAACCTGCGCCGCTGCCGCAGCCGGCCAAGTCGTGCTTCGATCTGGAGCCCACGGACCAGCAACTGCGCGACTGGCTCCGTGAAGGCAAGATCCTGGCGACATGGGTGCTGCATTCCGGTGAACTGTCACACGACGACTCGGTCCTTGCCTTTCTGGACTGGTCGGCGATGACGAAGGTGAAGATCGGTTCCGGCGTGCACTGCCAGCGCTACCATGTCGATCCCGACGTGGTCGAGCCGATGCACGTGCCGGTGAATGAGGGAGGAGTTCTCGGTCTTGTCGAGCCGGTGCTCCATTCGGCCGGATTCGGCATCATGTGGGAGACCGCGGGCGATCCGGCCGCGGTCGCGGCGATGATGAAGAAGGCGCGGCGCAAGATCGCGGAGGTCGCGGGCGAGCGCTCTGCGCCCCGCGGTGTGTACTGCTTCGGCGACCATCACGGGCAGGGCCAGCGCAATACTCCCGGCGATGCGCAGGTCGCACTGTGGAAGGCCGTGAAGGGCGCTGGATTCGATTACGTGATTACGTCCGTTCTGCCCGGCGACAGCCGGATACTCTTCCGCGACGGTGATTTCGTCGTGCTCAACCAGGCCGGCCGCCATGAAGGGGCCTCGCCGTTCGTGCGAGGGTATCCGGCTTCGTTCACGGTCGTCGAGAAGGAGTTGGCCGATGCCGGCAAGCCGGGCTGGCTCGTCGGTGCGATCGACACCCCGATCCACGGCAGCCCGATCTACGTCGGCCGGCCGTACCAGGGCAAGAGCCCGCGGATCAATGACTTCTTCGACTACGTTCAGAAGGGCGGCGCCACGGGCAAGGTGATCTCGGCAACGCCGCACACCATCGCCCGCTACGCGCGCATTGTTGACGACGCGAAGCCCCGCCCGGAGCCGACCACGGGGGCCAAACCATGACGCTTCGAAGTCTGCTCGCGACGTGCGGACTGACCCTGGTGACAACAATGACCACAGCGCAGGCCGAGGAAGCCAGGTTCGTTCTCGTGGAGGCTGAGAGCTTCAGGCAACTGGGCGGCTGGGTGGTGGATCAGCAATCCACGGACGTGATGGGTTCTCCGTATCTGCTGGCGCACGGGCTGGGCGAGCGTGTGGCCAACGCGAGCACGAAGGTGGAGTTCCGGGCAACCGGGGAGTACCGCCTCTGGGCGCGGACGCGCGACTGGGTCGCGCCGCACGGGCCGGGCCAGTTCCGCCTGCGCTTGAACGGCGAGCCGCTGGCCAAGGCGTTCGGCGCCGAGGGCGACGGTTCCTGGCAATGGCACGACGGCGGGACGGTGCAGATCAAGGACAAGTCGGCGGCGCTGGAGCTGGAGGACCTGACCGGTTTCGAGGGGCGGTGCGACGCGATTCTCTTTGCCAAAGGCGCCCCCGACGGTTTCCGCCCGCCCAACGGCGGCGACGAGATGGCCGCGTTCCGCCGGAAGCTGCTGGGACTGCCGACCGCACCGGCCGATGGAGGGCAGTACGATCTTGTCGTCGTGGGCGGCGGATACGCGGGCGTGTGCGCGGCGATCGCGTCGGCGCGGCTGGGGCTTAAGGTCGCCCTCATCCAGGATCGACCGGTGCTGGGCGGCAACGCGTCAAGCGAGATACGCGTCGGGCCCATCGGCGGGATGGACGAAGGCCCGTATCCGCACAACGCGGACATCATGAAAGAGATCCACAAGTCTCCCGGTGCAACGCGGTCGTCAGGCGGGCTTCGCGCCCGACCGGACGATCCGCATCTGCTCAGGATGGTCAAGGCCGAGAAGAACATCTCGCTGTTTCTCGAGATGCATGTGTTCAAGGTCGAGAAAGACGGTTCGCGGATCAAGTCGGTTGTGGCGAAGCATGTCCGCACATCGGAGGAACGGCGCTTCCGCGGGGCGCTCTTCGCCGACTGCACGGGCGACGGGACCGTGGGTTTCCTGGCCGGCGCCGACTGGCGGATGGGGCGGGAGGGGCGCGGTGAGACCGGCGAGGCGCTGGCGCCGAAGCAGGCCGACAAGATGGTGCTGGGGATGTCCAACTTCTGGACAGCCCGGCGCACGGACCGCCCGACGACGTTCCCCGCGTGTCCCTGGGCCCTGCGGATCACCCAGGAGTCGCTGGAGGTCTCGACGCCGAAGTATCCGCCCAAGTTCGGCCAGTACGCGTACGTCGGAGGATGGAACTGGGAGAGCGGCTTCAACCGCGATCCCATCCTGGAGGCAGAGCAGGTGCGCGACCACAATTTCCGCGCCATCTACGGCACGTGGGATTTCCTCAAGAACCGCGGCAAGGACAAGCAAGAGTACGCCACGGCGAAGCTCGAATGGGTGGCTTATCTGCTGGGCAAACGGGAGTCGCGGCGCCTGCTGGGCGACATCATCCTGGCCCAGCAGGACATGGTTGAATCCAAGGTGCATCCCGACGCGTGCGTTACGGCGACGTGGTACTTCGATCTGCACTTCCCGCACCCGGACAACACGAAGTTCTTCCCTGGGGAGGAGTTCCGGTCGCTGGCATACGACGATCCCAGCTTCGAGAAGCTGCGGGGTTCGATCGAGGGAACCGCCACGCGCATGAAGCCCTACCCGATCCCCTACCGCTGCTTATACTCCCGCAACGTGCCGAACCTCCTCATGGCCGGGCGGAACATCAGCGTCACGCACGTGGGCCTGGCGCCCGTGCGCGTGATGAACACCACCGGCATGATGGGAACTGTGGTCGGCCGTGCGGCGTACCTGTGCCGGAAGCTCAACCTCGACCCCCGCGGCCTGTACGAGAAGCGGCTGGAGGACTTCAAGCGACTGCTGGCCGATCCCGGCCGGGGCGTGGTTGCCCCTGGTGAAAAGGAGTGATGGTGATCCGGTGCCGGATGGCGCTTCCGCCGTGGCAGCGTCCGTTCAACACCGGGTTTCGCGCAGCCTGCGACGCATCGAGCTTCCGGTCAGGTAACTGGAAGCGCCGCCTCCGAGTGCAACGGCGGGATTCCCCCGGAGCCCGTCTGCTGAGGAGAATGACAACATGAGCACCACGCAAGCGACAACCGTACTCGTTACTGCAATCCTGCTCGCCGCGGGAGCGGCAATGGCCGCGGCATCCGGCGCCACGCAACCGGCGCCCTCCGCGTCCGTGTTCCGGCACTTCATCACCCGCTCGGGCGGCAAGCTGATGGACGGCGAGCGCGAGTTCCGCTTCCTCGGCGCCAACATGCCGGGGCTGATCCTGCCGTACGACTTCACGCTGAAACTTCCCGAGCGTCTTGTCCTGCCCACGGCCTGGGAGCAGGAAGACGGTTTCAAGACGCTCGACCAGATGAACCTGCGAGTCGTGCGGTTCTGGGTGCTGCCCATCCGCTCGCCCTCCCAGAAGGCGGAAAACGGCGGCATGACGTGGCACTACGTGCAGGGGCCCGAGCAGTTCAACGACGAGTCGTTCAAGTGCATCGACAGTGCCCTCGCTTTGGCCAACAAGTATGGCGTGCGCGTGATCTTCAGCTTCTCCGCCGCCCAGGACCAATACCACGGCGGATATGGCACCATCGCCGCGCACCGCGGCAAGAAACGCGAGCAGTTCTGGACTGATCCCCAGCTCAGGGATGACTACAAGGCCGTCATCCGCTACGTCCTGAACCGGAAGAACACCGTCACCGGCCAGGCCTACAAAGAGGACAAGGCCATCCTCGCCTGGCAGTTCGGCAACGAGATGATGAGCGCGACGGAGGCCTGGTTGAGCGAGATGGCCGCGTACATCAAGACCCTGGACACGAACCATCTCGTCATTGACACGCGCCACCGCAGCGTCCCCGACCCCGGCCGCGTCGATCCCCACATCGACATCTACGTTCGCCATTACTATCCGGAGAACGGCGATTGGGTCGCGCAGTTGCGCAAAGAAGTCGCCGCGCTCAAGGGCCAGCGGCCGCTTGTCGTCGGCGAGTTCGGCCCCTACCCGGCCGAGAAGCGGTTCGCTAACTACAGGCCCGTGCCTGAACTGAAACGCTTCCTGGACCACCTGCAAGGTGAGCCGGGCATTTCCGGCGCGGCCATCTGGAGCATGTACTTCCATCACCGCGACGGCGGGTTCTACTGGCACCAGATCTTCACGTATCCCAGCGTCTGGTCATACCACTGGCCGGGCTTTGCCGGCGGCGAGGCGCAGCAGGAGCGGGAAATCCTCTGGACGCTGCGCGAGGCGGCTTTTCGGATTCAGGGGCTCAAGGCGCCGCCGGTTCCCCGGCCGGATGCGCCGCAGCTCCTGCCCATCGGGGAGGCCCCGCTGATCTCCTGGCGCGGGTCGGCAGGGGCGACGGGATACGACGTGGAGCGGGCCGCCAATCCGGCCGGGCCGTGGACGAAGATCGCTCGCGACGTATCGGATGCGGACGTGGCCTATCGCCCGCTTTACACCGACATCACCGCCAAGGGCGGCGACACGTGGTGCTACCGCGTCATCGCCCGCAACGCCTCCGGCGAATCGGAGCCCTCCAATGTCGTCGGCCCGGTCAAGGTTAAGGCGGCCTGCCTGGTTGACGAGTTGCAGGGCTTTTCGCTCACGGCGGACCGGTCCGAGAAACTGACCCTCGACAACACCTACAACGCCCTGTACGCCGAGTACCTGTTCCGCGCGAAGGGCGACAAGGGCGAGTGGCTGGCCTATCAGACGCCGGGGGATATCAGTTCCTTCAAGGTGACGACGTGGTTCGCGGGCCAGCCATCGGACTTCGGATTCGAAGCATCGCCCGATGGGAAGGCCTATCAGGCCGTCAAAGTGGAGCGACGGCAGGGGGACTTCGGAAGCCCGCCGGGTGGCGTGGCGGCAGGGCAGAAACGAACGATGGTCGAGTACCGCGGCGCCGCGCCGCCCGGCAACCGGTATCTCAGGATCACCTGGACCGGCCCGGCCGAAATCGACCGCGTTGAGGTGTACCATAGCGGCCAGTGAGAGGAGGACGAACCCATGAAAGGACGCGCGGTGAATCGAGCCGACCCGGACCGCGGGCCGCCTGTGCTCGCGGAGGGTCATGGGGGACAATCGCCTCCAAGAGGAGTTGGGCTGATGCCGTCGTGGGCCCCGACCGGGTCCGCCAAATGGTCTTTGCTGGTTGGCCTTCGCCCTGCCGCCCATCACCGGCCCATCGCGACAGGAGCCGCCTGATGACAGTAAAGAAGGTCAATGTTGCCGTCGTCGGCCTGGGATTCGGCGGGAGCTTCCCCTCGATCTACCTCGACCACCCGGACGTCGGCCGCGTCGCCGTCTGCGAGAGGAACGAGGACCGCATCCGGGCGATCGCGGAGAAGTTCCAGTTCGCCGACGTGTTCCACGACCTCGACGACGTGCTGGCGCGCGACGACTACGACGCCGTGCACCTGGTCTCCGGCATTCCGGACCATGCCCGGCAGACCATCGCCGTGCTCCGCGCGGGCAAGCACTGCGCCTGCACGGTGCCGATGGCCACGAGCATCGCCGACCTTCAGGCGATCATCGCCGCCCAGCGGGAATCCGGCCGGAACTACATGATGATGGAAACGACCGTCTATACCCGGCAGTTCCTGTTCGCGATGGAACTGAACCGTCAGGGACGGTTCGGGCGCATCCAGTTCCTCCGCGGGGCGCACTACCAGGACATGGAGCGCTGGCCGCCCTACTGGGCCGGGCTTCCGCCGATGTGGTACGCCACGCACGCCGTCGCGCCGCTGCTGGCGATCGCCGGGACGCGGGCGGTTCGCGTCCACTGCTTCGGCTCCGGGACGATGCGCCCGGAGCTGCACAGGCAATACGGCAACCCCTACCCTATCGAGACGGCCGTTTTCCAGCTCGATATCCCCGGCCTGGCCGCTGAGGTCACCCGGTCGCTGTTCCACTGCGCCCGGCCGTACATGGAGAGCTTCGTCGTCTATGGCGAGGACGCCTGCTACGAATGGCAGATGGAAAACGAGGACCCGATGCTGTTCGAGGCCGCGCCCGTCGTGCCCGGCCAGGTGCGGAAGATCACGACGTCCCGACCGGCGCCTCCGGACCGGAAGGACCTGCTGCCACCCGACGTCGCCCGGCACACGACGCGGTTCAAGGCCGGCGGTAAGCACACGCACGTCTCCTTCGAGCAGGGCGGCGGACACCACGGCTCCCACCCGCACATGGTGCACGAGTTCGTCCGCAGCATCGTGGAGAACCGCAAGCCCCGGACCGACGCCGTCACAGCCGCCAACTGGACGGCCGCGGGCATCTGCGCGCACGAGTCGGCCCTGCGTAGTGGCGCGGGCGTCGAGGTCCCGCGGTTCGGTGCCTAGCCCGCATGTTTCACCGCGGAGGTCGCTGAGGGCGCAGAGGTGACTGAAACTAAAGGAGTTGCGCGAATTCTCGGGCCTTATTCCTACGAACACCCTGTCGGACGTACTGGACCGGCGCCCGGCATGGTGGACTCACCGATCCCCTGGTCGAGAACACCGTTAGGTCGTTCTCTGCGTGCTCTGCGCCCTCGGCGGTGAGCTATTCGGGCTAGCGGGAGGAGGAGTTCGACGAGATCGACCTGCCGCCGTCCTTCACCCCCGACGGCCTGCGGCCAGCGTATGTCGCGCGGCGGGGCGGCCGCCGGGACAACGCCCGGCGGGCTGGACGCGCACATGCAACTCTCCTTTGACGGCCGAAGGTCCGATAGCGCCAGCGAAGCCTGGAAGTGCCCGGAAATGCGGACTCGACGTTCGGAAGAGATCCGCAGGCCCACGCGAGGCGCGCAGCCCCGCGGGGATCGGGATTCGAGAGACCCTCAACGTTTCGCCGCCTTCATCTTCCGGTCGTAGTATTCGATGATCTCGCGGCGGTGGCTCCGGTCACGGGAAGGAACGTTGGGCTGGTTGATCTGCCGGGCGTCCTCGTCCAGGTACGTCTCCGGCAGGTCGCGGGCCGGCCGCCAGTCCTCGACGGCCCGGGTAAGGCGGGCGACTTCATCTTTCCGGGACGGGTCCTCGTACAGGTTGCTCAGCTCCAGCGGGTCCTTTTCCAGGTCGAAGAACAGATTCTCGCCGGTCTTGCCGTGGGTGCGGAGGATCAGTTTGCGCGTCCGGCTCCTGGCCATGACCTCCTTGCCCCCTGAGGACTCGCAGAAGACGATCTCCCGCCCGCCTCCTTCGCGCAGCGAGGCCAGGTCCAGGCCCGACATGTCCTTGCCCGGTTTGACGCCCGCGGGCTTGAGGACGGTCGGCGCCACATCGACGGTGTTCACCAGCTCCTCCGATACGCCGCCAGCGCCCAGCTCACCGGGGAACTTGACGATCAGAGGCACCTTGACCAGGGGATCGTACATGCAATTGCCCTTCAGCAGCAGGTGGTGGAAACCCATGTACTCTCCGTGGTCGCTTGTGAAGACGATCAGCGAGCGGCGGTATAGGCCTTTCTTCTTGAGCACGTCGATCATCCGCCCCACGTGGTGGTCAATCTGTGAGATGGTCGCGTAGTAGTAGGCCGTCACACGGCGCACGGCCGGCCGGGTAAGGTCCTTGTGGGGGAAATACCCCTTGCTGTGGGCCAGGTCGCGGGGGAGGTTCTCCTCGGTCCAGCCGGACAGGATCGTCATCTTCTCCGGATCGTACATCGTGTCCCAGGGGACCGGCGGGTCGAAGGGATGGTGCGGCTTGACGAAGCCGACCATGAGCATGCGCGGGGCAGCTTCGTCCCATTTCTCCAGGCTCTGAACCGCCCGGTCGCCGATCCACGTGGTGGTGTGGTGCTTCTCCTCCAGATTTGAGGCCATCGCTCCGAATTTCTCCCAGTATTCCTTGGGGGCATTCTTGCGGTACTCCTGGCGCTGGTCCTCCAGGTCGTTGACGTCCACCAGCCCCAGACGCATCAGTTCGCGGTGGTAGTCGTCGTCCCACCGCCCCGGGCCGTCCTGTTCGCAAAGCTCCATCTCCTCGAAGCCCGCGTCGAGGTAGGTCGGCGTGAAGTGCATCTTGCCGATGGCCTTGGTCTTGTACCCGGCCTTGCGCAGCAGGCCCGGCAGCGTCGGCGTCCCCGGCGGGAGCGTGCAGTGATTGGTCCAGCCGCGGTGCTGGTGGACGTACAGGCCGGTCAGCAGGGAGAACCGGGAGGGTGTGCACACGGGATACGGGCAGAAGCTGTTGTTGAACCGCACGCCGTCGGCGGCCAGGGCGTCGATACGGGGCGTCTTGATCTGGGCATTGCCGTACGCGCCCAAACAGTCGATGCGATGCTGGTCGGTGTGGATAACCAGCACGTGCGGCCGGGCGGGATTGGGCTGCGTGGTGGCGCCCCAAGAGTCCGCCAGCACGCCCGCCGCAGAGCTCGCCACCACGCCTCGGAGAAAGTCCCTTCTTTTCATCTGGTCCTCGTCAGGTTACAGCTTCGGCAGCTCGAACTTGTCGCCCGTCTTCTCGATCCACGCGCCCAGGCGCTCGTGAAGGCTCTTGCGCTGGCCGCTGAACTTCGCGTTGTGCGCGAGGTTCACCTGTTCGCAGGGGTCTTCGACCAGGTTGAACATCAGCCAAGGCTGGCCTTCGAGGCAGACGTACTTCCATCCGTCACGGGCGACGATGCCTCGCCAGGGCCGGTCCACGCTATCGGAGTGCTTCGTCGGGATGACCGATTGGATGAACGCCGAGTCCGGGTCTTCCTTCAACTCGCGGCCCTCGAAGACGTGAGGTGAGTAGTCCGTCCCCTGCATCCAGTCGGGCTTGTGCAGGCCCGCCAAGCCCAGCGTTGTCGGGGCGATGTCCACGCTGTTGACGGGCGCCCTGTCCTTTCCTCGCTTCATCGGGGCGCTTTTCGGGCCGCCGCTGACGATGAAGGGGATCCGCAGCGCTTCCTCGTAGGGCGTCATCTTGCGGAATTGGCCGTGCGAGCCGTGCATGTCCCCGTGGTCGGAG
>Ga0315277_10009221_pt1 | contig 12625 bp, 15 predicted proteins | sample YL17G05_15_MG_FD_203695 | JGI IMG/M metagenome (GOLD analysis project Ga0315277, IMG submission 203695) | Sediment microbial communities from Yellowstone Lake, YNP, Wyoming, USA - YL17G05_15 | ecosystem: Environmental > Aquatic > Freshwater > Lake > Sediment | place: USA: Wyoming | collected... | reverse complement strand
CGACTTGAGATGGGTCGTGTGGCAAGTTGGCAGATGCGGTATAATCAATAGATGTGAAAGTTGCAGGTGGTGAGCAATGAGTCAAGCGAAGACGGTTCTCCTTCTAGGGCTGCTGTCAGCCCTGTTCCTGGGTATGGGCTATATCTTTGGCGGCGTGATCGGCCTCATTGTTGCCTTCGGGTTTTCCTTGCTGATGAACCTCTGGACCTACTGGTTCTCCGACAAGCTGGCCCTGCGTATGGCCCGCGCCCATGAGGTGGCGCCAGAGCAGGAGCCGCGTCTGCATAGCATGGTGGAGGAAGTGGCCGGCATGGCTGGTCTGCCCAAGCCCAGGGTGTACATTGTCGAGAACGATGCCCCCAACGCCTTTGCCACCGGCCGTAACCCCAAGCACTCGGTGGTGGCGGTGACGACGGGCATCATGCGCATACTGAACGAGGATGAGCTAAAGGCTGTGCTGGCCCACGAGTTGGGGCACATCAAGAATCGCGATATCCTCGTCAGCGCCATCGTGGCTACCATCGCCAGCGCTGTCATGTTCATAGCCTTCATGGCCCGCTGGAGCCTTTTCTTCGGCGGGTTCGGCCGTTCCCGCAACCAGACCGCCAACCTGCTCGGCCTGGCAGCGATGATACTGATCGCTATCCTGGCGCCGATCGGCGCCATGGTCATCCGCATGGCCATCTCGCGCCAGCGAGAGTACGGCGCCGACGAGGCGGGCGCTCGCATCTCCGGGCGGCCTCTGGCCCTGGCCAGCGCCCTGCGGAAACTGCAGACGGGGGCCCAGATGAGGCCGATGCAGGTCAGCGAGTCGACGGCTCACATGTACACCGTCAGTCCGCTGCGGAGCGACTTCATGGGCAACCTGTTCAGCACCCACCCGCCGGTCGAGGAGAGGATCGCTCGCCTGGAGCGAATGGCCGAGCGCATGGGGGTTTGGGGCTAAGTGAGTCTGACAAGCAAGCGAACGACTGCAACAGCGGCTAGCGGATAGCGCTCGACGCGGCGCTGGCCGGGTTGCTTTAGCACGGCAGGAAGGGAGACCAACATGAGCGCAGGAAAGAAGGAGCCGGGGGGAGGCGGCTTAGCCTCTGAGATGAGGTGGGCCGTTGTGTCGGCCAATGTGCTGGCACTTTTGGCCCTGGTTTTGGCCGTGGCCGGCCTCGTTCTCCATTTCACAGATGAGGATGGGGGAGGTGGCGCGGCGGCCGCCAAGCCCACCACGACGGCGCAGGCCAGCCCCGCGGCGCAGGCCACGCCTACGCCCGTGGTGGTGGCAGGCGTGAGCGTCGATGACGACCCCTCGATCGGGCCGGAGGATGCAGCGGTCACCATTGTCGGCTTCACCGACTACCAATGACCGTACTGCAAGCGTTTCCGTGATGAAACGCTGGACCAAATCCTGGAGACCTACGAGGGCAAGGTCAAGTACGTCCAACGTGACTGGCCCCTACCTGCTAGTATGCACCCCAATGCTCAGAAGGCGTCTGAGGCGTCTGAATGTGCCGACGATCAGGGCAAGTTCTGGGAGTACCACGATCTACTGTTCGCCAACCAGAGTGCTCTCGATGTGGCTAGCCTGAAAAGCTACGCAGCTCAACTGAGCCTTGACACAGCCACCTTTGACCAGTGCCTGGACGGGGGCGAGAAGACCGCCGAGGTGCAGAAGGACCAGCAGGATGGCACCTCCTACGGGGTGAGCGGCACGCCCGCCTTCTTCATCAACGGTCGGCTGGTGTCGGGCGCTATTCCATTCGCGGACTATCAGGATCGCAATGGCGCGACGCAGCCGGGGTTCAAGAGCATTATTGAGCAGGCCCTGGCGGCGGCTGGGGGTGGCTAGCGGTTCCAACTGTGCCCAGGAGCAGCAGTGGCTGAGGACGTTGACGCGGATCGTTTGATGTGGTAGCAGCGCGATGCTAGCTCTGCCGGAGAAAAAGAGTACGATATGACCACTGAGACACACATAGGGAGAACCCTACTTAGGACGCCAGCTCTCCTTGGCATCATGGCGCTATCGGTGGTCCTGGCGCTGGCAGCCGCCTGCGGCGGGGATGAGCAGAACCAGGGTGAGCCCACTACAACGCCCACGCAAGTAACCCGAACACCAACGCCGGGTGGCACGCCGACGGTCGCCAAGCCCACCGAGACGGTCGTCAGGCCCACGGCGACGGTCGCCAGGCCCACTACGGTGGCGCAGGCTACGCCTACGGCGACGGCAGCGGTGCAGGTCAGCGTCGATGATGACCCGAGCTGGGGGCCGGAGGACGCTGCGGTGACCATCGTCGAGTTCAGCGACTTTCTCTGACCCTATTGCCAGAGGTTTGCGTTGCAGACCTTGCCCCAGATAGAGCAGGCCTATGAGGGTAGAATCAGGTTCGTCTTCCGCGACTTTGCCGTCCATGGCCAGCCCGCTGTGAAGATGGCTGAGGCGACGGAGTGCGCGGACGATCAGGGCAAGTTCTGGGAGTACCACGACAAGCTGTGGGAGAATTTCCTGGCCTCGTCCCAGCAGGCGCAGACGGCGGCCCTGGCGACCGCCCTGAAGGGGTACGCTTCCGAGCTGGGGCTGGACACCGCTACCTTCAACGACTGCCTGGACTCCGACAAGTATGCCTCTGAGGTGCAGAAGGACAAGCAGGATGGCGCCTCCTACGGGGTGAAGGGCACGCCCGCCTTCTTCATCAACGGTCGGCTGGTGTCAGGCGCTCAGCCCTTCAGCGCCTTCCAGCAGGCGATCGACGCTGCCCTCACGGGGGGCGAGTCCGGCACAGAAATCCCTACTGTGCCCAGCAGCGGCGGCTGAGGACACTGACACAGCTCGGTCGAGCTGGGTGGTGAAGCGGCAGACGAGCCGTCAGACTGTCGAGAAAGGCGAAGGCCGTGGCTCTTGGCCACGGCCTTTCCCACTCTAGAGAGCGCTAGCTCGTTCCACGCAGGCCCAGCTCGTCCGCCACTTCTTTCATCGCCTCGATGACGAAGGCGATGTGCTCGTCGAGGTCCACGCCCAGGATCTCGGCCCCTTTGATGACATCGTCGCGGTTGACCGAGCGGGCGAAGGCCTTGTCCTTCATCTTCTTGCGCACGGCCGCGCTGTCCACCTCGAAGAGGCTCTTGTTGGGGCGCACGAGGGTCACGGCGGTGATCAGGCCGGTCAGTTCGTCCACGGCGTAGATGGACTTGTCCATCGGGGACTTGCGCTCCATGCCCAGGTGCTCGGCGTGGGACAGGACGGCGTAGACGACGTCCTCGGGGTAGCCGCGCTCCCGCAGGATCTTGGCGCCGTCCTGGGGGTGCTGGTCCAGGGTAGGGTGGATCTCGTAGTCGAAATCATGGAGGAGGCCGACGATGGCCCATTTCTCCTCGTCCTCGCCGAAGCGGCGGGCGTAGGCCCGCATCGCTACCTCTACCGCCAGGGCGTGCTTGCGCAGGCCCGGGCTCTGGGTGTACTCGCAGAGGAGGGTCCAAGCATCTTGTCGATTCATGACCATCTCCCGAATCTCAGAATGGAGGCTAGCCGCTACAAAGCGGCTCGATAGAACAGGCTCAACCCAAAGAATAGCAGGATAAGCCCTGCCGCGCACGTCAGCAAGCGGAACAGAACGTCGTTGATGAATCTTCGGCCGGCGTGCACTAGCGTGGCCAGGATGGTGAACCAGAGGGCGCTGCCCGCAAACACTGCCAGCGCGAACAGAGCGCCCGACGTGGGGCTGAAGTCAGTCCGCGCGCTGAAGACAGCGCTTCCCACCGCGACCCAGAAGCCGACCGTGAGGGGGTTGAGGGCGGTCATGGCCAAACCAGTTAGATAGGGAACGTGATGGCTTTCCCTCGTTGCCTGCCTGGAGGTAGCATCCTTCATCAATCCCTCCAGGAGGCTGACCAAGGCGAGGTAGGTCAAGGCCAGCCCTCCGATGACGAGCATGGCGGTCCTCGCTGGCGGGAACCCTACGATCCAGGAGGCGATGCCAAACAGGGCTAGCAGGCAGTAGCAAGCGTCAACGGTGGCGGCACCCAGTCCAACCAGCCACGCGCTTCTGAACCCACCCCTTATGCCGACCTTGACAGCGTAAGCGGTGATGGCTCCCGGGGACACAGCAACTGCGAACCCCAAGAGGAAGCCTTCTGCGACGGTGAAGATCACTTCGGTGGCCGGAGGGCCTTTCTTCTCACTTGAATCGGTCCCTCCCTCAGCTGGGCATGGCCGCTATCTGCTCCGGCCTAGCCTTCCTCCGCTCCCTCCTGCGATGCCGCCAGTTGGGGATGGCGAGTGTACAGAGAGAAGGGGACCATGCCCGCCAGCCGCTAGCCTTTGGCTTCGGCCACCAGGTCCAGCAGGGGCTCGTAGCGGCCGAAGGAGGGGACGATGTAGACGCCTGCTGCCTTCGCTTTGGCCACTGCCAGGACATCGCGGGCCATAGCCAGGCCCTCAGCCGCTACGCGGTCCTCGCTAGCGCCGAGCAGACGCTGCAAGGCTTCTTGGGGAATGGTGACGCCGGGCGCCTGGTAGTGGAGGAACTCGGCCTGGCGCTGGCTCAGTATGGGCAGGATGCCCACAATGATCGGCACCTTGAACTTGGCTGTTTGATCCAAGAAGCGCTCCAAGAGCTCCGGGTCATACATCAACTGGGTCATGAAGAAGTGAGCGCCCGCCTCCACCTTGCGGCGCATCAGGTTAAGCTCTGCCTTGATTGCGTCAGAGTTGGGGTTGGCTGAGGCGCCGATGTGGAAGGAGGCGGCCTGGCCGATGGACTTGCCGGTCCAGTCGACGCCGTCGTTGAGCATCTTGAGGAGGCGGATGAGCTGGACGGAGCCGATGTCCCAGACGCCTACCACGTCGGTGTGGCCGCCTAGGGCCGGCGGGTCGCCTCGCAGGCAGAGGATATTGCGCACTCCCAGTACGTGGCTCCCCACCAGGTCGGAGTGGATGGCGATGAGGTTGCGGTCGCGGGTGGTGTAGTGGACGATGGTCTCCACCCCTAGCTCGCGCTGGAGGTAGACAGTCATGGCCAGAGGGCTCATGCGGACGCGAGCCAGGGGGCTGTCGCCGACGTTGAGGCAGTCGACGTTGGCCTGCTTGAACATGGAGGCCCCGACCAGGGCGCGGCGTGGGTTGAGGCCGTGGGGCGGGTCTATCTCCACGCTGACCACAAAGCGGCCGGCCGCCAGCTTCTCCGCCAGGGTACGGGGCTCGGCGGTGGGTGGCGCGATAGTCGATGCCTGCTCGGTTGGATTCTCCATCGGATGTCAGGGAAAGCATACCTCTGGAGAGAGCAGGGACGCAAGGCGACATAAGAAAGGCTTCGAGATCGGGTCTGCCGAACCGTTCGGTTGAGAAACGAAGACCGTTGGAGGGGGAGGGGAAGAAATCTGCCGATTTTGAGTGCTGGGCGTGTCTTGGAGCCCCTTGCGCGTTTCGTGTGTCTAGGCTAAGAATATGGTTAGCACTCTTGCTTCAAGAGTGCTAATGGCTTCCAACGAGGGGGGGAGACAGATGGCAAAGCAACTGCTGTTCGACGAGGCGGCACGGCAGGCCCTCAAGAATGGGGTCGATGCCCTGGCCGACGCCGTGAGGATAACGCTGGGCCCCAAGGGCCGCAACGTGGTTCTGGAGAAGAAGTTCGGCCCGCCAACCATCACCAACGATGGCGTCACCATCGCCAAGGACATCGATCTGGAGGATCCGTTCGAGAACATCGGCGCTCAGTTGGCGCGAGAGGTGGCGGCCAAGACCAATGACATCGCTGGCGACGGCACCACCAGCGCCACTGTCCTCGCTCAGTCCATTGTCCAGGAAGGGCTCAAGAATGTGACCGCCGGTGCCAACCCTATGGCTATCAAGCGGGGCATAGAGAAGGCCTGCGGGGCGGCGGTGGAGGCGATCAAGAAGAGCGCCACCCCCGTCGAGACTCGCCAGCAGATGGCGCAGATCGCTGCCATCTCGGCCATGGATGCGTCCATCGGCGACCTCATCGGCGAGGTGATGGAGAGGGTAGGCAAGGATGGCGTCATCAGCGTCGAGGAGTCCAAGGGCATCGCCACTGAGGTCGAGTATGTGGAGGGGATGGCATTCGACCGCGGCTACATCAGCCCCTACTTCGTTACCAACCCCGAGCGCATGGAGGCGGTCATCGAGGACCCCTACATCCTCATCACCGACAAGAAGATATCGGCGGTGAACGACATCCTGCCAGTGCTGGAGAAGATAGTGGAGGCAGCCAGCAAGGACCTGCTGATCATCTGCGAGGACTGCGATGGCGAGGCCCTGGCCACCCTGGCGGTGAACAAGCTGCGGGGCACCCTCAACGTCTGCGCTGTCAAGGCGCCGGGCTTCGGCGACCGGCGCAAGGACAACCTGGGCGACCTTGCCGTCGTTATCGGTGGCGAGGTGGTCAGCGAGGAGGTAGGTCGCCGCCTCGATGCCGTGACCATCGCCGACCTGGGCCGCGCCCGCCGGGTGGTGGTAACCAAAGAGGAGACCACCATCATCGAGGGCAAGGGCACCCTTGAGGCCATCGAGGGTCGGGCCAAGGCGGTGAAGACGGCCATCGACCTGAGCACCTCCGACTGGGATCGAGAGAAGCTGCAGGAGCGCCTGGGCAAGCTGGCGGGCAAGGTGGCGGTGGTCAAGGTGGGCGCTGTCACCGAGACGGAGCTCAAGGAGAAGAAGCATCGGGTGGAGGACGCTGTCTCGGCTACCCGCGCCGCTGTGGAGGAAGGGCTGGTGGCCGGCGGCGGCGTGGTCTACCTTAACGCTCAATCAGCCCTGGACGAACTGAAGCTGGAGGGCGACGAGGCCACCGGCGTCAGCATCTTGCGCCGCGCTCTAGAGGAGCCCATGCGGCGCATCGCCACCAACGCCGGCCAGGATGGCTCGGTTATCGTCAACGAGGTGAGGGCTTTGCCCGCGAACGAGGGCTACGATGCCGAGCGCGACGAGTTCTGCAACATGATCGAGCGGGGCATCGTCGACCCGGCCAAGGTGAGCCGGGCCGCCCTGGAGAACGCGGTGAGCATCGCCGGGATGGTGCTGACCACCAACTGCCTGGTAGCGGAGATCCCCGAGAAGAAGGGGCAGCCGCACGTGCCCTCCGAGATGTACTAGCGGTTGTGCTGAATGCGGTGTAATAGGAATGGGGCCGGCCAAACCGGCCCCATTGGCGCTCGGAGGGGCTATGACGGTAGCACCGCGAGGAGAGAAATACCTGGGGGCGGTGGACCTGGGCGGCAGCAAGATCCTCTCGGTCGTCGCCCAAGGCGACGGCCGCCGCCTGGGGGAGGATAGGCGACCCACCGACGCTGAAGCAGGGCCGGACGCGGTCATGGAGCGCATCGTCGGCTCCCTGACGGAGGCCCTGGCGACGGCGGGCCTGGGGCAGGGCGACCTGGCAGCGGTGGGCATATGCTCACCCGGCCCCTGCGATGTCGATGCCGGGGTGATCTCCAGCGCCCCCAACCTCCCTGGCTGGCGGGACGTCCCCATCTGTCGATACCTGGAGGAGAGGCTGGGCGTCCCCGCCCGCCTGGAGAACGACGCCAACGCGGCCGCCCTGGGCGAGCACGTCTACGGGGCAGGCCGCGGCTGTCGCCACCTGATCTACATGACTGTGAGTACCGGCATCGGCGGCGGGCTCATCATCGACGGCAGGCTCTACCGGGGGGCGACGGGAGTCGCCGGCGAGCTCGGCCACATGACCATCGAGCCGGACGGCCCGCTATGCGGCTGCGGCAATCACGGCTGTCTCGAGGCCCTCGCTTCCGGCACGGCCATCGCCGTGCAGGGAGAGGAGCTCGTTGCCCAGGGGGGCTCGGCCCTGCTGGCCAGGCTGGCGCAGGAGCAAGGGGAGGTCACCGCCGAGACCGTCTCGCGCGCTGCGGAGCAGGGTGACATTGCCTGCCAGGGCATCATTCAGCGAGCGGGATACTATTTGGGCGTGGGCCTCGCCAGCTACGTGAACATCTTCAACCCCGAGGTCATCATCATCGGCGGCGGGCTGACCAAGGCGGGCGAGCTCCTGCTGGCGCCCGCCAGGGCCGAGATGGAAGCCCGGGCCATGCGGGAGGCCCTGAAGGCAGTGCAGCTCAGGCCGGCCGAGCTGGGCGACTACGATGGCGTGATGGGCATGGTTGCCCTGCTGAGGGAGGGGCGCCCCTAGCGCACCACCGTGATGCCCTGCCCTTCGACCACCTCGCCGATGCGCCAGAGGGTGAGGTGGCTCAAAGAGAACTGCCGCTCCAGCTCTCGACCTTGCTCCGGCGAGGCGGCGATAAGCAGGCCACCCGATGTCTGAGGGTCGAAGAGGACGGAGGCCAGCTCGTCGGCAATGCCGTCCTGGAAGGTCGTCTTCTCCTGCCAGGCATGGCGGTTGCGTGACTCGCCGCCGGTGCGGGCGCCCTGAGCGACGTACTCCAGGGCACCCTCCAGGATGGGGACGCGGCTCGCCTCGATGCGAAAGGCCACGCCGCTGGCCTCCGCCATCTCGAAGGCGTGGCCCAGCAGGCTGAAGCCGGTGACATCGGTGAGGGCGTGGGCACCTACCTCGCGCACGACGTGAGAGGGGTGACGGTTGAGGCGAGCCATGCTCTCGATGGCCGCCTCCAAGTGGTGAGGCGCGGCGATGTCCATCATGGCGGCGGTGGTGACGATGCCCGTGCCCAGGTGCTTGCTGAGGTAGAGGGCATCGCCGGGGCGGGCGCCGTTCTTGGTGAAGACGCGCTGAGGGTGGACGAGGCCCAGGACGCACAGGCCGTACTTGGGTTCCTTGTCGATCATGGTGTGGCCGCCGGCGATGATGCCGCCAGCCTCGAACACCTTGTCGGCGCCGCCGCGCAGGATATCGGCGACGATGTCCTGGCCCAGGTCTTCGGGGAAGGCGGCCACGTTGAGGGCCAGGAGCACCTCGCCGCCCATGGCATAGACGTCGCTCATGGCGTTGGCGGCGGCGATGGCGCCGTAGGAGTAGGGGTCATCGACCAGCGGGGCAAAAAAATCCACCGTTAGCACCACCGCCTGCTCGTCGTTCAAACGATAGACGGTGGCGTCGTCGCGAGCATCCAGGCCTACCAGCAGGTTGGGTAGGTGGGTGCCCGCGAGCACGTCATTGAGCTGGCGCAAGACCTGCGCCAGGGCTTCCGGCCCAGCCTTGCCTGCTCAACCCGCGCAGGAAGCGAGCTCCGTCAGGCGGATCTCTTTCCTGGTCATAGACCTCCCCTCGATACGGACGCAACCAGTATACGGTTCCTCTTTCGGCCACCACAAGGGCGGCTGTGCTAGAATCGAATCGAGGGCCTCGGTGCTGACGCCCAGAGAGATCATCGACGTTCTGCGCCAAGAATACGGGGAGCTTCGCTGGCGGCCCCGCAGCGACCCCATGAGCGAGCTCGTCCGCACCATCCTCTCCCAGAACACCTCCGACACCAACTCCGGCCGCGCCTTCGCTCGCCTGCTGGCTCGCTTCCCCACCTGGGAGTCGCTTCTGGGCGCCGACCCGACGGCCATCGCCGAGGCCATCCACGTGGGCGGCCTGGCCCGCGTGAAGGCACCGCGCATCAAGGCGAGCGTGGAGGAGGTGTGGGCCCGCCTGGGCTCCTTCGACCTGTCCTTCCTGGCCGAGATGCCCCTGGCGGAGGCCAAGGCCTGGCTCCGCTCCCTGCCGGGGGTCGGGCCCAAGACCGCCGCCTGCGTCCTGCTGTTCGCTCTGGGCCGCTCGGCCCTGCCGGTGGATACCCACGTCTATCGCGTCGCCAGGCGACTGGGGCTGGTGCCACCTGGCGTGGGGGCAGCGGCTGCCCACGAACTGCTGGAGGGCATGCTGGCCCCCGAAGAGGTCTACCCCTTCCACATGAGCCTGATCAAGCACGGGCGGCGCATCTGCAAGGCGCAGCGGCCGCTGTGCCCCCAGTGCGTGCTGGCCCACGGGTGCCCTTCGGCGCTGCTGTGACGTGGTGGCCAATGCTATATTGGCTGTGATGGGGAGAACGATTCTGCACAGGCCATCCTACCTAGAGCTTTCGCCCCAGGAGCTGCGTCAGCGCGGCGAGCAGGCGTGGGAGCTGATGGCCAGCCCCTGTCGCGTCTGCCCGAGGCATTGCAAGGTGGACCGTCGCCAGGACGACAAGCGGGGCTTCTGTCGGGTGGGCATGCGGGCGCTGGTGTCGTCGTTCAGCCCCCATTTCGGCGAGGAGCCGCCGCTGGTGGGCGTCGGCGGCTCGGGCACGATCTTCCTGGCCTCTTGCAATCTGGCCTGCGTCTTCTGCCAGAACTGGGAGATCTCCCAGGCCCGCTGGGGCCGCGAAATGACCGACGAGCAACTGGCGGGCGCGATGCTCAGTCTTCAGGCGCTGGGCTGTCACAACATCAACTTCGTGTCGCCCACCATCTGCGTGCCCCAGATCCTGGCCGCCCTGCCCCACGCCGTCGCGGGCGGCCTGTGCCTGCCGCTGGTGTACAACAGCGGCGGCTACGACTCCCTGGAGGCCCTGCGCCTGCTGGACGGCATCTTCGATATCTACATGCCCGACATCAAGTACGCGGACGAGGCGTTCGCCCGCAAGTACTCGCTGGTGAAGGACTACTATCCGGTCGCACGGGCGGTGCTTAAGGAGATGCACCGCCAGGTGGGCGACCTGGCGACCGAGGACGGCGTGGCCGTGCGGGGGCTGATCATCCGTCATCTGGTGCTGCCCCAGGGCCTGGCGGGCACGGCCGAGGTGATGCGCTTCATAGCTCAGGAGCTATCGGTGCACTCCTACGTGAACGTCATGGCCCAGTACCGACCGGAGAACAAGGCCCACAGCTATCCGGAGCTGTCGCGGCGGATCAGCGTCGAGGAATATCAGGAGACCCTGGAGCTGGCGCGACGGCAGGGGCTGTACAGGCTGGCGAGGTAGGGGGATGCGGGCCCCTCAACGGCTCGTCGCTCTCCTTGCTCGCACCTATCGCCCGAAGAGATCCTCCGCCAGCTTTTCGCGCTCAATCTCCAGGTAGGAGGCTACGTCAGTGAGGATAGCGCTCAGCGTTCCGACCCTGAGCTTCTTGTGTTGGGGGATGGTGATGTGGTGCTCAATTCCCTTGGCGGTTGAGGTCAGGCGCAGATGGCTGCCGGTTTGCCGCGTGGTTTCATACCCATAGCGGCGGAGAAGGGAAGCCAGCTCCAGGCCGGGGAGGTCTCGCGGCAGCTTCAAGCGGGGATAACCTCATCCTTGACCACATGGAGGCGAATGACCCGTGGTCTAGTCTCCTCGTTGAAGTGGCAGCGGACAGCGTCTTGGATCATCCCCTTCAATTCCTCTAGGGTTTCCGCTTGGGTGTAGATGGAATAGCCGAGGGCCCTCGCTTCATAGCCGCCCTCGGGCGACTCCTCCACTGTAAATATGATCTCGCTCTCGCCCATCTGCGGCTTCCCCATCTCCCGTCTCCTCCCGCTGCTACACTCCAATTTGCCTTGCGGCTCTCGTCTGTCTCCATCTTGTGGTGAAGGGCCGCGTCGTGTCAACCGCTGTGGTAATGACGTCAGCCCCTCAGCGGTTCGTCTCTCTCCTTGCCCGCACCTATGGCCCCTGTGTATACTTTAGCCATCCAGAGCAGCGAGAGGGAGTAGATTGATCAGGGTTGGCATCATCAACGTGACCGGCTACGCCGGCGCCGAGTTGGCCCGCCTCCTCTACCTGCACCCGGAGGCGAAGGTCACATCGGTCAGCGGGCGCAGCGCGGCGGGCAAGCCGCTGGCGGAGGTCTTCCCCCACCTCTGGCCGCTGGACCTGAAGGTCAGCAGCGAGCTGGACGAAGTGGATTTCGTCTTCTCCGCCCTGCCGCACGGGGCCAGCGCCGAGGCGCTGGTGCCGCTGGTGCGCAAGCGCTTGCCGCTGGTCGACATAAGCGCTGACTTCCGCCTGAGCGATGCCGCCGAGTACCAGCGCTGGTATGGCGTAACTCATCCGGCGCCGGAGCTGCTGCCGAAGGCCGTCTACGGCCTGCCGGAGCTGAACCGGTCGGCTGTTCGGGAGGCGCGGCTGGTGGCCAACCCCGGCTGCTACCCGACGGGGGCGCTGCTGGCTCTGGCGCCGGCGGTCAAGGGCGGGATCATCGAGCCTGATATCGTGATCGACGCCAAGTCGGGCGTATCGGGGGCAGGCCGCAGCCTGGGGCTGAGCTACCACTACGCCGAAGCCAACGAGAGCGCGGTGGCCTATGCTATGGAGGGCCATCGCCATCTGCCGGAGATAGTGCAGGAGCTGGGGCGGCTGTGGCCGAAGGCCGAGGCCTCGCTGCGGGTCACCTTCCAGCCGCATCTCGTTCCCATGACCCGCGGCATCCTCACCACCTGCTACGCGCCCGTGGCCGATGGACGGGCGGTAACGAAGGCAGGGGTGCACGCCCTGTACGAGGACTTCTACAAAGACGAGCCCTTCGTGCGGGTGACCGCCGAACCACCTCAGACCAAGCACACCTGGGGCAACAACCTTTGCCTAATCTATCCCATGGTGGACAGGCGAGCGGGTCGCCTGGTGGTGGTGAGCTGCATCGACAATCTGGTGAAGGGAGCGGCCGGCCAGGCCATCCAGAACATGAACCTGATGCTGGGCTTCCCCGAGGCCGCTGGCCTCGACCTGCCCGCTGTCTACCCGT
>Ga0315277_10009220_pt1 | contig 12626 bp, 7 predicted proteins | sample YL17G05_15_MG_FD_203695 | JGI IMG/M metagenome (GOLD analysis project Ga0315277, IMG submission 203695) | Sediment microbial communities from Yellowstone Lake, YNP, Wyoming, USA - YL17G05_15 | ecosystem: Environmental > Aquatic > Freshwater > Lake > Sediment | place: USA: Wyoming | collected... | reverse complement strand
TACTACGGCAACAGGCACCACAACCACAATCAGCAGCAGCAGTACCTCGAGCAGCTCGCTTAATGTGTACTATTACGTCGCGACCGACAGTGGCCCCACGACGATGGAAGCTCTGCAAATCCCAGTGACCATTACAACCGATCCGACTACCGAGACGTTCCCGTTGGCAGCCACGACGTTTAACTACACCGTGACGTTGGCTCCAGTACAGGGCGCGTATAACACCAGCGGTTCGAATGTGGGCAAGCCGGATGGTCTGCTGGCGCCTCGTTTCACAGAGTCCCTCGTCGGGCCTGCCAACCTGCTAGCCATCACGGGTCGTAACACCGCCCTGCTGATACCATATGCCTACGCCTCGACAACGGCCGGTGACTTCAACACTGCCATGGCGATCACGAACACGACAGAGGATCCAGGGATAACAGTGCTTGGGTTTACCGGGGCAACAGCGCAGGCAGGTACAGTCACATTCTACCTCTTCCCGCAGGGCAGCAGCACCCTGCCGGCGTTCAAATACACGACAGCTGCGGGATCGCCAGGGTCGGGTTTGGACAGCGCTGGTAGCCTGGTATCCGGCGGCACGTACTCCGTGTTCTTAAGCCAGATCTTCCCGCTGGCGACTCCGTTAAGCGGGACTTCGACTCTGGGCAGCAGCTTCACGGGCTACGTCGTTATTGTCACCAACTTCTCGAACACTCACGGGATCTTTGTGATCAGCAACTTCACAAACCTCACGGCACAGAGCGGGATGATGGCGGTGCTCAGTGACCGCAGCGTTTTGCCGGAGAAGTTGATCTTCTAGTTTCTCAGGTCTCTCGCCTCTCAAAAAGGGGTTGCCTTGTGCAACCCCTTTTTTTGTCTTAGCGCTTTGGTGATGGTGTCGAAGATGTCGACGCGGGAAGTGTCTGGGGTAGTTTTGGGCGACCCTTTGTATGAATCCGGCACTGACTTCCGTGGGTTCGCGATCTCAGGGATTCCGCTTGGATCGTCCAAGACCGGCCAGGATGGCATCACGGTTTCGGCGGGCGTCGGCGTTGTCTGGCTTCACGCGTAGCGCTTGGGAAAAGGCGTCCAAGGCTTTTTGGACTTGGCCGTGGTTGAACAGCGCCACTCCCAGATTGTTGTAGGCTTCCACAAAATCCGGCTTCAGGCGTATCGCTTCGTTGAAGTTCGCTACGGCGCCCTGAACATCTCCCTGGCTCTCCAGCGCCGTCGCCAGATTGTAGAAAGCGTCTGCGTAGTCCGGCTTAAGACGTATCGCTTCACGGTAATGCGTGATGGCTTCCGCGCTCTTCCCCTGGCTATAGAGTACGACTCCCACGTTGTAATGCGCTTCGGCGTATTTGGGCTTAAGCCGCAGGGCCTCGGCGTAATGCGAGAGTGCCTTGTCTATCTGGCCCTGCTGGAGTAAGACGTTTCCCAAGTTGTTATGGGCTTCCGCGTAATTAGGGTTTAAGCGAAGAGCCTCTTCGAAGTTGCGGATGGCATCGGAAGCCCTGCCCTGACCGGCGAGTGCTACACCGCGGCCGAAAAGAGCCTCGGGGTAAGCGGGCTGCATGCGTAATACTGAATTGTAAGCCTCGATCGCTTCCTGATTCCTGCCGAGCTTCGCGAGGGCATCGCCGAGAGAGCAATACAGCGCAAGGCTATCGGGCATCCGGCGCTGAGCCCTCCTGAAAAAATCCACCGCCTCCTCGAACTTCCCCTGTTCGAAGCGCGCCTGCCCGATATTTCTCAGTGCGGTAGGATCGTCCGGGTTGATCTTCAGGGCCTTGGAGTATTGCTCGAACGCCTGATCTACCTTCCCCAGTTTATAGAGGCAGTAGCCCAGGTTGATCATTATGTGTGGATTCGGAGGCTCGAGCCGTAGCGCTTCGGAATAATGCATTACCGCCTCCTGGAATTTCCCGCGTTTCGCCAGACCTGTACCGAGGAGTTCATGCCCAATATAGTTATCCCTGTCAATCTCCAGGACGTGCGAGGAAAGGGACAGCGTATCCCGCCAGTATCGCACCTGAAACCAGGTGGCGCCGGAACAGACCGCCAGCAGAAATGCTCCAGCTATCGCCAGAGGCCTCATGACCCTCTGCCACTTTGCTACAACTTCCGGGATACCCCAAGCGATAATAACGAAAATCCCGATCAGTGGAACATAGGTGTACCTGTCGGCCATCGCCTGCCCGCCGACCTGAACAAGGCCGATCACTGGGACAAGCGTCCCCAGGTACCAGAGCCATCCGACGGCGAGGTAGGGAAAGCGACGGGCTAGATGCAGCACCAGGACAGTAATGCACAACAGGAACAACGCCGCCAATGCAACTTCATAGCTAGGGTAGCCAGGCGGGGGAAATCGGTAGAAGACGCTAAGGCTACTGGGCCAACTTGCTTTCATGAGGTAGGTGACGTATGAGTGGATCGCATTGGCGATTCTGGCATCGAAAGGCATGATGCTGGCTGCCTTGACGGCTCCTCCCGCCTTCTGGACAAGAAAAGTGACAGCGCTGGAGATCGCCGCGAGCAGGAAAAACGGGATCTTCTCGAAGGCAAGAGGCAGAGCTGGCCGCAAAAACCGGGTGCCGATAGATTGCTTCGAGCGCCTCGTGCTGTCTGGCAGAGCCCCCGGGCCCGGAGCAAAGCGGTTGAGCGGCCAGTAATCAAGGAGAAGGAGGACGAAGGGAAGGGTGACAAGCATGGGTTTGGCCATCAAGCCCAGCACAAACGGGATGACAGTCAGCAGGTATCGGTTGAACCCGGGCTTTCGCACGTAGCGGGCGTAAGCCCATAGAGTGAGGAGCCAAAAGAACGTGCTCAGAACATCCTTCCGTTCGGCAATCCAGGCGACTGATTCAACGTGGAGCGGGTGCAGAGCGAAAAGCGCTGCAATGAAACCCGACTTCCATTGGGCGCCGGTCAAGTTCTGGAATACCAGGAAAAGCAGGAGAGTATTGGCGACGTGGAGAAGCAGGCTGACCAAGTGTTGAGGCCCGGGATTGAGGCCAAAGATCTGGCAATCCGTCATATGGGAAAGCCAGGTCAGAGGATGCCAATTTGCTGCATACCCGGTAGTGAAAGCCCAAGCCACATTATGCGAATCCAGGCCGGTCCTTACGTGCCAGTTCTCAAAGACGTAATCGCCGTCGTCAAGGTCGACGAAATCGTACCGGTAAACCTGCGCATAGACGGCTAGCGTAATGCCCGCCAGGCCAATGCAAATCCACATCCGATGCCGATTCCAGATCTTGTCCATCGTGGGAGAGTTTTTATCGCTGCGGAGCCATGGGCGCAAGTTAATTCTCGGGCGGTGCCGAAGAGGGAGGCGAATCCGGCGAGACTAGTTTCTTTCGCGAAACTCATTAGCTGAGCCGCAAGACCTGTCGATTTAACAGACAAGTGGGGGCGGGCTTTAGCCCGTTCCCGGCGTCCCCAAATGGGAACACTAACGAATTAAATTCCAGCCGCTTATGTAGTATTCTGTTATCGCGCCCCTGTAGGACGCTTCAAGGGACCGCGCTATCGCTGATTTCTTCGAAAGGAGCAGAAACAGATGCCGCTTTTGCCTCGAAGGCCAATGACCGGGATTCAATTGTGGGTATTCATCTGCGTGCTTCTGTCGGGATGGCTCTTGGTTGAGGTGCCAGCCATCGTTTTCGGTGGCGGCCAGGCTGCTGCCAAAAAATCAGCTCAAAGCACTCGATCCGCCCCGCCTCAAGGTGTGCCGAGACCTTCACTCGATGCGCTAAAATCGCGCGCAATTGCGTATTGGAACCTGCTCGCACGGGGCCAGAAGTCGCAGGCCCTCCAATATGTGGAGCCGTCTCGACGCGCATACTTTAAGGCTTGGCAGGCACCGCAGTTTTCCGAGCCCCGGATCACTACTTTGACGTTGTCTTCGAAGGCCGAGGAAGTATCTGTGACCGTCGAGGTAAAGAGAGTTTTCCCGCCTTTGACGGCCTTTTTTCCCTGGCCGGTGACGGAAAACTGGGCTTTCCGCAACGGCAACTGGTTCGTCTTGGTGGAAAAGACCCCGGCAACGGTCCCGTTCCCTACCGCCCCAGGGCATCCCGAAGCACTCCTGCTGAGCCCTGAAGAGACGAGAAAACGCCAGGAAGCAATCCGGGAGGCCCTTCAGTTTGAAACTACAAACCTGGAGTTCGGCACCGCACGCAGGGGAGACAGCGTTTCGCTTTCCCTAGGATATCGACTGGCAGGCGATGAGGCGTTCGGGATTGTTATGAGGAACTCTCCAGATGATTTTTATATTCGCAATCTCCCGGATAGAAAGCTGCCGCCAGGGAAAGAGCAGAAAATCCAGATACAATTGCTGACTCAAACCTACGCGGGCGAGGTTGACGAGAAACTCACGGCCATTATCAGCCATCAAAATGTCGAAGTCCCGTATGACTTCAAAATCCACGGTTATGTCTATGCCCCGGTTTACAGCTCTCCCAGGAAGCTGCGGTTCCTGAGCGGCGAGCACGAGAAAGAAATAGTAATAAGAAACGACTCCAAATCGGAAGTGACTATCAATGGTGCTTCCAACGAGAATTTCAGGGTTGCGCCTCTCCCCAGAACCCTGCCCCCCGGCGGCGCTTGCACACTCACGGTCAGCGTGGTCCGTGACAGACCCGAAAAGAACCACGTTGATTCCTTATCTTTGAGCCTTAGTAAGCCTGTAGAAGACGTGGACAGCCTGGACCTCCCTATCGTTCTCAACTACGAGGAAGTCGATCCCCAAAAGGCCAAGGAGAGGGAGTTGATCGAACTCTTGCGAAAAGCCGGCATCCCGATCAAGAAATGAAGAGCGGCGAATGGCGAGGCGCCAGCCGTCATTCGCCGCTCGAAGACCACCATCAGTTGCCGATGTCTTGAGGCGGGATGGCGCTCAGCGAGAGCCCGTCGTAGCTTCCAAACAACGAAAAGCTCGTAACGGGCAGGTCGGACACGATATGAACGTATCCACCCGACTGTCCGGCCACAGCCGGAACCAGCTCATATAGAAGCTTGGCGATCTTCTGTCCCGGCAGCAGGGTGAGCGATTTGGTGCCCACCGAAGCACCGGCTTTTGTGAAAACTTCGAGCGAGACAGTAGCAGAAGTTAGATGCGTGTTCAAGATTGCGACTCCAGTCCAATAGCCCGCGGTCTCCGCTACGTGAGAGTAAACGAAATCGGACACCGGGGAGGTTACCAGCGGCAAAGCCGCTGAACCGGAGCCGTCAGCCGCGCTGAATCGCAAGGATCCCGCGACCAAAGGCATAAATATGAATGGTCCTAGGTGCGTGGGATTGAAGTCGATTCGGATGTATCCCGTGGTCACTTGGGATACAGGTAAGGCTGGGAAGAGGCTGGCGATTGTCTGGATTGTTTGGGCGGCATGAGGGATTGAGAGTGATGCTTGACCGATTGAAATTCCATTGCTGTCAAGTAATGTCACAGTGAGATTCGCGTTTACGCTCGAATCAAGATCTATGAGCGTCAACTCCGTGGTATATCCGCCCCCCGATGCAAAGTGGGGCCAGTAGAGCGTATCGCTCGACTGGCCCACCTGGCCCGGGAGCACATTGGAATCGAGGGAATTGCCGAATGTTTCCTTTGCGACCAGGGGCGCGTCGGACTGGCCTTTCACATAGCCGCCGGCGAACGAGTTCAGATCTACTCCTGGGAAAAGCTGCTGGAAGCTTTGCGTCACCGTTCCGGATGCCCCAATGCTTCGCGAAGATGTCGAGATAGTGGTCCCGTTCGAATCAAACAACGTCAATACTGCAACTGCGGTCGCGGTGCCCGGGTTAAACATCTCAAATGTGGTGAATGGGGCGGGGGCCTGGCGAAAGACAACGGGCCACACCCAGTTGCGCACAGAATTCAGATCTGCGGTATCACCGTCCAGCCTCGATCCGCTTACATCACCCAGAAGATAAAACCCTGCCAAGGTAGGTGTTGTTCCTACCGCTCGAATCGTGCCGGCGGTAGAAGCGTTGAAAGTGGGTCCAAAGACGTCGGTGTCAGTGGCCAGCTTTGCTATCTGCCCGTTCTGGGGAATGGTGAGCGTTATCGAGTTCGTGATAGCGGAACCTGACGCGTCGTATGGCGTCAGCGTGACGTTGACACGATAGTCCAGGGGATTAGTGAGGGCGAACGCGGTGTATGTGGCATCGCTCTGGGAGCGGAATGGGAACGCCAGTTCCGTCGAGCCCGACAAACCCGGCAGTTCGGACGGGTCCGGTATGATTCGCTCCCAATAGCGCGGAATATCGGTCGATGGGGAGCTGGCGTCGGGAGTAGCGATCCCGATCGGAACGAGAGCCGCCTGAAAGTCAATGATTCCAGTTCCAGCCGCAGGGCCCTGCGCCATCGAGACGGATATCGTAAAGGAATCCATCTGCGTGGGGCTGGAGGAGGCCCCTGTGAACTTATAGACAACCGAGGTCGTGCCGTCATCCCCGGGAATCGTTTCGTCCAGACCCGATGTTGTCGTCAGCACTGAGCCCAGATCAGAGGTCGCAGTCGCAGAGAAAGTGACCTTGGCGCCGGCGGGAATGTCGGGATATGGGGTGATGCGAATGCCGGTTGGAACCGTCTGCCCAAAGGTTCCAACGGAGCTTGTGAAGGCGGCAGTGAAACCTTCCTGGACGACGAACGAACTTTCGTCATGAGTCACCACGCCGTTGCGATAGGCAAGGGACTCCGAACCGCTGAAGTCGACGTCGAGAGGTTGAAGAATCAAGCCGATTACAGTAACCGTGTTCTGGCCTGCTGTGATTCCATTGCCGCCGCCCGAAGGCGAGGAAATGGATGCGGTCACGCCGGTGTAGTCATGACCTGCGAGCGCCACTCTCACCCCTTGAATCCGGATCAGGTTTCCGGATGTGCCGCCGGCGGGGACGGTGAAGACGATCGCATTACTCCCCGCGAGGGTCGGCGCATGTGCAATGCCCGCAAGGCCCCCGGTCCCCGTGACACTGATCTCACTGGCATTATTGTTGGTCACCTGCGCCGAATACTGAATTTGAAACGGCGCTGAAACCGTTTGGCCAGACTGCACGGTAAGAATGATCTGCCCGGTCAACTCCGTCACGCCGATGTCTGCAGCGGTCGCCGGCGCCGATGCGACCGTGAACGTCGCCTGCCCGAACAGCGGGGCAGCGCATAGGGAAAGCAAACAGATATTGGCAGCTACCCTAAAAGACTTACAATGCACCATTGCCTTTTATCCCTCCTGACTTGCTCTTTCCGGATAAAGCAAGACATAGTCATGTTCTTCCATTAATCCCCGTGGAATCCGGTCGACCCGCTGTTGCTCATCCGGAGATCACAGGAAGTCCACGAATGGATCACAGCGTTCACCGCTCCGATGGATTTGACGTTTCGAAAATTGCGCAACTGGTTGGTAATAAATTTGTTCCCGTCACGCTGTTGGAGTTGTTTCAAGGAGCCAAGGATCCGAGGGGCAGAGGCTCCTAGATGGTTTTCCTTCCTCTGCCCCATGATCCCTTTGCCCCTCCGCTCCTATAGTTGGCGACCGCAATTTGATAAGTTCCACCAATTACAAGACGCATCCGTGCCGCGAACTTAACACAGACATCCCCGCGGACCCCTTGACTCCGGAAGTTGGAGTGAGGCTGCAATCCTATTATTACGGCTTGATTTCCTTTTTTCAATAAATGCTTACTGACTTAGCACCGAACCGCCGTCGGCGGAGTATTATACAATCAAATTCTTCCGGTTGCCGCGGCGCCGACAGGCTGTTTCTGCACCCACAACAGGCTTTCGGGCTCGTAACCTATGCCTGCATCCTTTCCGTGAGAAGTTGTGCGAGTCGTCAGGAGCTAGGTCAATAAGGACTTTTCAATATATTCACCCCTGTGGCTCAGCACGCGACAAGTCAATACTATCATAGATCGGAGTGCCCCCAAAGCTCCAAACGAAAAACGGATGCAATCAAAAGTGCGCGCCACCGTGCATCAGGAAAATCGGTAACTGGCACGAATGGCAACCAATTAATAGCGCAACAATGGGGCTCTTCGGACACTGGGAAGGTGTTTGACGACCTGGAGAAGCCGGTGGGAGATGCCTTTGTGATTGTGCAGTCCCAATCCACGTATCATGTGGCCGAGAAACAACATGATGCAACCATTCAAGGACTGCAGCACATGTCGGCAAGATCCGATGCTCAAGGGCACTTCTCACTGGAGGCCTTGCCCCAAAGCGAAGCGCTTCTGCAGGTTGGCGGCGCAAGAAGCTGTGAACTGTGGAGCGAGCCGATTGACCTGAGAAAGGACGTTGAGAAAGACATCCAGCTCAAGTGCCATCCGACTTTCAGAGTCATAGTTCAGGATGGGAGCGCTCGCGGAATCGATCACGCCATGATGGATGAAGTGGGAGTGCCGATCAAGAACTTCACCATTCGCCTGCACAAGACGGACGTCGATTCATATAGTGTATGGTTCCCATTCGTTTCAGATGACGGCTCGTTCAGTCTGAAGCACATCCCTACTGGAAAAGTCAGCATCGAAGTGGCCGCGGACTTGATGCATTCTGACAAAGCGCGCACGGTGGCGTCTTTCACGCAAGATACCATGGTAGTGGAGGGACAAACCACCTTCCTGCTCGCGGTGCTCAAACGACAGGGGAGCTTCCCCGCTCCGCATCAGGGCATCGGCATTCGTCGGGTCGAGTAGGCTGGACCCCGCCGCTGATACAGGTTATCGAGAGCGAATCGGCACGGACGCAAAGGCGCCTCATCGTACACCAGCGTTACGAAGATCAGATCTGCCATGAATCTCTTAAGCCTGGCGATTGCTGTCCGAAACGCAAAAGGGGCAAGGTGTATGCGTCCGTTGCGCTGGGATTCCGGGTACGGATCGTGCGACAGGCGCCGTTCGGGGAGAAGGTTTTACGAGGTCGAGAAGCTGCGGTGAAATCTTTGCCTGCAAGTGTTCATGAAACAGGCTCCAGAGGGAGTGAACGAGAAAAAACACGAGGAAACCGCGGAGAGCATGATTGCGCTTTAGAAGCACGGTTGCTGGATTCCTTGCTACCAGCTGGAACATTTTCAGGGAAGCTCTGGAATACCCCTGCTGGCTGGGTCCCGCTTCTGATTGCACCCCTACTTTCGAAAGGGAGTGCCGGCTATCAAAAGAGTTTTTTTTTTGATAGAGTGCGTCGAAGTTTTCTTCGGAAGGAGTTCGATGAACCGGGAGAGATTCAGGAAGGCTTTGCCATATTTTGTGTTTGCGTCGGGTGGCTGTGCTCTTGTCTATGAGTCGCTCTGGATGCGCTCCTTTGGCCTGATATTCGGCAACACAACCCACGCGATCGCAGCCGTCCTCGCTGTTTTCATGGGAGGTTTGGCCTTGGGGAGCTTTTTAACAACCAAGCTGAACTTCAAGAGGATCATGAACGCCTATGCACTGGTTGAAATAGGCGTTGGATCCTCCGCACTGCTCACGATCCCTCTCTTGCATTTTCTGCCGGAGTGGTACGGACTGTTTCTCCGCGAGCACAGTTTGTCACATGCCGCAGAACTCACTTTTCGCGTTTTCGGCGCAGCAATTATCTTGTTGCCGCCGACCATCCTTCTCGGGATGACTTTCCCTCTATTGATTGAATTCTTGACCCGCAGCGGGAGGAGTTTTTACGCCAACATGGGTTTCCTCTACCGCACAAACACAATGGGCGGCGCCTTCGGCGTATTAGTCGCCACCTTTTGTCTGATGCCCTCGGTTGGCAAGCTTGCTACTTATTTGATTGCAGCGGCCGCCAACCTCACCATCGGATTCCTGGCCTGGAGTTGGAGCAAGGGTTTGGAGGAGAATCCCAATCAGGGACGCCGTCCAAGAGTCGCACCGCAAGTCAAGGAGGCTTCGTCGGCTGCGCCACCAAACAGACGTTTGCATGCAATCTTCCTCTTGACCACTTTTTCAACGGGGCTGTGCTCGTTTGGACTGGAAGTCCTCTGGACGCGATCCCTATCCCTCGTAATCGGTTCGTCCGTTTATTCATTCAATATCATGCTCATTGCCCTGCTTCTCGGGATTGTCTCAGGGACTTTCGTGTATGAGGTTTGTTGGAAAAGGATCAAGCGGCCACTTCTCTGGCTTTCAGTCTTTGCTTTGGCAGTCGGAGTCCTGTGTTTGATTGATGTGGCGGTGACGGGATTTCTTCCTGTCCTGTTCTTTGCCATGATCAAGGCGCTGCCAGTCTCGTTTTTTTTGAGCCAAGCGACCGCTTTTCTTCTGTGCTTCCTAACCATGTTTCTTGTAGCGGTGGCCTTTGGATTCCTATTCCCGCTTCTGACTCATTTTCTGAACTTGAGAAACTATTCTGCGCAAAGGATATCCGGCCACCTCTATTTTTGGAATACGCTGGGGACCATTATGGGTTCCCTGGGCACCGGCTTCTTCCTTGTGCCTCTTTTCGGCTTGCAGACTTCATTTGTCGTGCTATCGATCCTGCCGCTTGTTCTCGGTATCTGGCTCTTGGGTGAAGCCCTTGCCTGGCCTCCAATCCGTAGAATTGCCTCGTTCATCGTTTTGATCACCATGGCGGCGGCTCTCGGCAAATGGTACCAGCCTTGGGACCTGATCATGATGACCGCCGGCATATATAAATACGGTATTGAATGGCGGGATGGCATCCAATCTGCCTGGAGCTTGCCCGAACAGCTTAAAAGCACCCGCAATATTCTGTTCTACAAGGAGGGCGACGAGGGTGTCGTGTGCGTCACAGATACTGGGAACAGCCGATATATCTCAGTCAATGGCAAGATTGACGCTGGAAACAACAGGGCAGACGTTGCCACGCAAAAACTCATCGCCCACACGCCTCTGATGCTGCATCCCAACGCGCAAAAGGCGCTCGTAATCGGTTGGGGAAGCGGCTCCACCGCCGGCACAGCCAGCTTGTACCCCAACCTCACGCAAATTGACTGTGTTGAGATTGAATCTCTGATGTATGAATGCGGGCGCTATTTCACGGACACAAATCACAACGTCGCCAGCGATCCACGATTCAGGATCCACATTCAAGACGCCCGCAATTATTTGCTTGTGGCCCCGACCTTGTATGACGTCATCCTGTCCGAACCGTCCAACCCATGGATCACTGGCGTTTCCAACCTCTTCACTAAGGATTTCTACATAATAGCCAAAGCCCGCTTGAACGAAGGTGGAATCTTCTGCCAGTGGTTCCATTTCTATGACCTGACGCTTCGGGACATTAAGAGCCAAGCACGTACCTTCGCCGAATCGTTCCCATATGCCTCTATGTGGCTGGTTCCACCGCAGACTGCGGAAGCAGGTGCGTCCAGTTTGAGCGGTGATATCCTCCTAATTGGCAGCGATAAACCACATCACCTGGACTATGAACAGGTGAAGCGTTGGTACAGCAATAAGGCTATCCATGAGGACTTAGTATCGCTAAGTGGCTTGGAAGATGAACTGGCGTTTTTATGCGACTATATTATGAGCCGCGGGGATATGCTTCTTTTCGGGAGCGATGCGCCCTGCAACACGGACAACTTCCCCTATATCGAATTCTCGGCTCCCAAGAGCTTGTACCAGGCAAAAGCGGACGCACAGCGCGTTGAGTTTGGAATTCTTCAGAGTCTTGATAACGGCAGCAGCGAGCAGTTTCCTCCTATCGAGAATTTTCCGCCCCTCATGGAGAAAAACGTGAGTCCGAAGCAACATGCGGACCTTTGCGTGGACATCGGGACAAAGTATTTCAGCAAGGCTTTTTTGGGGCGCGCCCGAAGGCTCTTTGAAACGGCCATCAAGGAAGATGATAAAAACGCGGACGCCTATGCTCGGCTGGGTGAACTGTTTTACGCCCAGCGGTTGATTGATGATACTGAAAGGACTCTTCTCAAGGCTGTGGCCTTGAGCTCAAAACTCAAGAAACCTTACAGCATCCTTGGTGCGATCTATTACAGCCGCAACGAATTCGCCAAGGCCGAACAGATGTACAAGCAGCTGATATATTATTTCCCCGATGATCCGACAGGCTATTACGGACGGGCTGTAATCTATGCGGAACAGAGGAATTGGACGCAGGCGCGTGAGATGGTCAATCAGACGCTAGCCATTGATCCTCAAATGGGAAATGCGATCAAGCTCCTTGATTTTCTCAACAAGCAGATCAAATAGCGTTTCTGTGGCTTACCCAGCTGGATTCCTGCGGCAGCAACCGATCTCACCCGGCTTCGGGGAGAATTCTGAGTGCTTTCCCCCCATGTTATGCTACCCTCACCCACCAGCTCAAGGGCGATCGACTGTAGGGAATCGTACGGCAGCTAGCCGATTGCAACGCATGATCCGCAAGCGCCGACGGATTTTGTTGGCGACCATAACCTATGACTAAAAGCCCGCGCGCGAATCCATCGACGCGCAATTGCGCGCCGATCAAATCTGCGGCAACGATCCAGCTGTGGCAATTCTCACTTGTCCTGGCTGTTGCCTTCTTCTGTTATCTCGAAACAGTCAGGTATCAATATAAGGAAGCCTCGACACGTTGATCGGAACCATCCTATTAAAGAACGAGGCCAAGGAGAAAATGCTCGCGGCCGACAGCGCCAAAGTCAACGAGGCCGTGCGCTCGATGAAAAGCCAGTTTCCGGACGAAGCCCGGT
>Ga0315277_10009217_pt1 | contig 12628 bp, 10 predicted proteins | sample YL17G05_15_MG_FD_203695 | JGI IMG/M metagenome (GOLD analysis project Ga0315277, IMG submission 203695) | Sediment microbial communities from Yellowstone Lake, YNP, Wyoming, USA - YL17G05_15 | ecosystem: Environmental > Aquatic > Freshwater > Lake > Sediment | place: USA: Wyoming | collected... | reverse complement strand
TTGATAGTCGTCGTCGCGTGCAATAAACGCCCGCCGGATGCGACGTCCTTCTTCCGTGCGAATGGGGATATTCTGGAGATTCGGATCGGTCGAGGATAAGCGGCCGGTGGCGGCCACCGTCTGCTGAAACGACGTGTGCACCCGCCCCGTCTGCGGATGCGCCAGTTCGACCAGTGCATCAACGTAGGTCGATTTCAATTTCGCCAGCTGCCGGTAGTCCAGCATCAGACGCGGCAGCTCATGTTCGACGGCGAGCTTTTCCAGCACGCCGACGTCCGTGGCGCGCTGAGCCGTCTTCGCCGTCTTACGGGTCGAAGCGAGTTTGAAGACATCGAACAGGATATGCCCCAACTGCGCCGGTGAATTGAGATTGAACTCCTCCCCCGCCACCTCGTAAATCCGCCCCACCAGAGCGGCAATCTGCCGTTCCATTTCTCCCGACAGCTTCCTGAGGTATGGGCGGTCGACATTGACACCAGCCCGTTCCATCCGTCCCAGGATCGGCGCCAACGGCAGTTCAATGTCGCGGAACAGATCCTCGACGCCCGCCGGGGCCAACTTCGGCGCCAGGATGCGATGCAAGCGGAAAGTGTAATCTGCGTCCTCTGCTGAGTAGTAGGTCGCCTGATCGACCAGCACCGTGCGGAAACTCCTCTGCTTGGCGCCGCTGCCGATTAACTCGGTGATCGGCTGCATCGTGTGCCCGCAGTGCTCCTGCGCTAGGGCATCAAGCCCGTGGGCGCGCGCACCGGGATCGAGGCAGTATGATGCCAGCATCGGATCGAACCCGACCCCGCCGAGCTCGATTCCATAGCGCGCGAACACCTGCCCGTCGTACTTCACATTCTGCAAGATCAGACGCGGTCCGGCACCGGTAAGAATCGGCCGCAGAAGATCGAGAACCTTCTTCAGAGGCAGATTCGCGTCTTTATCCTCGTGGCCGACTGGGATGTAATAGGCTTCCCCAAGAACAAATGACAGTGAGATCCCCACGAGCTCGGCGTCGACCACCGACAGCGAGGTTGTCTCGGTGTCAACCGCCACCCATTCGGCTACTGCCATCGCCTCGACCAGCTTCCCCAGTTCGGCGAGCGTGCGCACCTGCCTGTATGCGCCCTGCATGCTGATGTCCGTTCTGATGGGGGCAGTCGTGTCCGACGGGGACGGCACGGCAACGGCGGCAGCGGACACATCCGGCCCAAGCCACTTGACCAGCGACTTGAACCCCAGTTCGGCGAACAACTGCGCGGCGGCGTGTTCGTCGAGGGTCGTCGCCTGCCACTGCTCCAGAATCCACTCAATCGGGCAGTCGCTGCGCAGCGTCACCAGCCGCATCGAAAGCCGGGCGTCGTCGGCATGGGCCAGCAGTTTCTCCTTGAGCGCCGCTCGCTTGATGGAGGGAGCGGCTGCCAGTGCCGATTCCAGATCGCCGTAGGCCGTCACCAGTTCCACCGCGGTCTTCGGTCCGATCCCCGGCACGCCGGGGACATTGTCCGAGGTGTCGCCCATCAGCGCGAGCACATCGCGCACCTTGTCGGGAGGGACTCCGAACTTCTCTTTGACTCCCGCCGGGTTGAGCCATTCGACCTCCGATCCGCCCTTATGGGGATTGTAGATCGACACGCGGTCGCTCACCAACTGCATCAGGTCTTTATCCCCGGTGACGATCACGACATCCAGATCATTCTCCACCGCCAGGCGCGTGAGTGTGGCAATCAGGTCGTCGGCCTCAAACCCGGGCCTCTCAATCAAGGGACAGCCGAGCGCGGTCGCGATTGCTTTGACGCGCGGCAGTTGCTCCACCAGCTCGTCCGGTGTGGGCAGCCGTGTCGCTTTGTACTCCGCGAACATCTCGTCACGGAAGGTCGGCTCCGGCCGGTCGAAAGTGAAAACCCAATAGTCTGGCTTCTCCTCACGGCGAATCTTAAGAAGCGAGTTGGCAACGCCGAAGACCGCGGAGGTATTCTCACCCCGGGAATCGCGCAGAGGGTTACGGATGAAGGCGAAGTACGCCCGGTAGGCCAACGCGGTGCCGTCAATCAGGAAGATGCGCGCCCGGCTCATCTTCACACTCGTCCCGCACAAATCCACAGGGTGGGTGCTCTGCACCCACCGTTGTCACGGAATCAACTTACCGCCTGCATCCGCGCCAGCATCGCCTCAGCGTTCACAAACCCGAAGATGACGTCCCGGACCTCACCTCGGGAATCGATGAGAATGGTCGTCGGCAGCGAATACTGCTTGATGGCGAAGCGTTCGAGGAAACGTCTGGTCTGCGGCGCTTCGTTGGTCTCCAACTGCAATTTGACCGGTACGAAGCGCCCCGCTTCGGCCGCCACCCGATCATCTGCCCAGGTCACCTTGTCCAGTTTGCGGCAGTTCACACACCAGGTCGCCCAGGTGTCGATTAGCACCGGCCGCCCCTCTCTGGCGGCAGTCGCCAAAGCCGCATCGAGATCGGTCGTCCAAGCGATCATCTCAGGGGCGAGCGCGGTCGTGCCGTTCCCGGGCGCGGCCAATTGGGCCGGCGGCCAGATGACACCGGTGGAGATCAAGTACCCACCCAGCAGGTAGACAGAGACAATCAGACAGAGGATGCCGAACGCCTTCTTGAGTCGCGGGAAAAACCCGGCTTCCGCCGCCAGCCGGTCAAAGCCGCCGCCAAAGACGCCCGCTGCCAGGAAAAGCAATCCCGCCAAGAGTGCCAAGAGCTCGGTGGAGATCAGGGTGCGCAGGAAATAGAGCGCCATGAGCAGAAGGACAAGGCCGAAGAACTTCTTCACCGACTCCATCCACTCCCCGGCCCGGGGAAGCGACTGAATCGCCGAGGAGAAGGTCCCGATCAGGATGAAGAGCGTACCCAGGCCGAGAGCGAAAGTAAACAGGATGAAGAAGCCGAGGACCGCCGACCCCGCCGTGGCGACATAAAGCATGATGCCCGCCACAAACGGACCGACACACGGCGAAACCACGAGCGCGGCCACGGCTCCGAGAACAATCGCGCCGCCGATCCCTTCGCCTCCCTTACCCGCCATCCGGTTGCGCAACCGCTCAGGAACCTGGAGTTCATATAGACCAAACATCGAGAGTGCAAAGACGACAAAAATGGCGACGATGACGCCGACCACGACCGGATGCGCGAGCCACGCCCCGAAGACGCCGCCGACACTCGCCACCACCGTCCCCATGATCCCATACAGGACCGCCATTGTGAGGACATATACCAGCGAGAGTACCAAGCCGCGCGCGGCGCCGCGTGCCTGGCCGGCGAAGATCGACACCGTGATCGGAATCATCGGATAGGTACAAGGCGAGAATGACAGGAGCAGCCCAGTCCCGAATGCCAGGAGAAAGGCAAGAAAGTAGCCCCACGTGCCGTGTGCGACGATCAACCGTTCCAGGTCTGAGCGGGGGGCGCCAGGAGAACCCGTGGTCTTCAATGACCAGTTTCCCGCAGGTGGATGCTGCCCGCGCACTGAGACAAAGACGTCCGCATGGCGATCAGCCCCGCGCTGTGTCGCGACCGCGATCTTCCAGACCAGCGGCGCCTCATCGGGGGCGACACACGACTTGTTGTCGCATCCCTGATAGTGGAGCGTACCGGTCAGCTCAATCGCCCCCGGCGGGGCTCCGGGCATCACGATGACCGGAGCAAAGATCGTCGCCCCTGATTCGTAGACCGACATCGAGTCGCCCAAAAGCTCGATTGTGTGCCCGGGCGGGTAGACCGTCTCGCCCGACCTCACGTGCGGCGGCAGCGTGAGTTCGAGTTGAGTGGGAATCAGAAAGTCCTGCCGGGGCCGTGCCGAGTTGACGTGCCACCCGGGTGCTTGATCGATCCGCACCGCCAGCCAGACCGTGTCACCGGCCATGGCAGTGTCAGTTGAGGCAAAGACCTGAGCGGTGAGAATGGACTCCGTCTGTACGTCAGACGGATCGAGCACCTGCGAGGCGCCCAGCGACCCTGCCGCCACCAGCAGGACGGCGATCACTGTCAGGAATGACCAAACGCGAATCGGGGTACTGCCAGTGCGCCGTGGGGACATGGGGGATTGCTGAGTCACTCTTCACCTACCATCGGGTGGTACACCGATTGCCACAATATGCGTTCCCGCTTCTGCGCTGCCAAGTACCCTGATGGACCTCCGATTCCGCCTGCCGTCAACCCGTCCCTCTGGTCGAAGATCCCGGACGAAGTGAGGGGGAGAGGTCGCCCGCCGGCGGCGGGCGGGTGAGCACAACCGTGAGGCTCCTGTCAGACACGCACAGTGGATTCGCAGGAGAAACGTCCGCGCTGATTTCTACCGGTTCTTGGATTCCGCCGACAGCCGGCGGGAGGCGCGTTCGAGGGTCGCTTTCTCGTCGTCGGTCAACTGGTCGTACCCGACCTCATTGATGCGGTCCAGCACGCGGTCAACCGCCTCCATCAGTTCACGATGCTCGTCCCAGCGACGGCGCAGATGCTTGGCCTTGTGCTTGGCCCGCCATCGCCCCAGCCAGGCCAATGGGCGCGGAAAAGACCACCGGCGACCGCTCGCTTTCAGATACAGGAACCCCACCGCCAGGCCGCCCAGATGTGTGAAATGCCCGATGCCGGGGGTGGTCTGATTGATTGATGCGACCAGCTCCAACCCGCCGAAGATGATCACCATGTACTTGGCCTTGATCGGCAGGAAGAACCACAGGTAAATGTAGCGGTCGGGATACGTCATCCCGTACGCCAGAAGAATGCCAAAGATCGCCCCCGATGCGCCAATCGTCGGGATCGTCTGCCCCCACAACGCCAGCAGGGTCACCACTCCGGCCCCGACACCGCAGACCAGATAGTACTTCAGGAAGAAGCGCGTGCCCCAATCATGCTCGAGCTCGCGTCCGAACATCCACAGGGCAAACATGTTGAAGACCAGATGCAGAAACCCGCCATGCAGGAACATGTAGGTGAACAATTGCCAGATCGCCCCGTGCGCCACCCGCAGCGGCGACAGGCCGCCGTATTGGACGAGCGTATTGCCTGAGAACAACTGCAGGACAAAGACAATCCCATTGGCGATCAGCAGTCCCTTCACTGCCGGGGGCAACATGCTGCCGCCCCGCGAATCGCCACCGTCGGCATTCCAGTCGTTTCTCACCCAGGGCATGTTATCCGATCCGCCGCGCCCGTCCATGCTGTAGTCTATCGACCGTTATGACACACGCTTGTACACCGGGGCCGGCTCTGCCAGCGTCCATTCCTGATACGCACCGCCGCCGACAGCCGCTCAGACCTTCATCGCCCCATCCTCGAGCTGCACAACCCTTCGAGCAATGAGCCAAGCGCACAACGCCGCAGCCGCGCCCAGACAAGCACGAGCGAGCTACACCGAAGCGGACAGGGAGCTTTCGGCCCCCTCACTGAACGACAGACAGGCCCGATCCCCACCCGCCGTCGAGCGTAGATCAGGCCCCGCATGCCGCTGACAAAACTGATCGCGAATGCTCTCAGCCGAGAATCGACTCGATCTTGTGGACCAGATTCTGCTTGGGGACCGCGCCGATCACCTGATCGACCTTCTCCCCCCCCTTGAAGAACAACAAGCTGGGGATGCTCATGATGCGGAACTGCCCGGCGATCACGTTATTCCGGTCGACGTCAATCTTGGCGACTTTCAGCCGCCCCTCATAGTCCTGGGCCAGCTCGGCAACGACCGGGCCGATCGTCTTGCACGGGCCGCACCACTCCGCCCAGAAGTCAACCAGCACCGGGACAGTGGATTCCAGCACTTCACTCTTGAATGTGGCATCAGTCACTTCAATCGGCTTTGCCATCGCTCCTCCATCTGACAAGATCAAAGAAACACAACAGTTGAGTTCAACGTGTCACACGGCATCGCACCGTACGGCGACAGTACAGGGGGTCTCAGGACAAGTCAATCACTGTTTGCCCAGCCCACCACGACGGCAAAACGCGGATGCTGCTGCAAGGTTCCCGCGTTCTCGTCAGCCACAGCGGGCGTTCTGTCAAAATGGCGGACCGAAGGTTGAGGCCGCCGCCAGCAAGTCCGCACGCGATACCCTTGTCACGACGCCGCTTCCCCACTTCAAATCGTTGATCAAAGCGGGTGGAATCACTGCTCCGACCAGATAGTGCGAGCCAACCACCAGTACGAAACCGCGCGCACCGGCCAGTCTCCTCGCGGTCTGCATCGCCTGCCGGGGAGAATCCGCCCAAGTGAAGGCGAGACCGTGCCGCCGCGCCAGACGCTCCATCTCCGGGCGCGCGACCCCCGGTTCCCCCGGCAGCGGGCAACCCAACCAATGGGCCGCCAACGGCGACATGATGGACACCATTTCCCGATAGTTCTTGTCGGTCCGCGTAGTGAACACGCACACGGGCCGCCGCGAACCGAAGATGCGTTCCCATGTCTCCACGACCGCCCTTAGCCCATCAGGGTTGTGGGCGGCGTCATACACCACGGTGGGGCGTCCGGGCGCGATCTGGAAACGCGCCGGCCAGTGCGCATTCTTCACACCGGTACGAACGTCCCCGTGTCGAGCATCGATCCCCTGCGTTCGAAGCAGCGCGATTCCCGCCAACGCCAGGGCAAGATTCGCACACTGGTGAGTTCCCGCCAGCGGCACGCGCCAGCGCTCACTGAACAACGGCAGTACCCACTGCGCTCCCGGATCTTGAAGAATCTCGGTCGCCGTCCAGAGCGGCGCCCGGCGTTGCTCGGCGGTCGCTCGCACCTTCGCTGCCGCTTCCGGGAACAGCGGTCCCGTCAGAACCGGCACACCGGGCTTGATGATGCCGGCTTTCTCGAAGGCAATCTTCCCGGGCGTGTGCCCGAGCACATGCTCGTGATCGCGCGCGATGCGGGTGATGATCGACAGTGATGACGGCACGATGTTCGTCGCATCGAACCGCCCCCCCAGTCCGACCTCCACAACAGCGACATCGACCTCGGCGCGCGCGAAGGCAGCGAAGGCGAGCGCCGTAGTGACTTCGAAAAACGAGGTGCGCTCCTTCCGGATGCGCCGCCAGTACTGCTTGACAAACGCGGTGACCCAGGCGCGCGGAATCGGTTGCCCGTTGATAAAGATCCGTTCACGGAAATCGCGCAGGTGCGGCGAGGTGTACCGCCCGACCCGATACCCCGCCGCGCGCAGGATGGAATCCATGTAAGCGCTGGTCGAACCCTTGCCGTTCGTCCCGGCGATGTGGATGGAGACGTACCGCTCCTGCGGGTCCCCCAACACCCGGCAGAACCGCGTGATGCTCTCCAGCCCCAGCTTGATACCCCAATGCTCGAGGGAGAACAGCCGGGCAGTGGCATCGCGGTAAGTCATGGGTCAGAAGTGCGGTCCAAGGGGTGCACCCGGCGTCAGCTTATGCCAAGATCCGTGGCACCCTATTTTGCAGGGGATGGCGCTGCCGTGCCCGCCTCCCGCACGCCGTGCCGGGCCGCCGCGGAATCGCCCCACGGTGCGTTGTCAACGTCCCCCGGCCGGACTGTAAGTTCTATGTCGCTTCGGTCGGGTCTGCCTCTGGGAACGGGACGGTCACGCCGGTCTTGTCCACAGTACCAGAAGCCGGCCCGCACAAGAACGTGAGCAGAGAAATGAGAGTCGGTCTCAGGTCGCGACGTCGCACAATGCGATCAAGGAAACCATGCTCGAGGAAGAACTCCGAACTCTGGAAGCCTTCCGGCAGCTCCTGGCGGATCGTATCACGGATGACGCGCGGCCCGGCGAATCCCAGTTGCGCCTTGGGCTCGGCGATCACCACATCCCCCAGCGACGCGTACGATGCCATCACTCCCGCCGTCGTGGGATTAGTCAGAACCGAGATGAAGGGAATCTTGGCCTCGGCAAGCTCAGCCAGGAGGTAGCTGGTCTTGGCCAATTGCAGAAGTGAGAGAATCCCCTCCTGCATCCGCGCTCCGCCCGAACAGGAAATCAAGACCAGCGGAATCCGGCGCATCAGCGCCCGCTCGACCGCACGCGCCACCTTCTCCCCGACTACCGACCCCATGCTCCCGCCAATGAACGCAAACTCCATCACCCCGAACGAGACAGACCGCCCGCCGATCGCGCCGACACCGCACACAATCGCGTCCGCCAGCCCGGTCTTCTTCTGGGCGTCGGCGATCCGGTCTGGATACCTCTTCTTGTCGCGGAACTTCAACGGATCCTCAGAGACCAGGCCGCGATCATATTCTTCCAGCACGCCGTCGTCCAGGATCAGACGGATGTAATCGGAATGCCGAATCCGAAAGTGATAGTCGCACGATGGACAGACCCAGAACAGCCGTTCCAGCTCGCGCGCATAGATGATCTCGCCGCACCCACCGCACTTGGTCCAGAGACCGTCGGGGATATCGCGCTTGCTCTGGCCGGTGAGGCCCGCTTTCGCCTTACGAAACCATTCCATTGGTCAACTCCTTCGGCCCGGCCGCGTTCGCAGATCCGGTCAACGATTTGAACAGAATCAGAGCGTCGCAGACCGGGAAACGATAGTAATTACGGCGGCGACCGATCTGGCGGTAGCCAAAACGTGCGTACAGTGACAACGCCGCCTCGTTGGAAGCGCGTACGTCCAGAACCGCGCACAAGGCTCCCCGCGCCAGTCCTTCCTCTTCCGCGGCCTGCAGCAAACGCATCCCGCGTCCCTGTCGCCGACAATCCGAGGCCACCGCAACGTTGTGAATCTGGATCTCGTCGGCCGCGCATTGGGCACACAAGTACCCCACGACCTGATCCCCTCCCTCAACCAGGACCAGGTTGAGGCGACTCGGCACCGTCAGGCAGTCCTGAAACGCCGATTCCGGCCACGGATCAGGAAATATCTCCTGCTCAATGGCCCTGACGGCGGGGATATCTTCGTCGCGCATCGCGCGAATGACGGCCTCTTCGTTGCTCAATGACTGTTCACCCGACGAAAGTCCGGCGGCAGACCGTAGTCCAGCGGCGACTCGAAAACCGGCAATGTGCGGCCGGCGATCAACTCGGCCTCCCCCCACACTGCCAGAATGCCGCCGCCAACGACAGCATCCTCGTCGCTGGCCAACTCCACTTGTGTTCCGAAGGCGTCCAGCCAGCGCTGACGGTATCCCAGCAGGCCGGGACCGATCATGCGGAACGGCGGCGTTCCCACCGGCAGCCACTGGCCCAGTGTCACTGCGGTCGGCGGTCCCGGTGGCCTGTCGTGGGAAAAGCGGTAGCAGTAGAATGAATCCCCCCGATGATGAACGAGGAAGAAAACGGTCTGCGATTCCTCTGCCCGTTGCGGTCCTGATACCCGCCATTGGCGATGGTGGACCACTGGTGTCGGCCAACCGGCAATCGGGATCGCTGTTGCCTGCGCCCATCCCGCGGCGGTAGCCCAGCCGATGCGCGTGGCGGTCAGTGACCCCGGCCCGGTCACCAATGCGAGTCCTTCGACGTCAGTGCGCGACCACCCAACCTCACTGAGAGCCCGGTCAATCAATTCGTCAAGGAGGTTGCCCTTTGCCCTCTGTGCACAGGCGTCCCGTCGGCCCAGTGCAGCCCCATCTTGTGCGATTCCCACCGTCAAGATCGGCCCGGTAGTATCAAACGCCAGGACCTTCAAGCTCCACCGGCCTGCCCGAATCGCTCGATCGTGATGTGGCGTTCATCGCCTTCAGCCAGCGCAATCGTGACTGTCCATCCTGCCGGCGGCCACGCCGACCGAATCCGGTCTGCCCACTCGACCAGGCAGATACCGGAACCCGAAAAATACGGCTCCAACCCGGCGAAATCCAGCTCCCCCACCGAGTGGATGCGGTACAAGTCAGCGTGATATATCGGGCATCGCCCCGCGTGCACCGCCATCAGCGTGTAGGTCGGCGACGGCATCTGCGCGGTCACGCCCCAGGCCTGTCCCACCGCGCGCGCAAACACTGACTTCCCCGCTCCGAGCGGACCAATCAGTCCGACCCACGTTCCCGGATCCAGCCGTGCGGCGAACTCCCGCGCCACTGCTTCGGTGTCATCCGCGGAATGACAAACATGGATCGGCATGTCTCAATCTCAATCGTGCACACAACCCGCCCTTCAGGGTTGATCCTTCAGCATGAACCTTCGGGTGGCGAGCAACGATCTCCTCATTTCCCCGTCGGATACCCGACCGGCATGATCAACAGCACCGCCTCGTGCCGGCCGTCGAGCTCCAGCAGGCGATTGGCGGCATCATCATCAAAGGCACCGACCGCGCAGGTCCCCAATCCCAGAGCTGTCGCCTGCAGGTAGATGCTCTGGCAGACCGAACCCACCTCCATGTAGACATACTGGTAGCCGCGATCGGCGTACCTCGCCGTGGTCCGCTCGAAGCGGGCGGTAATGACAATCGTCGCCGGCGGCGACTCGAGCGCATCCTGAGCGTTCGTGGCCCGGTAGACCCGCTCACCGAAATCTCCCGCTTGTATCAACTCCAGACTGCTGTCGGAGGCCTGGAAATGATACAGACCCCGGCCGAGCGAATCGACATTGGCTGCGACCAGATAGAGTTCGAGCGGATATAGCGCCCCCGCGGAGGCCACGCCGCGATGATCGATGTCGCCGCGCCGTTGCGTGATGCCGTACGCCGACACCAGGAGACGCGCCACTTGCGCTAGATTCAGCGGCCGGTCAGCAAACGCCCGCACCGAACGCCGCGTCTGGACGGCCTGTTCCAACGTCATTCCGCCGGGCACTGGGTGCGGCAACCGGGTCTTCTGTGCCCCCCGGTATTCTTTGTACACAGGCACTTCCTCCCCACTGTCGGCCACTGCGCCGGTCGAAAGACACAAAAACAGCGTCACTGTGAGAAAAGTCTGAAAGAGACGCATCCGTCTACTCCACGACTCCGAGGCACCGCCAGAACCCAACGCCTGAAACAGTCCTGGCCGTCACTTCGGCGTCAGCGTCGCTACCGGCAGCACCATCTCCGGCAGCGAGATCCCGCCGTGCTGGAATGTATTGGCGAACTTGCGCTGATACTCGTTGAAGTTGGTCGGATACACAAAGAAGAAATCATCCTTGGCCAAAAGATACGTGGTGCTCATCGTGAAACGCGGCAGCCGCCACGCTTTCGGATCGAGAATCAGCACCGACTCTTTCGGATCGGCGTTGAGGTTGTCCCCGTACTTGTAACGCAAATTGGATGACGTGTCACGCCTCCCGTGCGCCACAGTCCCCCGCATGCCGAGCGTGCTGCCGTGGTCGGTGGTCACGACCGCCACCGCGTTCGGGTCGCGCGCGATCTTGCGCAGCACCTTCAACCAGGAAGAATTCACAAACCAGGTCTTCATCAGGCGGCGGAACGACGCCTCATCGGGGGCCAGTTCATGGAGGATTTCGTCCTCCGACTGGCCATGCGAGAAATGGTCGATGAAGCTGTAGACCACTGACAACAACGGCGCGCTCTTATATGAGGAGAACTTCTTGGCGACGTTTTCCCCTTCGGCAAAATCGAGCACCTTGACATACTTGGCCTCACCGGTCAGCCGCACACCCAAACGCGCCAACTGCTGGTCGAGCAGTTGTCGTTCCAGACGGTTGCGGGAGAACTCATCTTTGTCGCCGATCTGCCACAGCTCGGGATACAGGCGCTGGATTTCATCGGCGAACAGGCCGGAGAAAATCGCGTTGCGGGAAAACGGCGTCGCCGAAGGCAAAATCGAGAAGTAGTACTCGCGGTCGATCTGGAAGTACTCCGCCAGTTCCGGCTCGATCCCGAACCAGTGATCGAGCCGCATGCAGTCGATCACAAAGAAATAGACCTTGCGTCCCTCTTTCAGATGCGGCGCCACAAACCGCCGCACAACGTCGATCGACAAAGGCGGCCGATCCGGAGCATCGAGTTTGGCCAGCCACTGCGCGTAGCGCGGCTCCAGCCAGCGCCCGAATTCCGCCGTCAGCTCCCGCTTATGCTCGCGGTGCATCTCATCGAGACCCAGTTGGGGGAAGCGGTCGATTTCCACGTCCCAGCGCGACATCAACTGGTGCGCCTCCAGCCAGTGCCGCCAGTGGGCGTCCGGCGCGGATTCGGCCTGCAATCGCTGGAAATCCTCGACATACTGCCGCGCCAGATGCTCGGACTCGATCTTGCGGCGTTCGAGGAGACGCTTAACGACCGAAATCACCTGCGACGGATTGACCGGCTTGGTTAGGTAGTCGTCTATCTTCTTGCCGAGCGCCTGATCCATCAGGTGCTCTTCCTCGCTCTTGGTGACCATCACGACCGGCAAGTTCGGGTCGAGCTTCTTCAGTTCCACCAGCGTGGAAAGCCCGTCGCGTCCCGGCATGTGCTCATCCAACAGCACCAGATCGAAGCGCTGCTTCTGCACCGCTTCGAGGGCATCGTCGCCGGAGTGCACGCCGGTGACCTCGTAGCCGCGGTCCCGCAGAATGAGAAAGTGCGAGGCCAAAAGGTCGATCTCGTCATCAACCCACAAGAGCTGTTTAGCGCTGATTGCCACAATCCTCCCCCGCCCATTGATCCTTGTACCGAAAACGGTCTCCGTTGCACACGTGCTCGACACACATCGTTATGGCCGTAGGGGCACGGCCGGTCGAAGATCCCGATCGCAGAGAGGGACCGTGCCCACTGTCGCTTTGTCATTATGGACGCCAACAGAACCTCTAAGAC
>Ga0315277_10009216_pt1 | contig 12628 bp, 7 predicted proteins | sample YL17G05_15_MG_FD_203695 | JGI IMG/M metagenome (GOLD analysis project Ga0315277, IMG submission 203695) | Sediment microbial communities from Yellowstone Lake, YNP, Wyoming, USA - YL17G05_15 | ecosystem: Environmental > Aquatic > Freshwater > Lake > Sediment | place: USA: Wyoming | collected... | reverse complement strand
GCTTCTGGTTTTTCTTTATCATTTGAAGGGTCTCCCTGATTCAAGTTTCCCTTCATTTATATTTCAGATATAATTACCTTGTCAAGTGAAAATGTCGTTTTTTAAGCGACTTTTTCAGAGGTCTCATATCCTAAGTGGAGGCAATTCTAACAATTCTCTTGTCTTTGCTAAAATGAATTTTTCCATTATTAAATAATTCATTGTTTTCATTAATAAATCATTTGTATAACCATAAGCTTTTAATATTGTCATAATCTTATCTATAGAAAGCATATATTTAGCACTTTTTTTAACGTTTAAAATAGCTAATATTCTTATTGCGGATAATCGCGACTCTCGCAAATCGCAAGGATTGAATATGTTTGTAATTTGAATTTTTTTAGTTGCTAATCCCCAAGGTCGATAAAAATTCCTTTCTAGAGCATATTCTGATTTGCTAAGATAACGATTATTGAAATCTATTTTAGATTTATTTTCGGCCGCATTATTTGCAGCAATGTCTATAAGTCCTTGTGTGAATATTTTAGCAGTTCTAATTAAACAATAAAAATAATCGTCATAAATATTTTCGAAATACTCTTTCCTTAATATATTAGTTATATAATTAAATGTGTGTGAATAAACATCTAGGGAAAAAATACCAGGATAAGTATTGTTTCGATAAAAACTGTCCAATTCGCCTTTTTGTTCTTTTTCATTATCTATTTCAATTTGCTTAATATGCTTATCGAAAATATGCAATATTACCTTATGAGCTGATGGTCCTTTATGAGGAAATACATCAACTACACTGTCACGATTTTTTCGACCAAATATTGTTTCAGGTCTACAAGCGCAGATTATTTTCAAATAATTTAATGGCTTATAAAAGCTTAATAGTTTTAAAATTGCTTCTTGAACGGGTTTTGAGGTGGAATCAATATTGTCAAATACTATATGAAAACATAATGAATTTTCGCATTTGTTGTTTCTTAGCCAACCACCAAAATGGAAAAGGAAAATGATTAGGTCCCTTATCTCCTGTTGTGAGAAACTATCGACTTTATCGGGCAATAAGCGAATATCATATTTCCCATTGTTAAATTTACATAATGATTTTAAATATGATAAATATTCTATTTCCTGATTGTAGCCCGATCCTTCATCATAGAATTTATTTATATAAGAAATAAAATCGTCAAAATATAGATTAAGAAGATTATAATCTTTATATAATGTAAACATTTTAATATAAACATATGTATATAATTCTTTTTTGTAAGTCAAATCTTTTCCGTCTATGTCGAAAAGAATCCTCTGCCTATGCCCTCGGAAAATGCATTCATTTTTCTCTAGTCTAAAACAATGACGGGCGTTTTTAATATAACGTTCCCATATAAATGCTAATTTATAAGTTTTTCCTGAGCCATATTCGCCTTTTAATATGATTTGAAGCTCTTTATCAAGAATCTTCTCAATCAGCTTATGTTCATGAGTATATGGCATTCCTTGAAGTAATAATTCGTCCCTAACAGTATCAATCATATTATATATGTTTTCTTTTGGGGGTTTAATTGGCATTGGAGTACTTAGATAGTTGTCTATTAAGGTTTTTCTATCAGAATAATCGATATTAAACTTTAATATACGTTCTCGCAAAGACTCGAAGGCTTCCCAATAAGCATCATTCACTTCCTTATCTAGGAGAAGATCCAATAATTCCTTTTCAGAAATTTGTCCAATAGGTGTCATTATCAAACTCCATATAATAGAAACTTAATTAAGTAAGTGTTCTCTATATTTTGAAATAATTAAATTCTAAATACAACAATCTTTATTATTCCCTTAAAACTCAATCTCTCTACCTTCAGATCTTGCGAAGGCGGTTTCGGCGCCGAGGTCATCCTGGCGGGATTCGCCTTCGATTACCTCATCCTCGCTCGGGACATACAAGTCGCCGGGGACGCACGACGGGAGCGGGAACGAGAAGAACAACGGCTGAGTGAATTTCGCGTGCTTGAGAAGCAGAGTCCCGCGAGGTGCGGTGCTGAGACGCGCTTTCAGTTCGGGTGAGAGCCATCCGTAGATTTCATCTTTCAATTCGGCGTATCCGGTGCGGCCATACATGAGGGTCGCGGCGTTATCGACAATCTGCTTGTCGACCTCGGATGCGAACTGCTCGATACCGAAGAGTGTGACACCGAGAGATCGTCCGCGAGAGGCGAGATGAATAAGGTCGGTCTTGATCGATGTCGCTATGGCATCGCTTCGAGGAGCGAACTTGTTGAGCTCATCGCAGAACACGATTATGTTATCGAGATGCGCCTCGCCTTTGCGGGTTTCGAGTAGTTCCTCGAGTCGGTGGATGATTTTGTTGAAGATGAGCCTCTGACCGCGCTCGTTGATCATCTGCATGTCGATAACGAAAATATCGCCGTTTCTGATTTCGTTAACGGGGATATCGACTGGTTTGTCCTGATGCATCGCGATAAGGCCATCGTAGAAGAGAGGAAGTCCTGAGAGGTTCTTTACGCATTTATAGAAGATATGCTTGGGATGTCCATGCCAGTTGGTGTGACGCGGGTCGTAGGTGGCGCGACGTTCCTCCGCGAGCCATGCCATGAGAGCGTCGTAATCATCGATGTCCTGTTTGTCGATAACCGCCTGAATATCAACCCAGACAGCTTCGATAGCGTCATCCCACGCGGATTTGTCGAAGAGGATATGGATGTTATCCTGAATTTCGCCAATGGACCAGATGAAAGGTTCGACCTTGCCATCCTTGCGATGCGATTTAACCCGCACGGCGCTCTTGCGTTCGAATGGCGCGAAAACGCGGACATTCGCGAACGGTTCGGGGTCGATGCCCAGGATGTCATACATTTTGCGGCTTCTGATAGCGAGAGTATCGTTGCCCCAGAGAGCCGGGTTCGGTTTGTCGAAGTAAAGGAGGTCGCGTCCTTTTACGTTGAAGACCACAACGCCGAGCTTTCGTCCGCGCTGCTGCTGGCAGTACGTGAATATCGATTTCAAGATGAATTCGACGACGCTGGTTTTAGTCGCGAGACCGGAGATGCCGCTTACATTCAGGTGCGCGCCCTCGGGACCCATCACGAACGCTTCGTCGATAAGCAAAGGCGTCATCTCGCCATCGCCGTTTTCGAAGACACCGATGGGGATACCGCGGTCCTCACCTTTGTACTGGTCCATTCCAAGAGAGAATTCGACACCCTCCGGTGAGGAGAAATAGACATCGCTACGCGGAACCGGTCGCACTTTTCCGACCGTGTTCCCGATAGTCTCGCACTTTGCGAGGATGACCTCCACGGGTTTGGATGGCGGTTCGGCTTCCGGGACGCCGAAATCGTGGGATACATAGTCCGAAAGGTAATCATCGGTGTTCATCACCGACTGCATTGCCACAATCACGCCAAATGTGATAATGCCGTCTTCATCAACGCATGCCATCAGGTTTCCCAGCTCGACATTTTTCGATTCCCGGCTAATCCAGAAGTAGAAGTTTGCTGTGGTTGACGGGTACTCCTTCGTGGATACCGTCTTACCCACTACATTCTCCAGAAGATTCAGATATTTTGCATTTTCTTCAGTTATCATAATTTGTTACCTCAACATATATTTCGTTCCGTTATATATTTTAATCTATATGAAACCCTTTAAAAATGGGGTAAATCGAATTTTTATGAATTATACAGGCTGAAAGCCTATGCTACAAAACGTTCGTTATTTTTGATATTGGCATCATTTATCTATTACAGGCTGGAAGCCTATGCTACAAAGGGTTTAGAAATATTTCATGATAGTGGTCTCGCTCGTAGTCTGGGTATTGAGATAAACCCGAGCGGTAATCAACGGATAAAGTCCCCATCCTTCGGTTTTAGCCGCCGGGTGAATCGGATAGCGTTCAGCAAGAATAGCTGCGCTGATGGATTCTATTTTACTCGGCATGTCCTCGCCATCGGAAAGAGAATTATCGATTCTCACGATACCCCATTCAGGACCTTTTCGGAAGCCGGAGAGCAACCTGAGATGCCAGAAAAACGCTTTACCGTTGCCTGTCAGTTTGAATGGCGGACCGATTTCGTTTTCGGTGAGTTCGAGGCTGGCAGTCACTTCGGCAGCATTCAGGGGGGGATTGAGATATAATCCGACCCAGTTACTATGCGCTACGACATCTTTCGATGGTCTCAGGGAACCATCCACGAGAACCATGAATGAATCATCACCGAGTGCTTTTGCAAACGTGAGAAAGATCGTCTCTTTGACACCGGTGAGAAGGTCGAGGGCTTTCCGAGCTGCGCTTGCGCAGATACCCTTGTATGTTTTATCGGAGATATCATAACGCTCAATATCGAGACCATACTCGATGTGTTTTTTTACCTCATCCTCGCCGAAAGGAAGTTTCTCCGGGAGCAGGACAGTCTCGCGTATCACGGGTTGGATGTAGGGTTTCAGGGAGCCGACCTCGCGCAGTACTATGCTCGATGCGTTAATCGCAAGGACTAAGGGAAACGAATGACCATCATCCTGCGGAATGTGTCCGATTATGTATGATCTTGACAGCATGCCCTGGAAGAAAGCAAAGGAGGTTGGCGAGAATATTATTTTGCCTTTTTTGATCTCTGCCTTGGATGGTGTTACGGTGGACTGTTCTTTCTCCTCCGCTTCCTTGAGTGAGAAAGGTTCAGGCGATGCTGTCCCGCCGAGAGTAACCAGGAGATTTTGTATTAATCGAAGATACTGGCTCATGAATGCGTAAAACGCTCCAATGGATTAATGGATAAATGCGAACATCCCCCCGGACAATTGAGAAAAGCTTTGAAATTTTAACGGATTTAATAAAGCATTTCAACAATTATCACCAAAACGGTTAACTTGGAAGTTAACATAATCCGCATTTTCGTTTCCCAAGTGCCGCCAAATCTCGTATTGTTCCGGACTTGAAATGGATGGAATTTTTAAAAAGTGCGATTCCCTTTTAAAGCAACCTTTGGATCAAAGACAATAATTGGTATATAATTAAAGTATTATATCTTCATACGTGCTTTTGATCATGACCCATGGAGGTTGTTGATATGCATTGTTTTAAGTTAACCGGAGTCATCCTTCTGCTGCTTATGCAAGTTGTTATTGCAGCTTGTTCAGGGGGGAAAAATCCTGTTGAACCTAATAGCGCTGAACCAATTATTGGCGCTGATTTGACCGAAGATAAAGAGTATGGGAAGACAAACCGAAGCGTTATCGCTGTTTATGATGCGGTGATCGATCCCGAGGCTCAAACTTTCACGATTACATCATCTAATCGTATGGGGGAGTACCATTTCCCGCTGACGCAATTATATCCGAATGTTGTGCAAATCGTGGGTTACGGATGGACTCCCAACTTCTGGGCGGATATAAAGCTCACTCATCCATTACCCGGAAGCGGGATCGATGCGTTTGATCCGAGAGTTATCGCCATTGTCCCCGCAAGACCCGGTGTCAGTTTCAATTATCCGATTTTCAATTGCATCGGGAATAACTCAGTTGTCATGGAGCCCGATGGATATACAAAGCTGTTTGATAATCTCGGCGGCTCGATTCCCGGTAACACGAACCCATTCAAAGCATATTTCAAAGATCAACCATATAGGGTCTGGTCAAGCACGGGAGTTGCCTCTGAAACCAAGCGATGGAACCTAAACTTTGCTGGATTCGGTGGTCCGATGCAGTTCAAGCTTGTGGTTGATGTTTCCTCAAATTATCCTGCTGCTCCACAACCAATTGTTGACAACGCTCCCGAACCGGTTGAGATAAGCACCACAATTAGTACAGGATTAACACCCGATGGAGGAACCGCGTTTGTAGAAGTTACTTTTCTTGATTGGCAGGGAGCTACGGATATTAAATGCAAGGTTGAATGTCCGGAATTATTTAATAGTGCAATTCAGTTGTTATATTCTCATCCTGGTTCAAATCCCAATGAATACGTCTTTACGGGGACAATATCGAATGAACTCCTCGCTCCAGAAAATGAATATGAAGTTTTAATTGCAGCATGGGATATTCCTTCCGATAGTCATATTTTCGATGAAACAACCGCTACAGTTAGTAATGATATTACTTTCAATCCCGTTGATGTCACCCCGCCATGGTTAAACTTTTCACCACTAGATGTTTTTGTTGATGGTAATTATGCTTATGTTGCTGGCTCTGTTAATGGCTTGCATATTTTTGATATATCAAATCCATTGAATCCAGTCTGGATAAACTGGGTTGATACACCAGATGAAGCATTAGACGTTAATGTTTCAGGCGGTTACGCGTACGTTGCGGATGGTGATTCCGGTTTACAGATAATAGACATAGAGCCTCTGGAAATGGCTTATATAGTAAAATCTGTTGATACGCCGGGTTGGTCATATGGCGTTCATGTTTCAGGCGGTTACGCGTACGTTGCGGATTATGGCTCCGATTTACAGATAATAGACATAGAGCCGCCGGGTTCGGCTTATATAGCAAAATCCGTTGATACGCCGGGTTATGCATGTGGCGTTCATGTTTCAGGCGGTTACGCGTATGTTGCAGATTATGATTCCGGTTTACAGATAATAGACATCGAGCCGCCGGAGTCGGCTTATATCGTAAAATCCGTTGATACGCCGAGTTGGGCATATGGCGTTCATGTTTCAGGCGGCTATGTGTACGTTACGGATTGGGATTACGGTTTACAGATAATAGACATCGAGCCGCTGGAGTCGGCATATATCTTAAAATCCGTTGATACGCCGGGCGCTGCATATGACGTTCATGTTTCAGGCGGTTACGCGTACGTTGCGGATTATTATTCCGGTTTACAGATAGTAGACATAGAGCCACCGGAGTCGGCTTATATCGTAAAATCCGTTGATACGCCGGGTTATGCATGTAGCGTTCATGTTTCAGGCGGTTACGCGTACGTTGCGGATTATGGCTCCGATTTACAGATAATAGACATAGAGCCGCCTGAGTGGGCTTACATCGTAAATTCCGTCGATACGCCAGGTGATGCAAGGGGCGTTCATGTTTCAGGTGGTTACGCGTACGTTGCGGGTAGGGGTTTACAGATAATAGACATAGAGCCACCGGAGTCGGCTTATATCGTAAAATCTGTTGATACGCCGGGTTTTGCATTGGGCGTTCATATTTCAGGCGGTTACGCGTACGTTGCGGATGAGGATTACGGTTTACAGATAATAGAAATAGAGCCACCGGATTCGGCTTATATCGTAAAATCCGTTGATACGCCGGATTATGCAAGAGGCGTTTATGTTTCAGGCGGTTACGCGTACGTTGCGGATGAAGTTTCCGGTTTACAGATAATAGACATAGAGCCACCGGATTCGGCTTATATAGTAAAATCCGTTGATACGCCGGGTTATGCATGGAGCGTTCATGTTTCAGGCGGTTACGCGTATGTTGCGGGTAGGGCTTCTGGTTTACAGATAATAGAAATAGAGCCTCTGGATTCGGCTTATATCGTAAAATCCGTTGATACGCCGGGTTGGGCATATGACGTTCATGTTTCAGGCGGTTACGCGTACGTTGCGGATGTGGGTTCCGGGTTGCAGATAATAGACATAGAGCCGCCGGAGTCGGCTTATATGGTAAAATCCGTTTATACTCCCGGTCATGCATATGGAGTATATGTATCCAGTGGTTACGCCTATGTCGCGGATGAGGATTCCGGACTTCAGATAATAGATGTTGAACCAATAGAAAGCGCGAGCATTGTGAAATCCGTTGATACTCCCGATAGGGCATTGGGAGTATATGTATCCGGCGGTTACGCGTATGTTGCAGATTATAATGGTGGTTTGCGGATAATCAAACTCTGGTAAAATACAGCATTGTGCACAGGATCAAAATAGAATCGCTGGCTTATGGAGGATATGGTGTCGCGCGAATTGATGGCGAGGTCTGCTTTGTTCCGTATGGCGTTCCCGGCGATGAGCTTTTAATTAGGGTGGCATCGAAACATAAAGGCGTGAGCTGGGCGGATATACTTGAGATATATGAGCCGTCACCGCATCGACGAGAACCGGCATGCGGTCTATTTCAAAAGTGTGGGGGATGTCAGTGGCTTCATATTCAGGAAGATGCGCAGGTCGAATGGAAACGGAAAATAGTTGAAAGCGCATTTCAGCGTATCGGAAAATTTGAATTTCCAGCGATCGAGGTAATTAATCAAGGCATCCATAATCTGGGGTATCGCTCGCGCGCACAATTTCATTTTGAGTATTCATCGGATGGTATGAAGTTCGGATTCCATGAACCGCGAAGCCATGGGATTGTGGATCTCGATTACTGCCCACTTCTTATCGAACCGATAAACAGATTAATCCCTCCGATAAAATCAGTTTTAAGAGAAATCGAACCTTTGAAATATTTATCCTCATTGAGAATTGTAGCGAATCCATCAACAAATGAATCGCTTATATGGCTTGATTTATACGGGGATGACGAGAGTCGAGTTGGTGAATTAGCTGATAAGATGAGCGTTCTTGATGGTGTTGTCGGAGTGGATTGGGGATCGAATAAAGCAAAATCGCCATCATTTGAATTGGAACTACCGGGATGTAGAGCCACAGTGCCGGCTGGTTCGTTCTCGCAAGCGAGTTTTTATCATAATGAAAAACTTATCGAACTTGTTATGAATCTTCCCGGAGATGTTAAAAGCAAACGAGTGATGGATATTTATTGCGGATGGGGGAATTTATCGCTTCCGTTAGCAGTAAATGGAGCATTGGTGTGGGGCTATGATAACGATGCGAGTGCGATCGATGCAGCGAATTCAAGCGTGAGGAAAAACGGATTCAAAAATTGTGTTTATGAAAAAATATCCGATTTAAGTTTATTCAGGAAGCTAAGCAAGAAAGATGATGAGATGGACATGATAATACTTGATCCTCCGAGAACGGGCGCGAAGGCTATTGCAAAGGCTATAGCGAAATCAAAAGCAAAGGGGATAATTTATGTTTCGTGTGATCCGAACACGCTGGCTCGGGATCTGAGAACGATGATTGATGCTGGACGAAAGCTACAAAAGAGTTTTTTGCTTGATATGATTCCGCAGACATATCATATAGAGACTGTGAATTTGTTAATGTGACACAAAGAGAATACTGCCCTTTTATAAAATGTATTTCAAAATCATAAAGATATGGAGAAAAAGGGATTGTTATAAATAGTAAAATTCACTAAGTCAAATTATTGTCTTAAGAAAGCCTAACTGTCTCTAAGAATCTGGTGTAAACACACCTTCTTTATCTATATAACCTTCTATTACATAACCATCTTTATCAAGCATATTAGCCCAAGCCTTTCCTCCTGAAAAGCATCCTGCCAGTGAAAATTGAGGATTTATGATAATTGTACCATTCTTGTCAATGTACCCCCATTTTCCTTCAATCTTAACCGCTGCCAAACCTTCAGAAAAATCAGCCACATCATCAAATTGAGGATTTATGATAATCTTGCCACTCTTGTCAATGTAACCCCATTTCTTATCAATTCTAACCTGAGCCAAACCTTCGGAAAAATCAGCCACATCATCAAATTGAGGTTGGCTAATAATTTTACCATTTTTGTCAACAAAACCCCATTTCTTATCAATCTCAATCGCCGCCAAACCTTCGATGAACAGTTTCGTAGCATCAAATTGAGGATTTATAATAATTTTACCGCTCTTATCAATGTAACCCCATTTCTCACCAATCTTAACTGCTGCCAAACCTTCGAAGAACGGGGCTGCACCATCAAACTGATGATTTATAATAATTTTACCGCTCTTATCAATGTAACCCCATTTTCCATTAATATTAACCGCTGCCAAACCTTCGAAGAACGGGGCTGCACCATCAAACTGAGGATTTATAACAACTTTTCTTTTAGTATCTTGGTAGCCCCATTTCTCATCAATCTTAACTGCTTGTAAACCTTCGCTAAGCATACCTGTATTTGGATCGAAATACTTCGGAGGTGTGTTGTGTTCTCCTAATAAGCCGGCAGGTTGACTTTTGTTTCTAATGTCCTCAATGGTCATATCTTCAAGGAAACTAAAGCGAATAGCTTCATAATCATGAAAATATAGCTTGATTTCATTACCCTTTCCATCTATATAAAAATATGCTTTGGAAAGGCTATTATAGCTTTGGTTCATAAATGAAGAATCACCTTCAACTATTGCTTTTCCATTAGAAAACATCGAAGCTCTATCGTACTTAGGTTTGATTTTCCACTTACCTTTTTTATCTATATATCCCCACTTGCCGCTAATCCATCGATAGTGTTGAATAATCGCAGTACCAAGACATTCAGTACGCAGGAGTTCTTTCTTTAGTTCACGAGCTGGAGCCAAACCTTCCGAAAAAGAACCTGCACCTGTGAAGTTTGGTTTGATGGCCCAATCGCCCTTTTCATCAATGTAACCCCATCTACCTTCCCAATCCCCACCAAACTTTTTTCCAGCCTTTACTGCAGCAAGACCCTCGGAAAATTTTTTTGCCGCATCAAACTGAGGTTCAATCACAATCTTGCCATTCTCGTCTTGATATCCCACCAATGATCCAACTACAACTGGTCGTAATTTTTCTTGATTTTGTCCGAAGCTTGGAACAATCAAAATAAGCGAAATAATACCAATTAAAATAAATACACTCAATTTCATTTTTTAGCTCCTGGGAAATAATCTATTAAAATGCGCAAATATAAATGCGAGGTAATTATATCAATAAAACCGGATAATTTCCGTTTCGACTGCCCAGGGGGGGACTTGAACCCCCAAGCCTTGCGGCACCAGACCCTGAACCTGGCGTGTTTACCAATTTCACCACCTGGGCACAACCCATTCAGGGATTGCCATTATCTCCATCGGCAAATCCATGTGTAATTTACGTTATCACCCGCATTATGTCAACCTGTATTGGTGCGGTTTCCAAAGGGAAAGATGCGGGGTTGCATTTTGAAAAGCCATTTAAAGAGAAGAGCCGATTAAAAATCGGCGATACTGCAGGATGGAATCCTGCGTTACATTACCCTACTTGGATGGGTAGCGAACTGAAACATTCGGGTTTTTTTCGAGAATCATGCGGAAATGATTCGGGCTTGGAACTCTGAAATAGACTTCAAGCCTTGAACCCACAAGCCGTATGCCGAGGTAGTCGTTATCAGGGGTTTTAACCGCGACGAAATTCTCCGTACCGGGAAGAGATATCATGGTCGGCTTGTATCCCTCAAGGTTGTTGAACATGTCCTTGAACATTTTCATTTTGGATTCAGCGATTTGCGGCTGGCGATAAATAACGACAGCCTGTTCATAATAGACACCTTGAGTCAGACGATATTCCCCAGCGGCGGCTTTTGCGCCGTTCGCGAAGCCCCAGACATCGCCCCGTCCGAGATCAAGAACCTGATTCATGCCGAGAATACCGATCATGTAACGTTCGCTTCCGGATATAAGGTCGATTCGCGGCAGGTTGTTGAGAGCATCAGGACGTTTCAAATGCTTTGGTATCCTGCTCAATATGTTGTTCGCGAATGCCATCAGGGTGAATCTGTCTTCTTTGTCGATAGCTATCCGTCCATAGAACTGACCTTTATAGAATTCGACCGCGAGGTCACCGACGAGATTGAAGTTATCGCCTTTAAGGTCTTTTGGATTTTTTTTCTCTGGCTCATTTATTTTTGTTTTTTCCTGAGCCTGCTTCTGAATATCTGATGAATAATTGCTGAGGGAGTATATTCCGAACGCGGAATCGCCATCGTTCATTTTGAATATTTCCACTACAATGCGTTTGCCATCACCGGTGTATTCAGTCGCCACGCCGCGGTCGAATCCGAATTCGAGGAAAAGGTCAGCAGCGCCATCCATGTAGTTGTATATCCCCTTCGGACTGAAATTATGGAGATTTCTCACGTTCATCTCGAAATCGCCAATTTCAGAGCCTTTTGGGAGCAGTTCCGCTGGGTCGATTATTTCTTTTTCCTCTCCAATAACCTGCGATTGGAAAAATGCTAAGAAAACTGTGGAAATAAGCATTAGAAACAAGCGGTACATAGTTATCACCTTTGGAAATGAAGTATCAAATCCAGTATATCAGATACATAATATGGGAAAAAGGTTGGTAAATGAGATTCCTTGTGGCGCCCACAAACGCAAAGGGTAGATTAAATTTCGAGTTATGAGTAAATTTGCGTTTGTGGGTGCTGCATGAAAAATTCGATTGTTCTTTCAGAGCACCCACAAGCTCGCTGACGCTCGCTTGTGGGCGGCACAGTTTCTTGAGCTTTGTTTATGGTCAGCACAAGTATTATCGAGTTATGCTAAAATTTCGCGAAGATGCGTTTATTAAAATGGATACCCAAAGAGGCAGCGATTATATTTGCGCTATTTGTCGCTTTTTTCCTTGTTTCATTGCTGCTAATCCCTCATGAGAAAGATAAGGTCGAGAGGATTCATTATCTATCGACGCTTGAGAATGGTCCTTATGGGGTATCAAGGTTTGATGAAATAGCAAAGGAGCTTGGTTATTCGGTAGAGTTGTCGACGAAAAATCTCGATGAAAAACTACTTGATGAAAGTGGGGTTCTATTCGTGCTGGCACCCGAAATA
>Ga0315277_10009215_pt1 | contig 12629 bp, 8 predicted proteins | sample YL17G05_15_MG_FD_203695 | JGI IMG/M metagenome (GOLD analysis project Ga0315277, IMG submission 203695) | Sediment microbial communities from Yellowstone Lake, YNP, Wyoming, USA - YL17G05_15 | ecosystem: Environmental > Aquatic > Freshwater > Lake > Sediment | place: USA: Wyoming | collected... | reverse complement strand
GTGCTCGGCTGGGAGGAGCTGGAGCTGGAAGTAGTGCGCGATGCCAGGAGTCAGAAGATCACGGTCTGTTTTATCGAGAACGTGGACGCCATGGGAGTGCACACGGGAGATTCATACTGCACCGCCCCCATGCTGACTATCGACCCTGAGCTTCAAAAACGCCTTCAGGAATACTCTTACCGGATTGTCGACGCTATCGAGGTGATCGGGGGCACCAATATCCAGTTCGCCCATGACCCGAAAACAGGCCGCGTGGTAGTGATCGAGATCAATCCCCGCACCTCCCGCTCTTCAGCCCTGGCCTCGAAGGCTACCGGATTCCCCATCGCCATGGTTTCTTCCATGCTGGCCGCCGGGGTCACTCTGGATGAGATCCCATACTGGCGCGAAGGCACGCTTGAAAAATATACTCCCTGGGGAGACTATGTCGTGGTCAAGTTCTCCCGCTGGGCTTTCGAAAAATTCAGGGGCATCGAGGACAAGCTGGGTACGCAAATGCGCGCGGTGGGCGAGGTGATGTCTATCGGCAAAACATACAAGGAAGCCTTCCAGAAGTCTGTCCGCTCCCTGGAGATCGGAAGATACGGGCTGGGATTCGCCAAAGATTTCCACAAGAAATCTCTCGCTGAGCTGATGGAGATGCTCCTGTATCCGACCAGCGAACGTCAGTTTGTCATGTACGAGGCGCTGCGTAAAGGGGCTGATATCAATGCGCTTTACGAAAGGACTTATATCAAACCCTGGTTTATCCGCCAGATGAAAGAACTGGTCGAGCTGGAAGAGGAGATCCTCAAGTACAAAGGCGCTCTGCCGCCGGACAATCTGCTGATCCAGGCCAAGAAAGACGGGTTCGCCGACCGCTACCTGGCCAAAATCCTGGGCCTGAAGGAAAAGGAGATACGCGAGCGGCGCAAGGCGCTAGGCGTAGTGGAGGGCTGGCATCCGGTGCCGGTGAGCGGGGTAGAGAACTCGGCTTACTATTATTCGAGCTACAATGCCCCGGACAAAGTGAAATCATCCGGGAACCGTAAGGTACTGGTTCTGGGCGGCGGTCCGAACCGGATCGGCCAGGGGATCGAGTTCGATTACTGTTGCGTGCATGCGGCTTTCGCCCTGCGGGACAACGGATTCGAATCGATCATGATCAACTGCAATCCGGAAACAGTATCCACTGATTACGACACCTCGAACAAGCTCTATTTCGAGCCTTTGACTATAGAGGATGTCCTGTCTATCTGCGAAAAAGAGAAGCCTGAGGGAGTAATCGTCCAGTTCGGGGGACAGACCCCGCTTAACATAGCCAGCGAACTCGCCGCCGAGGGGGTGAAAATCCTCGGCACCTCACCGGAGATGATCGACCTGGCTGAGGATCGCGACCGCTTCCGCCATGTCATGAACCGTATCGGTATACCCCAGCCCGAATCGGACATGGCCAGCACAGTGGAAGAGGCTTTTACTATTGCCCAGAGTATAGGCTACCCGCTGATCGTTCGGCCGTCCTATGTCCTAGGCGGCAGGGCGATGGAGATAGTGCACGACGAACAGATGCTGCGCGAATATGTGACCGCGGCAGTGGAGGTCACCCCCGAGCGGCCGATTCTGATCGACAAGTTCCTCGAAAACGCTATCGAAGCCGAGGCTGATGCCATTGCCGATGGAACCGATACCTTTGTCCCCGCAGTCATGGAGCATATCGAGCTTGCCGGCATCCATTCCGGAGACTCGGCCTGCGTGATCCCGCCGGTCACCATCCCGCAAAGACACATCGACACTATCGAGGAGTACACGCGGAAGATCGCCATCGAGCTGAATGTGGTGGGACTTATGAACATCCAGTACGCCATCGCCAATGACATTGTCTATGTCCTGGAAGCCAATCCCCGGGCAAGCCGCACCGTGCCCCTGGTGAGCAAGGTCTGTAACATTTCCATGGTACGGATCGCCACGCAGATCATGATGGGCAAGAAGCTGAAGGATTTAAATCTCAAGCGCAGGCCTATCCCGCATTTCGGGGTCAAGGAAGCTGTGCTCCCGTTCAATATGTTCCCGGAAGTCGACCCGGTGCTGGGCCCGGAAATGCGCTCGACCGGCGAAGTTCTCGGCCTGGCGGACAATTACGGCCTGGCTTTTTACAAGGCTGAGGACGCTGCGGGGGCCCGCCTGCCATCCTCGGGCACAGTCCTGATCACCGTAGCCGAGGCCGACCGCCAGGGCGCTCTCCAGGCAGCGCGGCTTTTCTCCGAAATGGACTTCAATATCAAGGCTACGAGAGGGACCCAGGCTTACCTTGCCGGGCACGGCGTGGCCTCCGAGCTGATCCTCAAGATCCATGAAGGCCGGCCCAATATCACCGATGCCATAATGAACGGGGAGATCCAGCTCGTGATCAACACTCCTATCGGCAAGCGCGGCGCGGTGGATGATTCTTATATCCGAAAAACGGCGATAAAGTATAAGATACCCTATATTACCACCACAGCCGCGGCAATAGCCGCGGTAAAAGGTATCGCCGCCCGCCGCCAGGGAGAAGGCCAGATCAAGAGCCTGCAGAATTACCACGCGGATATTGGAAAGTAAGCGAGGGCTGGGAGGTGTAAAACAAATACCGTATTTCAGGAGTATAATCTGATAAAAATAATCACTCACAAAGTGCCCTATGTAACACAAGCTGAAACTATCTCGTTAAAAGCTGGTATTAGTTCGGTATGGATCGCAAAATAACCTGCGGAGTGCTTGATGAATACTTTTACATGGCGGGGATTCTTCCCTGTTATTCTCCTTTTTCTTATATTCTGTTCTCTCTGCCCTAAGCTTCTTTTGGCCCAGAAAGCCGGGTTCCCGGCCCAGGAGCTGGAGACCCTCGGCGGATCAAGGACTGCAATCAGGCCGGACACCTCGGCAGCATATACCGTGCTCGATTTCTGGGCCTTGTGGTGTGCGCCCTGCCTGGTAGCCCTGCCCGAAATCGACGGTCTGGCCCGGAAAATGGAAGGCCGCCCGGTGCGCTTCATCCTGGTCAACTGCGACAACACGAGAAGCAGGGCCAAAGTGCGCTCCTATATCCGTTCGAAAGTCATCAAGGCCCAAGTGCTCCTCGATCCCTCAGCCGGGCTTCTGCGCTATTACGGCATCGCCACTTTGCCCCACCTGGTCGTGCTTGACTCTCTAGGCAATGTCGCGGACAGGAAAAGCGGATATATGCCCGGCGATGAACTCCAGCTTGAAAAAAAACTCGATAACCTTCTGGAAAAGTAAGCAATAAGCGGGACAGAAGTCAGAAGACAGAATATAGAATGAAGAAAAAATCCTTTACTCCTGAATTCTGACTCCTGAATTCTAAATTCCTCGAGACATTTACGAAAACTTTCGTAATTTGTTCTGGTAATATTCCGGCCAAGTTTTGGAGACTTATGAATGAATCGGGTTAGATTTATGACCAAGCCGGCAAAAATAAAATCCCAGGCGGTCGTCCTGGCGGCGCTCCTTTTTTGCACAACTTCTTTAAGCGCACAGGTGGAGCTTGAGGATATCCGCGGCTCTCTCCGCTCGCGTTTCGGCAAGGGCAGGGAAAATTCCGAGATGGCCGGCCTTGAGGAAAAAAAGAAGCACTACCTCGAAAACCGTCTCGACCTGGAATACAGCTATAAGAATATCGAATCCGGACTTACCATGGAAAGCCGCGAACCCGCGGAGTTCACCGACAATTTCACCCGGTTGCGCAAGGGTTACTTTCAGTATTCCGGCGAAAACTACCTCCTCAGGGCTGGAACCTTGTACGGTCTATCCGGCCAGGGCCTGACTCTGAACCTCCTCGAGGACAGGATTCTGGATCTTGACAATTCGATCAGGGGCTTCCAGGGCGTAGCCCAGCGCGACAGGCTGCGCTTTCAATTTGTTGCCGGCTCGAGCAATTACACCGATTACCGTGAGCCGCTGGTTATCGATCACCATGCCCTCTATGCGGCGACCCTGGAATATGATGCCGGGGGAGGGCTGCTCCTGGGGGCAAACGCACTCCACGACCGCCTGGAAAACCGTAAAGATCATAAAAGCACCCATCACCTGAACCTGGATGCTGACATCCGCTCCTGGATCTGGGGGCCTTTCCTGGATCTGACTGGCGATAAATGGGAATTTTTCCTGGAGTTCTCCCACAAACAGACCGGCCACAACCGTCTCCCTGTACCGAATAATATTTACCAGGTTCCTATCCGCCTTTTAAACCTGGACCGGGATATCAGCGGTAACGGCTTGTACTGGAACCTGGCTTTCTCGAAACAGGGCTATGGTTTCAGCTTAGAATATAAAAATTACCAGTACAATGTTCAGAAGGAGTTCAAAACCACTGTCTCCTCCTCCCTGGATCCAGCAGGGATACTGCCTTTCCAGAATCCGCCGACAGCGATCAAGGAACATCTCTACTATCTTCTGAAAAGATTTCCCCTGGTATCCGAGCCTAATAACCAGATCGGGTTCGAGCTTGAACTCAACGCCTCTCCATCGCCCTTCCTGGACATCCAGGCCGTGGTCAGCCAGGCTTCCAAAGCCGATCTTCTCCAGCCCGATCCCTGGGGAGGGAATCCCGGAAGAGTTAGAGGCGGCTTTCCGCTCATTCCGCGGCTCGGCACATCCTATAACCCGGCTTATGACACGTTCCTCGAAATCCGCTGGCGAAGGTACGATAAGCTCCATCTTTTCGGCGGCGCAGGGTTCAGAAGCCTTACCGAATACACCATCCGGGGAAATTACGGCGACCGCAAAATGCTCTGGACTTTTCCATTGCAAGCCGAGCTGCGCTGGTCGAAAAGTATAACCACCACGCTGGATATCGAGGCCCAGCATATCCGGGAAAAGACATTCCCCGTGATCCATCTGGGAAACGAATACTGGAACAGATACGCTGCAGTGAGCCTGAGCTGGGCGCCGCTCGCCAGTATCACTCTGAGCAGGGAATCAACCGGACTGAAAAACAGCAATGATGATGGAAAAAGCTGGATGATGGTGGCGCTAAGCCTGAGGTTAAAAGAGAAAGGAATTATTAATATCTCTTACGGGAAAGAGCGGGAGGGTATGATCTGCTCGAACGGACTCTGCCGGTATGTGCCTGGATTCAAGGGCTTACGGACCGATCTGTCCCTCTTTTACTGAAAGCTTCCTCAAATTCCAGGTTTTACGGCGGTTATTTAAGGAGGAGCATCTTTCTTGTGGCGGCAAACCCTTTAGCCTGCATGCGGCAGAAATAGATTCCGCTCGGGAGTGATCGGCCCCTGTTATCGGTTCCATCCCAGAAGACCGTGTATTCTCCGCTTCCTTTCACCCCTTCCACCAGAACCCTCACCAGTGTTCCCCGGATATCAAACACCCTGATCGAGACTGGCTCGGCTGCGCTTTTTTCAGGCACCGTGTAACTGATTGCTGTGGACGGGTTGAAGGGATTGGGCCTGTTCTGGGCTAACGAATATGCTCTGGGCAATGACTCCTGTCTATGGGCCTTGTAAAAGGAAAGGCGCAGCAGCCGTTTCTGTTCCACGGTCAGGGGCATGAGGCTGACCGCTTGTTCCACATACTCGAATTCCTCTTGATTCAGGCCCATAGGCTTCTCTGTCAAACGATCATCCAAGGAGGCGGAAAGCTGTGTCCCCGTGGAGGAGCAGTTTCCGTTCAGGATATCGATAAGCAGGGCCACGGCATCGGCGATAGTCCCCATCCCATCCCCGTTCCAGTCAAGCCGCGGATCATTCTGGTTCGAGTGCAACAGGAGAAGGAAAGCGATCACGTCCCTGATTGTCCCCTTGCCGTCAGCCGTAAAATCGCAGTTTTTCGGGGGAGCAGGTCTTTCAGAAACAACCGCGCTGAATTGAACCGTATCGGCAAGGCCCTGACTGTCAGTTCCCACGATAAGAAAACGATAGTTTCCCTTTTGGCCTTTGGCAGGCTCGAAGACAAAAAAGCTCCCGCGCAAAAAAGCGTTCTGAGGCAATTGGCTTTGGAGCCGGACACCATCCGGCGAGTAATAGGGACTGAGGGTCACAGAGTCTCCTGTGTCCGGATCCTGAGTCAGAATACTTATTGTCAGAGTGTCTCCCTCATAAACACTGTAATTCCTGACGTCATTCTCGGTGAGAACTGTGGGCGGATGGTCAGGCACTGGAGGCTGGGATAACCGGGAAAGCATGCGGCTTTCAGCCTGGAGCACCTGCCGGGTAAAAGGATTCTGGACAAAAGCCACTATCTCACAGCTATCGGGGATCCAGAATGGATTCATGAGAAAATCTTTTTCCAGGTAAGGAATCATGAGAAACTCGTTCTCAAAGGTAAGAGATTGTCCGGGCAATATAGTAAAATCCACACCCGATTCACCGGTAATCATCAAACGCTCGGCATCGTTAAACACTTTCTCTTTGTTGTAAGGTTTAAAAGGTGGAACCCAACGTTTCAGCGGATCGATCCCGGATTCGGTAAGGACTAAGAAATACTTAAGGGAACATGGTTGGAATAAGGAGGAGGCATTGACAGTCACTTTCACTTTTATCGGCAAGTTAATCTCCGCTTGCTCACCTTGTATATCGATGAACAAAGTTGTCGAGTCGTGTGCCGCTTTAAGTACGTCGGACATATCTAAATTTACAGGATAAAACTCCTCAATTCCGTTTAAATAAAGAATGGGGTATGTATTGACCAGGTAAAATTTTATTCGATCTGTGGGAACCGGGAGATGAGAGCCGTCCATACGATAGCGTATGGTGACGAAAATGCTGTCGTCTCTCAAGTTGGGGATAAGTTCGTAATCAAGATAAAGATTGGCGTACATACAGGGTGCGCAATTCTCGGAAACGAAAACCTCGGCGAGAACTTTCTGGCGGGGAAAATAACGGGGAACGCTGCTGAGTCCCGTATTACCGCAAAGATACAGCGGATAAAAGCCTGACAAAAAAAGAAATGCTATCACTATCCGTTTCATTCACCACCCTCATCATCATTCAGGTTTGAACAAATAAATACTCTTCCTAAAATCCCGTTTCTATTATTTTCAATATCGCTTCGTTATCAGGATATTTTGCCCGCATCTCCAGCACGAACGATTTCAGCTCATCCTGCAGATGGTATTTTTTAAGGAGTTTGCTTTTCAGAATATCCAAAGTGCTCTTTTCGTTGTTTTTGTCCCTGGACAAGCTTTCCAGCCTGGCCAGATCGCCGACCATGGCCTCTTCTTCAGTCTGCGAGAGGAGATAAAAGCAGCAAGGGCCAACAGTTTCCCCATCTTTTCCGAGAAGCTCCCAGCAATAAGTATGGCCTCTTTCCAAATTCGGTTCATCTTTTGGAAAAAGAAAGATGTCCCCGTTACCGAGCCGTTTCTCCCATAATTTTACCCTGGCTCCTTCCGCTTGTTTCAGGTAAAGGGCGATCCGCCATCCTGCGGTTTGATCGCCCCCCAAGCGAAAAGCAGGCCTGATCTCGCGGGTAAAAGTATTTTTAAGATTCAGGGGTTCCGGCAAAGATATTAATGATGCTTTAATCAGGTAACCGCCGGCCAGTTCAGCGAAACGCCTGTCCAGACCGGAAACGGGCTGCATAAAGCCAAGCTCTTTAATTATCACATTCCCTTTGGGACCGCTTACCTGCTCCGCGCTTCGCTCTTTAATCTTCGCCTTCGCCCCGGAGATAATAGTTACGAGCGCTTTGTCATGAGTCAGCAGCAGCTGAATTTTAGCCCCCTCGGTGGCCTCGAGAATATCTTTATCCAGTATTTCAAAGCCGGGCTTAAGAAATATGCATTCCCTGTCCGTACATTTGATGGCCATTCCCTTGACAAAGATTACTTCGCCGACTGCCGGGAGAGTCTTGATTTCCGCCCATCCCCTATCGATACCGGCAAAAAGGGCATTGAAAATTATGGCCAGGAAAATAAACTGCGGCTTCATATTCTACCCATATTTTCAGGCTAACGGTAAATGACCAGAGACTCAAGACGCGGGACTCCCTTGCCGCTCACTTTTTTTATTTCCAGGGAATGAGATCCAGGCGCCAGATCGTAATTCCAGAAAAGAGGGTCGCGGCGGTCGTGAAAATTATCGCTCAAGGTGACTTCCTCGATAAGCTTGCCGTCAACCAGCACCCGGCAGACAGCCTCGCCCTCATTCCTGCTCAGTGTCCCTTCCACAACGAAAGCGCGGCCTTTAAAATCAACCGAGAAGCTGTCTTCCACTTTCTGTTCTCCCAGGTCGACCACTTTATCCGGGGTCAGGCCTTCAAAACCTACTTCCACCTTTTCCGGCGCTACCGGCTTCTGGCGTTTAATCACCCAGGTGTCCCCCTCCGCCGAACCGCCTCCCCGGCGCACAAGTTCACCAGCCAGACGGTAATTAACCTCGTAGACTTCTTTCAGGCTGTAATTACAGTGGTCGAATTTGCGGTCTTCTATTTTATCCAGGCCGGGAGTCCACTGCGACGGGATTTTCTTGAAGCCGAGCAGAGTGCCCAGGATTCCTGCGGCATTTGAGGGATTGCAGTCCGAGTCCTGGCCGCAGCGGGTAGCTATTTCCATAGTCCGTCCGAAATCCATATTGCCGTAAAGGAGGCCGATAGTTACATAAGCTCCATTCATCTTGGCATCTATGTTCCCCGGCCGCATTACACAACCCGGGCAGCCAATCTCCTCGCCCCATTTTTTCTCGAGCTCGAACCACGTGCGGTGCCAGTCATCAGGATAAGCCCGCCACCAGCCGATAACATCGCTGATACAGCGTGCGTAAGCGGATGACGGCGGAAGGCTCTGCAGGGCTTTCTCCACCACCTGGACGATATTCGAATCGACAAAGGCGTGCGAGTACATGGCGGCGACAAATAATCCCCCATAGACCCCATCCCCATAATTCATGATATGTCCCACTTTATTGCAGTAGTCAAGCGCAGTGGCCGGCATACCCGGGCAAAGGAGCCCTATGAAATCCGCCTCGATCTGGAAATCGATATCATCGGCGTGGGGATTGTTCTTCCAGTACCCCGAGGCCGGGGGCATCACCCCGTGCAGGATATTCCATCTTCCGGCCTGGTTAGCGTGCCAGAGATTGAACCCGGCGGTGGCGAACTTGCGGGCCATAGCCTCTGTCGGAGCATCCAGGCCGAGGCTGTCCAGTACAGCGAGAAAGGAAAGATCCATATAGAGATCGTCATTGTTGAAATAATCCAGCACGTTTTTTTCATTAAAATCTATGCTGGCATAGTCCTGGATCCATGTACCCGGCCAGCGAAACTCCGTCGGGCCGCCGTAGCAGACCCCCACTGTCTGTCCCACCCACCCGCCTTTGATCTTATCCCTGATCACCTCGGCGCTGACCCTGACTGTCTGCTCGACTTTCGGCCCGGAGCAGGCCAGAACGAGCAAGCTGAGCAACATTACTTTCAGAGCGGAACCAGCAGCAGATTTAGCCATGGAAATTTTCTCCTCGAATTAGTTACTAGTTATTTCCGGTAGTATTTATTAAATTAACTCACCTTTAACCAGTATTCAAGTATTCAAATTGGGTAGAATACAAATAAAGGTTTTTAACTGAGATCTAAACTGTTAAAAACCATTTAAACTTGACCTGGATTGTCCAATTTGCTAATAATTCAGACAAGTAATCAGGCCAGTGATTAATTCTAGTATTGTGGTGGAATATTGCATTTCAACCTGAGGTAACCTGACCATGGATATAAAACTCAAAGAAAAATTTCTGGGGCTGTGGAGCAGGTATTTTGACAGTTCCGAGCTTCCCATAACTTTTTACTATAGTGATCAGGAAAACTCCGCCAAGCCGGTAAGCCCGCCCTCCGGGCAAAGATGCCTGGTCTGCGATCTTGCAGCAGTGAGAAAGGGGAAATCTCTTTGTTTCAATGTCGACTCGATCGGCTGCGGCGGAGGAAAAAGGTACCTGGGTTTTGTCGAAAGCCTGCGGCCGAAATTCGAATACTTTCTCTCTTGCGGCATCCAGGGAGAAATGGAAGGCGAGCGTTATAAAAAATCTCCGGAACTAGTGAAAGAGATAATGAAAAATCTGCCGTCATTCAAAGCCCCCGAAAAATTCATAGTTTTCAAAAGATGGGATATGCTTGAAGATCAGGATAATCCGGCTGTGGTTATCTTTTTCGCCCGTCCTGATGGTCTATCCGGCCTTTTCACCCTGGCCAATTTCGATGAAGTCGAACCGAATGGAGTATTTGCCCCCTTTGCCGCCGGTTGCGGCACTATTGTCCATTACCCCTACCTGGAAAAAGATAAAGAAAAGCCGCGAGCTGTTCTGGGTATGTTTGATGTTTCCGCCCGGCCATGCGTCGAGCCAAATGTGCTTTCATTCTCCGTGCCCTGGCGTAAGTTTGTCCGGATGGTAGAGAACATGGAAGAAAGCTTCCTTACCACCTCATCCTGGGAAAAGGTCAGAAAAAGACTTGCCTGACCTCACCCGCGGCAGAACCAGCCATGCGGGATCTTTTGTCTTTCAACTCGACCAGGCAGGAAAAACAATTCTCTATATTTCTTTAGATTAATTTCTCAATACCATCAACCTTCAGGAAAGGAGAACCGCCTCATGAAAAAACTTCCTTATCTATTCCTGCTCCTTTCTGCAATTCTGGTGGTTTCCGCCTGTGAAAAAAGTAAAATCTATCCTTATCGCTGGTTTTATGTATCGTAGTTAATTTTAATTTAAGGTGTTATGTGTTAAATCCCCCTCGATCCCCCTTTGAAAAAGAGGGAGGCGGTCTTCCCCCCTTCGCTAAAGGGATGCACTGGGGGGATTTAAAAAGTATCAGTTTAAGCTTTAAAAGATCTTCGCTTTTTTCAATTTAATTACGGGACACTTGGTTTGAAATCCAGACAGATAGAATTCATTTTTTGAGCGATCTCAGTTATTGAGTCCAAATTACTTTACAGGAGATCAGGTATATGAAACGCATCGTCTATCTTATGCTTCTAACCATCGGACTTTTCTGCTTTTACTGCCCGGCTCATACTGCACAAAAAATCTATCCCTACCGCCTGGTTTATATCCCTGGCAAGGCTCTCGAAGATATGGATCAGGTTGAACTGGTCCGCAGCATTGCCAAAACATGCTCTGAGCGTGGACTCAACGGTATCGCCTTTTCCGGTTTTTTCGACCGTCTCGACCTGGAACCGACCTATAACTTCAAAAACCTGAGGGAAATCCAGCGTATCTGCGAGAAATACAACGTGGAACTCATCCCGGCCATTATGGGTGTAGGGTACAATGCCCCCATCCTGGCCCATGACAAGAACCTGGCTGAGGGCCTGCCGGTAAAGGATGCCCTGTTCGTGGTGGAAAAAGGCCAGGCCAATGTTGTCCCTGATCCGGCAGTAAAAGTGGCTAATGGCAGTTTTGAGGAATACCAGGGAGACAAGGTCACGGGTTTCGAATACAAGGTAAAACCTGGAGTGCAGGCTTTCTTGGATACTAAAGTGTTCAAGGAGGGTAAGGCCGCCTTGCGCTTCGAGAAATTAGACAGCCTTGGGGAGGAAGCCTCGCTCGTCACCCAGGAAGTGGCTGTCCACCCCCGCCGTCTTTACCAGGTGAGCTGCTGGGTGAAAGTAGAGGGGATTAAAAGCCCCGGGGATGTCTTCCCCATGCTTGTCCGGGGCACGGATGGCCGACGCTTGCAGTTCTATATCCCGCCACTTCCCGCGGAGGGCGAATGGCGCAAGGCAGTGATCGGATTTAACAGTGTGAATTACGACAAGGTGACTATCTCTCTGGGCGTGCCTGGAGACAGGAACGGGAAGTTCTGGATCGATGGTTTGAAAATCGAGGAAGCCGGCCTGATTAATGTTTTGCGACGGCCGGGAACCCCCCTTGTTGTCAAAGGGGAAAAGGATGGCGCTGTTTATGAGGAGGGAAAAGATTTTGCGCCTGTTCGCGACCCGGTGATGAGCCTCCTTTTCGATCACGACTGGCCGTCGATCAAAATCCTTCCCGGCGGGCGGATCAAGGACGGCGACCGCTTGAGGGTGAGCTGGTACCACCCGCTGGCCATCTATAACGGACAGACCCCGGTCTGCATGTCCGAGCCTAAAGTCTATGAGATATGGAGCAACATAGCCCTTCTGATTCACGAGTACCTGAAGCCGAAAAAGTATTACCTGGGCACGGATGAGCTCCGCATGGCCGGGTCCTGCGAAGCGTGCAAAAAACGCGGGATGACTGTGTCCCAGATACTCGGCGACTGTGTTACCCGCCAGGAACAGATAATCAGAAAGCTCAACCCCGAGGCCGAGCTTCTCATCTGGTCCGACATGTTCGACCCCAACCATAACGCTCTCGGCTACCAGGGGAAATACTATTACCATGTGGATGAAACTTTCGATAATTCCTGGAAATATGTTCCCAAAGACCTGATCATGGTCTGCTGGTACCACGAAGTACGGGACAAGAGCCTGGCCTTTTTCGATAGCCAGGGTTTCCGGACAATCGGCTCCTCCTCTGGAGACCTCAATGTGGCCAGGGGGTGGCTCGAATCTCTGGACAAGACACCCAAAGCCTGCGGTATCATGTACACCACCTGGGGTGCTGATTACAAGATTCTCCCTGAATTCGGAGATCTGGTGAACCGTAAGAAATGAACACTGACACACCCCT
>Ga0315277_10009213_pt1 | contig 12630 bp, 9 predicted proteins | sample YL17G05_15_MG_FD_203695 | JGI IMG/M metagenome (GOLD analysis project Ga0315277, IMG submission 203695) | Sediment microbial communities from Yellowstone Lake, YNP, Wyoming, USA - YL17G05_15 | ecosystem: Environmental > Aquatic > Freshwater > Lake > Sediment | place: USA: Wyoming | collected... | reverse complement strand
CGAATCCTTGAGAAAAGGCTTGAGAACAGCAAGCAGGGGTAGCATGGGGATTTTACATTGACTGACCTTGAACTATTTGAACGCATAATTTCCCGTCATCGAGGACTTTTCAGCGGAGTGACTGCATCTGATATTGAAGTCGTCGAACCATCAAGCACGAATCTAATCTTCCTCTTCCAACACGGTGGAAAAAGCTATGTACTCAAAGTGATGCCGCATGGAGCGATTTCGGAATTCTCCGTGATGCAGGAGGCTGGGAAACATATCACTGTTCCAAAACCTCTTTCATATGGAGAGATCGACAAGGATGAATATCTTCTCATGGAATATGTGGCAGGTAAAACAGCGCAGGATGTTATGCCGGATGCTGTAGCTCGCATGAAAGCTCAGTTTATCGACTTAAGCGCCAAGACTCTCGCGAGACTTCATCGATCAACATGGAATATCCGTGAACAAAACAGGCTTGCGACCGATCGTCTTTTAACTGTGGAGGAAGTCAAAAATGACCTTGAAAAACTCGGAATAAATGACTGGCATGGTTTGTATGCCCTTAAAACCATGGAGATGGATAAACCGAATGAAGTTTGTCTCAACCATGGTGATTTTATCCCGGCGAACATAATAATTGACAAGAGTGGTATCAAGGGTGTAATCGACTGGGAGGATGCTTTCTGGGACTCGCCGCTCTACGATATCGGTTTTACTCTTTTTGTATATAGAGCGGTCGGACTCGATGCCCGTCAGTTTCTTAGAAGCTACATCGATGAATGGTCACATCCAGTGAAGACCGATATCGATTCCCATGTGATGTTCGATCCGCCGACGAGAATAAACGAATCCCTTCCATTTTACGAAACTCTTGCCGCCATAGAGTTCTACACATTCGGGATTTATGCAAAGAAGAATCCCGATATCGCAAAGTTGGTCAACAGACCATCGAACTCATGGCAGGTGAAAGCAATCGACGCTGCCAATAAGTTCATTAACGAATTGTAGATACGATATTTGCATTTGATTTTGCTTTTGAATCCGCGGCACTAAAGTGGTAAAATCAGTGTCTTAAAATTAAGCTTGACCGTCGAGTATGGGGGATGGCGGTCAGGATTTTTTTGTACTTTCCGCAGGTGATTCCATCGCGGAGCGCCTGTGGTTTAGCTAAATTCATGAGGTATGAGCGATGATAAACATCACACTGAAGGATGGGGATGTTGTCGAACGTCCCGAAGGCATTACACCCATGCAGGTGGCATGGGGGATTTCTGAAAATCTTGCCGCTGCAACTCTCGCGGCGAAAATCAACGATAAAATCGTTGATGCAACCACTGCAATCTTTCAGGATGTGAAACTCGAGCTCATCACCGATAAGAATCCAGAAAGCCTTGATGTGATGCGCCATACCACAGCTCATGTTATGGCTCATGCAGTCAAGAACCTGTTTCCGGATGCCGGACTTGGTTTCGGTCCCGCTATCGAAAATGGTTTCTATTACGATTTCGATATAGAACGTCCTTTCACGCAAGCTGACCTCGATAAAATCGAGGAAGAGATGAAAAGGATAATTAAAGCTGATTTGCCATTGAGACGAATTGAGGTCAGTTTCGATGATGCCGCTCAGCGTCTCAGACTTGACGGTGAAAGGCTCAAACTCGAACATCTGGAAAGCCTGCGAGAGGGCAGGGATGCCGGAGCCATAGATGCGAGCTTGGAGGAGGAGCAGGTCAGCACAATCAAATCCGGAAAATCGCAGGAATTGAAAATAACGATTTACGAACAGAATGGATTCTTCGATCTGTGCCGGGGTCCGCATCTGCCATCAACGGGAAAAATCGGCGCGTTCAAACTGCTGAGTTCATCAGGCGCGTACTGGAAAGGCTCGGAGAAGAACCCGATGCTTCAGCGCATATATGGTACAGCTTTTCATAAAGAGAAAGACCTGAAAGCGTATCTCGAGCTTCTGGAGGAGGCGAAACGACGCGACCATCGTCGAATCGGACGTGAGCTCAGACTTTATATTTTCCCCGATGATGGCGCACCCGGTATGCCATTCTTCCTGCCGAAAGGTACTATCATCAGGGATACGTTATTTCATTGGGTCACCGAACAGAATCGAAAACGAGGGTATCAGATTGTCAATACTCCGCATGTTTTCCGAACAGGGATTTTTGAAACATCGGGGCATCTTGCAAATTACAGGGAAAACATGTTCTTCCTTAAAGCTGAGGATGTTGATACATGTCTTAAACCGATGAACTGCCCGGGTCACCTTTTATTATATAAATCCGAGCTCAAAAGTTTCAGAGATTTACCGGTTCGATATTTCGAATTCGGGACATGTTATCGCAACGAACGTTCAGGCACTTTGACTGGACTTCTGCGAGTCCGCATGGTCACAATCGATGATGGTCATATTTTCTGCACCAAAGAACAGATGACCGATGAACTTACAGGTGTAATGGATTTCGTGCATGACATTTACAAAGCATTCGGATTCGAGTATTACACGAAATTCGCGACGAAACCCGAGAAGCGAATAGGCGATGACGAGATATGGGAAAAGTCGGAGGAGGCTTTGCATGTGGCGGCATCGAGACGCAATCTCAATCCGATTATGGATCCGGGCGGAGGGGCGTTCTATGGTCCCAAGATCGATTATTTCATCAGGGATGCCATCGGACGCGAATGGCAGGGATGCACTATCCAGCTCGACTTCAACCTGCCCGAACGTTTCGATATGGTTTATTTCGGCTCCGATGGTTTAAAGCATCGTCCGATTATGATTCACCGCGCGATTATCGGTTCCCTCGAACGTTTCATCGGTGTGTTAACAGAACACACAGCTGGGGATTTCCCGCTATGGCTCGCTCCGACACAGGTAATCGTGTTAGATATTACTGACGATCAGAAAGAGTATATACACAGAGTCGGGAAGGAGTTACGTTCACGCGGATTCCGGGTCGAGGTCGATGACCGAAATGAAAAAATCGGATTCAAAGTTCGTGAAGCGGAACTTCAGAAAATACCGTACATACTTGTTGCCGGCAATCGAGAGAAAGAGTCGGAGCAGGTTTCCGTGAGAATTCGCGGTGAGGGCGATATCGGTCCCAAGATGCTCACTGAATTCATCATGATGATTAAAGACAAAATCAAACCGCCTGAGTAACATATCCGTGAACGCACCCCGCGCGTAAGCAAGGGGATTGGGAGTTAGGGAACGCACCCCACGCGTAAGCAAGGGGATTGGGAGTTAGGGAACGCACCCCACGCGTAAGCAAGGGGATATGGCACACCGCGCGTAAGCAAGATGCTCCGAGCTTAGACCGTCAGGGAGGATGTATGCCGCACTACGCAGATAAATACAAATCCCCGTTCGGTGATGTCTATTATGTCATCGATGATGTAGGCGCTTTGATCTGGCTTTATCTCGACCCAGCGGCGCATCCAACGATTAAGGAAAAATCTCTCGAATCCAAATTCGATTCACTCACATGGAGCAAGCAGAAATGCTCTCGTGTCACTCGTCAGATTGATGAGTATTTCAACAAAAAGCGAAGGTCGTTCGATTTGAAATATCGCCTACAAGGAACTCCATTCCAGGTTCAGGTGTGGAACGAGCTCACAAAAATCCCTTATGGTGAAACAGCAACATATGGCGAAATAGCCGAGCGAGTTGGCAAGCCCGGAGCAGCTCGTGCTGTCGGTCAGGCTAATCACAACAATCCGATAATGATTATTGTCCCCTGCCATAGATGCATCGGCTCCGATGGAAAAGTGAAGGGCGCTAAATTAGCGATAAGTGTCCGCGAGTTGCTCCTTCATCACGAAGGCGCGTTTTAATACTAATGAAAAAGCAAGAATTTTAAATTTGCCCTTGATAAATATTTCAGAAGATGTTATATTCTATACCTTGATTTTAAAACCTGATTCTTCAGATAAAGAGCAGATTGCATATCTGCTAGTGACACATTTTCAATATATCAATGCATATAATAGTTCTGCCTAAGGGCTGTTATGAACCAAAAGATATTTACTATAGGATATGAAAATAAAAATATTGATGAGGTGATTGATCTACTTAGAGCAAAAAAAATAAAAGTCCTGATTGATGTTCGGAATTATCCGAATAGCAGGATTAATGGATTCTCTAAAAATTCTTTAAGAGCTGCTCTTTATCAAGCAGGGATTGAGTATTGCTCATGGCCAGAGCTGGGATCACCGAAAGAAATAAGGGATTATGCAAGAAAAGATAAAGATTATAAAAAAGCACTGAACTATTATAAAAAATACGTTGACAAGATGGAAAATGATATGGAAAAATTACGATTGATTGTCTCATTCACATCTACTTGTCTTATGTGCTATGAGGAAAATCCTTGTCGTTGTCATAGAAGTATATTGGCGGATAAGATTGCAAAAAACTTGGGTCTTGAGGTGATTCATATTGGCAATGGAAAATTGGAGAATTACGGAAATACTAATCACAGGTAAGGCGTATCCCAGTCCCAGCGAAACTTACATGGAAACAGTTTGTACGGGTGGTATTACCCGTGAAAGAGAATTAATTAGAATTTACCCTATTCCCTTTCGCTACCAAGAGAAAGAAAAACAGTATAAAAAATGGGATTGGATAAAATGTGAAATCGCCAAAGCACTCAAAACCCAGGATCCTCGAATAGAAAGCTTCAAAATAAGAGATGAAAGTATCAAGATTATTAGAGAAGCAACTGAAAATGAGATTCTTAACTATGTGTTGCCTCATGTGAGAAAAAATCATGACAATCTCGACGAGTATTACAAAAAGCAATATGGTTCGTTAGGTTTTATCCGAATTCAACCATTAGAGTTTTACTGGGTTGAATCTAGTCAAGAATGGGGAGAGAAACAAGAAAAAATGTTAAAACAACTAAAATTAATAGGACCTCAACCTAAGAAATCAGAGAAAGTTAAATGGGATTTTAAATTAAAATTCAAATGTTGGGAGCCTTGTTCTGCTTGCCAAAAGAAAGTACATGACAAACTCTTTTTAACATGGGAAATATATGAAGCATTTCGTAACTTTCGAGATAAATATGGAAGCGAGGAAGAAGGATTAAAGAAAGTTAAAGAAAAATTTTTACAGGTATTTTCTGATAAGAAGTATTGTTTGCTATTACTTGGAACTCACATCAGACATCATAATATTTGGATGATTGGCAGTTTTTATTGCCCCAAGTTAGATAATGTTGAAAGGTTCAAATCATGCCCAAAACTCTTTGACGAGACCCCTAAAAAAGTCTGAATTTAAGATACTTGTATTAATTTGCATGTACATTTGGGAGGACGAGGCTCTCGCCGAGCAGCATTTTTAAAGGGATTTTGGTTTTGAAAGCCACTGCTATGGGAGAGCTTCATTCTACCTCTTATTGCATTCCATTGTTTTTTCAGACGTTTCATAACAGTATTTATAAAGATCGTTTCCATCCTTTCGATTTTTTCCATTTGCTATTTTGAGAAAACGTAATCTTTCCAATATTTTTCGCCCATCTTCAGTGGCAGCGGTAGCATAGATCGTTTGAAGAAGCGGATAATCCCTTTTATCTTGAAAACGTGTAATAGCATGAGTTAGTAGCTGATGTCCGACCTGACTATATTTAGATTCTTTAGTCGCTACCATTGAGCAAAAAAGTATCTCTTTGATGCACTTCGCTCCATTTTCATCTAAAATATGTTCAGGTTTGAAATCAGACTCATTAATTTCACCATTTACGAATCTTTTTAGAATGGTTTCATCCAAGGGGGTAACTGAATAGTATCCTAAGATTTTTTCGCCAACACATAAAACGGTAAAAGCCTTAGGATTTTTTCTGTAACAGTTTCTTACAGTTTCTATTGGTACTATGTCTTTCGGGGGAAATGCACCAATGTCCAATTGACATATTTGTTCGAAATCACATTCCAACGGCGTTCTGAATTCTCTAAGTGAATCACCAGAAGGCAGAATCTGGTATTTGTATAATCTCCCACGTAATTTTGTGACGAGAATTAATATTATAAAAGTTATTATAAAAGTAAGTGAAGTGATAAGAATAGCAGGTTTAATTCCCAACGGAAGGAGCGCAAGGAAAAAACCCATGACAGTAATCAGCACCAAATATGGTCCTATGGCTTCTACCAATTTGCGCATTTATTTTCCCCTATAACCGTAATGACCCGATAATCCTCTCTTTTTGCTCAAAGGCAACTTATATAACATTTACGACTTATCCCCCTGAAAAAAGTTGCGCAGCCAACCCCTTTATCTGTATTTATGACTACATACATCTGTAATAATACCATCACAAAACAAAAAAAAATAATGGAACAGCGGATATCCGTGATAAGCCTCTGTCAATATAAAAAAAGTCGATGGGTACATTTTATTGAATTATAAAGCCTGATTTAATCACTATCTTCGCGTGATTCTTTCCGAAGTGATAAATGACCTGTCTGAAATTTTCTGTGTCCCATATTACCAAATCAGCCTGCTTGCCCTCCTCGATTGAGCCGATTTTATCGAGCATTCCGAGAGAATGAGCAGCATTCACAGTGCATGCGCATAGAGCTTCCTCTGGAAGCAGTTTCATATTGATGCACGCGATTGTCATCGCCATTTGAAGGGAGTTAGTCATCGAGCTCCCAGGATTGAAATCAGTTGCGATTGCGATAGGCAAACCCGCATCGATCATTTTTCTTGCGGGAGCGTAATGACCGTGTCCGAGGAAGAAACTCGTCGCTGGTAACAATATTGGGATGACTCCATTTTCTTTCAGCGCTTTGATTCCGGAATCGGTGATTGCTGTTAAATGGTCAGCTGAAACCGCTTTTAGTTCACCGGCTAATTCGGTTCCCCCAATCGCTTCGAACTCATCGGAGTGGATTCGTATTCCCATCCCGAGTTCCTTGGCTCGCATCAAAATTCGCCTTGACTCCTCAACTGTGAATACCCCTTTCTCGCAGAAGATATCGCAATATTTCGCAAGATGTCGATTTGCCATTTCGGGAAGCATTTCATCAATTACAATTCGGATAAATTCCTCTCGATTATTTTTATATTCAGCTGGAATTGTATGTGCACCGAGAAAAGTTGGGATTATCTCGATCGGATGCTCCTCGTTCAACTCTTTTAGAATGTCAAGCGATTTGATTTCATCATCTAAATTCAGGCCATAACCGCTTTTCGCTTCGATTGTCGTGGTTCCGTTAGATAAAAAATCATCGAGATGTTTTCTCGTTATCTCTTTCAGGTCGTGCTTCGATGTTTCTCTCAGATGCCTTACCGATGACATTATCCCTCCGCCTTCAGATGCGATTTCCATGTATGTCTTGCCCATGATTCGCATCACGAATTCATCCTCGCGCGTTTTCGAGAATACCGGGTGGGTATGAGCATCGATTAATCCCGGCGTCACGCAGCACCCATCAGCATCGATTATTTCATCAGCCTCTGGGAGCGCAGACATCCTGTTCGCTTTTTTCGGAGCTTTGGATTTTTCACCGGCAAACGCAATTACACCATCCTTGATAAATACACAAGCATCGTTAATATATCCAGCGTCCCGCATTGAATCACCGGTTTTAGGTTTGTTAGCTGATGCGAGAGTCGCGAGCTGTGAGATATTTTTTATCAAAAGCGATGACATAGCGATTACAAGCCGGGACCAAGTTTGCCGGGTACAGGCAAATTCCGCTTACCGCTGCTTCCTTCCGGACCTGACGGGATTCGTGGCATGCCTTGCCCGGGACCCGATCCCGGCATGTAATCGCCGCGACACCATATTCTATCGCGAATTCCTTTTAATGCAAAGATTTACCTGTGCTATATTTAATGCGATTTACGCTTTCGATCCGTCAGGACTAAGGAGATGAGCTTTATGAAATCAATAAGCTATGTCGCAATTGTGCTTTTCTTCTTTTTTCTCGGATGTTCCTCATCAAACGATATCATTGTGTCTCCAAGTGGAGGTTGGTATGATTACCTCGGCGTTGAGGCTTTTATCGCGTGGACAACATACGCGGATGGCTATTCTGTTCGGATCGATCCTGAAACATTATATCTTGGTCACGTTGATATGATGGGCTACATGTGCCCCTTTAACGAACGATAGAATGTAGCCCGACATCGCGTTAGAACCAAAGAAAAAACAGATGAACATATTAAATCAGCGATGCCGGGATGTACAAGCCAGTTCCTTTCTGTAATCCCTATTAAATTCCATCCCCAAAAATGGTAAAATAAATACTATTATTGATCATGCTGCCTGATATTTTTGGAGGTTCAACAGAATGAAATCCATTCAAATAGTATTGCTTATATTTGCTGCGCTGCTTTCATCGTTTTTTATATCCTGCTCGAAGGGCAGCGGGAGTTTAGCCGAGTCCAACATATCACCTCCGGAATTGCCGGAAATCTCCCCAAATTCAGAATCTAATCGCAATGTCCTCGCCATTTATGATGGGGTAATCGATCCTATCTCGAAAACTTTCACAACAATTCCATCAGAGCGAATTGCCGATTATCATTTTCCACTAACGCAGCTTTATCCGAATGTGCTTAAAATTGTGGATTACGGCTTCACTCCCAATTTCTGGGCTGATATCAAACTCACTCATCCATTTCCCGGAAGTGGAATTGATGGATTCGATCCACGCGTTATAGCCATTCTCCCTGCAAGAACGGGAGTGAGCTTCTTTTATCCCATATTTAACTGCCTTGGTAACAACTCAGTTGTATTGGAACCTGATGGATATACAAAGCTTTTTGATAACCTTGGAGGCTCGATTCCCGGTAACGCAAATCCATTTAAAGCGTATTTCAAGGATCAGCCGTATCGTGTATGGTCATCAACTGGGGTGACATCTGAAACCCAACGGTGGAATTTAAACTTGAGTGGCTTCGGAGGTCCGATGCAGTTCAAACTTGTGGTTGATGTTTCAACGAATTACCCGAATCCTCCAATTCCTGTAACCGACAACGCTCCTGAACCTGTCGATATAAGCACGAGTATTAGCCAAGGAATGACATCTACTGGTGGAAGCGCAACAATCGAAGTCACTTTCCTCGATTGGCAAGGCGCGAACAATATTAAATGCAAAGTCGAAGCTCCGGATTTGTTCAACAGTTCAATTCAGCTGTTTTATTCGCGATCCGGTGCAAATCCTGATGAATACATCTTTTTGGGAACAATCGCAAATGAGTTTCTTGCTGATGAAGGTAAATATCATGTTCTTATAGCCGCATGGGATATTCCTACAGATATCCACGTTTTTGATGAAGCCATCGCAATTGTTGAGGATGATATTAATTTCAATCCTGCTGATGTTACGCCACCATGGCTGAATTTTTCTCCTAGAGATGTCTTTGTTGATGGAAATTATGCGTATATAGCCGGCTCCGTGAATGGTTTGCATATATTCGATATTTCTGATCCTTTGAATCCGGGGTGGGTGAACCGGATCGATACTCCCGGTATAGCAGTGGGAGTATATGTAACCAGCGGTTATGCTTATGTCGCAGATGATTACAGAGGACTTCAAATAATAGACATAGAACCACCAGAAAGTGCAAGTACTGTAAAATGGATTAATACTCCCGGTGATGCATCAGAGGTATATGTAACAGGCGGTTACGCGTATGTCGCGGATGGTGATTCAGGACTTCAGATAATAGACATAGAACCACCCTCAAGCGCAAGCATTGTGAAAACAGTTGATACCCCACATATTTCATACGGAGTCTATGTAACTGGCGGTTACGCGTATGTCGCGGACGGGGATTCCGGCTTGCAGATAATAGACGTAGAACCACCTGAAAGCGCAAGCATTGTTAAAGCAGTTGCTACTCCTTATTATGCATGGGGCATTTATGTAACAGGTGGATACGCCTATGTCGCGGATTTTACTTCTGGTTTACAGATAATAGATATAGAACCACTCGAAAACGCAAGCATTGTAAAATCAGTTTATACTCATGATGCATCGAAAGTTTACGTAACCGGCGGTTATGCGTATGTTACGGACTACTACGCGGGACTTCTGGTAATAGACGTCGAACCAATTGAAGACGCAAACATTGTAAAAACCATTGATACTTCAGGTCGTTTAAATGATACCTCTATAACCGCAAATTATGCATATGCGGCGGTCTGTGATTTGGGTCTGCAAGTAATAGATATTGACCCACTTGAAAACGCAAGCATTGTGAAATCTGTCGAAACTCCCGGTTATTCATTTGGGGTATATATAACCGGCTTCTACGCTTATTGCGCTGATGGTTTCGCAGGACTTCAGATAATAAAAATAGAGCCGTCATCAAGCGCAAGCATTGTGAAAACAGTTTATACTGCAGATTATACAGAAGGAGTGTATGTAACTGATGGATACGCGTATGTGGCGAATGAGGAGAGCGGTCTTCTGATAGTAGACATAGAGCCAATATCAACTGCAAGAATTGTGCAGGCAGTTGCTACTTATTATGCAAGAGAAGTCTGTGTAGCTGGCGGATACGCGTATGTCGCTGACAGTTCATCAGGACTTCAGATAATAGATATAGAAACACCTGAAAGCGCAAGCATTGTGAAAACAGTTGATACCCCCGATGGGGCGTTAGGAGTAAGTGTAACCAATGGTTACGCGTATGTGGCTGATGCTTCCTCAGGACTTCAGATAATAGACATAGAACCTCCTGAAAATGCAAGTATTGTTAAATCTGTTGATACTCCCAGGTATGCATACGGAGTCTCTTCAACCCCTGGTTATGCATATGTAGCGGATGGTTATTCGGGACTTCAAATAATAGATATAGAACCACCAGAAAGCGCAAGCATTGTGAAATCAATTGATACCCCTGGTGAAGCCCATGGAGTCTATGTAACGGGTGGATACGCATATGTCGCGGATTGGAATTATGGACTTCAGATTATGGATATTGAACCTATCGGAAGCGCCAACATCATAGCAACCATTGATACTCCCGATTATGCGTGTAAAGTTAATGTAACCGATGGATATGCATATGTCTCGGATCAGGCCGGCGGTCTGCGAATCATCAAGCTCTGGTGATTGAAATATTCAACTTTTTATGCTTTGCAATTCCCCATTATAAGTATTACAATTATTCGCAAATTGTCTCTCTCGTTAGAGAATAGTAAAAACACTTTTGGAGGTAGCCTTAAATGAAATCGCTGAATGTATCGATTATCCTGCTTCTCGGATTGAGCATCATAACAGCTTTATCCTGCTCATCCGTGAAATCGCCACTGGACATCACCAATTCATCGATAGACCTTCCGGACCCATCTGTGGTCTCGTCGGAGGATCGTGATGTAATCGCCATCTATGATGCCATTGTGGATCCAGCGACGGAATCATTTACAATCGAACCGGCAAATAGATATCCGGATTATCGTTACCCAGTTCCTAACGTGCTTTCGATTGTAGGTTTTGGATTCCATCCAAATCTCTGGGTCGATATTAGAATCAAGCATCCTTATCCCGGTAGTGGGATTGATGGCTACGACCCGCGGGTCATCGCAATTATCCCGGCAAATCCCGGAGTGAGCATGAATTATCCCGGTCTTTATGTGTTCGCGAACAATAAAGCCGTCCTTAACGCAGATGGTTACACGCGGCTATGGGATGATACATCGGTGCCCGGGAACGCGAATCCGTTCCTCGCTTATTTTAAAAATCAGCCCTATCGGGTCTGGTCATCAACCGGTGTCACTCAGGATACCCGTCGATGGGAACTTGAAATTTCCGGTTTCGGTGGACCTATCAAGTACAGGTTAATTGTGGATGTCTCAACGCATTATCCGAATCCTCCCCAGCCGGTAATTGATAATGCGCCCGAAGCTGTCGAGATAAATGCGGAAATCGGTCCCGGTCTCACATCGAACGGAGGCAGCACTATTATCGATGTTACGCTTCTTGACTGGCAAGGTGCTGATGGAATCGCTGGATGTGTGGTTGAAAGCCCATCACTTTTCGATGGTTTCGTCAGTCCGGCATTTGATGGCGCCGGTCGGAATCCTAATGAGTATATTTATTCAGGCATTCTCACAAACCAGCTCCACGCTCCTGCGGGAGTATACAAAATCCTTGTTGGCGCATGGGATCGAGCAACCGGTATCGCCATGTATAAGGAATTTCCTGCGACCGTGACAAATGAGCCAGCGTGGAATCCACAGAATGTTACGCCTCCCCATCTGAATTTCTCGCCCGAGGATGTTCAAGTTGTTGGCAATTATGCTTATATGTCATGTCTTGGGAACGGGTTTCATATTTTCGATGTGACTAATCCGGCGAAGCCTGTCTGGCTCAAGAAATTGGATATTCCCGGTGAAACATGGGGTCTTTATGTTCTGGGCGATTACGCCTACGTTTGCGGTCAATATAGTTTGAATATAATTAATATAAATCCTCCACAGAATGCCACTATTGTCAAATCGGTAAGCATCTCCAGCACTCCCTATGATGTCTATGTCACCGGGGGATATGCGTATGTGGCGGCTGGATATATTGGTCTTGTTATCGTCGATGTCGAGCCGATATATTCCGCCCACGTAGATAAAACAATCGATACACCTGGCGATGCCTGGGCAGTGCAGGTAACCGGCG
>Ga0315277_10009212_pt1 | contig 12631 bp, 3 predicted proteins | sample YL17G05_15_MG_FD_203695 | JGI IMG/M metagenome (GOLD analysis project Ga0315277, IMG submission 203695) | Sediment microbial communities from Yellowstone Lake, YNP, Wyoming, USA - YL17G05_15 | ecosystem: Environmental > Aquatic > Freshwater > Lake > Sediment | place: USA: Wyoming | collected... | reverse complement strand
CGATCGCCGACCAGCGTCAGGAAGTCGCCGACAAACTCAACCAGATTCACCAGGGTATCAAGGCCCTCGGCAGCTATGCAGGGAAATAGTTTAAATGCCTAAGCAGATATAAGGGCGAAAGGAGGTGAACGCAAAACAGGTTTTTTAGTTTTATAGGGTTTTATGAACAAAAACATTAAAGGAAATTCAAAACAAAAAGGGGTCAAACTATGAAAAAGGGAATATTGTTTTTAATTACGGTGGTCGTTCTATTTGTGGCCGGTGGTTTGTTTCACACCAAACTTAATGCTGCGGGTTCTTACCTCGGCGTTCAAAAAGGGCTGATTCACCTGGCTTATGTCGAATACAAGGATTCCGATACGGTAACCATTACCTGTGGCTACGGCGAATGCAACGGCCACTACTGGGAAATCACAGAACCGATTGACCATGATATGACCAGCCTGACGACCGCTGAAGATTTTCACTATATCTATATTGATGACGCTAACTCCATCTATTCCGACCCGGTTATCATCGACCGCACAACCGAGCCGGCCTGGAGTAACGCCAAGCTCAGCTGGTATAACGGAAATGACCGATGCATCGGCGTCGTTTGGAGTCCATCTGGAAGCGCAACCATTAAGGGGTATATCATTACACCGGATCTCAAATTGGTCACAAAAAACAGCGGTGAATACATAAAAAATGTTTTAAGTAATGGAAACCCAGATGGAACCTATCGGTTTCTTGAATGTTCTGACTATAGCCCTGTAAATGCTAAGGCTATTCTAATTGAAATTTCCAATGATGATACCACTGATGCATGTTATGTCCAAGTATGGTCAGCGGATAGTGCCTATTCACAATTGTTTGCAAGTACATATAATTACACAGCCGCGGCAAGTGGCTGGTTGGATTTACCACGTAATGGCTCAAGGGATCTTTATTGGTATGGTTACAACGATGATAACAATCACTTTACTGTCAACATAACCGGCTACCAGATAGAAAGGTAATGGTTGATGAAAAAATCCGGTGCGGTGGTTGTTTTGCCAACCACCGCACCGGATTTGCAAGGAATTGCGGATATCGGCGGCTATGCGGGGAAATAATTTGGATAAAAAGGAAGAAAGCGACGTGAGGACAGATAGCGTTGCCCGAAAAGACAGCGACTGCGGGCGGACTCTTCAATCTCTGGCGGGCGCGGGATTCTCCCGAAAATACATGGAAGAGCATCTTGATGAGATAATTTCGGCAATGCAATCGCCGTTGAAAGAAAAGTACCCACAAGAGCTGTTGAAAAAAATCCTGGAAGTCGGCAGGAATATAGTCAGTTCGCAACCAAGCAACTGGAAGGCGATGTGGTTAATCGCTCTCGTCGCTTGGAAACTTGGGGCAATTGATTTGGTGGATAAGGCGTGTAAAATAGTCCTTTCACTCAACAAGGAGTTCTGGTTTGCGAGGGAACTTCCAAAGCACGCCCGGGGGTACTATTCCCAACTGGGGCAGGACGAATTTATTGAACGCTATTTTTCCGAGCGAAAACCCCGGAGTAAAACATTTGTTGAGGTTGGGGCTTTCGATGGAATTCATTACAGCAACGTCCGGCGACTGGTGGAAAAATACGGCTGGCATGGCGTGTCCATAGAACCGGTCGGGAAAAATTATGCCAAACTGTGCCAGTCTTATTTGGGTTATGATGTAAAGTGTATTCAGGCGGCGGTTTCCAACCATACCGGTACGGCGGAAATGAATGTATCAACCTACCCCCATCTTCCGGAATGGGGCAGCGATGTGGCTTCTTTATCGACTGAGGATAACGCCCGCTGGACAAAAACCTACGGAGCCAAATGGGGAAAAGAAACCGTTGAAGTCAAAACCCTGACGGATATTTTCTCGGAAAATGGTTTGAAGAATGTTGACCTGTTGTCTATTGATGCAGAAGGCCACGATGTCGAAGTTCTGGAGGGGCTGGATTTTTCGCAACATAAACCGCAATTAGTCGTCGTGGAATACAGGGACAAACGAGAAGAGCTTGTCAGGCGGATCACCGCGAAGGGTTATTCCGTTATCTATGATACGCAGAAGACCTTGTTTTTTTCGGATATTCAGACAGCCGTCCAGGGTTATACAACTAAGAATTTTATAGGGCAGACCGCCGAGCCGTATGATGAAATTCAATACGAGATCGAAACCAATTTCGGAGCGTATCTGGAGCGGGACTCCGCCGAGCCGTTTTTGATCGTAATTGTTGGGGCCTATTACGGGGATGAAATCAAACGGTTGCTGAACCGGTATCCGAATGCGGAGATTATTGCGTTTGAAGCCAATCCCGGCACTTATAATAAGCTTTGTGAGAAATACAAAGCCTTTTCCAATGTAAAGTGTTATCCCTACGCCGTCTCGGATCAAAACGGTAAAATGGAATTCTATGAGAATAACCTTCCCGGGACCGGATCAATCCTGCCTATTGATGGCCCATCGTCCGCCGGAAAGGGGCAAACGATTGATATGGCGAAACAATATGGCATGGAGCAAAAGGAGAAATTTACCGTTGAATCCATCCGGCTGGATGATTTTGAGCCGCTGAGAAGCAAACCGATTGACCTGTTGTGGTGTGATGTGCAGGGGGCGGAGCTTCATGTGCTGAAGGGCGCTCAGAAGGTACTTGGAAATTGCAGTTCGCTTTTTCTGGAAGTCTGGTTTCACGCTACGTTGTATAAAGAACAGGCTCGATTGGCTGACCTCGAGCAGTATCTGGCCGGGCAGGGTTTTTATCTGGCCGGAATTGGACTGGACCACAAAATCGGCAACGGCAGCGGCAATTCCTTCTGGCTGAGTCAAAGGCTGGGGCAGCGGGCGATTGATGAGACGGCGTCGTATCGTGTCCGAGAGGGAAATACAAAAAGCCCTGATATGACTTCTGTTTCCAATTCTTCGGTAAAAAAGCCCAAAATTGTCGGTCTTGTCGCGGCACGCAATGAGGAGAATATCATCGGGCAGTGCCTTCGGCTGCTGTCTCAATTTACGGATGCGATTGTTTATCTCGATGATTGTTCGACCGATAGTTCCGTAGCGGTTGTTCAAAGCCTTGCCGAACAATGCAGAGTCGAGAGAATTATAACCAAAGATCGGTGGTTACGAGATGAGCCTGGCGACCGCAATAAAATGCTTCAGGCCGGTCGGGAAATCGGCGGCACGCATTTTATTGTTCTGGACGCCGATGAGGCGTTTACATCGAATTTTCTGTTGAATCATTCTCTCAGGGATCAGATTCTGTCTCTTCAACCGGGAGATACGCTGGAATTTAACTGGATAGCGTTATGGAAAAGCACACGACAGTACCGATATGATAATTCGGTCTGGACAGACAATTATAAACCATTCGTATTCTGCGACGATGGTCAGTGTTCCTATTCGTCGGAGTTTATTCACACTCCCCGAGCGCCTCAGGATCTGGCAGGCCGTACATTAAAGATTGAGGGGTATGAATACGGCGTTTTACATTTTCAATTTGTAAACTGGCGTAATCTGCTGCTCAAGCAGGCATGGTATCGCTGCCTTGAGCATATTCGAGAACCGCAAAAATCCATTGTAGAAATCAATAAGCGATACGCCCCAAGTAAGGATGAGACCAATATACAACTTCGAAAAGCGAACGAAGACTGGTATCGGTATTATCCCGACCTTAATGCCGGCGTGTTCGATAAGGAGGACAATTGGCGTGCCGAGCAGATTTGCGGCTGGCTGAAGGAGTACGGCGCCGACTTTTTCAAAAATCTCGATATTTGGGATATTATCACACCTGACGTTGCCGCCGTTCGCAATGCGGCCGGGGGCGGTCTGTATCTCGTTTCAGCGATTGTTTCTACCTATAATTCCGAGGCGTTTATTCGCGGCTGTCTTCAGGATTTGGTGGAACAGACGCTGTGTCAAAAAGGGCTGCTGGAAATTGTGGTTGTCAATAGCGGTTCGCAGCAGAATGAGGAAGCGATTATCAGGGAATATCAATTGAAATATCCGCATATTCAGTATATCAAAACCCAGGAACGCGAAACCGTTTACGCCGCCTGGAATCGCGGAATCAAGGCCGCCAGAGGGAAATATATCACCAACGCCAATACCGACGACCGCCATGCCCCTGAAATGCTGGAAAAACTGGCTTTAACGCTGGAGGGGCATCCGGATGTTGGATATGTGTACGCTCATTTTTATATGACGGAGGTTGCCAATCAGAGTTGGCGGACCAAAACGCCGCGTTGTGTTTCCACATGGCAACAGGACTACTCCAGGGATACGCTGCTTGAGGGATACTATTGCGGTCCTCAGCCGATGTGGCGTCGTTCACTGCACGAAGAATATGGTTATTTTGACGAGCGACTGAAGGTATGTGGGGATTATGAATTTGCGCTGAGAATTTCACAGACGCATAAGCTGATGCGCGTTCCGGAACCGCTTGGACTTTACTATAGAAGTCCGGACAGTCTGGAACGTTCCGCGGGGACGCATGATCAGGAAAAAGAGTTTATCATTAATCTTTACAAACGGTTCGGGCATTGCGTTATTCGCAGGCCCTTGTCGCATCCGCTGCCGAAGTTTACCGTTATTATCCGCAATTACAACAAAGGATTGTATATTGAGGAGGCGATTCAGTCCATTCTGGCGCAAACGCTCAGGGAATGGGAGTTAATTGTCGTGGACGATGCGTCCACGGACAATTCCGTGGACGTTGTCCGGCGATACCTGCATGATCCGCGAATCAAGCTGATAAGACATAATCGAAACCTTGGCGTCTCTCAGGCGGCCATTACCGGCGCTGCAAACATCAGCGCGGACCTGTTTGGCGATTTAGACAGCGATGATATTCTCACGCCGGACGCCCTTGAACAAATGACAAAGGCGCATCTTGAACACCCGAAATGCGGATTCATTTATTCCCAGCATACGTTCTGTGATCAGAACATGAATCCGGTCAGACCTGGTTTTTGCAGGGAAATGCCAAAGGGACAAACAACGCTTCAGAGAGATGTGATAAGCGCATTTAGAACCTACAAAATCAGGGATTACGTTAAGACGGAAATGCACGATGTCGAACTGGATATCGCCGAAGACAAGGATATATTCCACAAGATGGAGGAAGTGACACAATTTTATTTTGTCCCCCATTCGCTATATTTGATTAGAGAGCTTCCTCAATCGCAAAGTCGTGGCGGCGATAAGCTCTTGAAGGGCTGGTTGTCATGGGCACGGGCGAAAATCAATGCCCACAGACGGCGAAGCTATAAAACAGCAGTGGAGCAAAAGCAAAATCCGAAAGAAGCCTTTGAGAGGTGTCTGGCGGATGTATTAAAACAAGACCCGTTTATTCAACTGTTTTTCCGGGTGATTCATAAACACAAAGATATGTTGTCTCAGGAATTGTCAGTTCCGTCTGAACCGGCAAGCGCATCGGAATGGCGGGTGGTCTTTTGGATTGCGACGGAATCCAGCATTAAAAAGCTGTTGGATATTCTTGAGAAGCGTCAGATTTTGAGCGACCCCTCATGGCTGGATACTCTTATCAGTCTGCGCAATATCGCCTTTAATCTGAAAAAACCGGATGGCTTTACCATGGCGGTTTTGAATGTCCGATGCGGCAACACGGGCGAAAATAAAGCGGCGATAGACCTGTTTCTTGAGGGGCAGCGATTATTCGCATCCGGCGATATGGTCAGCGCCCGGCGGCTGATAGCGCAGTATCAGGCCCAAATGGATTACTCCAAACTGCCCGTTATCGACCGGCGCAAAGAGCGAAACAATCCCCTCATTTCTGCAATTATCGTGACATATCATCGCACCGAAGACCTGCTCAAATTGCTGGATTGTTTAAGCCGTCAGACCTTCCGCGATTTCGAAATCATCGTCGTGGATAACGGCGGTACGGACGTTTCCCGCGTAGTGGACAAGGCCGACCGCGTTATTTCCTGCCCGATTAATTTTAACCTCAGCGAAGGGCGTAATATCGGCGCATATTTTGCCCATGGACAAATTGCAATCTTTCTGGACGATGATGCATTGGTGGATGTGGATTACACCGCATCGATACGGGATGCGTTCCGGATCTATCAAGTGCTCGGTCTTCGCGGCAAAACACTTCCCAAGGCGTTGTCGCTTAGCAATATGATTTCCATCTGCGATCGGGGCGACACGCCGTTCCCAACCTTCTGTAATCAGGAAGGTAACTCGGCGTTTTTACTGTGGGCCTGGTGGGCAGTGGGAGGACAGGATCCGCTGCTGTTCGGACACGAAGGAATGGATTTGACCTGGCGGCTAATCCAGGCTTTTGGCCGTTGCGATGTGGTGATGTACTGGCCCAAAGCCGTGATTTACCACGATTACGGCGGTACGGCAAAAATCCGCAGAAAACGGCAGCAGTACGAATTCAACATAGATTACCTGCTGTATAAATACGGGCGGGATATCACCGCTGCCAAAGCGTTCGTGGAAAAACTTCCGCTGCCCCTGCTGTCGGGGAAATGCTCTTTTGTTGAACCATCCATCCCGCTTAAACAGCAATGGAATTCGTTGTGTTATTCAGGATACGGACAAAAATCCGCTGCGATACCCGGCCCCAAAGTCTCCGTGATTATTTCATGTCTCAATATGGCCAAATATCTGCCGCAGTGTCTGGACAGTATTCGCGCCCAGACATTGCAGGATTGGGAAACCATCATTGTCGATGACGGCAGTACCGACGGTACGCATGAGATTCTCAAGCGGTACGCTGCGATGGATGCCCGATTCCGTATCTCTCTGAATGCGGACAATCAGGGACCGTATGCCCGTCGCAATTTCGCCATCCGTCAGGCTCGTGCGCCGTTTATTTCCATTCAGGACGCCGACGATATAATGGCGCCCCACAAGCTGGAGATTTTGCTCGATGAAATTCTCGAAGACGACCGGCTGGGGATTGTCGGCTCCTTTTATGGTCGCTTTTTGGATGATTTTCCCGGCAGGGAATACTGTGATTGTGTCAGGAAGAACGTAACCCACGAACAGATTATGGGAGTTTTCAACTATACCTGGCACACCTGCTGGCACGGCTCAGCCGTCATTCGCAAATCTCTGTTTGATCAGGTCGGTCTCTATGACAATCATCCGTGGGGGACGGATTCGTTCTGGCTGGCCAAGGCCGGTTTATACGCCCAACTGACCGGCAAAGTCCGATTCAAAAACCTTCCTGAATTGCTGACGTTTAAGTGTGAACACGACGCATCGCAGACCGGCACGATTCTGCCTCTGAACCCCAAAGGTCGGCGAAGAATGTATCTTCGCTATTGGGAACAAAAATTATGCCGGATTCGGCAGCTCCATCAGGCCGATGCGTCTGTGGACGTGGGGCGGTTGTTGCGTGAATGTAATTGTGACGATTTTATTTCTCGTTTCGGTCATTTGTTCGAGCAGTGGGAATCCGGCGGTCTGGATCAGGGTATGGTGCGTGGTCTGCTTGATAAAGCCGTTGCCGAATTTGTTTCCGGCCAATATGTTGGCTGCTTAATTTCTCTTCATACGCTGTGCAGTATTCACGCCGACGCGGGAAAAACCATTGCCGGTCTGAATCTGTTGCGGGGATTAAGTTATTTCGCCTATGGACGGGATGCCGGGGCCCGGCGTTTGCTTGAGCAGGAGTACGCCGACCATAGAACGCCCCAGGCGTTTCGTTTCCTCCAGGTGCATCTGAAGGAGGAGAATAGCCGATTGGGTGGGCTGGAGCGTAAAACCGCCGTGGACGGTTTTGTGTTCGCCTATCCGGAAATCGCCACTCCTGGCGCGGACGTTGTATATGAAAATCGCCGCCGCAGCGCTCCCGCTGTTTCCATAATTTTGGATTGCAGACAGCAGGACATTGATTTTGAAAATCTGATTTCCATTTGGGCTGCCCAGCGGCAGGCTGATTTTGAATTGATTATAGTAACTTGCGGAAACACTCCATCTGATTTTGCCTCTCTGGGGCACGTGCCGGTGAGTATGGCGGTTATCAATACCGATGAGCCGATATCCAAAGCCGCCGCGAAAAACCTGGCCGTTGCGCAGAGTCAGGGAAAGATTATCGCTTTCGTGTCGCCGCTCTTGACGGCGGAAGACACGATGGTACGCGATTTAGTTGAGCAAATGAACACGCAGCAGATCAGCGCCGTGCGAGGCAGAATTGTCGAACCGGATGCTGCGCCGCTGCATCTGGAGTACGATTTGGGAACCGAACGACGGTATAGTTCGGTGGACACAGATATGTTGTGTGCGTTCCGCAGAGAAATCATTGAACAAAACGGCGGTTTCCCCGTCGGCCTGTTCGGGTATGAGATGTTGTATCTGTCCTGGAAAATCTACAGTGACGAGAAGAAATCCTGCGGGCCGATTTTATATCTGCCGCAGCTTCAGGGTACAATAGCAGGGAACAGATGGACGACGAATTATCTGCTTGAGCTTCTCAGCAAAGAGCAGTTATACTGGCACCTTTCCACACCGGGAGGGTATTATATCTTCCTGTGTTTCACGGAAAGTTATTACCGCGGCGGCGACCTGAAAACTGATAGACCGGCTGTTGCACAGAATATCATTCAGTTCTTCCGCCGTCGATTTCCTTCAGTCGCCCTCGAATGGGCTCGCTGGGCCTATGCTCGGAGGCCGGATTCTGCATACCCCTGTCATTTGCTGGCCGACCTCGAATGGGAAACCGGCGACCGTCATCGGGCCGTGCAAGTGTATGAGCATTTTCTGCAATCATCCCTCGTCAGGCCCATTACAGAAAGGGTTCTGGACGAGCAGGAGCGCAAAGTTTATGCGGACGTCATCGAGTTTTATCTGCAAAGTGGTTTGAGGCTTGCTGAATTTTATGTCGGGCAGGGACGCAGGAATGTTGCGGAGACTATCGTGGAACGGATTCTGTCCAATAAAAATCTGATTCTCAATGCGCCCAGAGCTCGTTTTATTCAAAATCTGTTCCGGTCACCGCAGCCGTTTGATACAACCAATGCCCCGCAGATGCAGCCAAAAGCGTCGCCGCACAGGCCTGTTTCTATGAGCCGGGAGGTTCAGCAGCCTGATCTTGCGACGATAATGTAAATGAGATATACTCGAACAGGAGTAAAATATGGCAACTGTAAATTTAACGGGGCTTTCGACGGGAATTGATACCGCTGCGATTGTTCAGCAGTTAATGCAGGTGGAGAGCCGTCAATTGACGCTGATGCAGAATAAGCTGGCCAGCTACAAGGACAAAAAGACAGCCATGACAGAGCTGGAAAGCAAAGTCAGCACATTCAAGACGGCGTTGAATAATATCTACAGTCTCAACAAGCTCAAAGCATTCGATACATCCGCCGGCACAACCTCCAGCGGCAAAACTGTTCTTACCGCCAGCGCCAGCGCCAGCGCGACGGAAGGCAGCCACAGTGTTCAGATTAAGCAATTGGCCACGGCGGAGCGATTGGTGCATAGTGGGGAAGGGTTTTCATCTGCGTCTTCGCTGGTCGGGGCCGGGACGTTTATTTATTCATATAATTACCAGGAAGTCTCGATTACCACGACGGACGAGACAACATTGCAGGAACTGGTGACTAAAATTAATGCGGATTCAAATAATCCGGGTGTCATAGCCAGTCTTCTGGAATATGACGACGGCAGTGGCAACCGATGGCACCTGGTTCTGGCCGGCAAGGATACCGGCGTGGACAATCAGATTTCCATTAACAGCACTAATACCGAGCTTAAAACGTCGCAGAGCAAGCTGACGCTGAAGTCGGGTAGTTCCAATGCAACAGCCACGACGCGTATCACAGACCTGGCGACCTATTATGATTCAACAACCGTTACCATCTCAGGAAACAAACATGGCCAAAACGATCCGGTATCAGTTCCAATGAGTATAAACAGCTACACCACGGTACAGGATTTAATGGATGCCATTGAGCAGGCGTATGGTGATACGGTGCATGTTTCGCTGGATGAGGGATTTATCAAGGTGACGGATAAGACCAGCGGCACAAGCTATATGGAAATATCATTGTCCTTCACTGGCGGCACTCCCCATACTTTGGGATTTGACACCACGGTTGATGGCGGTACCCAGTCGGCCTCACTCGCTAAATTTACCGCCGATAAGTTTACCCAGACCCAGGCCGCCCAGGACGCGCTGATTAAAGTGGATGGCTATCCGACAAATGCAGATGAATGGATTAGCCGGCAGACCAATTCCATTTCCGACGTCATTGCCGGCGTGACATTGAATCTTCAGGCCGTCAGCGGCAATGAGACGGATGGGTATGATTCGATTTCAGTCAGCCTGACCCGCAACACCACGCAACTCAAGGAAAACGTTACTTCCATGATTGACGCTTACAACGCGATTGTCAGTTACATTAAAGACAAAACTCAGTACGATGCAGAGAACAAGAAGATGGGGATTCTGTCCGACAGTTACAGTATCAGCAGCATCAGTTCGCTGATTACATCCCCCCTTCAATCTCTGGCCAAAGGATTTACCTCGTCCGACGCCTTTACTACGCCGCAGGATATTGGCCTGAAGATTAACGCCGATGGAACGCTCGAACTGGATAGCGAAAAGTTTGACAATGCGGTGTCGGATGACTATATGGCGGTGCTGAATTTGGTCGGCGCTCAGTACGTGGGGGCGTCCACCGGCGGCGATGCGGCCTATATTTCGTTTTATGGCGCCAGTCAATACACCGACGCAGGCTCTTATGATGTGAGGGTATATAAGACCGGCAGTACGATTACCAGCGCGCAGATCAAGTTAAGCACGGAAGATTGGGACGAGGCCCGCGATATGACCGTCTCAGACAATACCTTATACGGTAACTCCGAGCGTGACAGTGACGGCAATCCCATTTATCCGGAGTATAGTATGGTGCTGACGGTGGATACCAACAGCGAAAGCAGTGAATTGACAACCACGGTGAATGTCAAGGAGGGCTTCGGCGATAACTTGTATAATATAGTCAGCGATATGCTCAAATCCAAGGGGCGGATTCCCCTGGCGGAGGATAGCGTTACAGATCAAATAAATCAGCAGCAGGATAAAATAGATAAGGAACAGACCCGTCTCGATAAACATGAACAGAGTTTAAAGGATAAATTCGCCCGGATGGAAGCTCTGCTTTCCCAAATCCAGAGGCAGATGGCCAGCATAACAAGTATGATGTAATTATTCTGAGATGGTTTATTGAGGGGCAAGCCCCGCTGCAATGGGAGAATGAACAGTTTCTTGCGGCACGGGCACAACCAGTACCGATGCGAAATCGCGGGTGATGGCCGCAAGGCGGACGGAGCTGGAATTTGCCTGTGGTTTTACAAAAATAATCGTGTGAAGTCGGCTTGCCGTTTTTCCCGCCAGGATTTGCAGGCGTTGCGGACCATAAATCAGGATGCTGTCAAAACGGTCGTGCAGTTTTTCCATCGCCAGCACGGTTCGCTGAATCGCCTGGGTTTCGGTATGTCCCGCCGTGAAGACAAAGAGATTTTCGAGGCGGGTTTTTTGCGGGCCGGCCAGCGTTTTGGACGCATCCAGCTCAAACGCCTTGGCCACGGCGTACCGGCGGGGTTCGGCGTCGATTAACAGCATTTTCTGGCCGGCGCTGGCAAGTCGGATGGCAACATTGACCGCAGTGTGAACTCCCAGAGGGGTATCCGTCGGACTGGTCAAAAGGATACCCTGGTTTTTTTCTTTTTTGATGGATAGAATCATCTCCGTCAGCTTTTGATAGTATTGTTCAAGACTGTCGCAGCGGAGATTTTGGAGGGGGTATTCGATTTCGTCAGGTTGAGTTTTCTTGTCCGGCTCAAATTCGGCGATTTTTTCACCGCCTTGTTCGATGGCGCGGGCTTTGGCGGCAAAGTCCGGATTCAGCAGTTCGGCCTGGCTGGGGCTTTTTCCGGGGCTTCCGGCCAGTTGGATTTTCTGCGGTTTTTCCTCGGTGGCCGGTTCCATCGTTTTCAGGCAAAGGGAATCTTTGCGTGTCAGGACGGCGCAACCCCAGGCCGCCGCGACCGACGGAACCACGGCGACAATCACCAGTCCGGCCGCGTCGGAAGCCAGTGTATCCAAAAGTTCCGGATTGTAGCCGGCCATAAAGGCATCGGTGAGTACTTTGATGGTCAGGCTTACGATGATCATAACTAACCCCGCCACCGCCTCGCATCGCATCAATACCGCCACGGCTCCCATCGAACCGAAGAACCGCATTTCCGCCCGGATTTTTTCCAGGATTTGTCGGGCCTGTTGGCGGGGGATTCCTTTAAGGCCTAACTCCGCCTGCAAGGCGGCCCGTTTGACCGGCAGAATCTGATCGGCGTAATGTTGGGCCGCCCGTCGAATCCAGTTTGCCGCCGGGAAGATACTCCCAAAACCCACAACCGCTAACAGCAGAGCAATGATGGCGGCTCCAATAACCCCCATTCCACTGACGGATTTACCGAGGATGTCGATAACGGTCGGAGCGATATGTTCTGCGAGAATTTTTCGTACGGTCATCGCCGTCAGGCTGATTCGCAGCAATACCAGCGCTCCGACCAAAAAACTGAATCCATGCAGGTCGTGGCAGCTTTTGGCCGCGGCGCAAACAACCACCACCGCCGCGGCAAGACAAACGCC
>Ga0315277_10009211_pt1 | contig 12632 bp, 10 predicted proteins | sample YL17G05_15_MG_FD_203695 | JGI IMG/M metagenome (GOLD analysis project Ga0315277, IMG submission 203695) | Sediment microbial communities from Yellowstone Lake, YNP, Wyoming, USA - YL17G05_15 | ecosystem: Environmental > Aquatic > Freshwater > Lake > Sediment | place: USA: Wyoming | collected... | reverse complement strand
CTCAATTGAGTCGTTTACTGAAATGCCCACTTCAGTAAACGACTCAATTGAGTTTCCGGAGCTGCTAACTGATATGGTTGTTGACAAACTTGTCAACTTTATATCATTCAAACAGGGAGATCAGACAACTGCATATATGGTTACACAGGCTGATATACGCACAATCATCGCTACACTTACTCAGTAATGGCAACACCGCTAAGACAAATAGTAGACGACATAATTGTCTCTCTAAAGCAGACTATCGATGACCGGGAAATCCAGCCATCGCACGTTGCGTTTTGGGTTATTACGTTGTCTAACAGAATACTATCTCAGCATATTGACAAAAGAGATTCTGGTGCCTACCTTACAATCTGGCCACAGGTTCCTGTTATTGAGCCAACAGCTACACAGCAAACTGCTATAGTAGCCGGAAGAAAATACTCTGAGTTCCCGGCAAGCATATTTGATTTTGACAAAGACGGAGGTGTTGAATATATTGCGTATGAATCTGATGGCGGTCCTGGGTGTCCCCCTAGGTTTACTAAGCTGAGATTCGAAAGAACGTCTCCATCTGAGTCAAGACTTCTTTCATGGAATCCATATACAATGCCGTCTCCGTCAAGACCGTACTTCTTTCGTACAGGTAATTACGTGAACTATATTGGCATCGAGAATATCAACGTTCCTAATGTAGAGTTTGGAATCTACTCAACAATAAAGCCGGTAACAGAGATTGACATTGATGCTCCTTTTGAATTTCCAGAAGAGCTTATCGACATACTTCGCCGTCAGTGTCTTGATCTTGGGCGATTCATTCTACTTGTTCCAAGTCAAAGACAGAACACAGGCGATGATCCAAATGCAAACCAAGGCGCAGTACCTACTCAAAAGGTAGCAAGCGTTAACCAACAAGCTGAATAAAAATGGATTTCTCAAGACACGACATGCTAAGCCCTGAGAATGTCCTACAAGACGTTCTTATAAACATGGGAGACCGCGAGGGCAAGAAGCTATTCCACGGCTGGTACCTCAGTCAAGTACAAGAGTGCCTTCAAGAACTTTCATTCGATACACTATTCTTTGAAAGAAGAGAGGATCTCGTCATTAACAAAGAGTCTCTTACTGTAGATCTTCCTGCTGGAACATTTAACGTAAAAGAAGTTTACGCATATAACGGAGCTATATGTGAGCCTGGGTCAATGACCAAGCTGTGGCACAAAAGAAACTACTACACACAAGGTGGCCGTGTTGTTGCAAAGAATCGCGGAGATAAATCTCCCGACCCATTCTTTGTCAACGGAAGAACATACAGCCAGACCCAACCATATGGCGACTTGTTGATACGAAACGACGAAAGCCCAGCAAGCAACCTTCACTACTACAACGTAGAGAATGGTTCGATAATGGTATCGTCTTCTGTTCGCAGGTTCGATATGCTTCATGTTCGTTTTTCAGGAATATCTGCAAACCTTGGAGACACACCATTTATACCCCCTATCTTTAAGCAAGCCGTAATTGACTACGTTTGCGAGGCTGCGTCGAGAGCGCTCATGACAGTAGACCCTCAGATGTATTCTAATCTATGGAGAATATACACGTCTCGCTTAGATAAAGAAGGTTACAATGGCTCATGGCATAGGGTAGCTACACGCGTTTCAAAAATGAGTGACGGGGAAAAGAACGATTTTCGAGAGTATATTGGTCGCTGGGATTATTAACTAAACTAAAAATGACTTTAGACAAAATGGAAAATTATTTAGGAAATCATCCCTACGTTGGATTTGCTTTGTCTGGCGCCCATGTTATTGGTGCGTTAATGCTTGAGGTCACTCACGCCGAAACTCATATACCATTAGTATTCATGCAACTATTTCAGATGGGAGCGTGGACAATTGCAATGGTTGCTGGATCGTTTACGATATACGGAGTGTGGAAAACGCATCATAGTAATAAAAGAAAACAAAAATAATAATGAGTTCAACGTTGTTTATTTTAGATCCTGGACACGGAGACTTTGTTGACGGTGTTAATCATTCCAAGCAAGGGAAGTATAGTCCTAAGTTTGAAGATGGAACACGCTTTTATGAGGGCCATAATAATCGTGACAATGTAAAGCGAATCATCGAGCATTTCGATAATATTAAGCTGGACTGTGTTGACATTACAGGAGGCAGCATTCTTGATGTTCCTTTGGCAAGTCGAGTTTCTTTGGCAAACAAGCTAGGAAAGAACAGGCAATCTTTGTATATTTCAATGCACAGCAACGCCCTGGGCAATGGCGAGGAGTGGTATGCTGCAAAAGGAATTAGCGTTCACACCAGTCCAGGACAAACCAAGAGCGACATCTTCGCCTCAATACTTATTGATGAGCTTGAAAAGGAGTATGGGAATAGCGTTCAGTGGAGAAAGGATTTGACAGATGGAGATAAAGACATTGAGAATAAGTTTTATGTTCTGACGGAGACCAGCATGCCAGCAGTTTTAATTGAGGCGGGCTTTCATACAAACAAGGAAGAAGTCAGGAGAATGATGACTGATGAATGGAAAATAAAATTAATTAACGGAATAACAAATGCCTGCTTAAAATGGGACGAATTAGCCGCATCGCACGCTGGATAAAAAGCTCGTGGGAGCATACTACAAAGGGGGCATCAGCCAGAAAACTAACTGCCTTTTCTATTACATCGTGCGTAATATCTATGCACGCCATGTGGATGTCTCATGCTTATTCAAAAGAAGACTTCTCATTAATGGTGGCAATACTTTATGCTGACTACGCATTTGTTGCCGCACTTCTTGGGATGACTACATATCAATATCTGAAACAAAATAATAAGGGAGATGACAAAGAACAGTTATAAGGTATTATTAATGTTAATAATCATCGCCGTGATTGGAATCATTTGTAATGTAAAAAATGGGCGTACTCCAGAATCTATCCATGATAATGGATCTAAGATAGAATTGAGGGTAGATTCTATTATGAAATCTATTCAGGCTCGAGATACGATAATCGTGCCTCGCGACACTGTTATTTATAGAACAAAGAAGGTGAAGGAGATTGTGTTTCAGTATGTAAACACTAAGGACACAATTGTAAAAGCGGCCCTTTGTGATAGCCTAGTTGTAAGATGTGACTCTATTGCATCCCAATATTCTAGAAACGATTCTTTGTTTCGACAGCAGGTATATGAATATCAACAGATAATAGTATTAAAAGATACTATCATAAATGATCAAAAAAATACTATTAAAAAGTTAAGCCGAAGAGCTAAATTTGTTGCTGCGGCATCAGCAACAGCTGCTGCCGTATTAACAATAATACTACTGAAATGAAAGAAGAGCACCAGCCATATGACATTCGAACATTTACTGCTGGAGCAGATAGCGATACAAGCAAAGAGCTACTTGGATCTCAGAACAACGGTAAGTATGTTGATGCTCGAAACGCTCGAGTAAACTCTGTTAATGGTTCAGACGGAGCTGTTCAAAAAATTGGCGGAGAAGAGGTTGCGTACCCCAACAACCTTCCGTCTACGGATTACGCTTGCCTTGTTTCAACACAAGTTAATGAGCACTATGTTGAGGTGTGGGCTGATTCAACCACTGCCCTTGAGTCCTTAATTCGAATCGACGGAGTGATATGTCTTCAGAGCTATCTGTTCCCGGCAACTGTTTTTGACCCTCCTCAGTTTGATGTTGACGAGGATTGCCTTGGAGGATTGCTAGGCCTCACGGCATTGTCATTTACTCCATTAATCCTCAATGTGCAGGACATGGTAGACTCGCTAACACTTGATCCTACAAAATATTTTGCAGCATTTAATCCTGATGATTACTCTGTAAACCTAGCTACCTCGAATGACTCTCCTGTATTTGTAGAGTTGGTTCCTGTTGGTGGCGGAGGTGGACTGCCTGTAGGTATTTACGACTACTCATTCAGATACGTTACATCTGCTGGGGATCGCACAAACTGGTCAGTATCTACCCCTCTTATCCCAGTAATTCAGACTAATTCCTCTGCATCAAATCAGTACCCTGGCTCCAAAACATTTGGAGGCGGACCAAACCCTGAGTTTTCAACAGGATTTGGTATCGCCATACGCTTTCGAGTTACAAACCTTCACAACTACGATTACATTGAAGTTAAGCGGACAGCTTACAATCAAGGTGCTGGACTAGGCTTTACCCCTACCTCTGAGGTAATATCAAAGATTGATATTGCAAGAGGAGAAGTGTCTGTTCGTAACTTTATAGATCCATCCGATTCAAACATTGATCCGCCTATATCTGTTTCTGACGCAACAGAAAACCAGCAGCTTGCTTATGTAGATGGCGCCAAGACAATGCGCTTCCTTAATAAGCGACTATCACTTATGAACGTTCGCCTTGCCTCTAAGGAGTCAGAGCTTATCTTCAGTAAGATTGATGGAAAAGAAATGCACCCTGTCATTGAGAACATGGGCAAGGCTGGGTATACAGACATTTGGAATTTTGTAAATAGAAAGCACTACCATCACGGTGAGAGATTTGGATTTGCAATACAAGGATATGATGGAGTTATGGGAAGAGGATTCGCCCAGAAGATCGACAACAGCGGCAATATCCAAATGCCAAACCGTCGAGACGCAACATCTGCCACAACAGATCTGTATTCATACGGCGGCACTGTAAAAGCTACACGTATCGACAACTCTGTAGGTAATACACATGAGGTATTTGACCTTGCAGATGCAGAAGCAAAGACGGACCTAGCGTCATTCAAAAATATTTATCAGACTGGAGGGTTGTCTGCATTTGGATGGAAGGCTCAGCTTACTGTCAATGACGCTGTAACTCCTAATGAATCAAGTGGAGAGATAGAGAATCATGGGGCTAGAGTAACCGGCCTTCCCCTGCCTGACAGAGTATTTCCATACTATCACCCATATACTCCTACAAGTCAACAGGACCCTGATGTATCTGGACATAACTTTATTCCTACAACAAAGGTTTCTCCAACAAATAACCACTCTACAGATAAGCTATATTATAGTCCTAAAGGATTTGGCCCTAACTATTATTCTCAAGGAAACCTTCTTTCCGGCATATCCAACTTCCCGGCGTGGATGAAGTCATTTAGTGTGGCTAGGACCGATGCTGCTGGACGCGTAGTTGCTCAGGGTATTGGATGTTACTCAATGAGTCCAGCTGTATATAATACACCTCTTAGTAACCAGTCTCTTACAACAAAAGATACCGAAAAGATATGGCTGTTTTCTCCTGACATTGAGAATGGAATTGTTTCTCCTGACACTGTCAATGATATCATATCTAACCCACAGAACTACTCTGTTCAATTTGTATCTCCGCTTGGATTCTTTTCAGAAACCTATAACTTTGAAGCTACTGGTATTCTTAATGTGAGAGATCGTTGCATCGACATGATATCTTACGCAAGGATGATCCGAGATAAAGCTGGGATTAATGCAGAGATTAACCCACTTGAAGATTCATCTATGGGATTCTCTGGCGGGGATGGATACAACTATGTAGGTTATGGAAAGTGGCGCAACATCAATCAGCAACCTGGACTGTTTGCTGGCGGAGACAATGGCAACAACGAGTTCATCATAAGAAGTCTTACTAGAAAAACAGAGGGGCGAGGGACATATCTTGAGCTTGAAATAAACCAGTCATTATACGGGCGAGGGAATATTGGTGGTGTTACAGACAGAGCGTTTGCAGATGATGGCATGAAGGATTGGACAGAGCCAGTCTATGTTGTTAACATAATCAGAACAGCAGCAGAGGTTAGAGATGTAAATCTTCAGCAGTACAAGCCTGTGCACTATCAGAAAATAGAAAGCCTCATAGGAAGAGGCACTGGATTATCTAATCAGGCATATGCTCTTGTTGATGAGAGATGGGAAGATTGCATTCCAGCATTGACATCAACACATCCTACTGCTACAACCGACAGATTCATCTACATACGTAATACAGACGGAACTGAAGAGAAGTGGATGAACGTAACGTTCTACACAAACGTTCAGAGACTTGCTATCGCTAACTACATTTCTGTTAACGGAGCTTACACTAACGGAGCTACTGGAACGTACACTCACACAAACTCAAACAACCGCGAGTTTACAATTGTATTTGATCAGTCAAGCTTCTATCCAGTAGATAAGTCTTTCATAATTGTAAAGTATGACAACACTGCCCCTATAAGATTTTGGGGTGGAGACGCCACTATTGGAGAGTCTATGTTTGCTCCTATCGACAGAGAATCGTCTGCAGAAGATGACGCAGCTACAACACAGTTTGCATTTGGGGTATCATTCCCTTATGGAGAAATGCAGCTCAACCCTAGACACTATGTAGTAGCAAGAACTACAGGAATCGCGAACCACATTCAGGATCAAGATTGGATGAACCTTGGTTACCTTCGACAGCTTTGCATGATGTTCACTGTAGAGAGTAGAATCAATACAGTTTACGGATACAACCTAGAGTACCCACTTCAATACTTCCCTTCAGTAAACTACGTGATGCGCCCTAATAGATGGGACGATAGCAAGACAATTGCTGAACAGAATATTTATAAACAGTACGTTGAAGATTATGGCGAGCAAGAAAAAGAGCAATGGAAGTGGGGTGGCTTCAGGTTCCTGCAGCAAGTTAATCCAGAATACTCAAACGAGAAGCCTAAAAATGTATTTGCAAAACCAGACTTCGGCTTTGTAGAGCAGACGCATTTTCCTACACGCGAGATGCACTCATTGCCTAGACAGATCAATATTCAGGACGCTCCATCATTAAGAACATTCCCTGCCAACAATGCATTTGATATCGACGACAAGAATGGGGAAATTAAGTACGCATACAGTGAAATGAATGAGAAGGGTGAAAACCTTTACGCTATAACCGACTCAGGAATCTGCCTGTTGCTTACAAGTAAATCTATTCTATCCGATCTTAACGGTGGAGAGATTGCATACATGGCCAATACCGCATTCATTGGAGCTGAATACTGGATCGACAGACGTATAGGCATGAAGGATGAGATGTGGAGATCTGCCGCTGAGTTTACTGTACCTATGGGACAGGATGCAAACGGAGCACAGATACTTATGCCAGCCCTATTCTTTGCTAACAAGGATTCAGTGTTCATGTTATCTGGACCTCAAGCGCCTAAGAATATTGGGCGAGCTCAATACTACTCAAGGATAAAGCCTGTACTTGATAGAGTACGAAATGGTCTTTTAACAAAGGTTGTGGGTCACTATGATCCTAGAAACCAGGAGTATTGGCTGCACATAGACGACCCGGGCGATGACTCAGGCAAGCCTCCGCTATCAATCTGCTTCTCATACTCTCCTCGTAATGGAGCGTGGAACGGATGGAATGACATGAAGTTTGATCGAATGGGTGCGTACAACAATGATTCAAGGGGATCGAAAGACGGCGTAACTTATGACCTTGATCGAGGATTTGAGCTTAACGGATCTCCCATTCAGTTTGAGGTGACATGGGCTTCAGCTCCTAGCACATTTGACGAGAAGGAATTTATCAGGGTTAGAATAAACTCTGACCGATCTGACAAGCCCACTTCTATAGAGTTCATAGACATCGACGAAAATGTCCTTGCTACAATGTCTCAGCCTCTCCAGGGTCCTAACTACCTACTCCGTTACGATGGATGGGAGCAGTTTATCCCTAGAAAAGCAGACCCTCCTTATAACAGAATACAAGATCGTTTGCTTCAGTGCAAAGTTATTCATAACTTAGCGTCGAAATTTATATTGCACACAGCAGGTATGCAGTCTAAGATTCTTAAATAATGGTTGTCATATGGATATTGAGCTTACAAACAATTCAATTTCAAAGTCTGTAGACAGAGAGTCTATAGTTGAATTTGAAAAGATGTTGTCCAATGTCGAAGGTGCGTTCTTTGGAGATACAGACTTTTGTCCTTTGAAACATTCGTTCTCGGATGGGGTATATGTTAGAGAGATATTTATCCCCGCTGGCACTGTACTTGTTGGAAAGATTCATAAGCATGATCATCCAAATTTCTTGATGTCAGGAACAGTTGAAGTTGTAACAGAATTTGGATCAGAAAGAATTGAAGCTCCTAAGTCTATGATATCAAAGTCTGGGACAAAGAGAGTCGTTCATGCCATAACAGATACTGTGTGGATAACTGTCCATGTGAACAAGGATAATACGACAGACACTGCAGAGCTAGAAGATAATATCATTGCCAAGAGCTACGATGAATACGATTCATTTATTAGAAAAAAGAAGTCTCTGATAGGTAGATTATTTGGTTACTTAAAATTAAACTCTAAATAAAACAAGCATGACATTTGCAGCAGCAGGAGTAGCAGCAGGAGCAGGAGTAACTGCTCTAGGATTAGGCGGTGCAGCAGCAGCTGGGGGTGCAGCAGCAGCTGGAACAGCAACGGCAGCAGCTTCCGCAGCAACAGCATCGTCATTAGGATTAGGCGGTGCGTCAGCGGGCAGCGCAGCATCTGGTGGGGGCAGCCAGATATTAAGCAAGCTTTTATCAAAGCCTGGGGGCGGGAACGCTACTGCAGGTAATAGTGATATCCTTGGTAAGTTAACAAATTCCTTAAATAATAAAGGTTTTGGTGCGATTGAAAAAACTGCATTTGGATTTCTTCAATCATTAAAGGCAAGAAAAGCAAAGAAGCAAGCAGAGGCTCTTATGCCAGGCGCGTCAGACCCAAGTCAGCTTGCATTCCTTGCTGAGATGAACCAAAAGCGTAAGGCGCTAAACACTGGATCTGAGTTTGCTGCTGACATGGGATATCTTAAGCAGGCTGCAGCTGGAACAAATCAAGCTATCTTGCAGGCAGGTGGAGGAGATGTTGCCGGAACAATGCAGGCTCTCTTAGGTAGCCAAGCAAATGTCGGAAGATCGATGAATCAAGTTCTTGCTCGGGGTGACGAACAACAGAAATTTTATAATACCTTTACGTCAGATCTTACAAACAAGATTGCACAGAGACGTATGGAGATAGCGCTCGTTAAAAGTTTACAGAATAATGCAGAGTGGGCTCAGGGAGCTCAAGATTCTTATGCTAACATTTCAAATGCAACAGCAAGAGGAATGGGTATATCCGACTGGGCTGATATGTTAAAAAGAAATCCTGCAAAGTCTCCGATTACACCACCTATTACACCACCTATTACACCACCTATTACACCATCAAGCACAGGGATAGATGATCCAGCAAATATTAATCCAGGACAAAACCTTCCAGAAGTAGGTGGAAGTGAATTGACATATCCTACAATGACAGTATAACGTGGCAGCAAACGGAAAACAAGATATGGCAAATGCTTTGAATACCCCTCCGACGGGTACTCCTGGCACACCAGGCCCTAATGACGTGGCTGCATTTGCAGGTCCAGGGTCTAAGTTTGGGCAGTTCATGGACCGGAAGTATAACTACAAAGCTACGATGAACCCTGAGCAGCAGCGAATACTTGCTCAGCAAAAGAAATACGAGGGCGCTCTTCCAGAACTTAGCTACGGGACAATGTTCCCATCAGCTAATACCCCTATCCTTAAGGGAACCTATGGTGGCAGCGTAGTCGGCAATGTCCCTCTGTTTGCTCCAAGCATGCTCACTCCATTTGGAGTATTAGATGCTAAGCAAAGAGCTATACAAGATGCAGCTGCAAATAAAGCTAAAGAGATTGATGCTTTCTATAAGCTTGCTGCTCCACCACAAACAAAACGAGTAGCGGTACAAGGGGAACTTAACGATGAGTTCTACCGTGGACTTACAACATGGCAAGATAATGCCAAGGCTGCGTATGGCGATAACTGGACAACGGCATTGAGAAATGATGTTGGGTTCAACGGCTGGTTAAACTCAATGGGTACAGTAGCTAAATACGAGGACCAAATTGTTGATCAGGTAGCTCATCTTCAGGAGGTAAATGATAGTCCGGACTTAGTTGTTTCTCAGGATGCTCTTGATGCAGGTGCTGCATTTATGAATGGCGTAGGGGGCATGTCAAACCCTATGGATCCCGCTGGCCACAACATTGGATCTCTCCTTATGGCATCTCAAGGTCAAACAAACCTTGACGTAGCTGTTAATGATGCTGTTACTAAATTTTCCAATGATCCATCTGGAACAGTATTTAAGGCTGGAGAAGAGTCTACGTATAATGTTTACAATGAGACAACAAAAAAGGGGATGACTGAAGAACAAGTTAAAGTTATGGCTAACGGAATCCTTATTGATCAATATGGTGGCAGGGAGGGTATGTTTACTCTGAAGATGATCGAGGATCGAATAAGAGCTTTGTTCCCAAGAGTGACTAAAACTACACTTGCCGGCACCCCAAGCACAAGAGAGCCTGCATCATCAGATGGGTCAACGCAGACTTACAGTTCATGGGATAAGCCATCTGAATATAATACCGGTTGGTCTATGGGCGGAAGGCAAGCTATGACTCCAGAGATATCTCCAGTTACTGCTGTTGGAGGTGTAATGCATACAGCACCTATAACTACTAAAGTTGTTCAGGGCGAGAAACTTATTAACAATGAAACTGGCGACCCTAGTAAACTTGCAGCTGGAACTTTAATAACTTGGGGGGAGACAAGGATTGTGCCTACAACAGAAGCGGGTGTAATTATCCCAGATTCGGAAGTTCAAACATATTTGACAAATTACCCAAGTCAAATTAAGTACAGCGTAATTTCATCTGGTACTTATGATATTCTAGATGCCGATGGGAAAAAAACAGGGGTTAAAACAGTTTATACTTCTTCATCTAGCATTAAGAACGCCCTAGTTAAGAAAGAGGTTAATGGACAAACTACGCTCGGGGTTCCTGTTGCCGAGATGGAAGCTAGGGCAGCAGAGCTTACCGCTGCAAATAATTTCTCTGCTAATATTGATGCTGCAAAAAATGCAAAGTTCTATAAAGAAGCTGGACAAGGGCATCCGCCACAAGATTTGGGTGGAGGTGTATATGCAGATTGGAATGAGCAAACACAACAATACGAACCAAGACAATAATGGGACTTACTCCGGAACAACAAGCAAGGCTAGACGCTGCTAATGCTAAAGTAAAAAAAAAAGACGTAGCTGGGCCATCCCAGACTTCACCATCTACGCCATCTCCTTCAGGACAGATGCCGGGATTCGTTCAGTCGCAGAGGTTGGATGTAAACGCGGGTCCTTCTATATCTCCTTCAACACCACAGCCGGTATCGACTAAGCCAGCTCAGCTGCCGCAATTTATTTATAACAACAATCTTAATACTGGGGCTAAGCCTAGTGTAAGAGGATATCAATATGATGAGCCTAGGCCTGTTGATGATCGATCGTTAGCTATAAAATTTCTTGATTATGTTCCTGATGTTTTTGAGCCAATGATGGGCTCTGGTCCGGATATAATAAAAAATCTTACAGCTTCAGAAACGATGTCTTATAATGCAAAAGTTCAGAGCTATGAGTCTAGGCGTTTAGTTGCTAGTAAAAATGAATTTGAAAATATTGAATCTCAAAATGCAAATGTAAGGGCAAATACTCCTGGAACACCAGAGTATCAAACTAAAGTAGCGGAGCAATATCCTGGCGTGGCTGTAGCTCCAGTTGTTCAAGAGCGAAATACTCTTGATAAGGCAAGGGCGTTTAGTGACTGGTATCTTCTTAATACCAATCCGTCGTTGTATAACGACCTTAAGAGTCCTGAACAATATTATTCTCAAGAGTGGAGACGAGAGCCGAGCGCTATTCAATCTGCCATTGCTCCCATGCTTGCTCCCGCATATGAATATACAAATGAGCTAATGCTTCAAAAGGCAAGAGCCACTTCTGATATTTATGCACTTAATCTTTATTCAAAAGCATCTAGTAACTCTTTTTATATAAATGAAAAAGAGCTAGATAGAAAATACGGCCCTCAGAAACTTGCATATGATAGTGCATATGATACGCTGATGGCATGGCCAAAAGATGCTGATGGCAACTATATTGCCAATACTTCAGAGGAGCAGACAAAGTGGTCAGAGACAATGAATACTTACAAGTTGTTAATTTCTGATGAAGGATTTGTTTCTGCCATGCAAGCTGTTGATAAAGACTTATCAGATGTTAGAAGCGCTCATTCTGCAATATCTCTAACTATAAAAGAGAATCCTCTTTTCTTTATTGCTCAAGATCAGGCTAAGCAGCGCTCTGCAGAAGAGCAAGCTAGACTAAGTCAGCTAGGTCCTGTATTTGAGTGGAAGGCAAAGAACATTGACAACCCAGCGGCTATGGCTATTGTTGATGCAGCCATTAGTTTTACATTTCTTCCTAAAGCTTTCGGAGATGGTGATGAGTTTGGTTGGGCTGATAACGTTTACAACGTATCTTCTCTTGGAAGAGAGTTGATGATAGTCCCGTCACTTCCAGTAGAAGATAGCATTGTATCGAAATTTGTTAGTTCTGCTGTAACTATGGGCATCATGGTTGGCACTGGATATGCTGTCGGAGCGGCTCTTGGCGGAACCGAACTTGCCCTTATGGCTGGTCAAGCTGCGGCTGGAACGGTAACTACAATGGAAGGGTATTACACAGCTGGTAAAGAAGCTGGTATGTCTGAATCGGATGCCGAGAGTTACT
>Ga0315277_10009210_pt1 | contig 12633 bp, 13 predicted proteins | sample YL17G05_15_MG_FD_203695 | JGI IMG/M metagenome (GOLD analysis project Ga0315277, IMG submission 203695) | Sediment microbial communities from Yellowstone Lake, YNP, Wyoming, USA - YL17G05_15 | ecosystem: Environmental > Aquatic > Freshwater > Lake > Sediment | place: USA: Wyoming | collected... | reverse complement strand
TTCCGGTAGGCATTCAGCAAGCGGATTTCGTAGGGGTCCATCCCCACCGTGCGCGCAATCTTGTCGATCTGCAATTCGGTGGCAAAGGAGGCCGAGGTAACGCCAAAGCCGCGCATGGCGCTGGTGGGCACCCGGTTGGTGTAGACGCAGTGGGCGTCGATATGAACATTCGGGATGGCATAGGGTCCGGAGATATTGGCGGCATGCTTGGTCACCGCGTAGGGTGTGTGGCGGTTGTAGGCGCCCGAGTCGGCGTAGCTGGTCACCTGGCGGGCTACAATGTGGCCGTCTTTGGTGACGCCGTCTTTGAAGTAGATACGATAGGCGACGCGTGTGGACGAGACATGGAACTCTTCTTCGCGAGTGTACAGGTATTTGACCGGGTGCCCAGTGTGCATGGCGGCCAGCGCAGCGATTGGCTCCACAATCACGTCCACCTTACCGCCGAAGGCGCCGCCCACAGTGCCACCCACAAAATGCAGCTTGTTGAACGGCACTTGCAGGATCAGGGCGGTGTTATCCATCGAGAAGTAGAGCGCCTGGGTGTTGGTGTAAACCGTGATGCGCCCATTGGCCTCGGGCTTGGCCACGCAGCCCGTGGTCTCCAGTGGCGCGTGCTCGATGGGTTTCGGCTCATAGCAGCCTTCCACGATATAGTCGGCTTTGGCAAAGCCTTCCTCGATATTGCCAAAGCGGACGCGGCGGCAGTGGTGCCCCTCGTAGACAAAGTAATTAGTTCCCCAGGGTTTGAGGATGGGAGCGCCCGGCTTGAGGGCTTCTTCAACATCAAAGACGGCCGGTAGCTCCTCCAGGTCGAGCTTTACCCGCGCGGCGGATTCGATAGCAGCCTCTTCGCTTTGCGCCACAATAGCCGCAATCTGCTCACCTTTGAAGAGCACTTCCTTCTCGGCCAACACCGGCTCCTCGTCCGGACCGACGCCGATCAGGCACAGGATGGTGTAGATGTTCTTGGGCACATCCTTGTATGTAAAAGCGCGGACAAACCCCGGCACCTTCTCGGCTTCCGAGAAGTCAATACCGCGGATGCGGGCGTGGTGCAGCGGACTGCGCACCATCTTGAGGTAGAGCATGTCCGGAAATTGAATGTCGTCGACGTACTGTGTCTTGCCGGTGACGTGGCTGAGCCCATCACGGCGCAGCACCGACTGCCCGACGACGTTGAGCGGTTGTTCACTCATGTGTACCTCCTTGGTTGCCATTGGAGCCTGCAGCGACCTGCTGAACCGCGGCAATGATGGGATCATAGCCAGTGCAGCGGCAAAGGTTACCGCTAAGCGCTTCGGCGATCTCGTCTTGGGTGGGGTGCGGGTTTTTATCCAGCAGCGCCTTGCTGATCATCAGCATGCCAGGCGTGCAAAAGCCGCACTGCACGGCAAAGTTTTCGTGGAAAGCTTGCTGGAGCGGATGCAACCCTTCTGAAGGGGTGATCCCTTCGAGCGTCAGAACACTCTGCCCTTCCACCTCTTCGACGGGCAGGATGCACGACAGCACCGGCTCGCCATTGACGATGACGGTGCACGAGCCGCAATTCCCTTCATAGCAGCCACACTTGGTGGCGGTGAAGCCCAACTTCTCGCGCAGGGCTTTGGCCAGCGTGGTGAGCGGCTTCACCAATACTTCGGTCTCGCGACCATTGAGCGTAAAAGTGACAATTTTGGATGCCATACAGTGCCTCCTAGGCAGCAGCCTGCGCCAGCGCGCGCTGGACAAAGACGCCCGCCATCTTACGCCGGTAATCAGCGCTGGCGATGGGGTCAGTAAACGGTTCACACTCAGTAGCAGCGGCGCTGGACGCAGCGGCAAAGATCTCCGCCTGGAGTGCGGCTCCCTGGAGGGCTATCTCGGCCTGGCGGGAGCGGAACGGATGCGGGCCGACCGCGTTGAGGGCCACGCGAACGTCTTTGACAAAGCCATTCTCGGCCACCAGGCGCACCGCAACGCTCACAATCGCCGGCGTGTTGGTGTAGAGACGACCATACTTGAGCAACACGGTCTTACCGGCGGGCTTGGGCACCTGGATCTCCACCACCAGCTCATCGGGTGCCAGGCAGTTGGTGAGAAAGCCCGTAAAAAACTCGGCGAGGGGTACCAGGCGCTCACCCCGACGGTTGCTGGCGACTTTGACCAGCGCGTCGACCGCCAGCAGCGCCACGGCCAAGTCGCCGGCCGGTGGCGGTGCAAACAAGTTTCCACCCGCCGTACCCATGTTTTGCACTGCCCAGCCGGCCACATTCTTGACCGCCTCAGCCAACAGGGGCATGCCGGATGCGGCGCGCACCCGCGAGAGCGGGGCCGCTGCACCAATTTGGACCCCGCCATCCACCGGGCGCACGTAGTCTAGGCCCGCCTGGCGCAAGCCCATAACCTTTTCGGGGCGCGAGATGCCCTTATTGATCAGCGGCATCGCCAGGGTACCGCCGGCCATCACCAGCATCGCTGGACCGTGCTCGTCTAGCAAGCCCAGCGCTTCGGCCAATGACCGTGGCCGGAAATATGCCTGAGTAGTCACATTAACACCTCCTACAATAGTGTGAGAATAAGTCGAAAGGCATGCCCGACCCACTGCCAGAGCCGCGGCGGGTGCCGTTTGTCTACCCAATAATCCCGGCTGCCTGGGTATCAGGCCCGCGCTGCGGGGAAACGATCCACCAACTCGCGGAACTCAACCTCTGTGAGTAGTCTATGCTTCTCCATTGAAATCTCCTTGACCTGTATGGTCAATTCCAGGAGCTGATCGAGAGGGGGAACGGGCTGGCCAATGCGGCAGAGCCAGTAGGCCACGGAGTCGGTCCCGCTACCCTTGCCCAGAACAACCTCCACATCGCTCTGTCCAATAAGGGAGGGCAACACGGGGAAGACCTCGGTGGGATTTGCGTCCTTGCACTTGAGCCACCAATTGGCGGGAAGGCCGGGGTCTGAAAATCGTATTGCCGGTACATATTATCGGCCTGTCTCGGTCAAACCTTGTTTGATCATGGCCAAGGCCGGGTCGGGCCCTTTATAGCCGATAAGATATTCCAGCCGGATAGGTGCAAAACACTCATGGAAGATGACATCTTCTTCGCTGAGTTTGCGGAAGGAGTGGACGACGTTTGAGTTGACAATGAGCAGTGCGCCTGGTCCAGCCTCTTGCTCCTCATCGCCAACCTTAGCCCACAGCCTTCCCTGAACCATCAGCATGACTTGTTCTGCCTCGTGTTGGTGTTCCGGAATGGTCACCTGGCCTTTGTAGGTGATGCGGGTCATCATCACCTTCTGACCGCAGACTGCCTGACGGAATACATTTGGCACGTACTCGAAAGCCGGAAACTCATCCCACGATGTGATTTGTGACATTTTAACCCTCGATTCGATTAGACTCACCACTCTCTTGAACGACACTTTCGTTCAAGCTCTTGCTGATATTATTGATGTGCTTCTGCATGTTGCTGGCAGCCGCCTCCGGATCGCGGCGTAGCAGTGCGTCAACGATCGCCTGGTGGTCCTGCAGTGACTGTTCACGGACGCCGTTTAGGGCGACTGTGCGCATGCGGCTGGCTAATCCCAACCTGGAAAGAGTGCCCATGAAGCGAGCAATGATTTGATTGTGAACGGCGGCAGTAATCAACTGGTGCAGTTCAAGATCCGCTTCGAGGAAAAGTTTCGGATCATGGACGGACATTGCGGCGTGTTCCATACAGGTGACGATTGCGGTGAGTTCAGCCTCAGTTGCATTCTGCGCTGCTGCAGCTGCCAGGCTGGGCTCCAGCATGGCGCGGGCGGCCAATGCCTGAGCGAAGGTGGAATCATCTAGGGAGAAAACGAAATCGAAGTGCTCGACCAGCCTTTCAGGCTTGAGAGAGGCCACAAAAGTACCCGAGCCATGCCGTATTTCAACAATCTTCATCATATCCAGCGCCCGCAATGCCTCGCGTAGAGAGGGGCGGCTAACCTGCATCATGGCGGCGAGATCGCGTTCCGAAGGAAGTTTTTCGCCAGGGCGCAGCTTGCGCTCAGCGATCAACGAAACCAGACGTTCTGCGATGCGATCGGGGAGCAAATCTCGGTTGAAGATGCCAAATACCGATGAGTCAGCCGGTAACTCAGTCATGCAAGGATTCCCTGAATAATGTGCCTTAAGTTGAATGAGGTCAAGTGATCTGACCACTTGACCTCATTATATTGTGATAAGAAACTGATGTCAAGAAACTATTTCAAATGTCTCTATTTTGCGAAACCTCTTACGATTGCTTTTCACCCTAAACCGGTCATTGCTCCTGCCAATGTTGGGGTGTTAGCATCCCGCTTGGGATATGCAAGCGCCTTTATTGGGAAGGTATGGAAGAATGCTTTTGGATTTTTCCGGGCGGTTATAATAGCTGGCCTTTCACTGACCTTAACTAGCTTATGGCACAATCTCCAGAGGAAGGTCCGCACTCAATCAGAAATGTAGGTGCACACTATTCGCTTCATCGCAGCCTCCCCTTTTTTGAGTAGAAATCAGCCGAGTGAAGAACGGGCCGTGTCAACCTGCCAACATCCGCACCGCCGCCTCGACCACGCGCTCCACCGAGGGGACATACTCGCGCTCCAGCACTGGTGCGGCCGGTGCGGGCGTGTCGGGCGCGGCTATGCGGGTTATGGGTGCATCCAGATGGAAGAACACCGCCTCGGATAGCCTAGCGGCCACCTCTGCGCCCCAACCGCCGGTCAGGTTATCTTCTTCCACAATCAGCACGCGCCCCGTTTTCTGAGCAGAAGCGATGAGCGGTTCCATTTCAAGCGGGACGAGACAGCGCAGGTCAATCACTTCAGCCCGAATTCCCCGGTGTGCCAGTTCTTCCGCCGCTTCCATTGCCCGGTGCAGCATGAGCATGTTGGCGAGAAGTGTCAAGTCGCTACCCTCGCGTTTGACAGCCACAGTGCCGAGCGGAACTTCGTAGTCTTCTTCTGGTACGCTGACTAAACGCGCCCCTGAAGATGATTCCTTCCGTCCACCCTTCCCGCCATACAACAATTTGTGCTCCAGGAAAACGACCGGGTTGTTGTCGCGGATGGCGGAAAGCAACAGTCCTTTGGCGTCGTACGGATTGGAGGGACACGCAACTTTCAAACCAGGCGTGTGCATGAACCACGCTTCACTGCTTTGTGCGTGTTGTGCACCCCGTGCCGATGCACCCACCGGCAGGCGTAGGACCATCGGCACGGAGACCTGCCCGTTGCTCATGTAATGCATCTTCGCGGCTTGATTGACCACCTGATCCATTCCGCAGAAGACAAAGTCGCCGTATTGCATCTCAGCCACTGGGCGCATCCCAACCAGCGCAGCTCCGACCGCTGCGCCTAGGATGGCAATCTCGGAGATGGGAGTGTCCATCACGCGCGCATGGCCAAATTCATCCGCCAGTCCGAGCGTGACGGTAAACCCACCACCAAATCCGCCTGGCACACCAAGATCCTCGCCGATGAGGAAAACCGTCGGGTCGCCACGCAATGCAACGCGTAATCCATCGCGCAGAGCCTCGACCATGGTCATCTCACGGGTGCTCATTGGTCCTCCGCAAACACATGCCGGTATGCCTCTTCCTTTTCCGGCTCCGGGCTTTTGCTGGCGAATTCGACCGCCTCTTCAACCTCCGACTGGCAGGCATGTTCGATGGACTTCACTTCCGCTTCGGACAGCCCGAACTCCTTGGTCAGCAAGGTACGCATATGCGGAATTGGATCGCGCTCGCGCCAAAGCTGCACTTCCTCGGATGACCGGTACCCCCCAGGGTCACCGCGCGAGTGGCCTGCATACCGGTATGTCTTACACTCCAGCAGAGTCGGGCCATTGCCCTGCCGAGCTCTCTCCACTGCTTCCAGCGCCGCTTGATAAACGGCAAGAACGTCCATCCCATCCACCACGCAGCCCGGAATGCCATATGCAGCGGCGCGGTCAGCGATATCGGCAATCCGCATCATCGAAGAGATGGCGGTCGAAGCGCCGTACTGGTTGTTCTCGCAAACGAAGATGACAGGTGCGTCTTTTACTGCCGCGAGGTTGATGCCTTCGTGAAACGCACCCGTGTTTGAGGCGCCGTCGCCAAAGAAACTCACCGCCACACGATCCTGTCCGCGCAGTTGAAAGCCCAGCGCCGCTCCGGTTGCGATGGGAATGTTAGCACCCACGATGGCGTTGGAGGGCAGAGCGCCTATGGACACATCGGTGAGATGCATCTGTCCGCCTTTACCTCCTGAGCAGCCGGTGGACTTGCCCATGATCTCGGCAGCGATACCCCGCGCCGCACTGCCGCGGGCGAGGAAATGTCCCACTGGCCGGTGGGTGCTGAAAATCACATCATCCGGGCGGAGTGCTGTGCAAACACCCACCGCCACCGCCTCCTGCCCTTGATATTGATGCAGCGTGCCGGGGACCGCTCCTTGCAGGAAGAGTGCGTAAAGATGATCCTCGAAACTGCGAATCAATACCATCCGCCTGTACATCTCGCGCGCTGTATCCACCGGCAGGCCGGTCAGCTCCTTCATTCGCTGTACTCTTGAAAGGCTTCGAGGGCGAGGCCTAGCGGATTCTCCAGAAGATGCTTGAACTCGTTCAGAAACTTTGCCATGGTGATGCCGTCCACGGCGCGATGATCCACTGCAAGGGTCGCTATCATCTGCCAGCGCAGGCCTAAATTTCCCTGCCACGCTGCCGGTTGTTCCTTCACAGCACCAAGCGCCAGGATGCCTGCCTCCGGAGGATTGATCACAGCGCTGAAACTATCGAGCCCATACATGCCCAAGTTGGAGACAGTGAACGTTGCCCCGCTCAACTGCGAATTCGACAGATGTCCGGCCTCGGCGGCTGTGCGCAACTGGCGAGTGGTCGCGGCCAGCGTGAATAAATTTAGCCGGTCGGCGTGACGCACAACTGGAATCAACATTCCCTCCGCCAGCCCGATCACCACCCCGATGTGAATGTCTTCAAAATATAAAATCTCCTCGCCGCGAAACGAGGCATTAAGGGCAGGCGTCTGCCGCAAGGCCAGTGCGGCGGCGCGCAGGGTGAGGTCGTTGATCGTAGGCGCGGCCAAGTTGTTCTTCTCAGCCCACGTAGCAGCTTGCTTGAGCAAAGCCTTTGCCTCGGTCATGTCAATCACCATCGCGCCGTGGAAGTGCGGCACCTCGGTATTGCTCCGCTGCGTACGTTGAGCGATTACCCGCCGCATCGGCGAAAGAGGCACGCGAACCACTCCGCCTTCCACCCGCGTCTTCTCGACAGAGCGCACAATGTCGCGTTTGAGGATCTGCCCCTGAGAACCGCTGGCTTTTATAGATGATAGATCTAAGCCGAGTTCTGCTGCCATGTGGCGTGCCAGTGGGGAGGCCAGCATGCGCCGGGGACGGTTGTCGCCAGTTGTCGGGGGTTCTTCCGTTTGCTTTATCCGTTCTTCCACTACTTCATCACCCGGTGACCCGGTGCTCAAAGGCTCCTCCAACGTGTCAGCCAAACGACCGACGACAGTTTGCACGGGAACCGTCGCTCCGGAGGAAATAAGCGTTTCACGCAAATAGCCATCGCGAAAAGCTTCCACTTCCACTGTGGCTTTGTCGGTCGTCACCACGAACAACGCCGATCCGAATTTTACGAACTGACCGGGCTGTGCCCGCCATTCCTCAAATACCACGTCGCCGCCTGTCGCACCGAGGGCTGGAATGACAATGTCGTAGATCAAGGTTACTTCCTCCCGCTCCCAAATACTCTCATCCAATCTTCCACCGTTTTCTGCAAAGCCGTCCTCCCGGCGGTGAGCGCATCGCCAGCCAGCCCGGATCCGACTACTTCGTACGGATTATAATCGTCCCCGGCCTGCACGGCGGTCTGGCGCAAGGCCTCAAAGTACGCACGCTTGAGTGCACTGCCCACATTGATCTTGCGGATGCCCAACCGGATGGCCTCCTTCAAATCGGAGCGGTCTACCGAACTTGCCCCGTGCAGAACCAACGGAACTCTCAGCGCTTGCTTGAGATCCGCGAGGCGGGGGAGATTAAGCCGCACCCGCTTCCGTCCGTGTAGATGCGCCTGTCCTATGTTCACTGCAAACGCATCCACCCCAGTTCGCTCGATGAAGTCGCGGGCGCGGTCGGGATCGGTCAGGCGCAAGTCTTCCGGAAGAGCCGAAAGTTCGCCTCCCACGCCGGGCAGAGTCGCGGCTTCTCCTTCCACCGCTACTCCGGCGTCGTGTGCCACCCCGGACACCCGTCGCACCCGCTCGAACTGAGCGTCAAAGCCGAGCGTTTCGTCGCTGAACATTACGAGGCCGAAGCCGAGCATAATAGCCTCCAACACCCATTCGAAGTTTGGCGACTCGTTGAACACCAGACAGGCTGGAACAGAGAGTCGCCGGATGGCTTCAAGACCAAGAGCGGCATACAGGCTGAGCGGCTCGCGCACCACCCGCGCCGGATGGGAAAGGTAGATACCACTAAACCCCAACAGGACCGGTGAGCGCGTCGCTTCAGCAGCATCGCATACCGCCAGGAGTGATTCCAGATTCCAACTTTCAAAGTAGCCGACCGCGTAGCCCCCGCGCTCCGCATCGGCCATCAACTCAGCAAAGGAAGCAAGCGGCATTATCCTCCATCAGTTAAAACACGTCTCCTACCTTCAACCCCAGTTCCGTGGATAATCGCGCAAGCGAACGTTTGTCCCCACCCTCGGGTCGTACCCAACGCAAAGCCAGCGCATCCTCGCTCGTTGCCAGAGTGGCGGAGTATCTTCCCAAATGGATCAATTCGCCGGGGATCGCCGCACCAGGGTAACGAATGACCTCTGCATCCATGAAATACACGCGCCGGTTTCCCACCATCTGCCAGCATTCTCCCGGAGAGGTCTGTATCCAGCGGCGCAGGCTCTCCGCAGAGTGAGTCCAGTCGATGTGGAAGTCTTCGTCGCTCACTGAGGAGAAATACGAGGCGCCGGCCTCCGGTTGTGAAATGCGGCGCAGTGGACCCTGCACAATGTCCGCGATCAGACGGGGAACCAGCGGCACGCCCTTCTCGATGATGCGGTCGTATAACGAGCTCACCGAGTCCCGTTTGCGGGTGCGCACCCGCACCTGATATAGAATGTCGCCGGTATCGAAACGCGGATCCATCACGTGCGCAGTGAGACCGGCCAGGCGCTCTCCGTTTCGCAGTGCCCAGAACACCGGGTGCTTGCCGCGATAGGCGGGCAAGAGCGAGGCGTGGAAATTGACCGCGACGATGCGAGGGATGGAGAGCAGCGGCGGTTTAAGCAGGAACATGTATCCTGCTGCCAGGAACAGATCGGGGGAAAAGGTAGCTAGCTTTCCTATGAAGTCGGGTGTGTTGGGATTGATCGTCTCGAAGGCTGGCGTTCCCCGCGCCCGCGCCTCATCCACGAAATTGGGGAGGTTGGTCGCGGTCCAGGGATTGGTGGATTGCCGCTTTGCGGGCGGCACATCTACCACCCCTACCAAATCGCAAGGCGCGTCGAGCAGTGGAAAGAAGAACCGGTTGCTGAAAAAGCTTTGCGAGTTTCCAAAGAATACGAGGCGCAGATTCGCACTCACCAGCGTTTCACGCCTTCCGGATAGTGAACGGCCTTGAACGAGGCGGCGCGTTCTTGCAGCGGAACTTCCACCGCCATGCGCTCGATGCTCGATCCCAACTGAATTCCGTGGCAGTCGGTGTGGTCGAGCATATATTGTGCGTCTTCCTGGTTTACCAGCGCCGCGCCGTGCGCCAGCAGGATCACATCAGGTTTCAGCTTCCTCGCGAGGGCATAGTGCGACTGGCTGCGCTTCGCCATGTCTTCCAGCCCCTGGCTGGCGCTGTAGCCGGTGGAACCGCCGCGCGTGATACCAGCATGATAGATGAAAATGTCTGGTGCGGCGTCACGCATCAGCCGCTCGGCGTCCACTTCATTGAAAGCATAGCCGATGGTAAGCAGGTCCAACTCATGGGCATAATTGAGCATGTCAATCTCGTGTTGATAGCCCAACCCGGTGCCTTCCAGCGTTTTGCGGAAGTCGCCGTCGAACCATGCCACGGTTGGGAAGTTATGCACGCCTGAAAAGCCGATGTGCCGAATATCTTCGAGGAACAACCGCATGTCGCGCAGGACGTCCACACCATTCAATCCGGCGATAACCGGTGTTTCTTTAACCTGCGGTAAAACCTCCCGCTTGCCGACCTGATAGACCATTTCGTTGGCGTCGGCCATAGGCAACATACCGGCCAGCGAACCGTAGCCCTGCATGCGGAAGTAGCCGGTGTTATACACGCCAAGGATGTCCACACCTCCGCGCTCGATGAACTTTGCAGCGATGCCATTGCCAGCGCCGGTCATTACTAATGGTTTGCCGCGTTTGACCTCGCCCCACAGACGTTCAAGGAACTGTTGGCGGGTGTATCTTTTTGCCATAACAACCTCCTAACCCTTGGCCCGGATTAACTCAATCAGCATTTGAGCGGCTTCAACCGCAAATGCCGGGTGTTCGATGTATGTATCCCGCTCGACGAGGCGGATGGTTTTCGGCAAGTCCTTCTTTAACGCTTCCACGAACGCCGCATCAGCCTGGGGGTCATAGAAACCCATACCTTTCACAGCGTAACTGTCGTAGCCAGCGGTTGGGATCAGGAAGACGGCATTGCCCTGCGTGTATTGCAGGCGGCGGGCCACTTCCTTACCCACCTTAGCCATCTCCTCTTTGTTCAGACGGACATCGGTGATCTGCGGGCTGTGCCGGATGAGGGTACGCGTGTTGAAGGGCGGCGGCACAGTTTCCGGTTCGTTGTACACCAGCACTTCAATCGCGCCAGGGCACAGCACTTGTGGCAGGCCGAGTTTTCCTGCGGTGGTCAACCGGTCAGGACCGCCCGCCAGCAGGGCATGGTACATCTCGTTGGAAACCTCGATGGTGGAGTAGTCCAGCACCGCGCCGATGAGACCTTCTTTCATCATCTGCTCCATAGCACGCCCACCGGGACCGATGGCGTGGAAGATGATGGTCTCAAAGCCGGCAGCCTCCATCACCTCAGCGGCTTTCATTGCGCCCAGGGTGGTGATGCCAACAGTGGTGATGGCGACGAGTGGTTTCTCACTTCGCTCCAGTTTCACTTCCACCCCGGCCATACCGCACACTGCTCCAGCGGCGTTGGCGAGAATCTTACGCATCACCGGATTCAACCCCATGATATCGGTGACCGAGAACATCATGGTGATGTCCCGGATGTCCACCCAGGGGGCTACGTTGCCGGAAGCCATGGTGGACACCATCACTTTCGGGAAGCCGTATGGGAGAGCGCGCATCACGCGGGTACTGAGAGTGGTCCCTTGCGTCCCACCCATCGCCACAATGCCGTGGACTTTTCCTTCTTCCGCCAGCTGGGTAATGATCTTTGTCGCACCTTCCGCCATCACTGGCGCGGCAACATCGCGTGACGGTTGTTCAAGGATTCTAGCCAGTGACATCCCGCCCGCCTCGGCTACTTCCTCGCGGGTGACATCCGGGCGCGCACCGGGAGTGCCGGTCACGCCCGTATCCACCACCAGCGCCTTGTCGCTATACTTCTCAATCTGCTCGCGCAAATATTGTGCTTCGCGTCCCTTTGTATCCAGAGTCGCAAGCACTACGATGGTTTTTCCGCTCATGGAATGGATCTCCTTATCCGACTTGTTTCCGCAGCCACTCAACTGAAGGTTGGAGGTTCTCTTCGCCGTCACTCTCGATGGAGAGGACACCGTCCCAATTCGTCTGCTTGAGATACTGGACGCACGCGGCGATGTTGGGGGCGTTGACTCCCTGCCCAATGGGCACCACCGAGGCCGAGATACCGGTCTCCTTGCCTCGCACGGCATCAGCCAAACCCTTGCTGACGTCCTTCACGTGTACATGGTTAACGTATTTACGCACGTCTTTCAGGAACGTGAGTGGGTCGTTGCCGGCGATGAAAGTATTGCCGGTGTCGAAGTTGATCTGGACATACTCAGACTGAAACGGCTCGACGATCCCGAGGAGAAATCCCACATTATTGGTGAAGGGGCCGTGCGGTTCCACATTGAGGATCACCTTGTGATTCTCTGCGACGGGGACGCACTGGGACAGATGATAGCGGATGCGGTCGAGTTGTTCTTTGTCCGAAAGGCCCGGAAGTTTGTTCTGGCCGTCGGTGGTATCCACCCTCGGGCAGCCGAGTAGACCAGCGAAGATAATGCCCCGGCGGATGAAGTCAATGCACTCCCAGCGGTTGATGGGGAAGGAAACGTCGAACTCCGAGACTTTCAAGCCGTATTGGTCGAGTTTCTTACGCAGTTCCAGCGGGTCGCTGTCCAGCGGGATGAAAGGTGCAAAGCCGAGGCCTGTGAAGAACTCGGTGCCGCCTACGGCTTCAAGCTCACAATAATCCACACCCTGTTTGATTATTTTCTCGAAGCAATAGTCGATTGGCTTGTCTGCGTGCCGCCAGTTGTCAGTGTTGATTCCGATCTTGATCATGGATTTATCTCCTCATGTAGGGAAAAGATTGTGGATGGAACTGCTACTCTTAGGCTTGAAAATGGTCAGTTAAGGTGCAGTCCTCCTGTGGGAGTTCTCGACATTCATACGATATCATCCTCTTGGA
>Ga0315277_10009208_pt1 | contig 12636 bp, 7 predicted proteins | sample YL17G05_15_MG_FD_203695 | JGI IMG/M metagenome (GOLD analysis project Ga0315277, IMG submission 203695) | Sediment microbial communities from Yellowstone Lake, YNP, Wyoming, USA - YL17G05_15 | ecosystem: Environmental > Aquatic > Freshwater > Lake > Sediment | place: USA: Wyoming | collected... | reverse complement strand
GCTCAATGACGGTCGCGGCTCAATGACGGTCGCGGCTCAATGAAACGACACCATGTCCGCTCCCTGACGGTCGCGGCTCAATGACGGTCGCGGGTCAATGAAACGACATCTCGTCCGCTCCCTCACGGTCGCGGCTCAAGGACGGTCGCGGGTCCATGGAACGACATCCCCAAGACGCCAATGCGCCGCCTCCGGAGGGTGCCAGCCCGGTCCGCCTGCTACGGCGTACCGGGGGGCGGCGGGGGGGCCAGCGTGGACTGCCGTTTGAGCCAGGCTCGATAGACGTCCAGGTCCGGGGGCTTGGGGAAGGCCGTGTCGAACGGGAGGTTCGCCGCCTTGCATTGCTCGCGGAGCGGCTCTGCGATCCAGTTATAGACCATCGCCTGGATGCTGAATTCGGTGCCATCCCGCTTCCTGGTGAGAAGGTCGGCGGCGGCCTTATACAACCTGCTGCGGTCGTCCAGGGGGATGTCATACCCCCAGGATCGCGGCTCGACCAGGATGCCTACGAGGATGCTGGCGGCGTATTCGTCGGGCGGGGGCAGTTGGATTCGCGCGGGGGCGTCCTTGTTGTAGGCCCAGTGGACGAACTTCGCGTAGGCCATGCTCTCCCGGTAGCCCCTGACGTCGCCCGTGATGAAGCGATGAACCCCCGACTGCATGGCCGCGGAGAACTGCCCGGCCGCTACGGCGGCGCTGGGCGAACCCTCGCTATTGTACGTCTCCCGGATGAAGTCCACGGACGAGGGTATGTCCCACCGCCCGCCGCTTACCTTGTAGTTCTGCCGAATCCAGTTGAGCCACTCATCGGCCTCCTGGACCCTACCGAGGGTCACGAGGATGCCGATGGCGTCCACCAGGTAGTTGATGTGCCCGTCCCGGAAGACGTTGCCGGCGATCAGGTCCGACTTGTACGCCTGTACCGCCTGGCCGAAGCGGATGTGCTCCTTGTGCGTCGGCTCGATGTACCGCCAGTCGGGCATCATGAGGATCATGGGCGATTCGGGCTTCTGAGGGTTCTCGATGTACGTCAACCGGCCGTTCCAGGTCAGCATCCTCAGGCAGTTCAGGACGATGCGGTCCGTGTTGAGCGCCGTGACGGTCCCCAGCGAGATGCTCTTGCAGACGTGGATGCCGTAGGTCACCCAGTACAGCCCGTGCGGCCAGACCAGTCGCCAGTCCAGCGGGGCGTTGTACTGCTCCATCATGCCGAGCATCCACTGGGGGTCCATCTTATAGACGTTCCAGAGGACCTGCGCCCGGACGAAGGCGAGCATCTTCGCGCGGGCGGGCGCGTGCTGAGTGCTGTTGATCAGGTTGAAGAGCTCCTTCTCGCGGTTGTCCCGAAGGGCAGGAGGTCCGACGAAGGAGCGGACCGACGCCGCGCCCGGCTCCAGGCTGTAGCGGTTGTACGCCTCCAGGAGGGTCTGGTCGATCTTCACGGGGTGCGTCTGGCCGGCGATCCTCACCTCGTGCGCGCCCAGGAGGTCGGCGTACGCCTTGACCGCCGGGTCGGCCAGGAGCGCCTTGAGCGGGCCGGGCTGGATCCGACCGCGGTCGTCCGGGGCGAGGTTCTTGTCCAGCGGGGCTTCGGCGATGGGCCGGAACGCCGCTATCGCCTCCGCGGTCTGCCCCGTCGGCGGGGCGCCGAGCAGGCGCTGCATCTCGGCGGCCCAGCGCTGCTTGTACACCCGGTGCTTCTCGTCCACGTTGTCGCCCATCTTCGAGGAGAAGATCCACCCCAACTGCTGGTAGAGTTCCAGGGCGTTGGGGTTGAGAGGGATACCTTCGTCCCGAAGCAGGCGCATTCCCTCCGATACCCAGTGCCACCGCTCCTGGTCGGTGTGCGTGCTGACGGAGACGTTCCAGGCCAGGTTCCAGGATTGGAAGACCCACACGCCGGGGAACCGCGGCATGAGATGGCAGATCAGGCTGGCCAGTTGTCCCGCGTCGTGGTATTCCCCCTTCTGCGCGTGGTTGCTGGCGCTGATCCACAGGTAGTTGACGATGGGTGCCCGCAGGCCGCCCGGCATCACGGAGAGCAGGGCCAGCTCAGGGTACCGCTCCGACGTCAGGGGCGGGGAAATCTCGTAGCGGTCCAGCAGGGGGTGAAACACCCCGGCCGCGGTCCCCAGGCCGACCGCAAGCGCCGCCCAGACGATCTGTGTCCTGCGGGGAGCCATCTACACCTGCACCCTGGCCAGTTCTCTCCTGTGGAAGATCAGGCAGGCCAGCCCCAGCACCGCTGCCGTACTGACGCACACCGTCCAGAAGGCCGTTTCGCCCAGGAACAACCAGGAGATGTGCCGCCCGCCAACGAGTTGATCGGCCGGGCTGGTCCGCTCCAGGTCCGGCATGATCACCTTCATGCCGTAGAAGATGTACCGGCCCATGATGACGAACGCGTCGGTGTCCCTTGCCGGGTCCACCGGGGGCCTGACGGCCTCGGCGAGGAAGGCCCTGGCCACGCTGAACGGCAGGATCGAGAAACACACCATGCACGCCACGGGGAAAGACAGGAAGCTCCCGGCCAGCACGCCGACCCCGGCGATGAAGGCCAGTTGAAGGAGAATCAGCATCAGCCCGCGAACGAAGTTCATCTCGAACCCCCCCACCCGGTACAGCACGGAGATGTCCCGGTTGAGGATGGTGACGCTGGCGGGCGAGAAGTTGACGTACCTCAGGACCATCCTGCCGTCCCTGGCGACCGCGCGGGCGGGGACAGTGATGGTCGAGGCGATGCGGACCGGGTCGGTTCGGTCCTCCTTGTACAGCAACTGCGAGTTGGCGTCCTCCACGATCCAGCGGCTCCTGAGCATGCCGTCGGTCACGTCGCTGCCCGCCGAGGGCTTGTAGGTGATCTGGATCGTTGGCTCGATGACGATCCGCACCTCCTGGCCCTCGGTGAGGCCGGTCAGTTCCTGCCGGCGCAGGTCCTGTGCGAAGAACTGCACGTCGAAGTAGTCCATCTCCATCCTCACGACGGCGGCGGACAGGCCGTTGACCTGCACCGGGCCGCGAAGGATGAGGTTGGAGATCAAGTGCGGGTCGGCCTCCACTCGCGCCTGAAGGACGCCGGGAAACAGTTCCGCTATCCTGCCGGCGCCCGTCACCTCCCCCGCCTCCAGGCGAACGCCGGAGAACCGCCAGACGATCTGCCCCCTGGGATCGTTCACATTGCGGTATGGGTCGTTGGGATCGACGGGCGCCGCGGACTGTCGGGCCTGGAGAATCTCTTTCTGGATTTCCTCCTCCAGCAGCTTCCTGGCCGCCTCCTCGTCGCCGCCTGTCTTGACCTTGTAGCTCTCCACCGCGTCCTGGTAGCGGTTCTGATCCACGAAACGGGCGATCCGCCTCTGGAGCTCGTCCTGGATGTCCGGTTCGTCGGGGCGGACCTGGTTGCGGGCGGCGAAGACCTCCGACTCGACGGCCCGGCGGTCGATCGCGCTCGTCTCCGGTCCCCTGCGGAGGTACTGCGCAAAGCCGTAGATCGCCGAGCCCGCCACGGCCAGCAGAAGCGCGTCCAGCATGACCAGGCCCGCCCACCGCCCCAGGATGTACTGCCACCGGGCGATGGGCTTGGTGGCCACCGTGAACACCTGCTTGTCCCGCACGTCGAAGCTCACCACCCCGCACGCGACGAATATCGTCACCAGCGTCAGCAGCACGGACGTGATCGACGTACCGTAGGACAGGAACGTCCGAATCTGCCCGGCAAGGGTCCCGTCCCCCTTCATGACGAACGGCATGGTCCCCAGCACGACGGCCAGGAGGATGATGAACGCCACGGCGATCTTCATCCGAAGGCACTGGGCGAACGTGTGTCTGGCGACGGCCCAGATGCTGCCCATCGCTACGACTCCTTCCGGGGCTTGCTCCGGTCCGCGTTGCCCATCAGCTCGTCGATCACGGATTGGTCGGCCTGTTGAGGCGGCTGCGCCGGGGGTCCGGCCTGACGTGGGGGCTCCTGCCCCGGCTGGGCGGGCGCCACAAGCTCCCTCAGCACCTCCGCCGGTTCCTCGGCGGGGGCCGGAGCCGCCTCGGGCGCCGCCTGGGCCTGCCCGGCCTCCGCGCCGGCTGCTCCTTCACCGGCCTTCGCTCCGCCGGGGCCCGCAGACACCAATTCCTCGATCACCCGCTCGCCCTCGCCCTCCCCCCCGCGGAGGAACTCCGCCACCTGCCCGCCGGCCATCGCGCCTCCCGTCGCCAGGTGCTGCTGCTGCGCCTCGCTCACGATGCGGAGGAACAGCGTCTCAAGCTTGTCGCGCGGCGAGGCCACTTCCAGCACGTCCTTGCCGGAATGCTGAAGAACGCTCCGCACCTCTTGAAGCGTCCGGGAATCGAGCGCCTCGGTGGTGATCTGCGTCAGCCCGCTCCGGGCCAGCAGCTCGTCCACCCTCCCCAGGGCCCTCTGCCTGCCGCCGTAGAGGATGCACACGCGGTCGCACACGTCCTCCACGTCCGCCAGCAGATGGCTGGACAGGAGCACCGTCTTGCCGCGGCGGGCCAGCGTGATGATCAGGTCCTTGAACTGCCGCGTGCCGATGGGGTCCATGCCGCTGGTCGGTTCGTCCAGGATCAGCAGGTCCGGGTCGTTGATCAGCGCCTGGGCCAGGCCGATCCGGCGCTGCATGCCCTTGGAGTACTCCCCGACCCGCCGGTAGGCGACGCTGGACAGGCCCACCATGTCCAGGAGCATCCCGATCCGCCGGCGGCGCTCCTGCCGCGCCTGGTGAAACAGCCGCCCGTAGAAGTCCAGCGTCTCATGCGCGTCCAGGAAGGGATAGAGGTACGACTCCTCGGGCAGAAACCCGATCCGCGACTTCACGCGGACGTCCGTAGGACGCTTCCCGAAGAGGCTGATCCGCCCCCGCGTGGGAAACAGCAGCCCCAGGATCAGCTTCAACGTGGTGCTCTTGCCGGAACCGTTCGGCCCCAACAGCCCGAAGACCTCCCGCGGCTGAATCTCCAGGTCCAGGTCGGCGACGGCGGTGACCTTCTCCCGAAGCCAGAAGTCGCGGAAGACCTTGGTCAACTTCATGGTCCTGACGATGCTGTCGTCGGTCTGGGGCATGTTTCCGTCCTGTGGCTTCCGCCGCCGGGCAATCCCCGCCCGCAACTCGTGAGTCCGCGGGTCCGTCAATACGTCGGACTCCCCAGCCGACGAGTCCGCGGCCTCATCGGTCGGCGAGGTCACTTCTTCTCGCCCTGCGACTTGGTCTCGTTGGCCTTGGCCTCCTGGAGCGCCCGCACAACCTGGCGGAGGACTTCCGGGTCGCGGCCGATGCGGACGATGGTCTTCCCGGCGCCCAGGACGACGTAGAACTTCTCCACCGTCTTGGCGCTGAGGATTTTGTCGCGCGTGTCGGCCCAGAGGCGTTCCAGCATGAACTGCCCGGACTCCTTGTATCCCGGCAGAGCGTTCCTGAACTCCTCGACCCTCTTCTTGACGGCCTGCCCGGTGGCGATCCTGTCTGACTGGGCCTGGGCGAGGATCTTATAGGCCTGGCCGGTGGTCTGGCGGCTTTGGAGGACATTGTCGATCCTGCCCAGCAGCGCCGCGGCCTCCTCGCTCTTGCCCGCCCGTCGAGCGGCGTCGTACTGCCCGATCAGGTCGTTGTTCGGGTCGGCGGGGCCCGCTGACGGCGCCCACGCCTCCCCCACCAGTTTGACGTAGCCGGCCCCTGCCGCGGACTGGAGGGTGTTCCTCGCATCGGCGATGGCCTCGTTCCGGATTCTTTCGGCTTCCTGTCCGGCCCGCACGGCGTCGCTGTACGCGGACCGCGCCTTCAGAGGCCAGCTCGAGGCCGGGATGCTGATCCCGCTGATGACGATCGCGTCCTTGGCGTCCAGGATCGCGTCCAACTGCTCCTGGGCCCGCCGGCGCACGTCCGCCGCGAAACCCCTGATGTCGGCCAGCATGATGCTGTCGGACGTTCGCTCCGCGGCAGCCGACACCGCGGCGCTGCACACGGCCGACCGGATCGCCTCGTTCAGGTCCAGGATATTCCGCTTGCACACCACCGGGTCGCGGATCGTGTAGGTGCACACCAGCTTCAGGTGCACCAGGTTGCGGTCTCCGGACAGCAGCGCCCCGTCCCACCCGGGGCGAAGGCCCTGGCTGACCGGCTGGCGACGGTCCAGGTCCTTCAGCTCCTCCCCGGGAGGCTCATACATCCAGAAGTCGTTGACCTTCACCTCCCCTTCCTTGACGTCCACGATCTCGATCTCCCCGATGGGGTACGGCCAGGTGTACGCCAGCCCCTGCCCCACCCGGCCCGTGACCTTCCCGAAGACCTTCACGATGCCCGCCTGCTGCGGCTCGATGCTCTTGACCCCGGTCAGCAGGAACGCCACCACCACCAGGGCCATGATGACGGTCAGGAGGCGGAAGCTCACCCGCAGCGCGTCGGCGAGGCTCTGACCGGCCGGGTCGGTCCGGGGAGCAATGCCCTCCGGGCCGCCGGTCCGGGGAGCGTCATGTTCGTGATCGTGCTCGTTCATGTTCGTCGTCCTGCTCGGAACGTCCTGGCGCCGCGGCCGCTTCCGGGCGCCGCCGGTCTTTGGGCCTCAGTTGCCTCCTCCCGACCGCGCCGGCTGCGTCGCCGGCTGGCTCGTCCCGGAGAAAACCGAAAGCGACGGGCCCTGGCGGAAGAATTGGATGCCCGGAATCTCGCTGCCGTCCAGCATGATGACGGTCCTGCCGGCCAGTTCTGCCTTGAGCGACTCCAGCGTCCGCAGGAACATGCTGAGCTCCGGGTTCTCGCGGAACGCGCCGTACAGTTCCGCCGTCGCCCGCACGCCCTCGTTCTCGATCTCGGAGGCCTTCCGCTTGGCGAACTCGATTATCTGGTTGCCGGCGGACTTGGCACGCTCGCGGATGGTGCTCGCCTGGGCCTCCCCCATCGCCTTGTACTGCTGGACGTACTGCTCGCGCTCCTTCCTCTGCGTGTCGATGACGGCGGAGCTCACCTGTTCGGGCAGCCCCCAGACCTTGATGCGGACCATGCTTACCTCGACGCCGTACATGTCCTGGACCTCGCGCCGGACCTCGCTGAGGATTTCCTGCTCGATCGCCTCCAGCCGCATCTTGGACGGATCGGTGTTGATCAGGTCCTGCATGGGGTGCGAGCTGAGGACGGCGGCCTTCTTCTGCCGGAGCCGGTCGCGAATCCTCTCCCGGGCCACATCGACCGTCTCCACTGCCCGGTGGAACTTCTCGGCGTCCCGGATGCGCCACGTGCAGTACATCGACACCAGGACGTTGTGCTTGTCCTGCGTGGAGATTTCCAGGTACGGGTCCTCGAAGATGAACGACGGGGAGGGATACCGCACGAGTTTCTCGATGGGCCAGGGCCACTTGAACGCCAGCCCCGCCTGGTTCGGGTCGCGCCCGTACAGCACCCGGTCCACGCGCCCGAACCGCTTTATCAGCACGATGTCCTTCAGTTCGTCCACCTGGTAGGCCACGGTGCTGGCCAGCAGCGCCAGGACCACCAGGGCGGCCAGGAGGATCATTCCCAAGTGCTTTGTCATGTTCGCTTCCTCTGGTGCGTTCGTCTCAGAGCCCTATCTCCTGGGGCTGACCTCTTCGGTGAAGGTCGGACGGGCCATCGCGCCCGACTCCTCTTCCAGGTTCATCCGCAGTTCCATCTTCTGGGGGTCGAAGCCCACCACGTACTTGGTGAGGTTGGGCAGGAACTCGTCCCACACGTCCAGCCAGCGCTCGAGCACGTACAGACGGGGACTGGCCTTGTAGGCAATCAGCTTCCGCTCGAAGGACTCCACCCGAACCCGTTCGCCGAGTTCCTTGGTCCAGCGCCCGGCGACGGCTTGAGCGATCCGCGCCGCCGGTTCGCCCATAGTGCCGGCCAGCAGCCGGTCCGCCTCTTTCATGGCCGCCGAGACGCGCGCGTCAAGGTCCAGCGCCTCGGCCTTCCCCAGACGTTTCTTCAGGTCCTCCAACTGCGCCAAGTGGGCCTGGTGCTTCCTCCGCAGGAGCGTCGCGGTCGTCTCCGCGCCGCCGCGGAGCCTGCCCAGCAGCCGGTCGCCCTCCACCTCCGCGTCCAAGTCCTCGATGTCCCTCTTCTCGGCCTGTAGGTACTCCTCCAGCTTGGCCGAAAGCGCCGCGGGCCTGCCGGCGAGGTTCTTCAGGCTGTCCAGGCGGCTCACCACCTGTATCGCCAACGCCAACTCGAGCGCCGTCTGCGGATCGCCGGCCACGCGAACCAGCGTCTTGGCGGCTTCTCCCTCGGCCTCAAAGCGCTTCTCGTCGGTCCTGCGCTCGGCCTCCAGGACCGCCTCGTAGGAGGGCGCCGCCTCCGCGGGCGGGTGAACGGCCAGGAAGCCCACGTGGACGATCCGGACGCCCAGGTCCAGCCCGTCCTTGCCCACTGCCGCCTCGATGCGGCTCTTCAGCGCCTCCGCCGCCCGCCGCTGACCGTAGGTCATGATCGCCTCGGGGCGGTTGGCGTCGGCCCCGCCCACCGGCTCGTCCAGCGTCGCGCACGCGCAGTAGCGGGTCATCTCCCGGTATGCCACGCACTCCAGCACCTTTGCCGCGTCGGCGTACGTGTAGCCGAACTTGTACGGGTCATCGACGACGTACTGCACCGACACCACCAGCTTGATGATGTTCACCGGTGGAGGGGGCTGCTGCCCGCTCGTCCTGGCCTGCAAGGCCGGCTGCGTCTCCGCCGGACCGGAAGTCGGCTCACCGGCCGGGCGCGTGGCCGGTTCCTGGTTCCTCGGCGGGACGGCGACCAGGAAGTCCTGCTCCCGGTAGCTGCCGTGCGCCTTGGTCCAGAGGAAGAGCTCGCGGCCGTTGACGAAGTCGGCCATCCGCTCGTTGGGGTCGCGCTGATCGCCCGCCCCCAGGAGTATCTCGTGGACCTTTCCGACGTTGAACCGCTCGGTCCTGTCAATGGGCCAGGGCCATTTCAGGTGGATGCCCGGTCCGAGCGTCCCGCGGGCGTCCAGCTTGCCCCAGTGGAACACGACGCACTGCTCCGCCTGCCCCACCACCACCACCGAGGTCAACGCGAAGGCCACCGCCACGGCGAAGATCAGCAGCGGGACCATCGACCTGCTCAGCAACTGGTAGAACCAGGTCTTGGAGACCTCAAAGCCGAACTGGTAGTTGACCGCCTCGGCCAGCGACCGGCCCACCTTGCCCGGCTCGGCGAGAAGGTTGAACAGCCGGCTGTCGAAGCTGGGGCGCTGCTCCTGCCCGGGCACGCGCGGTCGGAAGAGGTCCAGCACGAAGTTCAGCAGCAGCTCGGCGGCCAGGATGATCTGAACGAGCGGCGGGACGTACGCGACGATGACGTCAACCGCCGGGTATCCCTGCCATTCGGCGATCAGCGCCACGACCGCCGCCCCCACGGCCAGCGTGTTCACCAGCAGGTAGCTCCCTGCCGCCCGCAGGGGCCTCCATTCGGGCACGCGGCCCATCCCCGTGGCATACCGGCTGAGCAGGAACGCGAGGAACCCCGTCAAGGCCAGGAGCATCCCGGCCTCGGCGGTATGGGGCAGGTCCTCGGCGCGCTTTGAGACAAGATAACGCAGCAGGAGCACCGCGATGAGGACCTGAAGGCCCGCCCACAGGACGGTGAAGATCGGCACGATCCACTTGTCGAGGAACGCCACCCTCGCAGCGGCGGGGCGAAGCTCTTGGCCGTCCTCGCGGCGGAAAATGCTTCCGGCCGGTCCGCCCCCGGCGGCCAGTTCCGCCAGCTCTATCGCTTCGCGCCGCTCCAACTGCCGGCAGTAGAACATGACCGCCACCATCAGCCAGAGCGGAACCCCCACCGCCAGGAGCAGCGTGCACGCCAGCGCCGACAGCGACCCCCTGGGCGTGCCCGGGTTGGTGAAGCTGATCACCGTCCACAGCCACAGGATCAGGCAAACGCCCGCGAAGAGTAGCTGGAAAAACGCCCCGGCAAGGGCGATGTTCTTGCCGCGTTTCTGGGCAATCATGCGAAACGGTTCTCCTGGATTCTTGCCGAGCCGGCGGGCGCGGACCTACAATTCCGACCTGCCGGTGAAACTTTCACCGACGGGCGGCGTATCATCATTGTCCCTGCCGCCGGCGCACCCGGCGACCAAGACGGGCCGAAATGACCAAGTTCTGGGCCATCTGCCAAAACACCTTCGTTCAGACGATCCGCCAGCCCATCTACGCCGTGCTCGTCGCGGTGACGATGGGCGTGCTGGTCATGAGCCTTCCCCTGTCGGCCTACACCATGGGCGCCGAGGGCGACTACCAGGCCAGCGACCAGTTGATGCTCGAGAGCATGGGCCTCAGCACGCTGCTGGTGTCGGGGCTGCTGATCGCTGCCTTCAGCGCCTCCAGCGTTCTGGCGCGTGAGATCGAGGACCGGACCGCCCTGACCGTGATCTCCAAGCCCGTTTCGCGGGCGACGTTCGTCCTGGGCAAGTTCACCGGGGTCGCCGGCGCGGTGACCGCGGCGTTTTACCTCTGCTGCCTGGTGTTCCTCATGACCGTACGCCACAAGGTCATGTCGGCCGTCTGGCATCCCTACGACTTCCCGGTCATCGTGCTGGGCTGCTCCGCCGCGGGGCTGACCATCCTGACGGGCGTGCTGGGCAACCTGTTCTTCGGCTGGCCGTTCATCTCCGCGTGCGTCTGGTCGGCGCTGATCCTGTTCTCGGTCGCGATGGGGCTGATCGGCTTCATCGGAAAGGGCTGGACGATCATCCCGTTCGGCCAGGGCATTCGCCCGCAGCTCATGGTGGGGATCGCCCTGATGCTCATGGCGGTGCTGATCCTGGTGGCGGTCGCGGTGGCCTCCAGCACCCGCCTGGGACAGGTGATGACGCTGCTGGTCTGTTTCGGCGTGTTCTTCGTCGGTTCGGCGCACGAGGCGATGTTCGGTCGGTCCGCCGACCAGGTGAACCGCCTGCTGGGCTGGGCCTTTCCCAAGCTGACCTACTTTTACGCCCTCGACGCCATCACGATGGGAAAGGACATTCCCGTGGAATACCTGGGGGGCGCGGGGGCCTACTGCGCGCTCTACGTGGCGGCGGTGCTGGCCCTGGGCATCGCCCTGTTCCAGCGGCGGCAGCTCGAGGCCGAGCAGAGCACCGGGGGCGTGCCGGGCGCGGTCAACCTGCTGGCCTGGGCCGGCCGATGCGCCGCGATTGCGGCGGCGATCGTCGCGCTGAAGCTCGTCGTCCGCCCGGAATATCAGCACGTGATCGGCTTCATCACCTCCGCCGCCCTCCTGGCCGGCGCGGGCCTGACCTGGATGCTGTGGGGCTACTTCGCCCGCGGGGTCCGGTGGAGTTACTGGGTGGTCCTGGTGCTGGCGGGGCTGCCCTTCCTCCGCAGCGCCGCGGCGCTCTCGGCAGGAAGCCTGGTCGAGTTCCTCCGGTTCGGCCAGACGCCGCAACTGCTGTTCCTGGAGGCGATGGTCGCGGGGGCCGTCCTGGTGGTCCTTGCCTTCCCCAGAACCCGTCGCCATTTCAGGGAATGACCAATCACCAAACGCCCAATGACCGAACACCCAACGACCAATCCCCGGGCGCCACGTGCACGGCGTGCCGAGTACTGAGTGGTCATTGGTCATTGGGCACTTGGTCATTTCGAGTCACGCAGCATGCACGGGCTGCACCTTGGCCAGCGCGGGCGGACGCTCCGGCGGGCGCTGCTCCTGCTGAAGTTCCTCACCGAGCCGCACCAGCCGGGCGCTGTTCAGGATCACCACCACCGCCGCCAGCATGTGCAGGACGGCCCCCAGCACCGGCCGGATCACGGCCAGCCCGGCCAGAATCTCAAAGAGCACGATGAACGCCACGCCGAAGATCAGGTTCTGGTGTATGACGCCGATGGTCCGCCGACTGAGCTTCACGAGGAACGGGAGCCGCCGCAGGTCGTTGTTCATCAGCGCGATGTTGGCGGAGTTGATGGCCACGTCGCTCCCGGCGGCGCCCATTGCTATGGAAAGGTCCCCCGCCGCCAGAGCCGGGGCGTCGTTCACCCCGTCGCCCACCACTGCCACGCGATGCCCCTTCTGCTTCAGCGCCGCGACCAGCTCCAGCTTGTCCGCCGGCAGCACCTCCGCCTGCACCTCCCCGCAGCCCATCTCCGCCGCCACCCGCCGTGCCACCGACCAGCGGTCGCCGGTCACCATCACAAGCTCCTTGACCCCCAGCTCCCTCAGCCCGTCCATCGCCCTGCGGGCCTCCGGGCGCGTCCGGTCCTCCAGGCCGATCCACCCCAGCAGCCGTCCACCGCGGACCACGTACAGCGTGCTCAGTCCCTCGGGTTCGGCGTACTGCGGGGCCTTCATGCAATCCAGGTTGACTCCCTGGTCGGTGATCCAGGAACTCCGCCCGACGAGGACCGCCTGCCCGGCGACCTCCGCGCGGACGCCCCGGCCGGGGATCTCCTCGAAGCTCGTCGGCGCCGTCATCGGCACGCGTGCGCGCTGGGCCACCTCCACCACCGCCCGCGCGACGGGATGCTTGGAGAGCTGCTCGGCCGACGCGGCCGACGCGAGCAAGTCCGCGGCCGCTGCCTTGGCGGCGTCAGGGGAAAGCTCCTGGCCGCCTTCCGGCGGCGCGGGCTTCATCTGCGTGACGCTGAGCTGGCCCGTCGTCAGCGTGCCCGTC
>Ga0315277_10009206_pt1 | contig 12640 bp, 5 predicted proteins | sample YL17G05_15_MG_FD_203695 | JGI IMG/M metagenome (GOLD analysis project Ga0315277, IMG submission 203695) | Sediment microbial communities from Yellowstone Lake, YNP, Wyoming, USA - YL17G05_15 | ecosystem: Environmental > Aquatic > Freshwater > Lake > Sediment | place: USA: Wyoming | collected... | reverse complement strand
TACGTTCTGATGGAACTGGGCCATCCGCTTCACGCGTTTGACCTCGGCAAGATCGCCAGTCATGAAATCATCGTCCGGCGCGCCCGCGAGGGCGAAACTCTCCACACACTCGACGCAGTGGAGCGGTCACTGACGCCGGACGATCTGCTGATCACCGATCCGAGCCGGGCGATCGCGCTTGCGGGAATCATGGGCGGCGAGAATACCGAGATTTCCGACTCGACCGTCAACGTGCTGCTCGAAAGCGCCTATTTCGACCCGATCCGAGTTCGCAAGACGCGACGGCGCCTCGACATTCAGACCGACGCGTCGTTCCGCTTCGAGCGAGGCACCGACCGCGAGAACATTCACATTCCGCTCAATCGCTGCGCCCAGCTGATCCGCGAAGTGGCCGGCGGCGAGCTGACCCGCGGCTTCATTGACGTGGCCGGCCCTCGCCCCAAAGCCCAGGCCGTGACGCTTCGCATCGCCCGCGTCAATCAGATTCTCGGCGCCGAGCTCGACGGACCCGAACTGGCCGACCTCCTCGTTCGGATCGGATGCGAGATCACCCACTCCGACCACCATCAACTCGTTGCGCTTCCTCCCCCCCATCGGGTGGACCTGCTGCGCGAGATTGATCTGATCGAAGAAATCGGGCGATTGCACGGCTATGACAAGATCGAAGCAACCACGCCCTATGTGCCTGCGCGCCCCTCGCCGTTTAACCCGGGCCAGAGAGTTCGTGAACTCATCGCAGAGGCGTTGCTGGCCGAAGGCTTCAGCGAAGTCTGCACATACAGTTTCACCGACCGCGAAAGCCTCGAATGGTCTCGCCAGACTACCGAGGGCGTGGTCGAACTGCTCAACCCGCTGAGTCGGGGGCAATCGCTTCTGCGCACCTCGCTCTTGCCGTCGGTTCTTGCCACGGTGGCCGAGAACCATAAGCACGGCAGTTTGGACCTGGCGATTTACGAAGTCGCCAAGTCGTATCATTGGAAAGGCGGAACAGGCGACCCTTACGTGGAGCGAAACTCCGCCGTCGCCGCGTTATCGGGTTCCCGACCCGCCCACTGGACCGAGCCGGCGGCGGCCTGGACTTTCTTCGATATCAAGGGGATTGCCGAGTGCGTGCTCGATCGCCTCGGGATCAGGCCCGATTCCACCAGCCCTTCCAAACGGTCCGAATTCCATCCCGGACGGTCCGCGTCTTTCGCCAAAGAGGGAACCGACCTGTGCGTGTTCGGCCAGATCCATCCCGAAGTCGGCGAAGCCTGGGACATTCGAGGCGATGTGTTTGTGGTCGAGTTCGACCTCGACGCCCTGACGCCCCTTTTCGATGCCCGTCGTATCTATCACGATATCCCCCAGTATCCGGCGGTGACGCGCGATCTGGCGCTGCTGGTGGACGTGGGCGTGGCCGCCGGCGAGATCGAGGCCATCCTGCGGCTGGCCGGCGGCGAACTGCTCGAATCGCTTCGCCTGTTCGACGTCTATGAGGGCAAGCAGGTTCCCGCGGGCAAACGCAGCCTGGCCTATTCGCTGACGTTCCGCGCCGCCGACCGCACATTGACCGATGACCAGGTCAACGCTCTCCTCGATCACGTTCTTGCCACTCTTGCTAAACGTCACGGCGCCCAACTGCGCCAAACCTAAGAGAAGTGCTGAAAGCATGATTGCGACCTTCCCACACTTGGGCACTATGGCGGTTTTCTGCAAAGGGATCGCTATTGCCGCTGGGTTTGACTACATCGTTCCGCCGGAAAGCACCCGCCGAACCCTCGAGAAGGGCTGCAAGAACTCCGGCGATGGTCTCTGCCTTCCTTACCGCATGATCCTCGGCAACTTCATCGAGGCGCTCGAACGCGGCGCCGACACGATCATCATGCTCGGCAGCGGGCCGCCCTGCCGGCTGGGTCTCTACGATCTCGTGATGAAGATCACGCTGAAGGAGATGGGGTTTCGCTACCGCTGGATGACGATCCCGGGCCTCTGGAATTTCGACGACCTGAAGCGAATTCACCGCGAGGGCCGACCGCTCCGGCACGAAGTCAGCTGGCGCCAAATCGCGCGTTTCCCCCATGCGCTTCGCGTCGGTTGGAAGAAGATGCTGGCGTGCGAAACCATTGAACGTGAGCTCCAGAAGATTCGGGCGCGCGAGACGGTTCGAGGCGCCGCCCATCGCGCCTTCGACCGCGCCCTGGCCATCGTGGATGCCGCCAACGATCCGACCGCCATCGCCCGCGCAACCGACGAAGCGATGGCCGTTCTTGGCGGGGTCGGGCAGGACCTCGACCGCCGTCCTCTGCGCGTGGCCATCGTTGGCGAACTCTACACCGTGATGGATCACCGGATCAATTGCGGCGTCGAGCGCATCCTGGGCGAACGCGGCGTCGAGACCTCGCGCGGCAACTGGTTCAGCGTTCACATTTCGCGCAGCACGGGATTGAACCGCCAAATGCGCCGCCACCGCGAAATGGTCCTGAAAGCCTCCTACGAATACCTCGGCTACAACGTCGGCGCGGAGTGCAACGTCTCGGTCGGCGAGGCGATTCTGAGCGCCCGCGAAGGCTATGACGGTGTCGTTCATATCCTTCCGTTCAGTTGCATGCCCGAATCGGTCGCCTCGGCTACTCTCGTCCGCGTCAGCCGCGACTACGGAATCCCCGTCCTCACGATTCACATAGACGAGAACACGTCGCCCGTCCGCCTGACGACCCAGCTCGAGGCGTTCGTGGACACCCTCCTCTGGCGCCGCAGCCATCGCACCTGCCAGACAGTCGCGTAACCGTTCTCCTCAAATGGCCTTCCAGAGTGTCTGGTTTTCGGTCACCAATTGGGGGCTGGACACTCAGCCCTACCCAGTCTTGATTGGTTGCCGGTAGTGATTTACTTCTCAAACCAAACTCGAATACATAAGTCTCATTTTGCATGACTTATACGAGTGTCCAAAAAACGGTTCCTAATGCTGTATTTGACGAAGTCTGGCTTCGATCTTGCTACAGTTACTCATATGGAAGTAGGCCTAAGGAGTGACGAAAATGAACACGAAATATCGCAAATCGCTCAGTCTGATTGGCTTCTTCCTGGTCGTACTCGTTGGCGCGGTCTGGGGCCGCGCCGGAAATGCAACTCGTAGCGGCGGAGGCGGTTTCAGCCGTCCGATGGGAGGGACAGCGTTCAGAGGAGCAACGCCCTCGTTCCGTTCGTTTGCTCCCAGCTACCACCCACAAGTCCAGTCGTTTCATCCCGCTGTTCCCAGCTACCGGCCGTTCGTTCCCAACTATCGTCCGGTGCTGCCGCAGTTCAACCCGCCGACGATAACAGCGCGCGCGTTGGGGCATTCCGGCGGCATGCCAAGCGGCGGGAGCGGCTTGAGCACTCAATCGCCGCATTTCTCGACGCCCAATATGCTGCACTACAGTCCGCCCACGACGTCCCGAAACGTGCAGCCGCTCATCCATCAGAACCAAGGCCTGAATTCTTCGGGTCCGGGTGGAGGCAACACGATCCCAAAGGGGGGCAACTCGTTCTCGACCCCGCTCAACAAGGGCGTGAACCCTCAGTTGCTGAACCAGAACAAAGGGCTGAATTCGCAGATGCTCCAGCAGAACAAAGGGCTGAATTCCCAGTCGCTCAACCAGAACAAGGGGTTGAATTCGCAGTTGCTCCAGCAGAACAAAGGTCTGAATCCGTTGCTGAACAAGGGTCTCCTGGCCAAGAACGCCTTTATGCCCAAGCTCCCGTTGCCGCCGTCCTTGAAGGACCCGGCCTTCAAACATCTCTTTGGCCACGACTTTGACGATTTCCACCGATTCCACGACTTCGATCGTTTCCATTGCGACTTGCTCGGCCATTGCTTTGGCGGCAACTTCGCGTGGTGTGGTTTCGTCAACAGCTGCGGGTTTGCTCCGTGGTTCAGCACTTGCTGGCCATACGTGTGCTCCTATCCGTGGGTGTTTGGCTTCTATAACTCGGCTCTTTATGCCAACTACGGATTCTGCGCACCGTACTGGAACGGCTTCGCCTATAGTCCGTGGTGGGATTGGTGCGATGCTCCGTTCGTGTACTACTACTACCAGTATCCCGCCCGTTTCGCATTCAACCTCGACACGGCCAGCGTGGATGCCGGATACACCGACATCTACGAGGGCGGCGCCAACGTGGCGGACGCCACACTCGATCGGCCTTTGGGAATCTACGTTCCCGGCCACTATGAGCAATCGGCCGATGACCCGACCACGTGGGTCTGGGAAGCCGGTTATTACACCTATTGAGAGGTGACGGCACAGCTGTACAGCGACTCAAACAAGACGACCAGAAAGAACCTGGAATGATCTTCGAGGCGGCGAGTTCCTCGCCGCCTCTTTCTTCGTCCGCGGCGCGAGGAGTTCCTACGGCTCTGGCGAGACGTCCTTCGACGATCCGCGCCAGTCCACCCTGGCCAGAAGCACCGAGAGAATCGCGAACGCTGCCCACGTCGCCCACGGACCCAGCGCGGCTTCCTTCAAAAGCGGAAATGCCAGCCCGCCGTAGATGGCCATGGCCAGCAGAACGCCGAGCAGCGCGTCGCCGGCGATCAGTCCCGACGCGAACAGCGTTCCGTCCGATGTCTCCATCGCGCCCGGATGCTTCGATCGGCGTTCCACCATCAGCCAGTGCAGAATGCCGCCGATCATGATGGGCGTCGAGGTCGAAATCGGCAGATAGAGGCCGATGGCAAACGGCAGGGAGCCGATGCCGAGCATCTCGATCACCACGGCGGACCCGGCCCCGATGAACACCAGGTCCCAGGGCAGGTTCCCCTCCAGCACGCCCGGGATCACCAGCGACATGAGCGTGGCCTGAGCGGCGGGCAGCTGGTCGCTGCCGAGCCGGTACGCCTTGTGGAGGAAGAAGATTGTCAGGCCGACAAACAGCGCGCTGCTCAGGACACCGATCATCAGGCCGATCTGCTGGCGGCTGGGCGTGGCGCCGACGAGAAAGCCGGTTTTCAAATCCTGCGACGTATCGCCGGCGTTCGAAATGGCGATACAAACGATGGCGCCGATCGCCAGCGCCGCCACTTTGCCGTTGACCACGTCGTAGCCCGCCCAGCGCAGGATCAGCGTGCAGACCAGCAACGTGGCAATCGTCATGCCCGATACCGGGCACGAGGAGTTGCCGATGATGCCCACGATGCGCGACGTGACCGCCACGAAGAAGAATCCGAATATGGCGATCAGCACGGCGATCAGAACCGCCCCAAGTGCGCCGCTGTGTCCCGGCGAAACCAGAGCAATCGCCAGAATCAGAACGGCCACGCCGGTGCCGACCACTCGCGGACTCAGATCGCGCTCTTCGCGCCGGACAACCTCGCCCGCCGCTGCCGCCGCCTGACGCCGCCGCATCCCGCCCAGCGACCGCCACAGCATCGGCACCGATTTGGCCAAACTGAGCAGCCCCCCCAGCGCCACCGCCCCCGCGCCGATGTATCGCAGGTAGTGCTCCCGGATTTCCTCCGGCGCCATTTGGCTGATTAGCTTTGGCCCGGGCGGCAGGACCGTCGTCAGATGCTCTCCGACCAGCGAGATCAGCGGAATGAAAACCAGCCACCCCAGAAGGCCTCCCGCGAATACCAGCGCCGAAATCCGCAGGCCGATGATGTAGCCCACGCCCAGCAGCGCCGGCAGGGCGTCCATGCCGATCATCGAATTGCGTCCCAGCGGGAGATTGTGTTTCACGGTCGCCGGAAACAAACCCAGGCAATCGCTGGTGAAGAACTTGTAGATGGCGCTGGCGCCCAGGCCGCTGAAGACGGTGCGGGCATGAACGCCGCCGATTTCACCCGCGCGCAGAATCTCCGCGCAGGCCGTCCCTTCCGGATAGGGGAGCGTCCCGTGTTCTTCGACGATCAGGTGGCGCCGCAGCGGGATCATCATCAGGATGCCCAGAAGGCCGCCGAGGATTGCCAGAATCGTGATTTGCAGCAAACTCGGCGACAGGCCCCACATGAACAGGGCCGGGATCGTGAAGATCGTCCCCGCCGCCACCGACTCGCCCGACGATCCGATGGTTTGGACCATATTGTTTTCGAGCAGCGCGCCGCGGCGGCCGACCGCCCGGAAGATGGCCATCGAGATGACCGCCGCCGGAATCGAGGCCGACACCGTCATTCCCGCGCGAAGTCCCAGATAGGCGTTGGCCGCGGCGAAAACGATCGCAATCGCCGCGCCCAGCGAAATCGAGGCGAGCGTCAGCTCGCGCGGGGAGGGTTCGGGACCGTTTTCCGATTTCATTCGGCGATTCTCATCATGCAGCCTCTAACCACCAGACACGGACCAAACACGGACGGACACGGACCAACCACGGACCAACCACGGACCAGACACGGACGGACACGGACCGGCCACCAACCACCAACCACTAACCACTGCTTCACCCAAGTCCCCACTTGTCGTAGCAAACGATCTCGTGGAGCGGCTTGCGGGTGCGCGGACCGGACGGCGCGTCGGGGTAACCCAGCGCCAGCAACTGCACGATCCGTACGCGTTCGGGTATGCCCAGGATTCCCTTGGCTTCCACCTCGTTGAACGCCCCGATCCAACACGTGCCGAGACCTTCCTCGGCGGCTGCCAAGGTGAGATGATCCACGGCGATGGCCACGTCTATGGGATAGCAGGGCTGCCCGCAGCGCATGACGTGGCCGTCCGTTTCGGCGCAGCAGGCGATCACAACCGGCGCTTCGCCCACAAAGGCCTGACGGCCGGCCGCGATCATCAAGTCCTGGCGGAGTTCCGCGTTGCGCACAACGACGAACCTCCACTCCTGGCGGTTGCTCGCCGAAGGGGCCAGTCGCGCCGCTTCGAGGATGCGGTCCAGTTTCTCCTGCTCGACCGGTTTCTTCTTGTAAGCGCGAACGCTTCGCCGCTTCTCGATCGCTTCATAGACGTTCATGCGATACCCTCCGTCATGGGAATTCGGGGGACACAGTACGTAATTCCGGCGACTCCACATTCCAGCCGCTCTAAAATCGAGTATTGTGTCCCCGGAATTCCCGGTCAAGAATGGAGTGTCGGGGAAATTCGGGCGACACAGTGCTTGATTCCAGGAGGCATCGCTCACATCCGGCAGGGAATCAAGTACTGTGTCCCGCGAATTGTTCGGCTTCACAAACGCGGTCGCGGCCGGTGTTCTTCGCGCGATAGAGGGCGGCGTCGGCAGCTTGCAGAACGGCCTCGACCGTCCCGCCGTGGTCCGGATAGGCCGCCACGCCGACCGAAATCGTAATGCCGCCGAGCATTTGCTGGGAATGGACGATCTGAAGGTCCTTGACGTCCCGGCTGAGTTGTTCGGCGCGTTGGCGGGTCGCCTCAGGCGAGGCTTCCGGGAGGATGAGGACGAACTCCTCGCCCCCATAGCGACAGGCGATGTCCGTTCCGCGAAAGGTCCGTTTCAGGAGGGAGCCCAATTCGCGCAGCACCACGTCGCCCGCCTCGTGGCCGAACGTATCGTTGAAGCGCTTGAAGTCGTCGAGATCAATCATGATGAGTCCCAGCGGCGTGCCACGGCGCTGCGCCCGCCGCATTTCCAGTTCGAGCGTCTCTTCCATGTGGCGGCGGTTGAACAAGCCGGTCAGCGGATCGCGGATCGAGAGACTCTTGAGGGTCTCGCGCAATCGCAGATTGGCCAGGGCCAGCCCGATTCGCTCGGACGTTCTGGCGGCCAGGCGCTGCTTTTCTTCCAGCCAATCGTCGCCACCCTGCGCCGCCTCCTGTGGGTCAAGCAGTACGTGAACGATTCCGAGCGCCTCACCCTGCGCCATCATCGGGATGCACAGGTAGGCTCCCACCGCGTTGCCGACGTGTTTGCATCGCGGTGCGGCATTTCCCTCCGACTTCGCATGAGGCCGCCCCAGCCGCAACGCCCAGCAGTCGTCCGGGGCCAACACGGTTTCGCTCGGCGGGGTCTGGCCCCAGACGCTGACGGCCTCCAGGAAATCGCGCGAAGTCCCGTAAACGAAGAAGGCACCCGAGTGGCCCGATAACAGTTGGGTGGCGCTTTGCGCGATGACATCGTAGGCCTCTTCGGCCGTCTGGCAGCTCTGGAGAAGTTCCCACATGTGGCTGAGCAGGCGGGTCTCGCGGTTCCGGGTCTCCAGCTCTTTGGCGCGGGCCACCAACTTCTGATTGGTCTCCTCCAACTCGGCGGTCCGTTCGGCCACTTTGGCTTCCAGTTCATCCTTGGCCTGGCGCAACGCCTCCTCGGCCCTCTTGCTTTCCGTAATCTCCTGCAAGATGCCCTGCAGAAACAGCGGCTGGCCGCCCTGGTCCCGCACGATCATGGCCTCGTCGAGGAACCACAACACCCGCCCGTCGCGGGCCAGCAGACGGTATTCGGACCGAAACCGGTCGCTGGCGGGATGCTCGGGCGAGAACTCGGCCAACACGCGCTCGCGGTCGTCCGGGTGAATCTGCCCGGACCATTGTCGAGGATCGGCCATCCAGTCGGCCGGCGCAAAGCCCAGGAGGGTTTCCACCTGCGGACTGATGTAACTCGTTCCGGAATTCCTGTCCACAGCCGACGTATAAGCAATGGCCGGCAGTTGCTCGACGAGCGTCTTGAATCGGACCTCGGCCCGCGACAACTTCGCTTCCACGCGCTTGTGCTCGGCGCGCGTCCGCAGCGCCGTAAGGCCATAGGCCAGGTCATCGGCCAGCTCGGTCAGCAGATTGACCTCGACCGGATCGAACGCATCCGCGTTGCCGGCATAGATGTTTAAGACTCCAAAGGTCTGGCCATCACTGACCAAGGGGAGCGCGATGGCCGACGCGAAGCCGCGTTTGGCCGCTTCGGCCATCCAGGGGGCGATCTTCGAGTCGTCGAGCGTGTTTCTCGCCACGCACGGCTCGCTCGTTCGAATCGCCGTGCCCATCGGTCCGTTCTCCGATTCGACATTGCCCCAAGCGACTTCCACCGATCGAAGATAGCCGTCGCCCGAACCGGCCTGCGCCACCGGCAGGATGCTTGTCCTCGTGCCGTTTTCGAGAAACCCGACCCACGCCAGGCGATACCCCCCGATTTCCGTCAGTGTCTGACAGACGTTGGCCAGGAGGTCCGACTCGCCCACGGCCCTCACCAGCCCTTCATTACAGGCGCTCAGAGTGCGCAGCGCCCGGTTGGCCGTCTGCAATCTCTCTTCGGCGCGCTTGCGTTCGGTGATGTCGTGCGTGCTCAGTACGATCCCCTCAATGGCCGAGTTGTGGCATAGGTTGGAGCCTGTCATTTCGAGGTCGCGCCACGAGCCGTCCTTATGGCGACACCGCAGCTCGGCGGTTAGTTCCTTCTCCGGCTCCTGGATGAGCACGGCGAAGCGCGCGCGAACTTCGGCCAGATCATCGGGGTGAAGGAGCTCAAACACGTTCCGGCCAACGAGTTCCTCCGGGCGATACCCCACCATTCGCTCCAGGGAGGGACTCTCATAGGTGATGGTCCCGTCCGGCGCGACGATGGTGATGACATCGGACAAATTCAGAACGAGAGACCGAAACCGCTCTTCGCTCTTGCGCGTGGCTTCCTCGGCTCGGGCGCGAACCGCCACTTCCCGTTCCAGCCTCTCGTTGGCTTGTTGCAGCTCGTCGGTCCGCACGGCAACGAGACGTTCGATCTCCTGGGTGCGCCGAACGTGCATGGTTACATAGCTGAGCAAGAGGCCCGTGATCAGCAGGCCGCACATGAGGGCCGCCCACGGCTGCCAGGATTTCATGGCAGAACCCTGACACCGGACTGGCGTGCAGGCGACCAACCACTTTCGTCCCGCCAGGTCCAACGTCTTGGCATATTCAAGACCCGCGACGGGAGTCTTCGCCTCCTCGGTGTGGGACGAAATTGAGTCATCGTGCAGCCGGGAAATGTGCGAATAGAGGAACTGCTCCTCCGGCGGCGCCGATTGATCGTAAAGGGCGATATTGATCCCCTCCGGAGCCAGATAGGACAGGGACTCCTCGAGAATGTCCCCGATGCGAAAAACACCGAGGGCAAAGCCGAGCAGGTTGGCGCGCCGTTCCGCCACCGTGGCCGCCGGCGCGTCTTTCCGATAGACTGGGGCGAACAGCAGGAACCCAAATTGACCGGCGGTTTCCTGCACCAGCCGAATCCGCGCCGTGGCGGTCATTTCCCCCGTATCGCGCGCTCGATCCAAAGCCTCTTTGCGCGTGGGATTCGACGCCAGGTCGTATCCGAGGGCAGTCTCGTTGCCCTTGAACGGCTCCACGAAATACACCGGGTAGTACTCGTCCCGCCGGCGCGCCCTGCCCAACTTCCCCGTGGTGTCGCGCTCGACGATTTCGAAACCCGGCAAGCCATCCTGTCGCGCAGCCGCTTCGCAGGAGGCCCGCTCGGAATCGGGTATCCGTGGGATCCACTCGAGGGCCTGGATGCTGAGATAACGGCTCAGGAAAGGACCCGCGAAATTCCCGAAATCGGATCGCGTAATGTTGGGAAACGTCAGGTAGAGGGCCTTCAGAGAGACCAGCGTGTCTATGTCGGACTCGATTTCCCGATTCAGCGCCGCATAGCGGTTCTCCGCGGCTCGTTCGAATGCCACCTGCCGCCTCTGGCGATCCCAGTGCCTCACCGTGGCGAACGCGACGACGGAGACCGCCACGCCGATGACGAGAATCAGGATCAGCGGTGCGCGACTATTTCCCTGTTTGGCCCAGTGCAGGATTCTCTGCATTCCCGACCCGCCCCGCTTCCTTGCGGCAAGTCTCGGGCCCCCACGGTTCCTCAGTGGTGGCTCAAACAGCCAATCTGCCGCGCCGAACGATACCGGCACGATAGGCCCTCCCCACCAAGAGAATAGTCAACCATGACGCGATGGGCTTGTCTGTCAGGGTTTTGCGGTTTCTTCTGTCGTCTTTGTGCGAGTATGCTGTGTAGTGGAAATGATGACATTCCCCGGTCGCTCGCGTGTCATCAAACCTGTTGACCGACGGCCGGTCGGTTTCTAGAGTCGCGCTCGGAACGGCATCCGTCGGAGACCGGAAGAATTCGGTGAAACGATACTCCGCACTGGCTTTCTTCATTCTCTTTTCGGCTATGGTGTGGGCCGCGGCCCCGGCCAAGAAGCCTCGATTGCCCAAGCCGACGCCGGCGCCTCCCGCGAAGGCAGTCTCCACGCCGGCCGCCGTCTCCGCATCGTCGGCTTCGGCCACCGTCCGCGAACTCTCCAACGGCCGCATCGCCATTCGAGTCCCCGAAGGCCGGATCCACTGCGTGCCGCCCCGAACCGGCAAAGAAGTGCCCGGACCCATCCTTGGCGTGCGCGGTCCCGATGGCGTGTGGCGCGGGGCCGGATGGGTCGAAGGCCCGACGCCCGTCGCGGCCATTGATTGCTCGACCGAAGGCGAGGAATACGTCGTCACCTATGCGTTTGCCGGAGGCGGGCGCGCCGAAGTTCGATTCCGGCTGCCGCCGGACAGCGACCACCTGCAAGTCAGCGAAGAGTGTTCCGATTGCACCAGCACCTGGGTTCTGTCGTTCGCCGAAAACTTCGGCGCCGACCGGGTTCTGGCGAAACCCACCGATGCCGACGGATGGACCGGGGTCCGACAGACGCGGCGCGCCGGCCAGATTCGTCACGGGCGGCTGGTCTTCTGGTCGCAGTTTGGCCGGCTGTTCGACTTCAACGATTGGATGGGCGTCTATGGCGGGCGCGCCGACCGCGATTTCATCGGCTTCGTGCGCGTCCATTCGGAAGCCTGGAGCCGTCCGGCGGTCAATTTCCTTTCGCTGTGGGAGCGCGACGGAGCGCTTCGGCTCGAAGGCGACTGGAGAGCCGGCCGCCGCGAATGGCTGCTGGCGGCGACTTCCCGAACCGGCGATCAGGCCGCCGACGCGCGCGCGCGGATGCGCGCCATCGAGCGCCTGTGGGTCTGGAATCGCGACGGCTGGGTTCTCGACTGGAACGAACCGCTGCCCCAGTATCGGCCCGACCTTTCGGACAGCGAGCGGCGTGACAAGGAGACCGTCCTGGCCGAACTCGACCGGCTGACCTCGCTTCTCGAAGAACGCGGCTATCTCGCCCCGCCCGACACGCGTCCTTTCGTTCCTGTCTATCAAACGTATGCGCGACTGCGCCAGCTGGGCGTGCTGCTGCCGGACGAAGACCGGCGCGCCCGCCGCGCCCTCGCCGCGTTGGGCTACAACTGTTACCGCAAAGACGTTTTCCCCTGGGACCGGGCGATGTTGCCGCCGGGCAGTCCGGAAAGCCTCGAACCCCTCTTTCGAGGCATGTCCGGCGCCAACTACAACGCCGAGCGTTGCGCCATCGTCGGCGAACTGGGCGTCATCCTGCCGCGCCACCCCATGGCGCGCGTCTGGTCCGAGCACTTCGTGGATCAGTTCCGCCTTCTCATGAAGGCCTATGTGTATCCGGGCGGGTATTGGGAGGAAGGGTTCGGGGGCGCTTATGAGGCGCTGATGTTCCTGACGCCGGCGGCCTTGCGCGCGCGCCGCTCCGGCGATCTCCTGGCCGACTCCCGCCTTCGCGCGATGTGGGACCTGTTCGTCCAGGCAGCCACTCCGCGCGATCTCGAACTCGGCGGCCGCCGCTCGATCCCGCCCGTGGGGGAGATGCCCCCGTTTCGCGACCTGCGCGATCTCATGTTGCTCGGCGCGT
>Ga0315277_10009204_pt1 | contig 12642 bp, 6 predicted proteins | sample YL17G05_15_MG_FD_203695 | JGI IMG/M metagenome (GOLD analysis project Ga0315277, IMG submission 203695) | Sediment microbial communities from Yellowstone Lake, YNP, Wyoming, USA - YL17G05_15 | ecosystem: Environmental > Aquatic > Freshwater > Lake > Sediment | place: USA: Wyoming | collected... | reverse complement strand
AGGAAAAAATAGCACTGATGGAAAATCTGAAAAAGGATTTGAGCCAGGTGGCCGGGATCGTGGCCGTGGATTTCACCGGCCTGAAAATGAATGAAATCAGCGAGGTGCGGCGGAAGATCAAGGAAAGCGGCGGAAATTTTCGGGTGATCAAGAACAACCTGATCAAGATCACCGCGGAACAGGCGGGTCTGAAAGACCTGGAGGAATTCCTGGAAGGGCCGACCGCGCTTGGTTGGCATCAGAAGGAAATCGCCGGGCTGGCAAAAATCCTGATGGAGATGAAAAAAAAATACGCGCATCTCAAAATCAAGGGCGGGATTATTGAAGGCAACAAGGTGAATGCTCAAGGGGTTGAAACCCTTTCCCGCCTGCCCTCCCGGAAGGAACTGCTGGCGCAGTTGGCCGGAGGGTTCTCAGCCGGTCCCCGCCAGGTACTAATGCTGCTCAAGGCGTTGGCTTCAAAAACGGTCGGACTGTTAGCGGCGTTAAAGGATAAAAAAAGCCCATAAAAATTTTCAAAGAAGGAGGAAGATAAAATGTCGGTTAGTGAGGAACAGATTTTTGAGTTTTTTGATCAGCTGACTATGATCCAGCTCTCGGAGTTTATCAAGAAGTTTGAAACCCGCTATGGAGTCACAGCCGCGGCGCCGGTGGCCGCGGCCGCGGTGGGAGCGGGAGCGGCCGCGCCCGCGGCTGAAGAACAGACCGAGTTCACCATCATCCTGAAGGAAGTCGGGGAGAAGCGGATTGATGTGATCAAGGAGATCCGCCAGATCACCGGCCTGGGGCTCAAGGAGTCCAAGGAGCTGGTGGAAAAAATCCCGAGCACGGTGAAGGAAGGCGTGAACAAGGATGATGCCGCGAAGATCAAGCAAAAGCTGGAGGCCGTGGGCGCCAAAGTGGAGATTAAATGAATCAGAAACCGAGGGTCCTGTCCCGAGTCCGTGCCAGCGTGACAGGATCAAGGAGGCCTAGATGAAGAAACCGACTCTGCCTACCCGTCTGCGTCTGGATTTCTCCAACATTCCCAAAGTAGTGGATATGCCCAACCTGATTGAAATCCAGAAAAAGAGTTATGAACTGTTTTTCCAGAAAGGCGTGGACCCGGAGCAAAGAAGAAACGAGGGACTGCAGGCGGTCTTCAACAGCGTGTTCCCGATCAAGGACGGCAAGGAAAATTGCTCCCTGGAATTCGTGGAATACCGGTTTGATCCGGCCAAGTTCAGCGAGAATGAGTGCCGGGAGCGCTGGATGACTTACGGGGTGCCGCTCCAGGTCAAGGTCCGGCTGGTGGTCTGGAATTTTGATGAGCAGACCGGCATCCGCACCCTGCGCGACATCAAGGAGCAGGAGGTTTATTTCGGGGAAATGCCCCTGATGACCGAGCTGGGAACTTTCGTGGTCAACGGCACCGAGCGCGTGGTCGTGAACCAGCTTCATCGCTCGCCCGGGGTGTTCTTTGACAACGACCGGGGCAAGACCCATGCCTCGGGAAAGGTCCTCTATTACGCCCGGATCATCCCCTACCGGGGAAGCTGGATTGACTTTGAGTTTGACCATCGCGATATCCTCTTTGTCCGGATTGACCGGCGCAGAAAACTCCCCGCCACCATCCTCCTCCGCGCCCTCGGATTTACCACCGAGGAGTTGCTTAACTTTTTCTATCAGACCGAGCGGATTTATTTTGAAAAAGGCCGGATTTACAAATCGGTCAATCCCAAGGTGCTGGATGGCCAGGGGGCAACCGTTGAAATCAAACATCCCAAGACCGGGGAAGTGATCGTCCACAAAGGAAAGAAGATCAAGGCCAGCCATTTGCGCCGGATGGCCGACGCCAGAATTGACCAGATCAAAATTGACGAAGAGGAGCTTTACGGCCGGGTGCTGGCGCATGACATTTTTGATCCCGAGACCGGAGAGGTGCTTTTTGAAGCCAACGAGGAGTTGGATAAAGAGAAGCTGGTCCAGCTGAAAGAATACAGAATTACCCAGTTTGACCTGATCTTTTTTGACAATATCCGGGTCAGTTCCAGCTTGCGGGATACCCTGCTGATGGACAAGGCAACTACTCCGGAAGAAGCCCGGCTGGAAATCTACCGCTGGCTGAGACCCGGAGACCCGGCCAGCCAGAAGAACGCGGACAAACTTTTTGAAAGCCTGTTCTTTAATCCGGAAAGATATGACCTGGGCAAGGTGGGAAGGATGAAGATCAACCAGAGAATGGGGCTTTCCAGCCCCGACGATGTCCATATTCTCACCCGCGAAGATATTATGGCCGTGGTCAAATATTTGATTGACCTGAAAGACAAGCGCGGAGAGCCGGATGATATTGACCATCTCGGAAACCGACGGGTGAGAAGCGTGGGAGAACTCCTGGAAAACCAGTTCCGGATCGGCCTGGTCCGAATGGCCAGAGCGATCAAGGAGAAAATGAGTTTCCAGGAAGCCGAAACCCTGATGCCCCACGACCTGGTCAATGCCAAGCCGGTGATGGGCGCCGTGAAAGAATTCTTCGGCTCTTCCCAGCTCAGCCAATTTATGGACCAGACCAATCCGCTCAGCGAGATCACCCATAAGCGAAGGCTGAGCGCGCTCGGTCCCAGCGGACTGACCCGCGAGCGCGCCGGATTTGAAGTGCGCGATGTTCATTCCACCCATTATGGCCGGATCTGTCCGGTGGAGACTCCCGAAGGTCCCAACATCGGGTTGATCTCCAGCTTGACCACCTACGCCCGGGTCAATGATTACGGATTTATTGAAACTTTATACCGGACCGTCAAAAACGGCGCCCTTACCGATGAAGTGAATTATATGGGCGCCTGGGACGAGGAGCTTCATACCATTGCCCAGGCCAATGCCCCGATTGATAAGAACGGCAAGCTGGCCGGAGAGTCAATCAACGCCCGCCGAAAGGGCGAATTCCTGGTGGTGCCGCCCGAAGAAATTGATCTGATGGATGTCAGCCCCAACCAGGTGGTCAGCGTGGCCGCGTCCCTCGTCCCCTTCCTGGAGCACGATGACGCCAACCGCGCCCTGATGGGATCCAATATGCAGAGACAGGCGGTGCCTCTCCTCAAGACCGAAGCCCCCCTGATCGCCACCGGCATGGAGAGTATGGTGGCCAAAGACAGCGGCGCCTGCATCATGGCCAAGAGAAGCGGAATAGTGGCCAGCGTGGACGCCACCAGAGTGGTGATTGAAGCCTCGGAAGCAGGCGGAGACGGCGACCGCGGAGTGGATATTTATAACCTGATCAAGTTCCGCCGTTCCAACCAGGGAACCTGCGTCAATCAAAATCCCATTGTCAAAAAAGGAGAAAAAATCTCGGCCGGCCAGGTGATTGCCGACGGTCCCGCCACCGCCGGCGGAGAGCTTTCCCTCGGCCGAAATGTCCTGGTCGCGTTTATGCCCTGGGGCGGATATAACTTTGAGGATTCCATCCTCCTCAGCGAACGCCTGATCAAGCAAGACACCTTCACTTCCATCCATATTGAGGAGTTTGAATGCACGGCCCGCGATACCAAGCTCGGGCGCGAGGAAATCACCCCCGATATTCCCAATGTGGGAGAAGAGGTATTAAAAGACCTGGATGAAAGCGGAATCGTCAGAATCGGCGCCGAGGTCAAGCCCGGAGATATCCTGGTGGGAAAAATCACCCCCAAGAGCGTCACCCAGCTCTCTCCGGAGGAAAAACTCCTGCGCGCGATCTTTGGAGAAAAAGCCGGGGATGTCAAGGATACCTCGCTCCGGGTGCCGCCCGGGGTGGAAGGCGTGATCATAGAAGCCAAGGTCTTCTCCCGCAAGGGTCAGGGCAAAGATTCCCGCGCCAAGTTCATCAAGAGCGCGGAAGAGGAGCGCCTGATCCAGGATCGTAAAGACGAGATCCGGATCATTGAGGAGCAGACCCTGCGCAAGGTGCTCAAAATGATCGGCGGCAAAAAACTCGCGGTCAAATTTTCTGATCCCAAAGGAAAAATCGTCATCAAGAAAGAAACCGAAGTCAATGATGAACTGCTCAAAGGATTGCCCATGGAATTCTGGGCCAAACTCCCCCTGGAGCTGGAGACCGAGGACGAAATGGAGCTGACCAACCTGGTGGAGCAGACCCTGGACCAGATTGAATTGGTGGAGAGGCTGGTGCAGACCAAGATTGAGCGCCTTTACAAGGAAGAGGATTTGCCCCCCGGGGTGCTCAAGATTGTTCGGGTTTATGTGGCGATCAAGCGGCAGCTTTCCGTGGGAGACAAGATGGCCGGCCGGCACGGCAACAAAGGAGTGGTCAGCCGGGTTCTCCCTGAAGAAGATTTGCCTTATCTGCCCGATGGCACTCCCGTGGATATTGTGCTCAATCCCCTGGGCGTGCCCAGCCGGATGAATGTCGGACAGATCTTGGAGTCCCACCTGGGATGGGCGTCCCGAAAACTCGGCGAAGAAATCGAGCGCGTCCTTAAAGAAAAATGGGATCCAGACCAAATCCGGAAACGGCTGAAGAAAATTTATTCAACCAACCGGGTCAATGGCTGGCTGGACGAGGCGAACAATGAGCAAATAATGACCATCGCCCGGAACCTGACTCCGGGACTCTGGATGAGAAGCCCGGTCTTTGACGGCGCCAAGGAAGGCGAGATCAAGGAATTGCTCAAGGAAGCGGAAATTCCGGAATCCGGACAGACCGTGCTTTTTGACGGCCGAACCGGTGAGCCCTTTAACAAGGAAGTCACTATCGGATATATGTATATGATGAAATTGCATCACCTGGTGGACGAAAAAATTCACGCCCGATCCATCGGACCTTATTCCCTGGTCACCCAGCAACCGCTCGGCGGCAAAGCGCAATTTGGCGGACAGCGGCTGGGCGAAATGGAGGTCTGGGCGATTGAGGCTTATGGCGCCGCTTACACCTTGCAGGAATTCCTGACCGTAAAAAGCGATGATATTCAGGGCCGGACCAAAATGTATGAAAATATCGTCAAGGGCAGGAACGAATTTGAGGCCGGCCTGCCTGAGTCTTTCAATGTTCTGGTGAAAGAGCTTCAGAGCCTGGCCCTGAATGTGGAGCTTTTGAAAAAGACCGAGGAAGAAACCGTATCTCAACCTAAAAAGGAGGTTTGAGAAGTGAAACATCTGGCTTTTGGACTGTTTGAGGAGCCGAAAAAACCGCTCAGCTTTGACGCCATCCGGATCAGCCTGGCCAGCCCGGACAAAATAAAGGAATGGTCCCACGGCGAGGTGAAAAAGCCCGAGACCATCAACTACCGCACTTTCAAGCCCGAGCGCGACGGCCTTTTCTGCGCCAAAATTTTCGGCCCGATCAAGGACTATGAATGCCTGTGCGGAAAATACAAGCGGATGAAGCATCGCGGAATCACCTGCGAAAAATGCGGGGTGGAAGTCATCCCCAGCCGGGTGAGACGGTCCCGGCTCGGCCATATTGACCTGGCCACCCCGGTCGCTCACATCTGGTTCTTCAAAAACCTTCCCTGCTACATCGGCCTGCTCCTGAATATCTCAACCAAAGAAGTGGAAAGAGTCATTTATTATGAGGCCTATGTGGTGGTTGATCCGGGAAATTCGGAGCTGGAAACCGGGGAGGTGATCGCCGAGGATCAATATCGGAAATTGATCGCGGACGGCAATAAACTGGAAGTCGGGATGGGCGCCGAGACCTTGAAGCGGATGCTGGAAAATATGGACCTGGAAGCCCTGAGAAATAAGCTCCGCAGTGAGGTCCATTCCATCCGCTCGGAAGCCAAACGGCTCAAGATCGCCAAGCGGCTCCGGGTGATTGAAGCCTTCCTCAGTTCCAGCAACCAGCCCGAATGGATGATCCTGGAAAAAATCCCGGTGTTGCCCCCCGATCTCCGGCCCCTGGTGCCCCTGGACGGAGGAAGGTTTGCCACCAGCGACCTGAATGACCTCTATCGCCGGGTGATCAATCGCAACAACCGACTGCGCCGGTTGATGGAGCTGAACGCGCCCGAAATCATCGTCCGGAACGAGAAGCGCATGCTTCAGGAATCCGTGGATGCCCTGTTTGATAATGGCCGGAGAGGAAAAGCCGTCGCCGGGCCCAACAAGCGGCCCCTGAAAAGTCTTTCCGATATGCTCCGGGGCAAGCAGGGAAGATTCCGCCAGAACCTGCTCGGAAAGCGCGTGGATTATTCGGGCCGAAGCGTGATCGTGGTCGGGCCCGAGCTGAGACTGCATCAGTGCGGCCTTCCCAAGAAAATGGCCCTGGAACTGTTCAAGCCTTTTATCTTCAGCAAGCTGGAAGAGCGCGCCCTGGCAACCTCCATCAAAGCCGCCAAAAAAATGGTGGAAAAAGAAGAGCCGGTGGTGTTTGACATCCTGGACGAAGTGATCCGGGAGCATCCGGTGCTTTTGAACCGCGCCCCAACCCTGCACCGGCTCGGAATTCAAGCCTTTGAGCCCCTCCTGATTGAAGGCAAAGCCATCCAGCTTCATCCCCTGGTCTGTCAGGCATTTAATGCCGACTTTGACGGAGACCAGATGGCGGTGCATATTCCGCTCAGCCTGGAGGCGCAGGTGGAAAGCCGCGCCCTGATTATGAGCACCAATAATATCCTCTCCCCGGCCCACGGAAAACCCATCATCGGCCCGACCCAGGATATCGTGCTCGGAATCTATTATCTGACCCGCGAAAACCCTTTTGCCCAGGGCGCCGGCAAAGCCTTTGCCAACCCCGAAGAAGTGGAAATGGCTTACGGCCAGTCGGACCTGGACCTGCACGCAACCATCAAGGTCCGCCTGAATAAAAAATTGGTCCAGACCACCACCGGAAGAATCCTGCTCGCGGAAATCTGCCCCAAGCAGATTCCCTTTGAAATGGTCAACCGGGTGATGAAGCGGAAAGAACTGGATGATCTGGTCTATTTCTGCTATCGCCAGGCCGGCCTCAAAGAAACCGTCCTGCTCTGCGACCGGATCCGGACCCTGGGCTTCAGATTTGCCACCATCTCCGGAATGAGCATCGCCATTGACGATCTCAAGACCCCGGTGAAAAAGAAGGAAATCCTGGACAAGACCTATGGCAAGGTCCGCGAAATCGAGCGCCAGTATCACAACCAGATCATCACCGCGGGAGAGCGCTACAACAAGCTGGTGGACCTCTGGGGAAAAGCCACCGAGGAACTGGCCGACGCCCTGACCAAAGAGCTGTCCAAAGATAAAGTGAAACTCGGGGACGGAACGGAAAAGGAGATTGAAAGCTTCAATCCCATTTATATGATGGTGGACTCGGGCGCCCGCGGCTCCGGCCAGCAGATCCGGCAGCTCTGCGGCATGCGCGGACTGATGGCCAAGCCCAGCGGAGAAATCATTGAAACCCCGATCACCGCCAGCTTCCGCGAGGGCTTAAGCGTGCTCCAATACTTCGTGTCCACCCACGGCGCCCGAAAAGGCCTGGCCGACACCGCCCTCAAAACCGCCAACTCCGGATACCTGACCCGGAGACTGGTGGACATCGCTCAGGATGTGATGATCACGATTCCGGACTGCGGAACCCTGGACGGAATTGAGATGACCCCGCTTTATGAGGCCGGCAAGGTGATCATCCCGATCTCGGAGCGGGTGATCGGAAGAGCGGCTCTGCGCGAAATCCGCGATCATCTGGGCAAGGTGATTGTCAAAGCCGGGGAATCCATTGATGAGGATGCCGCCCGGAAGATTGAGGACGAAGGAATTGAACGAGTTTTTATCCGATCGGTTCTAACCTGTCAGGCCTCCTGGGGCGTCTGCGCGGAATGCTATGGAATAGATCTGGCCCGCGGACATAAAGTGCATCTGGGAGAAGCCGTGGGCGTGATCGCGGCCCAGTCCATCGGAGAGCCCGGCACCCAGCTCACTATGAGAACCTTCCATATCGGAGGCGCCGCGGCCGGACAAGCCGAACAGTCCACTCATCCCGCCTCGGTCTCCGGCACCGTCCAGTTCCTGGACCTGAAAACCGTCACCAAAAAAGACGGCACCCAGGTGGCAATGAACCGCAACGGCCAGGTCTTCATTCTGGACGAGAACGACCGCGAGCGGGAAAAATTCCCCATCGTTTATGGCGCCCAGATTCTGATCAAGGACGGCCAGAAAGTTAAGGCCGGCAGCTTGATCGCAGAATGGGATCCTTACGCAACCCCGTTTCTGACCGAGGTGCAGGGCCGGATTAAATTCGGAGATGTGATTGAGCATGTGACTATGGAAGAGCAAACCGACGAACGAACCGGGTTCTCCACCAAAGTGATCATCCCCTCCAAGCGCGCAGACCTCCAGCCCAGAATCTCTCTCAAGGACGCCCAGGGAAAAACCATCAAGCTCCCGGGAACCGATAATTTCGCCCGCTACTATCTCCCGATCGGAGCCCACCTGATCGTCCAGGAAGGTCAGGAGGTGAGCGCCGGAGATGTCATCGCGAAAATCCCGAGAGAAACCGCCAAGACCAAGGATATCACCGGCGGTCTGCCCCGGGTGGTGGAATTGTTTGAAGCCAGAAAACCCAAGAAGGCCGCGGTGATCAGCGAGATTGACGGCATCGTGGAGTTCGCCCCGGAGCAAAAGGGGAAGCGAACCCTGGTGGTAAGGCCGGGAACGGGAGAGCCGAAAACCTATTTGATCCCCAAAGGCAAGGCGCTCGCCGTGCATAAAGGAGATTTTGTCAAAGCCGGTGATAAGCTCACCGAAGGGTCCCCCAATCCTCATGATATTCTCAGCATCAAGAAGGAAAAGGAGTTGGGGAAATTTCTGGTGGATCAGGTTCAGCAGGTTTACAAACTCCAGGGTGTGCGCATCAATGATAAAAATTTTGAAACCATTGTCCGGCAGATGCTCAAGCGCGTCCGAATTGTTGACCCCGGAGATACCCAGTACCTGGTCGGGGACGTGGTGGAAAAGCACATCTTTAACAATTACACCGAAGAGATCATCAAAAAGGGACAGAAGCCGGCAACCGCGGAGCCGACCCTCTTCGGAATCACCAAAGGAAGTTTGATCACCGACTCCTTCATCAGCTCGGCCAGCTTCCAGGAAACCACCCGCTCGCTTACCGAAGCCGCGGTTTATGGAAAAACTGATTACCTGAGAGGGCTGAAGGAGAATGTGATTGTGGGAAGGTTGATCCCGGCCGGAACCGGAATGGAGATTTACCGGGATGTGGATCTTGAGATTGCAGAGCCGGCTGCGGAGGAAAGCGAAGCCAAGGGTTGACAAAAAGGAAAATATTGGTAAAATAGTTAGTTTAAATTCGTAAAAGAGAAAAAGAATGCCCACGATCAGTCAGTTGGTGAGAATTGGACGCGAAAAGATCTTGAGAAGAAGCAAGTCGCGCGCCCTGAGAGGGTGTCCGCAGAAGCGGGGCGTGTGTGTTCGGGTAACCACCATGACGCCTAAAAAGCCCAATTCCGCGCTCCGGAAAATCGCCCGGGTCCGGCTGACCAACAGCATTGAAGTGACCTCTTATATCCCCGGGGTCGGACATAATCTTCAGGAGCATTCTCAGGTGCTGGTGCGGGGCGGCAGGGTCAAGGACCTCCCGGGAGTGCGTTACCATATTATTCGCGGGACCCTGGACGCGGCCGGAGTGGAAAACAGAAAACAGAGCAGAAGTAAATACGGGGCCAAGCGGCCGAAGTAAAGGAAGAGGGGGAGATGCCGAGGAGAGGAAAAGTTACTGAGCGCAAATTAATACCGGATCCGGTGTATCACGATCTGCAGGTGACGAAATTCATCAACCTGGCGATGATCCAGGGAAAGAAAAGCATCGGGGAGAAAATTCTCTACCAGGCCATGGAGATCGCCGGGGAGAAGACCAAGGAAAATCCGCTGGAAGTGATGAAAAAGGCGATCAAGAACGCCAGCCCCTTGCTGGAGGTCAAGAGCAGACGGGTTGGGGGAGCCAACTATCAGGTGCCGGTGGAAGTTCCGCCCCGACGCCAGGAATCGATCGCGATCCGATGGTTGATTGAATTCGCCCGGGAGCGGCCGGAGCATACCATGGCGGAACGGTTGGCGCTGGAAATGATTGACGCGGCCGGCAACAAAGGCGGGGCGATCAAAAAGCGGGATGAAGTTCACCGAATGGCGGAAGCGAACCGGGCTTTTGCTCATTATCGCTGGTAAATTCAGGAAAAATTCCAGAACGGATATCAAGGGAATAGGTATTGTCGGATGAAGGCGATGGCAGAGAAGTTAACAGTGACCAGACCGGTGCCGATAGAACGGGTGCGAAACCTCGGAATTATGGCGCATATTGACGCCGGCAAGACCACTACGACCGAGCGTATCCTTTATTATACCGGGGTCACCTACCGGATCGGAGAGGTGGATGAAGGCACCACGGTCACCGACTGGATGGAGCAGGAGCAGGAGCGCGGAATCACCATCACCTCCGCCGCAGTCACCACCTTCTGGCGCGAAGATAGAATCAATATTATTGATACCCCGGGCCATGTGGATTTTACTATGGAAGTGGAGCGCTCGCTCCGGGTGCTGGACGGAGCCATCGCCATTTTCTGCGCCTATGGCGGAGTGGAGCCGCAATCCGAAACCGTCTGGCGCCAGGCCGACCGCTACCGCGTGCCCAGAATCGCTTTCGTCAATAAAATGGATCGGCTCGGAGCAGACTTTGACCGCGTGCTCAAAATGATGCGCGAGCGCCTTCATACCGTTCCCCTCGCCATCCAGATCCCAATGGGCGCGGAAGAAAAATTCGTCGGAATCATTGACCTGATCAAAATGAAAGCCCTGGTCTGGGACGAGGAGACCTTGGGCGCCCGCTTCCGCGAAATCCCGATTCCCGAAGAATTCAAGACCCCGGCCCGGCAGGCGCGCGAGGAAATGCTGGAAAAACTCGCCGAAACCGATGATCAATTCCTGCATCTCTACCTGGAAGAAAAAACCGCCGGCGAAGAAACCATCCGATCCGCGATTCGGAGAGCAACTCTAGCCCTGAAATTGACCCCCATCCTTTGCGGAGCAGCGTTCCGAAACAAAGGCATTCAGCCCCTCCTGGACGCCATCGTGGACTTCCTTCCCTCCCCGGACGACATCCCGCCGGTGAAAGGATTTCATCCCAAGACCCAGAAAGAAGAATCCAGAAAAGCCAGTGATGACGAGCCTTTTTCCGGACTGGTGTTCAAGATTCAAACCGACCCCTATGTCGGCTCGCTCAGCTATTTAAGAGTTTATTCCGGCACCGTGCGCAAAGGCCAAAATGTTTATAATTCCAAGCACGGAAAAAGGGAGCGGATCGGAAGGCTTTTGAAAATGCTGGCCAATAAGCGCGAGGATATGGAAGAAGCCTATGCCGGAGACATTGTCGGCGTGGTCGGGCTTAAGCTCGCCAAAACCGGAGACACCCTTTGCGCCGAGCATAAACCGATCCTGCTGGAGTCTATGCAATTTCCGGAGCCGGTGATCTCCATTGCCATTGAGCCCAAAACCCAGGCCGACCAGGACAAGTTGAAATCATCCCTGACCCGGCTGGAAGAAGAAGACCCCACCTTCCAGGTCCGCTTCAATCAAGAGACCAGCCAGACCATCATCTCCGGAATGGGAGAGCTTCACCTGGAGATCATTGTTGACCGCCTGCTCCGGGAATTCAGCGTCTCGGCCAAAGTGGGCAAGCCCCAGGTGGCATACAAGGAAGCGATCCAGGAAGCGATTGAGACCGAGGGAAGATTTATTAAGCAGAGCGGCGGCCACGGCCAATTCGGCGTCGTCAAGATGCGGTTTGAGCCCATGGAGAGGGGCGCCGGAATTAAATTTGAAAGCAAGGTTCGGGAAGGCAGGATTCCGAAAGAATATATCCCGCCCGTGGAGCGCGGGGTGCGTTCCGCGGCCGAGACGGGAGAACTGGCCGGATTTCCAGTGGTGGATTTCAAGGCCCTGCTCCTGGATGGCAAGTATCACGAGGTTGATTCCAGCGAGTTTGCCTTTGAGGTCGCCGGCTCGCTGGCGTTTAAATCTGCGGTCAAAAGCGCCAAAGTCGCGCTCCTGGAGCCAATTATGAGCCTGGAGGTGATTGTCCCGGATCAATACTTCGGAGAAGTGCTCCGGGATTTGAATGCCCGCAGAGGAGCAATTAACTCCACCGAAGCCAGAGCCGGGATCCAGGTGATCCGGGCCAGGACTCCGCTGGCGGAAATGTTCGGTTATGTCAATACGCTTCGTTCCCTCACCCAGGGCCGGGGAACTTTTACTATGGAGTTCTCCCGCTACCAGGAAGTGCCGGAGGGTGTTCAGAGCGAGATTATATTTAAACTTAGAGGTTATTAAATTGTAGGGGCGCGCCCGAGTGTGCGCCCAAGCAGGGCAGACACGCAGGTCTAGGGCAGACACGCAGGTCTAGGGCAGACACGCAGGTCTGCCCGTACAGATGAGAGATGAGAAGAGAGGAGGAAGATAAAAGATGGCCAAGCCTAAATTTGAGCGGAAGAAGCCGCATGTGAATGTGGGCACCATCGGCCACATTGACCACGGCAAAACCTTGCTCACCTCGGCGATTACCAAAGTGATGGAGGGCAAAGGCTACTCCAAATATGTGACTTACGATGAGGTGGCCAAGGCGAGCATCGCCCACGGCAGAAGGGATGAGACCAAGATTCTCACCATTGCGGTTTCCCATGTGGAATATGA